>Ga0268298_10004069_pt1 | contig 14461 bp, 12 predicted proteins | sample WWTPWeurt_MetaG_FD_194462 | JGI IMG/M metagenome (GOLD analysis project Ga0268298, IMG submission 194462) | Activated sludge microbial communities from WWTP in Nijmegen, Gelderland, Netherland - WWTP Weurt | ecosystem: Engineered > WWTP > Aerobic digester > Activated sludge | place... | reverse complement strand
AAGACGGTCTGGTTTCCGCCCGAGTTCCTTCCCGGCGCGGACGAGCCCGACGGCATCCTGTTCCTCGACGAGCTCACCGCGGCCGACCAGCGACTGCAGATCTCGGCCTACTCGCTGATCCTCGACCGTCGTGTCGGCCACTATCGGCTGCCCGACGGCTGGATGGTCGTGGCCGCCGGCAACGCGAGCTACCACGGTGCCGTCTCGCACGACATGGGCACCGCGCTGGCCGACCGGATGTTCCACTTCAACGTGCAGACCGTGATCGACGCGTTCCTCGCGCACGCGCTCGCCAACGACTTCGCGCCCGAGGTCCTCGCGTACCTGAAGGTCCGGCCCGACCGGCTCGACGACACCCAGTTGCAGCTCGCCAACGACCACCTGCTCGGCGCGAGCCCCCGGGGCTGGGAGGACGTCTCCAAGGTGCTGAAGTCGAAGCTGCCCGAGGCGGCACGGCGCGTGTTCGTCCAGGGGCGCATCGGCGCGGCCAACGCAGCCGAATTCTTCGGCGTGCTGCGCGAGATCCAGGCCGGCGTCGACGTGGTCGCGCTGCTCGCGGCGCGCCCGGGCGCCGAGACGGTCGCGCTGCTGCCGCGCTCGCTCGACGGTCTCTACGGGATGATCTACGGGCTGCTCGCGGCCGCCACCGGCGACGTGACGATGACGCGCGCGCTGGAGATCGTCGAGCAGCTGCCCGACGCGCGAGGCGGCACGCCGCTGCCGATCCTGGAGGCCCAGACCCTCGCGATGGAGCTGCTGATGCAGCGCGCGCTCGAGCGTGGGCTCGAGGCCGCGGTCCTGGAGAGCCCCTCGTACCGGCGCTATTCCGAGCAGCGCCGCAAGGACGCCGCGCGTGGCTGAGACGCTCGCGCTGCACGTGCATCGCGGCACCCGCGCGGTGCAGCGCATGGTGGAGTTCGCTCCGTCCACCGGCGGCCTGGCGCTGTGGGTCCACCATCGCGACCTGCCGGCCGACTCGAGCGCGCCGGCCGCGTCCACCGACGGGCACACGGTGTTCTACGGCAGCGCTTTCGAGAAGATCCCGGTTGCGCAGCAGGCCGGGCTCGTGGCGCACGAGGTGTTGCACATCGCGCTTCGCCACGCGCAGCGCGGCGTCGAACTGAACCGGCGCGTCGGCGATCTCGACTGGCGGTTGTACAACGCGTGCGCCGACGCGATCGTGAACAGCGCCCTTGGCCATCTGGCGTGGCTGCAGCTGCCGGCGTCCGCGATACGACTGGAGACGCTGCTGAGCGCGGTGTTGGGCCTGGCGTGCAGCGCGGAAACGGCGCTGCTCGAGTGGGACGTCGAGCGGCTTTACCGCGAGATCGACGATCGCCGACCGGCGCGCGGCGGCGCCGAGCGCGCGGGCGACCGACCGTCGGGGCGCAGCGGCGCGCACGGGCAGGCCGGGCAGGGCGGGGAAGCCGGGCAGACCGGACAGGCCGAAGGGCGGCGCACGGCGTCGGAGACGGGCTCCGCGCGCGAAGACGGGCCGAGGTCGGCACGCACGCGCGCGCTGACGGCCGGAATGCGGGCCGACCTGATTCCGGACGCGAGCTCGCTCGACCCCCCCGAGGACCAGGCCGAGCAGGCGCGCGAATGGAGCGAGCGGCTGACGCGCGCGCACGCGGGCGACGGCGCGCTGTCGATGCTGCGTGCGCTGCTGGCCGACCTGCCGCGGCCGCGCACGCCGTGGGAGCAGGCGCTGCGCACGCACCTCGCGCACAGCCTCGCGCGCCGGCCTTCGCTGTCGTGGTCGCGGCCGTCACGCTCTTATCTCGCCAACCAGGGACGCGCCGGCCCTCACCGGCGCATGCCCTGGGAACCCGGCACCGGCGGCACGAGCCCGGTCGCTCGGCTGGCGCTCGTCGTGGACGTGTCGGGATCGATCGACGACGCGATGCTCGAGCGCTTCGCGGTCGAGATCGAGGCGATCTCGCGCCGGCTCGAGGCGCCCCTCACGCTGATCGTCGGCGACGACCGGGTCCGGCGCGTCGCGCACTTCGAGCCCGGCCGCAGCGACCTGCGCGAGATCGAGTTCGGCGGCGGTGCAGGCACGGACTTCACGCCGCTGCTCGAGGAGGCGCAGCGTCATCGTCCGGACATCGTCGTCGTGCTCACCGACCTCCTGGGGCCGGCGCGCCTGCGCCCGCGCTGTCCGGTCGTCTGGGCAGTGCCGGAAGCCTGGCCGATGCCGCTGGCGCCGTTCGGTCGCCTGCTGGTGCTGCACTGACGCCGAACACGACCCCTGCCGCCCCATCATGCCCGCCGCACCACTGACCCACCACGAGATCCTGGGCCTGGTCGAGCCGTTCGCGGGGCGCGCGCGCCACGTCGACCTCGCGGCGAGCGATCGCGCGGCGCGCAAGCTCGTGTTCAAGCCGTTCGAGTGCCCGGGCGAATCGCCCGACGGCGCGACGCTGGTCGAGACGCTCGAGTTGGAGTGCCGCCGCGACGATCACTTCGTGCTCGTGCGCCGGCTCGCGCACCCGGCCGGGCTGCAGGCGACGCTGCGCGCGAGCGGCACGACGCCGGCGGGCCTGCTCGACCTGTTCGACGCCGTGCCGCGCGCGCGTCACTTCGTCGCCGGCCCCGGGTTCCTGATCGCGCGCAGCTACGAAGCCGACGCCGCGTCGGACGGCTCGGGCCGCGCTCGCGCGGCGCCGACGCTCGCACGCGGCGTCGTGCAGGTCGACGCGCCGCTGACGCTGACGCTGAACGTGCTGGCGGTGAACGGCGTGCCCGGAGACCTCGAGCTCGAACCGGCGCGCGGCAGCGACCTGGACCTGCCCGAGGACTTTCTCGCGGTGCAGGGCTGGGGCTGGGCGCGACTCGTGCCGGAGCCGAACGGGTGGACCAGCAAGGTGCGCCTGCCCTCGCGCGAGCCGCGCCGTACGCTCGGCGCCGAGGAAGTGCTCGAGCGCGTCGCGCGCCACCTGGCGCAGGCGCTCGTCGAGGCCCCCGAGCGCTTCCACCGGCGGTTCCTGTGGGCGCGCTGGGGCGTGGTGTTGCGTCGCTCGATCCCGACGCTGACCGCGGTCTCGCTGATCGTGGGATCGCTGCTGCTGCCGCGCTTCACCGCGGAGGAGCACGCGGGCCTGTTCATGGCGCTGCACTACGTGCCGATCGCCGTGCTGGCGATCGCGTTCAAGCTGCAGGAGCTGGCGCGCTTCGAGATCCCGAGACCCCCGAGGCGGCCGAGGTCGGAGAGCTGGCTGCGGGGGGCTTCGTCGCCGGAGCGTTCCTGAGCGCCAGGTCGCCGCGGGCGATTCGCGAGGCGCGTCCAGGTCGGGTGCCAGGCGCCGCGCGCCAGCGTCAGCGACCCGCGGCTCGCGTGCTCCGCCGGCCCGTGCGCCTCAGAACTCCAGCCGGATGTTCCTGTCCCGGATCACCCGTGCCCAGCGCGCCTGCTCCTGGTCGGCGAACTGCTGCACCTCGTCCGGCGCGCTCGGGATCAGCTCCAGTGCGAGGCTGTCGAAGCGCGTCTTCATGTCGGGTTGACGCAGGATCTTCGTCGTCTCGGCGTTGAGGCGCTGCACGATTGCGGCCGGCGTGGCCTTGGGCACGACCAGCGCGAACCAGATGCCGGCCTCGTAGCCGGGGTAGCCCGACTCCGCGACCGTCGGCACGCCGGGCAGGATCGGCAGGCGCTTCGTGCCCGTGACGGCCAGCGCCCGGAGCTTGCCCGCCCGGATGTGCGGCTCGGAGGTCAGCACGACGTCGTACATGAGCTGCACGTGCCCGCCGAGCAGCGCGGTGAGCGCGGGCGCGCTGCCGTTGAACGGCACGTGGATCGTGTCGATGCCGGCGACGGTGTTGAACAGCTCGCCGGCGAGGTGCAGCGGGTTGCCGTTGCCGACCGACGCGAAGCTGTAGCCGCCGGGCTTCGCCTTCGCCAGCTCGACGAACTCCTTCACGGTCTTCGCCGGCACCGCGGCGTTGACCTCCATGACCAGCGGCGACTGCGCCACCAGCGTCACGCCGGCGAAGTCGCGCCTCGGATCGTAGGGCAGCTTCTCGTACAGCAGCCGATTCACGGCCAGGCTCGCCGAGCTGCCCATGAACAGTGTGTAGCCGTCGGGCGCCGACTTGGCCGCTGCGTCGGCGCCGATGATGGTGTTCGCCCCCGGCTTGTTCTCGACGACGACCGGCTGCCCCAGCGCCTGGGCGAGGCGCTCGGCCAGGGCGCGCGCGAGCTGGTCGGTCGAGCCGCCGGGCGCGTAGGGCACGATCAGCTTGAGCGCGCGGCTGGGGTAGGGCTGCGGCTGCGCGGTCGCGGCGGGCGCGAAGAGCGCCGCCAGCGAAGCGGCGAAGAGGAGCGTGAAGATTCGCGACGTGCTGATCATCGGGTGGCCTTCCGGAGCGATTCGTTCGGAATATCGTCGATTCGCACGCCGCTGTCATCCGCGGGGGATCGCGGCGCGGCGTCGCCGCGATCGCGCACGTGCACCGACGAGATCGAATACGCGAGAATCGAAGCTTCACCGACCCGGGCGCCACGATCCGAGGAGACACCATGAGCGACACCCCCAAGCCCCCCGTCACCCCGCGACCCGCGGCCACCGCCGTCATCCTTCGCGACGGCACCGACGGTCTCGAGGTGTTCATGGTGGTGCGCCACCACGAGATCGACTTCGCCTCAGGCGCGCTCGTGTTCCCCGGCGGCAAGGTCGACGCGTCCGACAGCGACCCGCGCTGGGACGCGCTCGCGGACATCCGGGTCGACGTGCCCGCGCGCGCGTTCTGGATCGCCGCGGCGCGCGAGACCTTCGAGGAGGCCGGCCTGCTGCTCGCGCGCGATCCCGGCAACGCGCGCGGGATGGTGGCGCCCGGGCGCACGCACGACATCGTCGAGCGCTACCAGAAGCCGCTGAACGCGGGCGAGGTCTCGTTCGCCGACGTGATCGAGCGCGAGGGCCTGGTGCTCGCAACGGACCTGATGGTCCACTTCGCGCACTGGATCACGCCGGTTCACATGGCCAAGCGCTTCGACACGCAGTTCCTGCTCGTGGCCGCGCCGATGGAGCAGGCCGGCGCGCACGACGGGTCCGAGTCGGTCGAGGGCATCTGGGTCCGGCCGCAGCAGGCGCTCGACGACGCGGAAGCCGGGCGGCGCACGCTGGTGAACGCCACGCGGATGAACCTGCAGAAGCTCGCGCGCTCGGGCAGCGTCGCCGAGGCGGTGAAGGCGGCGCAATCGTCGCGCGTGGTGACCGTGCTGCCGCAGGTGCAGACGCTGCCCGACGGCAGCCGCCACATCCGCATCCCGGAAGAGGCGGGCTACGGCGGCAGCGAGGTGCACGTGCCCGCGCACATCAAGCCGTCGATGCCCGGCTGACGGTCCGGGTCAGAGCCCGAAGATCCTGATCGCGTTGCCGCTGCGGATCGCGTCGCGCTGCGCGGCGGGCAGCGCGTCGAGCCGCGACACCGCGACGTCGGCCTCGTGCACGCGGTGCGGCCAGTCGGTGCCCAGCATCACCTGGCTCGCGCCGGCCACGTCGATCAGGTAGCGCAGCGGCGCGAGATCGTACGTGATGCTGTCGTAGTAGATGTGGCGCAGGTAGTCGGTGGGCTTGCGCAGGATCTCGCGCAGGTGGTCGAACTCGACCCGGTCGCCCATCTCGAAGCGGCCCACGAGATACGGCAGCGTGCCGCCGCCGTGCGACGCGATGGCCTTCAGGTTCGGGTAGCGGTCGAAGAAGCCGCTGAAGATCATCTTGGCCAGCGCGAGCGTCGTGTCGTACGTGAAGCCCACCGACCAGAACAGGTTGTGCGGCGCGATCCCCATCGCCTCGGCGCCGAGCGGGTCGGTCGGGTGCACGAGCACCGGCAGCGCGCGCGCGTCGATCGCCTCCCAGACCGGCGCGAAGAGCGGGTCCGTGAGGCTCTTGCCCGCGATGTTGCCCAGGACCATCACGCCGACCGCGCCGTTCGCGCAGGTGCGCTCGAGCTCGCGGATCGCCGCCTGCGGGTACTCCCACGGCAGCGACGTGAACCAGCGGATGCGCTCCGGCCAGCGCGCCTGCGCGGCCTGCATCGAGTCGTTGGACACCTGCGCGGCGAGCGTGCTCGTGGACTCGTCGCCCCAGTAAACGTTCGGGCAGGTCAGCGACACGATGGAGACGTCGATGCCGAAGCGGTCCATCTCGCGGATGCGCAGCTCATAGTCGAAGTGGCCCACCTGCGGGATCACCACGGGCGTCCTGCCGCGGAAGATCTCCTGCTTGCCGTCCGGACGGATCTGCAGGTTGAACTCGCCGCCGCGGGTCTTGAGCAGCTCGAGCCACTGCTGCGTGAACATGTGCGTGTGCACGTCGATGACGGTCATCTCGAATGCTCCGATGGGGCGCGCGCGTTCGCGGCGCGCCGCGTGGGGTTCAGTTGGCCTGGATGCGCGCGCGCCTGATCACCGCGGCGAAGTTGCCCGACTCGGCGCGCAGGAACTCGCCGAGCTGCTGCGGGCTGGTGGGCATCGCCTCGACGCCGATCTGCCTGAAGCGCTCCCTCATCTCGTCGGAGCGCAGCAGCGCGGTGATCTCGGCGTTGAGCCGCTGCACGATCGCGGCGTCGACCTTCACCGGGGCGAACAGGCCGAACCAGCCGCTGACGTCGAACCCCGGCACGCCGGACTCGGACAGCGTGGGCAGCGAAGGCGCGAGCGACGAGCGCTCCTTGCCGAGCAGTGCGAGCGTCTTGAATCGGCTCGTGTCGGTGCGGCCGATCACGCTGGTCAGGTCGACGATGCCGAGCTCGACCTCGCCGGACATCACCGCCGAGACCGCCGGCGCGCTGCCGCGGTACGGGATGTGGACGATGTAGGTGCCGGTGACGGACTTGAAGCTCTCGCCGCCGAGGTGCATCGCGGAACCGTTGCCGGTGGTCGCGTAGCTGAAGCGCCCGGGCTGGCGGCGCAGCAGCTCGATCAGCTGGGCGGGCGTGCCCGCCGGCACCCCCGCGTTCGCGATCAGCACCAGCGGGATCCGCGCGAAGCCGGTGACCGGCGCGAGGTCCTTCAGCGGCTCGTAGTTCAGGCCCTCGACCAGGTGCGGGCTGATCGTGAGCGCGCCGGCGGCCGCGAGCAGCAGCGTGTAGCCGTCGGGCGCGGCCGCCTTCGCGACCTGGCCGACCGCGAGCGTGCCGCCGGCGCCCGGGCGGTTCTCGACGATCACCTGCTGGCCCAGGCGTTCCGCGAGCTTCGGCGCGAGAAAGCGCGCGGCGGCGTCGGCGCTGCCGCCCGGGGCGAACGGGACGACGATGCGGATCGGGCGGGCGGGCCAGCGCTCCTGCGCGTGGGCGGCGGGCCCGGCGGCGAGTCCGGCCAGCGCGGTGGCGACGACGAGCGCGAGGCCCGGCAGGCGGTGAAGAAGGCGATTGATCACGGAGGTGCTCGTCCGGATTGTGGAACGGCCCGGGACCCCGGGGCTGCGGGTGAGCGGCGACGCGCTCGAACGCGGGTGCGCCGCGCGGACGTGAGTATTGCATCTCCCGCACCGGTCGGGGCGCGGCACCGTTTCGCGAGCGGGCAGGCGTGCCGCGACGGCTCCGGGCCCGGGCTCGGGAGGGCGCGCATAGTAAACTCGCGCGTCGTGCGGGCCGCGGCGCCGTCGGGCCGCTTCGCATTCGCCCGCACCGCCAGCCAGAACGACGATTCCCCACGCCCTCGCTCACCGGAGCCCCAGATGACCACCGGATTCCCCGTTCGCCGCTTCGCACGGATCGGCGCCGCGCTCGCAATGTGCGCCGCGATCCTCGGCGCGAGCAGCGCCTTCGCCCAGACCCGCGGCGGCACGCTGAACCTGATCGTGCAGCCCGAGCCGCCGCTGCTGATGCTCGGCCTGAACCAGCAGGCGCCCACGCAGTACGTGGCGGGCAAGATCTACCAGAGCCTGCTCGTGTACGACGCCAGGCTCGACCCGCAGCCCTCGCTCGCGAAGTCCTGGAAGGTCTCGCCCGACGGCCTGACGTACACGTTCGAGCTGCAGACCGGCGTCAAGTGGCACGACGGCAAGCCGTTCGGCGCCGCCGACGTGGTCTTCAGCATCGACAAGTTCCTTCGCGAAGTCCACCCGCGGGCGCGCGTGATCATCAACAAGTACGTCGACACCGTGAAGGCGCCGAACGAGCGCACGGTCGAGATCCGGCTGCGCGAGCCGTTCTCGCCATTCCTCGGGATGTTCGTCGTCGACAACATGCCGATCGTGCCCAAGCACGTCTACGACGGCACCGACTACCGCAACAACCCGGCGAACCAGACGCCGATCGGCACCGGGCCGTTCAAGTTCAAGGAGTGGAAGAAGGGCTCGCACATCGTGCTGGTCCGCAATCCCGACTACTGGAAGAAGGGCCAGCCGTACCTCGACGAGATCGTGTTCCGGGTGATCCCGGACGCCGCGTCGCGCGCGGTCGCCTTCGAGAAGGGCGACGTGCAGGTGCTGCGCGGCGGCGACGTCGACAACGTCGACGTCAGGCGGCTGAAGGCGCTGCCCAACGTCGAGATGACGACGAAGGGCTGGGAGATGTACGGCCCGCTCGCGTTCATGACGATGAACCTGCGCAAGCCGCCGTTCAACAACCTGAAGGTCCGCCAGGCGGTGATGCACGCGGTGAACCGCAAGTTCGTCGTCGACAACATCTTCTTCGGGATGGGCAGGATCGCGACCGGCCCGGTCGCGTCGACCACGAAGTTCTACGAGAAGAACGTGCCGCAGTACCCGTTCGACCTGAAGAAGGCGCGCGCGCTGATCCAGGAATCGGGCGTCAACGTGGGCGCGAGCACCGTCAAGCTGCTCTCGTTCCCGTACGGCGCGGCCTGGGATCGGCTGGCCGAGTACACCAAGCAGAGCCTCGAGCAGATCGGGTTCAAGGTCGAGATCGAGGCCACCGACGCCGGCGGCTGGGCCAAGCGCACCGGCGACTTCGACTTCGACCTCACGTTCAACTACACGTACCAGTACGGCGACCCGGCGCTGGGCGTCGCGCGCCACTACCTGTCGAACAACGCGATCAAGGGCTCGCCGTTCGTCAACAACGAGGGCTACGCGAACACGAAGGTCGACGAGCTGTTCGCCAACGCGGCGGCCGCGCAGAAGCCCGAGCTGCGCCAGCGGCTGTACTCGCAGGCGCAGGAGATCCTGGTCGGCGAGGTCGCGCTCGGCTACCTCTTCGAGGTCGAGTTCGCGACGCTCTACCGCAAGAACGTGAAGAACCTCGTGAAGACCGGGATCGGCCTGAACGAGACCTTCGACGACGTCTCGGTCGAGAAGTAGCGTCTCCTGCGCGCGGTCTGCGGCCGGGCCCCGTGCCCGGCCCGCCGCGCCACCGGCACGCGACGCGCGATGAGCTTCCTCACGTTCCTGCTCGGCCGGCTCGGCAAGGCGGTCGGCGTGACGCTCGGCGTCGTCGTGCTGAACTTCCTGCTCATCCGGCTCGCGCCGGGCGACCCCGCCGAGATCATGGCGGGCGAGGCCGCGTCGTCGGACCCGACCTACGTCGCGCAGCTGCGCCGGCAATTCGGGCTCGACGAGCCGCTGCCCTGGCAGCTGTGGCTGTACCTGAAGGGCGTCGTCCAGTTCGACTTCGGCTACTCGTACCGCAACCGGCTGCCGGTGCTCGACCTGATCGCGGAGCGGCTGCCGGCGACGCTGCTGCTGATGGGGCTCGCGTTCGTGTTCTCGCTCGCGGTCGGCGCGCTGCTGGGCGCGCTGGCCGCGCGCAGCCGCTACACGAACCGGCACCGCTGGATCGACAGCGCGCTGATGTCGGTGTCGCTGCTGATGTACGCGACGCCGCTGTTCTGGCTTTCGCTGCTGATGATCCTGCTGTTCTCGGTGTCGCTCGACTGGCTGCCGGCGTTCGGCATGGAGTCGGTCGGCGCGCACCTCGCCGGGTGGGACCGCGTGCGCGACGTCACCGCGCACCTCGTGCTGCCGGTGACTTCGCTGGGCTGCTTCTTCATGGCCGTGTACGCGCGGCTCACGCGCGCTTCGATGCTCGAGGTGATCGGCATGGACTTCGTGCGCACCGCGCGCGCCAAGGGCGTGCCCGCCGGGCAGGTGATCCGCCGCCACGTGATGCGCAACGCGATGCTGCCGGTGGTCACGATGGCCGGCATCCAGCTCGGGCAGATGGCCGGCGGCGCGGTGCTGATCGAGACCGTGTTCGGCTGGCCGGGGATCGGCCGGCTGATGTTCGACGCGCTGCTGCAGCGCGACTACCAGCTGCTGCTCGGGGTGTTCCTCGTGACCTCGGCGATGGTCGTGCTCTTCAACCTGCTCACCGACCTGATGCTGCGCGTCGTCGACCCGCGCATCGAGCCGAGGCGCTGACGTGGGCGGCTTCGCGCGCAGGTTCGCGGCGCACCGCGGGGCGCTGGCGGGCGTCGCGATCCTCGCGCTCGTGGTGCTGATGGCGGCGACCTGTTCGCTGCTGTTCGAGGAGTCGCCGTGGGCGATGGTCGCCGAGCCCCTGCAGCCGCCGTTCGCCAGTCGCGACTACCCGCTGGGCACCGACATGCTCGGGCGCGACGTCGCCGCCGGCATCGCGTACGGCGCGCGGGTGTCGCTGCTGGTCGGCGTGGTCTCGACCGCGGTCGCGGTGCTGCTCGGGGTGGTCGTGGGCGCCGCGGCCGGCTACCACGGCGGTCGCGTCGACGACCTGCTGATGCGCCTGACCGAGTTCTTCCAGACCATTCCGCAGCTCGCGATGGCGGTGGTCCTGGTCGCGATCTTCAAGCCGTCGGTGGTCTCGATCGTCGGGGCGATCTCGATCGTCTCCTGGCCGCCGGTCGCGCGGCTCGTTCGCAGCGAGTTCCTGACCTTGAAGGAGCGCGAGTTCGTGCACGCGGCGGTCGTGATCGGGCAGGCGCCGATGCGCATCATCTTCACGCAGATCCTCCCGAACGCGATGGCGCCGATCATCGTCAGCGCTTCCCTGATGATCGCCACGGCGATCCTCACCGAGTCGTCGCTGTCGTTCCTCGGGCTGGGCGACCGCAACCTGATGAGCTGGGGCTTCATGATCGGCGCGGCGCGCACGATGCTGCGCGAGGCGCCGATGATGAGCGTGATGCCCGGCGTCGCGATCCTGCTCACGGTGCTCGCGATCAACCTCGTCGGCGAGGGCTTGAACGACGCGATGAATCCGCAGCTTCGAAAGCGCGAGGACTGAGCCGTGCCCGCGTCCGGCGCGCCGTTGCTCGCGGTCGAGTCGCTGACCGTGGCGCTGCCGCGCGGGGGCGACCGCGCGCACGCGGTCGAGAACGTGTCGTTCGAGCTGCGCGCCGGCGAGATCCTGTGCATCGTCGGCGAGTCGGGTTCGGGCAAGTCGGTGAGCGCGAACGCGATCATGGGGCTGCTGCCGGCGGCGCTGCGGCCGACGTCGGGGCGGATCGTCTTCAGGGGCCGCGACCTGCTCGGGCTGACCGAACCCGAACTGCTCGCGCTGCGCGGGCGCGACATCGGCATGGTCTTCCAGGAGCCGATGTCGGCGCTCAATCCGCTGATGAACGTCGGCGACCAGATCGCGGAAGTGATGCAGGTTCACCGCGCGCATCCGGGCGCCGCGCGCGAGGCGCGCGTGCTCGAACTGCTCGCGCGCGTGGGCCTGCCCGACCCGGCGCAGCTGCGCCACGCGTACCCGTTCCGGCTCTCCGGCGGGCAGCGCCAGCGCGTGATGATCGCGATGGCGCTCGCGCTCGAGCCCGCGATGCTGATCGCCGACGAGCCCACGACTGCGCTCGACGTGACCACGCAGGCGCAGATCCTCGCGCTGATCCGCCAGCTGCAGGCGTCGATGGGCATGGGGGTGATGTTCATCACCCACGACTTCGGCGTCGTCGCCGACATCGCCGATCGCGTCGCCGTCATGGAGAAGGGGGTGCTGGTCGAGCAGGGGCCGCGCGCGCAGGTGCTCGACGCGCCGCGGCATCCCTATACGCAGCGGCTGATCGCGGCGGTGCCGCGGCGGCGCGATCGCGCGGAGCCCGCGCCCTCCGGAACGTCCCCGTCGGCGGAGAGTCCCGCGCCGTCCGCGAGTCCCGCGCCGCTGCTGGAAGTGCGCGGGCTGACGAAGACCTTCACGACCGCGCGCGGTCTGTTCACGCCCCGTCGCGTCGTGCACGCCGTGCGCGACGTCAGCTTCGACGTCGACCACGGCGAGACGCTCGGCGTCGTCGGCGAGTCGGGTTCGGGGAAGTCGACGCTGGGCCGCTGCCTGCTGCGGCTCGCGTCGATCGACGCCGGCTCGGTGCTGTTCCGCGGGCACGACCTCGTCGGCCTCGCGGGCGCGCGGCTGCGCGCCGAGCGCAAGCACCTGCAGATGATCTTCCAGGACCCGTTCGCGTCGCTGAACCCGCGCCACACGGTCGGGCGCATCGTCACCGACGGGCCGATCGCGCACGGCGCGAGCCGCGCGCAGGCCGGCGCGAAGGCGCGCGAGCTGCTGCGGCTCGTCGAGCTCGACCCCTCGGCGTTCGACCGCTATCCGAACGAATTCTCCGGCGGCCAGCGCCAGCGCATCGGCATCGCGCGGGCGCTCGCGCTCGAGCCCAGGCTGCTCGTCGCCGACGAGTCGGTGTCCGCACTCGACGTCTCGGTGCAGGCGCAGGTGCTCGAGCTGCTGGTCGGGCTGCAGCGCCGGCTCGACCTCGGGATGATCTTCATCACGCACGACCTGCGCGTGGCCGCGCAGATCTGCCACCGGATCCTGGTGATGCACCAGGGGCAGGTGGTCGAGGAAGGCACCCCGGTGCAGATCTTCGAGCGTCCGCGCGCCGAGTACACGCGCCGGCTGATCGACGCGATTCCGGGGCAGGCCTGGCTGCCGCTCGGCGAGCGTCCCTCACCTTGACATCCACGTTTCCACGCCGCGAGGTCCCCATGAGCACCGCACGTCCCGCCGCCCAGCCCACCGTCCAGATCCGCAGCGAGCGCGTGATCGTCACCGAGTGGCGCTTCGCGCCCGGCGCCGAGACCGGCTGGCACCGGCACGGCCACGACTACGTCGTCGTCCCGATGACCGACGGCAAGCTCGAGCTCGAGACGCCGACGGGGCGCGTGATCGCCGAGCTCAAGACCGGACAGTCGTACACGCGCGGCGCCGGCGTCGAGCACAACGTGATCAACGCGAACCCGTACGAGTTCGTGTTCGTCGAGATCGAGATCCCGGCGGCCGTGCAGGCGGCCTGACGCCGATGAAGACCTTCTTCCACCCCGACCAGCGGCTGCACGAGCCGAAGAGCTTCCTGTTCCGCGGCCGCATGCGCGCGCCGCAGGAAGTGGCGGCACGCATCCGGCCGCTGCTCGACGCGGTCGCGCGACTGGGCTTCGAGCTGTGCGAGCCGCCCGATCGCGGCATGGCGCCGCTGCAGGCCGTCCACTCGGACGCGTACCTGGAGTTCCTGCGCACCGCGCACGCGCAGTGGACCGCCCAGGGCGCCGACTGGGGCGAGGAGGTGATTTCCAACGTCTACGTTCGCGAACCGAACGCGCTGCGCGGCATCCTCGCGCTGGCCGGTGCGTACCAGGCCGACGGCGCGTGCCCGATCGGCGAGCACACGTGGCGCGCGGCGTACGCGTCGGCGCAGAGCGCGATCGCCGCGGCGCACGAGGTGCTCGACGGCGGCGCGAGCGCCTACGCGCTGTGCCGCCCGCCCGGCCACCACGCGCGGCCGTCGGCGGCCGGCGGGTTCTGCTACCTGAACAACGCGGCGATCGCGGCGCAGCTGCTGCGCGCGCGGCACGAGCGCGTCGCGATCCTCGACACCGACATGCACCACGGGCAGGGCGTGCAGGAGATCTTCTGGGAGCGGCCCGACGTGCTGTACGTGTCGGTGCACGGCGACACCACGAACTTCTACCCGGCGGTGACGGGCTTCGACGACGAGCGCGGCGCCGGGAAGGGCGCGGGCTTCAACCGCAACTTCCCGATGCCCCACGGTTCCGACGAGGCGGCGTTCTTCGCGCACGTGGACCGCGCGATCGGCGCGGTGCGCGAGTTCCGCCCCACCGCGCTCGTGTTCGCGCTCGGCTTCGACGTCTACGAGCGCGACCCGCAGGCGCGCGTCGCGGTCTCGAACGCGGGCTTCCGGACGCTCGGCGCGCGGGTGCGCTCGCTCGAGCTGCCGACGGTGATCGTGCAGGAGGGCGGGTACTTCATCGACGCGCTCGAGCGCAACTGCACCGAGTTCTTCGAAGGCTTCCTCGGGCGCTGAGCGCGGGCGGCGTTCAGCCTGCGGCCCGCGCGCCGCGCGCCGTGCGCAGGCGCGCCGTCAGCCAGAACGTGCTGCCGCGCCCCGCCTGGCTCGACACGCCCGCGTCGCCGCCCATCAGGCGGGCGATCCGGCGCGTGATCGCGAGCCCGAGCCCCGCGCCGCCGTACTTGCGGGTGCTCGACATGTCGGCCTGGACGAACGGTTCGAACAGGTTCGCCTGCTGCTCGGGCGGGATTCCGTTCCCGGTGT
>Ga0268298_10004067_pt1 | contig 14465 bp, 13 predicted proteins | sample WWTPWeurt_MetaG_FD_194462 | JGI IMG/M metagenome (GOLD analysis project Ga0268298, IMG submission 194462) | Activated sludge microbial communities from WWTP in Nijmegen, Gelderland, Netherland - WWTP Weurt | ecosystem: Engineered > WWTP > Aerobic digester > Activated sludge | place... | reverse complement strand
AGGAGCGGAGCGTTTACACGGTGTTATACGCCGTCCCGCCCCGTTTTGATTGGGCTCGCGTATGCCTGTCGGGCGGCCGGGGAAAGGTAAAGAGTAGCGACGCAAACGACTAGAAGGGCGAAGCTCGCCCATTGAGTAGGTAGGATTGTAGCTTTCGAAATGATCACGAAATAAAGCATCCCGGGGATGGTCAGAACCGCCAGTACATGACGGAAGCCGCGAAACCGGACCAGGTAAATGGGAGCACTCAATATAAGGAGTCGGCCAATGAAGAATTGGACCGGCAGAGATTCGAAGTATTGTTTGATTTCAAGATTGCCAGCATTTTGCAAATATGTGTTTACGATTCCCAAGCATGAGATTGCGATCCAAAGTGTGCCGAAAATAGCGCGCAATGTCTGAAGCGCCGTTTTGTTCGGCTGTGATGAGGCGTCGGGTGGGGTGTAAGGGTTCAACGGTTTTCTCCGGGGCGGGATGGCGTATAACGTTTTAGTAGCGTTAGTTATGCGAAGTGGCTTGGCGCCCGGTCTTCAGTCGCAGCCGACACATTGGCCCCGCGTTGATTCGCATTTCTGGACGCAATCCAACGCAAGGATACAGAGCAAGGCGGTAGCCGGAAGCGCATCCGTGCAAGATTGGGGATTTCCCCGGGAAGAACACGAAGCGGCCGAACCCAAATACAAGGAGCAATTGAACGCAGCATCGTCCCTATAGCTAATCCATCCGCAGCGACCATAACAAAGCTCTTTGAGAGAGCGGCCTGGTAGGAATTCAGCGGAGGGAGAAGCTATATCGCAGGATGATATGGATAGAACAAATAGCCCTAGAAGAAGGGCGGTTATCTTGCGAGTGGTGGGATGTAAGTCGAGCATGGGCTGAGGTGGCAGCGAACCGTAGCCAAGCCATTTCGCATAACGTGTTCGTAAACTGTTGTTATCTGAAGTTCGCGCCGCAATTACGAGGGCCGCAGAGGCGAGGACATGGAGGTCCGAGCCGATGAGACATAAGTTCTTGACCGTAAGAGGGAGGCAGCTAAGCTTAGGGCATGGGGCTCAATGTATTGGAACTATGTGCAGGAGGCGGTGGTCAGGCTCTTGGTCTAGAGCAGGCCAACTGGAAGGCGGCCGCTCTAGTCGAACTGGACCCACTGGCCTGCGAAACTCTCCGAAAGAATCGACCGCATTGGACTGTATTACAAGAAGATCTGCGACAAGTTTCGGGGAAGCGTTTCAAGGGAGTGGATCTAATAGCCGCTGGTGTCCCGTGCCCTCCCTTTTCCGTTGCGGGGAAGCAACTCGGTTCGGAGGACGAAAGGGATTTATTTCCAGAAGTAATAAGAATGGTGAAGCAAATCAAACCAAGAGCCGTGATGATCGAGAACGTGAGAGGGCTCATGGACAGTCGATTCAATGATTACCGAGCTGAGATCATCAATGCGTTGGAGGAAATGCAATTCAGGGTTTCTTGGGGGCTCTTGAATGCTGTGGATTTTGATGTGCCCCAGAATCGCGCGCGCAGTATTTTAGTGGCCATCAAGCGTAACGAAGGTTCCTTTTCGTGGCCTATGCCAAACATAATGCGCTCAGTGTCGGTTGGAGAAGCCGTCGCGGATCTAATGGCCGAAAGAGGATGGAAGAACGTTGCCGACTGGAAGCGCAAAGCGAACGCGCCGGGCCCAACGATTGTCGGTGGTTCGAAGAAGCATGGTGGCCCGGATCTAGGACCGACTAGAGCAAAGCAGGCTTGGAAACAGCTAGGAATCGACGGAATGGGAATTGCCGATACTGCTCCGGATGTTGGTTTCTCCGGCAATCCCCGCCTAACGTTGCGAATGGTTGCGAGATTGCAAGGATTCCCCGATACTTGGACATTTGCAGGTCGCAAGACAGCTAGTTATCGACAAATCGGTAATGCATTTCCTCCTCAAATTGCCAAGGCAGTTGCATCGCAAATTGCGAAGGCGCTTCTCAATGGCAAGAGAAAGGTTTCATGAAAAAGAGCGGGGCATTCAGCAAGGCACGTCGGCAGTTTCACGCGGCGCTTTTGAAGTCCGTTCTGAGCGCGGATGCAAGCGGAGTACCGGCGAATGCGGATAGGCACAGTCAAGGTAGCGTAAAAATCGCGCAGAACATTCGAGAACAAATCGGCAAATCTGCCAAAGAAGCCGAAAGGCTCGCTGGCCAAGAATCCGGCGCGAAATTCGAAGGATTGGTCTGCGATTTTATCTCTGCAACATTTACACGATTGCCACATTTAAGACCGGGTGATTGGCAAATTGAGCGCGTTGCTGGCGCCGGAGGAATCCACATTGCTAAATTTGATCAATATAGTCACTTAATAGCGTTACAGAAGGCGGCGGAAAAAGATAGAGAGCTGGCTGCGGCGCTTGGAAGCGACTATACCATTACGCCCGACATCATAGTTGCTCGAAATCCAGAGCCCGATGAAATGATCAATCACGGTGAGCAGCTTTTGGACGATGACGTTTCTATTTTGGCGCCGTTGCGAAAGGTTAATCAAGGACTCCCCATACTTCACGCTAGCATATCGTGCAAATGGACCATTCGAAGTGATAGAGCACAAAATTCAAGAACGGAAGCGCTGAATCTAATAAAGAATCGCAAGGGCAGTCTGCCTCATGTCGTCGTTGTTACAGGCGAACCCTTGCCCGGCCGAATTGCGTCTATCGCGTTAGGTACTGGAGAAATTGATTGCGTGTATCATTTTGCGTTGCGTGAATTGCGCAATGCCGTTGAGACTTTAGCAATGTCCGATGCGATTGATCTGCTTGAGACGATGGTGCAAGGAAAACGTCTCAGGGATATCGCTGACTTGCCGCTCGACTTAGCGGTGTAGCCCGGCCCGCCATGGAGGGCGGGCCGAGAGGATGTTCGGCGCGAATTTCAGATAACGTGAAGAGGGTAACCGAATTGCGAGCAAGGCGAGCAATTGCCCGAACGGCCGGCGCGACGCGCGCACCTGGAATCTGCCTTACTCAAATGCGCGCGTTCGCGCGAGCCAGGCGATGAGTGCGAAGCAACGAATGCCAGGCGAGAGGTCGAGAGCGGCCGAGCACCGTAGCGAAGCGGAGGAGCGGAGCGCTTACCCTCCGTTATACGAAGTTTTCCCGCCCGAAATGTCCCCGCCGCGGGAAAGAGAACCCCGGTGTTTTCGTGAGCAGATGAGAGAGCAAGCACCGGACTTGCGAAAGTGAGCCTGTCACGATGCCCCGGCGCAGACTGCAAGAAAAGCTACCGGATTAAGCAGAACCGTGACAGAACAAGAGAACGCTACAGCGACGGGGCAATGCAGCTCACGAAAACGTGCACAGAGGAATCCAGCGGCGGGAAACCTGAAACCAACCAAAAAGAAACCCGGGCGGGAAAATTGCGTATAACGTGTATAGCTAGCCGACGTTGACCGGCCGAGCGGAGCGAGAGCCGGACAAGCGAGCATATTCCGAGGTAGCCCGCCTTTCCGACTGATTCTTGTATTTCAAAAAGTTTCCGAGCGAAGCGAGCTACCTGTTCCCATCCCTTTTTAAGAGAGAAAGGTACGTAGTACAAAGAAAGTCGCGAGATTGTCCGAGCGTGCCGGTCAATGTGCCCGAGTTCCGGTGCGGCGCGCGCACTTCCAAATATTCCAAAATCTGCGCGCGTCCGCGCGAGCGAAAGAATGGAGCGAAGCGATATGTTTCGCGAGAGGAACGAGTGGCTGAGCACCGTAGCGAAGCGGAGGAGCGGAACGGCCAGCGGTTGTTATACGCAGTTGAGCGGGGGGAGCATACGAAAGAAGCCCGAAGCCATGGAGGGCGGAGGGCCTTGCCAATAGAGTCTGGGAAAGCGTAGAATCAAAAGCAGATAAAGGCGACTTTCGCATGCATGAACAGGAGCGGGGCGAGGGAAGCAAACGGAGCAAGTCGGAAGCAGACCAGCATTCTTAGCTGGAGTCACCATGACTGCAGGGTAGTCTTTTCTTGAAAATGATTCGATACAGCCGAGAAACCAGGGAACCCGAATGAAGCCACCCCAAGGTTTTCTCCCGGCCAGGAGGGCCGGGAAGGGAAAGAATCTTCCCCCGATCAATTGCGTATAACGTGAAGAACATGTTGTTATGCGAAGTGCACGCCGTATCTCTATTTCCATTCGACTCCGATAGAAACCCGGCCGACAGGCGAACGGTTAACGGTAGCACCGGAATAACGAATGGAGCCATATAGACAGTCCAATCCTGCTCCGATTTCAAAAAGGATGGGTATGTAACCGGGACCCCGAGGGCTCATTTTCGCTGAGTCGATCACAAAGCTCTCATCGGCATAGTCTCCATACGAGAGGAGCAGGACATTCAGGGTCCCAGCCTCCGGAATGTCGATGAGGTACTCGCGATCAAGAAAGGCATTGGAGCCCTGAAGATCGATAAGAGAGGTTTTATGCGGGCTAGTTTCACTGGGAAATTCCTGACGGCCGTCCGGGAAAATTAACATAATTGCGGGAATCACAATGGTGTTTTCTCCGGAGGCGAAGAGGTGATTTACCCACGAGCGAGTGGAAAGCACGAGTTGATCGCGAGTGGCGACTTTGAGTTGATAAAGCCTAAACCGGGCAGAGAGTGTGCGTCCGCCGGGTGCGGCGTATTGAATCACCGGATGGGTCTCTGTGAAGTTAACGTATTCGCCCCAGCGGGGTCGGGAGTCAAGGGGGAGTGGAAATCGCACGGGTCTGGCGGCCTGTGCGTATTGCGCAGTATCCTTTAGAACGTCAGCGCTGGTAACCGGGAGTGCAGTCTGAAGTTGCCGGAACGCCTCAGGCGGTGGCGGCGTGGAGGCGCACGTCAAGACCCATGACGCAGCGACTGCAAAAATTGTGAGGCGTGCATTTCGCATAACGTATCGCAGTTATGCGTAGTTTTGCGCCACTCATGGGATGACTTTGCAATTGTCGATGGTTCCAAGAAGCGCCACAGTCGAAATTATGGGTTTCGATTCCTTCTCTTTTAACGAAAAGGAATGAGATAGGGAATCCTTCGCGAGACAAAAGGCTCTGCCAGAACGCATTTGAGAAAACGTGGGGAAATCGGCGCGGTACACCCTCGGAAGACAGTTAGCGAGAAGCAAGTAAGCTTCTTGAAGACGCAGCTTATTGAACGTGATCTCGGTTACCTGAATTTCAAGAAACCCCGATATGGTAACAGTACCTCCGAGACGATGTTCGAATTGAACGTGGTGAACATAGACGAATTCTGGAGGAGGGGGTTCATTTGGCATTTTTACGAAACGTTTTCCAGTTTCAACAAGGTCACCTGCAACGTTCCGTGCCAAGGAGATGTATTCGATGCGAGCGGTGCTGTCGGATTCGAGGAAGGTGTTTAGATTTTCGCATTTCTGCGGAGGAGCAAATGGAAGAAGGAAGCCGTCGAAAACATATCCTTGGACACCATCCGCTTGGACGAGTATCCAGGAGCCATCGAATTCGCTTATCTTGGTCACCTCAGTTTTCGTCTGCGGTAAGAATTTAACCACAGATCCAAAGGGTAATGTTTTCAGAATAGCGCCATTCGGTGTAGAGCGCAGGCGAAGCCCGGACGCAACAGCCACAAAAGCTTGATTTTCTGTCCATCCGAAGATAACTACTAGTATGCTGAAGGTCGTTCTGGTGATGAGAGATTGCATTTTTTCCCCGGCGCAAAATTACGCATAACGTGAAGGACATGTTGTTATGCGAAGTGCCCCCAACCGAGGCAAGAACAGCGCGACGGAGCTGATTAGCGCAGGTCCTGAATTGAAACCAAGAAGCGAAGAAACCGAACATAATTACAATTAGAGCTCCGACTCCCATAGTGTAGACTACGAAGCCGGCCAAAGCCAATGAAAGGATGTTGCCAATGATTCCGGAAGAAATGCTTACGTCCAATTGGTTTGAAGAGTGCTGGTGCCATTTGATGGTGAAAGTGTTAGAGCCAACTCCGCGCGAAAAAGATGGGACGGAGATTCTGGCAATGACTTCGTTTTTTTGAGCAGCAATCTGAGTTTGCCAATAGCCCGACGCAGTAAGTAGATGCGCGAGTGTCTCCTTCGAGATCACGTTCGGTTTGGAAATGGAAAAAAAATCATACCGGAGAAGCATTCGGGAAAAGAGTGCTACTATTCCCGAATGCAAGGTAGCGGCGCTAGATGTTGAGCTTGCCGTTGTGCTTTGATCAAGGGGCGAAGATGGCAGAGTGTCGTAGGATTTGGCGCTCGTGAGGCTCTGTCCCATCAATGCGATACCAAACAAAGCCAACAGAAGAAAAAATGGGTTCTTAAAATAGCTCAGAACGGAACCAAGGATTAGCATGATGATTCCTGCAAGAAGGCCTCCGGCAATGTCCTTGGGGCTATCAACTGGCATTTTGGGGGCATTTCGCATAACGTGATAGCTAGCCGACGTTGACCGGCCGAGCGAAGTGAGAGCCGGACAAGCGAGCATACTCTGAGGAAGCCCGCCTTTCCGACTGATTTTTGTATTTAGAAAAATTGGTGAGCGAAAGCGAGCTGCCTGTTTGGCCCTAGTTAGAGAGAAAAAGGGAAGGAGTACAATAGAAGTGGCGAGATTGTCCGAGCGTGCCGGTCAATGTGCCCGAGTTCCGGTGCGGCGCGCGCACTTCTAATATTCCAAAACCTGCACGCGCCCGCACGAGCGAAAGAATGGAGCGAAGCGAAATGTTTCGCGAGAGGAACGAGTGGCTGAGCACCGAAGCGAAGCGGAGGAGCGGAACGGTTAGCGGCAGTTATACGCTGTTGCTCGGGGGCAAGGACACGATAAAAGCCCGCAGCCAGGACGGCGGAGGGCCAGAAACGGGAGAATCTTGTATCTCGAAAGCCTGAATTGGAAACCGTAGATGTTCGCAAGCCCAGCCGACATGCGAGGCTCCGACTCCAAACATAGCGAATCGTTAGCAGAGCGACGTTCTCAGGACCGGCGACGGGTCTTTAAATAGAACCAGAGCAATCCCTAAATTTCGGAAAATCCAACCCAAAGGTTTTCTCCCGGCCATGGAGGGCCGGGTAGGAAAGGATTCTTCCCCCGAGCAATGGCGTATAACGTGTATAGCTAGCCGACGTTGACCGGCCGAGCGAAGCGAGAGCCGGACAAGCGAGCATATTCCGAGGAAGCCCGCCTATCCGACTGATTTTTTGTATTTCAAAAAGTTTCCGAGCGAAAGCGAGCTATTTGTCCCATGCCCTTTTAAATAGAAAAAGGTAAGTAGTAAAATAGAAGTCGCGAGATTGTCCGAGCGTGCCGGTCAATGTGCCCGAGTTCCGATGCGGCGCGTGCACTTCTAAATATTCCAAAACCTGCGCGCGCCCGCACGAGCGAACGAATGGAGCGAAGCGACATGTTTCGCGAGAGGAACGAGTGGCTGAGCACCGTAGCGAAGCGGAGGAGCGGAACGGTTAGCGGCAGTTATACGCTGTTGCTCGGGGGCAAGTGTACGATAAAAGCCCGCAGCCAGGAGGGCGGAGGGCCTGAAACAGCAGAATCCTGTAATTCAAAAGCCAGAATTGGACTCCGGCGACATTCGCAAGGCCAGAAGACGACCGGGGCTGGAAAGCGAGCATAGCGAATCGTTAGCAGAGCGACGTTCTCAGCTCCGGCGATTTGCAATCCTGAATCAGAGCTTTTTGATAGAATCAGAGAAATATTCAAATTCCGGGGACTCCAACCCAAAGGTTTTCTCCCGGCCAAGGAGGGCCGGGGAGGAAAGGATTGTTCCCCCGAGCAATGGCGTATAACGTGAACACAGTGTTATACGCCGTCCGGTTGCTTATTTCTGCGATCCCGCGGTGAAGGAAAGAAGATAGCGGCTAAGGCTTGGTCCCTTCCGCAAGAAGGAGCATGTCGAGGATCTGAAATAACCACTTCTCAAAGCCGTCGCTTACATCGATTGTTGAACCGTCCTCATGGTTCCACTGCACTATGTAGAAGCTTCCCGAACGGAGCTGAATGCAATCATAATTGCCAAAACCATCGTTCCGCAAAGGCAGCAAAGGCAAAGGGAACAATTTTTGCTTGCTTGTGCGAAGGTCATTCGTACGCGCGATGACGTCAAGGTAGTCGGGGCCGCCGATTCCGAAGATTTCTTCTGATGATACAGAGAGCGTTCCGAAGTGGTTTAGGAAGAGCTTATAGTCTGGCGGAAAAACAATGCGAAGTTCATCCTCGGCTGCGGTGATAGCCGCTCCGGACGCGGGACCCGGGTAATCAACATCAGGCAGCGACCGCAGGTATCGATGGATTTCTACAAAATTCATTTTGGCAAAGTCTCAGATGTAGTCGCAACCGGATGGCGTATAACGTGTATAGCTAGCCGACGTTGACCGGCCGAGCGAAGCGAGAGCCGGACAAGCGAGCATAATCCGAGGAAGCCCGCCTTTCCGACTGAGTTTTGTAATTCAAGAAATCTTCGAGCGAAAGCGAGTTATTTGTTTCCATCCCTTTAGAGAGAAAGGAAGTAAGTAGTACTAATAATGCTGCGAGATTGTCCGAGCGTGCCGGTCAATGTGCCCGAGTTCCGATGCGGCGCGCGCACTTCTAAATATTCCAAAACCTGCGCGCGTCCGCACGAGCGAAAAAATGGAGCGAAGCGATATGTTTCGCGAGAGGAACGAGTGGCTGAGCACCGTAGCGAAGCGGAGGAGCGGAACGGCCAGCGGTTGTTATACGCAGTTGAGCGGGGGGAGCATACGAAGGAAGCCCGAAGCCATGGAGGGCGGAGGGCCTTGCCAATAGAGTTTGGGAAAGCGTAGAATCAAAAGCGGATAAAGGCGACTTTCGCGCTGCGTGAAAAGGAGCGAGGCGAAGGAAACAAATGGTGCAAGTTGGAAGCAGACTAGCATTCTTAGCTGAAGTCACCATGACTGCAGGGTAGTCTTTTCTTGAAAATGATTCGATACAGTCGAGAATGCTTGGAATGCGATTGCAGCCACCCCAAAGTTTTCTCCCGGCCAGGAGGGCCGGGTAGGGAAAGACTTTTCCCCCCGATCAATTGCGTATAACGTGGTGAACACGAGTTATGCGAAGTTTGCGGGCGAGGCTACTGGCACGAATGTGCTGGCGTGATTCCGTATCGAGAGGCGAGGTAACACTCTATGCGGGAAAGGGCAGTCGAGGGGAGCGCGGAGTCGTAAAAGAGGACTTCAGCCAGGTCCATTCCTTGAAAGCTAGTTGCTCCGTCCGGATTGCTGCCGATCGCAAGGTCCGGGCTGACGAAAGTAAGGGCCAGAGTGCCGGAAGCATCCTGAGTGCCATTGAGGAACACAGTGGCCGTTCCCGCGGCAGTATTTGTCATGGACACAAGGGAAAAGTTTGCTGTTCCAAACGTAGTCGCGGAAGTAACTGCGGAGCCTGTCCCGACCTTGCCAAAAATGAAGTGGTCCGTGAAGTCGAAACCGAACGCACGCCCAGTATTGTTAGTGTTGGGGCCGATCATGATGATTTGCCGATTGACTCCGGCCGACAATGTGGATCTCTTGAAAACGGAGAAAAAAGAACAGTCAGGGGCGTTGTTCATCCCTTGCTGACTGGTCTTAAGCATGAAGTCGTTCACGCCATCGAAGCGAACGACAGGTTTTCCGTTAATCTGTCCTGCCATCAACAGGGGTTGACTGGCCGGGGTCGCTTGCTGAACGGTGTTGGCCATGCCGCTTAGATCCGGCCAGGACGAGACTGACGAGCCGGATGCTTGTGTTAAGGATTCAGCCTGCAACCAGAGCCTGAGCCCCCCGATGCTTGCGGGGGTAAAGGTGGCAGGAAAGGCATTCCAGAGCAAGATCATGCCCAGTTCCTGTTGGCTCTGTTGATCACTCATTGGGAACGGTCGCGCGCAGTTTGCCACGGCGAAAAGGTAGACCAAAATTCTTAGACACTTCACGATATTCCTCACTTTCAAGCTCTTCTTCCTCTTCGCCCGCAAATTTCGCATAACGTTTTAGCTAACTGACGTTGAACGGCCGAGCGGAGCGAGAGCCGGTCAAGCGAGCTATATCTCAGGAATTCTTACTGAGAATAGATAGAATTTCTGAAAAACAGAGTAAGCGCGAAGCGCAGGGCGGCGTGCCGTTCAATGTGTCCGCAGCACGGCGCGAAACGCGCCCTTAGAATATTCCGAAGCCGGCGCGTTTTCGCGCGAGCAAAGAATGACGCGAAGCGGAATGATTGCGAGAGTGTGAGGACCGAGCACCGTAGCGAAACGAAGTGAAGCGAAGGCGCGGAGCAGTTAGCGTTAGTTATACGCTGTTGCTCGGGGGCAAGGATACAATAAAAGCCCGCAGCCAGGAGGGCGGAGGGCCTGAAACAGCGAAATCTGGTATTTCGAGTATCAAATCCGGACAGGGGCAACTTTCGCAAGGCGAAACGACGCCCGAGGGAAGGAACCCGCACATAGCGAATCGTTAGCAGAGCGACGTTCGGAGCTCAGGCGACTGGATTCTGAATCAGAAACTCGTGATAGAATCAAAGAAATCCTAGAATTCCACGGGACCAAACCCAAAGGTTTTTTCCCGGCCAGGAGGGCCGGGCAGGAAATACTTTTTTCCCCCGAGCAATGGCGTATAACGTTTTAGCTGCCCGACGTTGACCGGCCGAGCGAAGCGATAGCCGGACAAGCGAGCATATTTAGAGAAAGCCCGCTTTTCCGACTGAATTTTGTATTTCGAAGAAATTCGAGCGAAGCGAGCTATCTCTTTGGCCTTCTTAAAAAGAAAAAGGTAAGTAGTACAATATAATTCGCGAGTCTGTCCGCGCGTGCCGGTCAATGTGCCCGAGCAGCGGCGCGGTGCGCGCGCTTAGAAAATACCAGAATTCGCGCGCACCCGCGCGAGGCAAAAAGGCGAACGGGTGAGCCGTTTGCCGAGAGTTCGCGAGTGGCCGAGCACCGTAGCGAAGCGAAGGAGCGGAGCGGGCAGCGTTAGTTATCTGCAGTTGCAGGCGCCCCGGGGTAACATGCCGAGCAAGCCGGAGCAGGCGGAAACAGGAAACGGGACGAGCGCCGTCTGCGGCGAGTAAGTAGATGGGAAAGTCAGTAAGAAACGGTGATTCAAAAGCCGCAGACGAAGCAAACAATTAGAAAAGTTGTACTTCTTACGAAGAATCCCGCTCAAGTAGAACCGCAGGGAAGGCACAATAGAGTTTTCAGATGACGAAAAAAGCCACTCCATTTCCCGGGCGCCGCAATTGCAGATAACGTAACATGGAGTTATGCGAAGTTCCGGCTCCGCTTCTACGTCAGTTTCTCCGGATCTAAATTCCGGTGTCCGTGAATTACGGTGAGCACTTCGACGCGATCACCCACGATCTCATAGATAATCCGGTATGAATAGACCAGTAGTTCACGAATGGTTTCCGTATGAACTTCGGGCACTATGCGCCCGATTCGTGGGAACTGATTCAGGATAGAGGCCTTGTTAAATATCTGCTCGGAGACAATTCCGGCATACTTAGTCGAGTCACGCGCGATGTAATCATGAATGTCGTGTAGATCCCGAAGAGCGGGGCCGGTCCAAATCACCATGATTTCATTTGTTCGCGGGCTTGATCCTCAGTCAGAAAGTCTCCAGCCTTGGCGGCTTCCTGACCCTTCCGTATCTTCTCAATTACGTAAAGCTCTGACAATATCTCATCAAAAGTGGCTGTTTCAGGCATCTTTGAAATAAGCTCAATTGCCTGCTCTTTCAGGGATTCCATGGGACTTAAAATATTGAGAGAAGGGTCTGAAAAGCAAGCAGAAAAAGCAGGCCATGGTGCTCCGAGAATCAGCATTTTCTGCGATCACGTGAAGTGGCGGCCCTTTCCCCGGAGCCGGAATTTCGCATAACGTGATAGCTAGCCGACGTTGACCGGCCGAGCGAAGCGAGAGCTGGACAAGCGAGCATATTCCAAGGAAGCCCGCCTTTCCGACTGAGTTTTGTAATTCAAAAATCTTCGAGCGAAAGCGAGATACCCGATTTCATCCCTTTTATAGAGAAAAAGGTAAGTAGTACAAAGAAAGTGGCGAGATTGTCCGAGCGTGCCGGTCAATGTGCCCGAGTTCCGATGCGGCGCGCGCACTTCAAATATTCCAAAACCTGCGCGCGTCCGCACGAGCGAAAGAATGGAGCGAAGCGACATGTTTCGCGAGAGGAACGAGTGGCTGAGCACCGAAGCGAAGCGGAGGAGCGGAACGGTTAGCGGCAGTTATACGCAGTTGCCCCAGGCCCGGGTATGCCGAACCGAAAGCGAGCGGAGAGTGAAAAGCAAGCGTTCTAGCAACGGAACAGGCGGATACCGAAAGCGTGCGAAGCGGATGGTGCCATGGCATATTCCTTTGTCCCTTTGTATAGATAGAGGCCTTAAACCCTAAAAAAGGAGATAAGATAGAATCTATATGCGACCGACGGAGTGCGGGGGCCGGGGCAATTGCGTATAACGTATATATACATGGAGTTATGCGCCAGTTTCCGCCCAGAGGTTGAAATCGTGCTCCAATACGCCCTTCAAATCAAGAAAAGCTCCTGAATCCAAAGCGGCGCGCAGATGGGCAAGAGCTTGCTCCCCTAAGCCCAGACGCTTCGCTGTGTAGGCAAGTAGCAAATGCGCATTGGGGGAATCAGGGCTTGAGGTTAGACTCCCGGACTTCGGACTCTCAAAGAAGGACTTGTCGCTTGAAATCGATTCGAACCAGGGAACCGCGAATTGAACAATGCACTTGCGCACGTCGGCCAGGGCTTCCGTTAGCCACTCGCCATTGTGGCCTATGTAGTATACGTATGAGGAAGGATCTGTATTCGGCTGCACGAGTGTCTTGTTTAAAGAACGTTCCACTGGACAATGAAAGACATTTATCTGGGGGATTCCGTCTTTTTCAACTGGCTGGAACATTGAGGGGACGTAGTGAAGCCAGACCCCAAGATTCACTTGGAACGAATGCGAAGACCATTGATTTGCGGAGGCGACGTGATGACCGATTGAAGGGAGGGCGATAATATGAGTTTGATCCCCTTGCCTCCGGTATGCCATGCGACTTGTGAAAGAGCTGAAGTCATATTCGCGAAGAAGCGGAAAAACCGCATCCTTCAAGTGTTTGGTAACTGTTCTGCTGTCCATCAGATTGGTGAGTCTGGGCGGAAATTGCGCATAACGTTTTAGCTAGCCGACGTTGACCGGCCGAGCGAAGCGAGAGCCGGACAAGCGAGCATATCTCGAGACAGCCCGCCCTTCCGACTGAATTTTGTATTTCGAAGAAATTCGAGCGGAGCGAGCTATTACTTTGGCCCTTTTCAAAAAGAAAAAAGGTAAGTAATACAATAGAAGTAGCGAGATTGTCCGCGCGGTGCCGGTCAATGTGCCCGAAGTTCCGTTGCGGCGCGGGCACTTTAGAAAATTCCGAAATCTGCCCGCGTCCGCACGAGCGAACAAATGGAGCGAAGCGACATGTTTCGCGAGAGGAACGAGAAGGCTGAGCACCGAAGCGAAGCGAAGGAGCGGAACGGCCTAGCGTTAGTTATACGCAGTTGCCCCAGGCCCGGGTATGCCGAACTGAAAGCGAGCGGAGAGTGCAAAGCCCGCGTTCTAGCAACGAGCGCAAATGGATACCGAAAGCGTGCGAAGCGGATGGTGCCATGGCATATTACTTTGTCCCTTTGTATAGATAGAGGCCTTAAACCCTTAAGAAGAAAACAAGAGAGAAGCTATATGCGACCGATGAAAGCGCGGGGGCCGGGGCAATTGCGTATAACGTGAAGAGGGTAACCGAATTGCGAGCAAAGCGAGCAATTGCCCGAACGTCCGGCGCGACGCGCGCACCTGGAATCTGCCTTAGTAGACTGCGTGCGTTCGCGCGAGCCAGGCAATGAGTGCGGAGCAACGAATGCCAGGCGAGAGGACGAGAGCGGCCGAGCACCGCAGCGAAACGGAGAGAAGCGAGGAGCGGAGCGCTTACCCTCCGTTATACGAAGTTTTCCCGCCCGAAAGTCCCCGCCGCTGGAGTGGAGACCCCGGTGTTTTCGTGAGCAGATGAGAGAGCATTCACGGGACTTGCGAAAGTGAGCCTGTCACGATGCCCCGGAGCAGACTGCAGGAACAACTGACGGCGAAAGCGGAACCGTGACTGAACACCAGGAACGTCACAGCGACGGGGCAATGCAGCTCACGAAAACGTGCACAGAGGAGGCCAGCGGCGGGAAGCCCGAACCCAACAAAAAGAAAATCCGGGCGGGAAAATTGCGTATAACGTGAAGAGGGTAACCGAATTGCGAGCAAAGCGAGCAATTGCCCGAACGTCCGGCGCGACGCGCGCACCTGGAATCTGCCTTAGTAGACTGCGCGCGTTCGCGCGAGCCAGGCAATGAGTGCGAAGCAACGAATGCCAGGCGAGAGGACGAGAGCGGCCGAGCACCGCAGCGAAACGGAGTGAAGCGAGGAGCGGAGCGCTTACCCTCCGTTATACGAAGT
>Ga0268298_10004066_pt1 | contig 14465 bp, 7 predicted proteins | sample WWTPWeurt_MetaG_FD_194462 | JGI IMG/M metagenome (GOLD analysis project Ga0268298, IMG submission 194462) | Activated sludge microbial communities from WWTP in Nijmegen, Gelderland, Netherland - WWTP Weurt | ecosystem: Engineered > WWTP > Aerobic digester > Activated sludge | place: Netherlands... | reverse complement strand
TTCCATCGAGAGGTGGATGGTGAACAAATCCATCGCGTCGTAGATGTTGACGATGTCGCCCGTCTTCCAGTGGACGAAAAATTTATTCACGATATCGCGAATTTGATTCACATAGATGGGCAGATAACTGGCGTGGAAGGCAGGAGCCATCAATCGGCGCTGACGTTTGTGTTGTTCGCCGTTGAGCATGGCCAGCGCGGTGGTCATGCTTTTTAACGCTTCGATATCGCTGAACGGAAAGGGGATGTCTTCGAGCGTGAAACTATAAAACAGTTTCGGATTGCTCAAAATTTGCATCGTGAAATCAGGATGGAAGGTGAAGGTGGCCGACATCTTCCCCTCGCCCATGCGCGCCATCTTTCCATAACGATCATGGACGCGGGTGAGAAAATCGATCGAGTCGCGCGCGAAGTCCACCACCTGTCCGCGCCAGCCGAGGATGGACGGCGCGGCAACGCGGGGAATGTTCATGCTCGAGGTTTGCATGGTCATGAAAAATGCTTCCTTTTTGATTTAGTCTTGAATTCAATTATTTAACACATGTTACGCACCCTCACCCTGTCCCTCTCCCGTTGGAGAGGGACAGGGGATGAGGGAGAGAGACCGCATAACATCAATTATTTAACGCAAAGCCGCAAAGGCGCAATTTTATTTTCCTTTGCGTCCTCGCGACCTTGCGTAAAGAATTTTGACTCTTCCCTAAAGCGACTGTGCGATCTCAGCCCAATTCACGAAGCCCCCGCGCATGAAGGCTTCCTTGGCGCGCTGGAGGTTGGCGGAACGCTCCTCCCCATCGGGCAGATGTTTTGCCAGCGTCAGGCAGGCCATCCCCTCTTCGTAGTGCATCGGGATGGATGCAGCCTTCTCCACCGCGATGCGCCATGATTGCAGGGCTTTATCTTTTTTGCCCTCGCTCCACTCCACCCAGCCTTGATAGCGGCTGAAGATCGGCTCACCCACGGTGAAGATGCGCTCATAGGACTTCATGACTTTGACGGAGAGACGCGCGTATTTCAACAGTTCATCCATCTCACTTTGCGGGTGGCTCTCTGCCTCGGCTTTCTCCAACGCAAGAAAGAATATCTCCATAAAGTGCGTGAACCCGATGTACAGCGAGTAATTCACCACCTGCATTTTAGAAGCGCGGTCCGCAAGAGCGCGGGCTTCCTTGAGGGCGGCTTCATGGTCTCCCTGCTGCCACAAGAGATGCACTCGGACTCCGTAAATGCAAAACTCGGCCACATCGCCAACAGGATTGGTCTTCATCCGTTCCAGCGCCTTTTGCACAAATTCCTGCGCCTTGTCCAACTCACCCAGGCGCGCGTAAATGGACGATCCCCACTGGTAATACCAGACCACATGCACAGAATTATCACGGCGCGTGGCATTCTGCCACAAGCGGACGTTCGTATGCAAAACCGAGTCCACATCCCCCCCGATCACCGCGTTTGACGCAAGGAAACTCAACGCCTCGCCAGCCTGACGATAATCGCCCATGCCCAGGCTGATCTCGATCACGCGCTCCATCCGAACCTTTAGTTCCTCCCAAAGTCCAATGCCGCTTTCCACGGTGGCAAGCGCGATCACACTGCTCATAAACGAAATGGGGTTGTAGTTGCGTTCATCATATATTCGCCATTGCTCGGTGTAATACTTCGCCTGCCCACGCGCAGGGATGAAGCCGCAGATGGCGCCCATTTGCGCGTACATGTAAGCTAACTCGGCCGTGTCACGGATCGTCTCGGCCAGGTTCAACCCCAACACCACGCTATGGAACATCGGTAACGGGTTCGAATCGCCCATCAAAAAGATGACGCTGGCATACTGTTGCAGGATTTGCACCATCTCAACGCGGATCGTCTCTTCATCGGGATCGGTGACGCGGCGACGGAACTGACTCGGCCAGAGGCGGTGTCCCGTCTGACGCGCCAACTGTCCCAATAACGCGCCGATCAATCCTGGACCTGAGGTGGGCATCCGTTTCCCGAGCGTTTCCAACGCTTTGAGCAGGTTCGCGCGCGCCTCGTTCAGGTTGCCCAATCCAAGATGGGCAATGCCCAACTTCCGATACCACTGCCCCAAACGCAAGCGCGTCGGCTGGATCTGTTCGCGCAACTGGAGCAGACTGGCAAAGGATTGAACGGCCTCCGCATTGGCGAAGTTGTTCAGCGATTGATTACCCGCCTTCTCGAGGTATTCCACCGCCTTACCCACCACTTTCTGACGCGTGGCAGGGTCGGGGTCAACGGCGGCCTGCGACCAGTGATACGCCAGCAGGTTGTAATAGGAACTCAGGTCGCGTTCATAACTGCGCTCGATCCATTCGGCCACAGCTTCATGTAATTGCCGCCGCTGGGAATAGAGCATCAAGTTGTAGGCCACTTCCTGCGTCACCGCATGTTTGAAGATGTAAGCCAGATCGGGCGCGTCCGATTCCACCAAGGTCAGGCTCAGACGGGTCAGATTTTCCAGCGTAACGCCAAGCAGGGGCTTGTCCGCTTCGATGGGATGGACAGCCTGCAACACGCGGAAGGCAAAGATGCGTCCGATCACGCTCGCCACTTTGAGAGTCAATTGCTGCGATGGATTAAGACTGTCAATGCGATTGGTGATGGCGGCCTGCAACGTATCGGGCAGGGTGACATCATCCAGGTTCAAGTGTTGATCCGAGACCTCGCACACCTGATCTTTGATCTTCAAAACGCCCGTATCGCGCAAAGCGTACGCCAACTCCTCCGCGAAGAAGGGATGTCCCTCCGATTTTTCGCGGATCAACCGTCCGATCTGCGACGGGATGGATTTGACTCCCAGCCGCTGACAGACCAACGCTTCCACATCGTCCAACAACATCGCGTCGAGTTTGACAAAATTGGTTTCGGGGGCATCGGCAATTTGCTTGAACTCTTCGGGGACAGCTACTGATAACGGCCGCGTGTTCAGCAATAACAAGACAGGTCGCACCTTGCGATACACATCGCCGAGCAATTTCCAGGAGGCCGAGTCCAGCCAGTGCAAATCCTCGAGCACAATCAAAACAGGCGCGCGGGCGGCTTCGTAATTCAGCAGGCGCACCAGCAACTCGCGGATGTTTCCGCCGCGGATCTCTCCGCTCATCGCAGACGTGAACTCGTTCTCAGGGAAAACGGGCGGCAGGATCACGTCCAACAGCGGCGCGTACCGCGTCAGGTCGGGGTCGGCCTCCTCCAGTTTGGCAAGGACGCGCTCGCGGATCGTGTCGCGGTCCACGTCGGTTAATTCAGGAAGCGTCAGAATTTCTTCGACGTTGAACAATCGGCTGAAGATCGTCCGCCAGGCGTGGTAGGGATTGCCCTTCTCGATGGGGTCGCCGTTGCCGACGAGGGTGCGCGCGTTCAAGGTATTGGCTTGACGGATCATCTCCTCGGTGAGACGCGATTTTCCAATGCCCGCCTCGCCGTGGAAGATGATGACCTGCAACGCCGCGCCGCGCGTCAACTCTTGCAGGGCGTTGGCGAGCAGGGCTTTCTCCTCCTGCCTGCCGATCAACTCCATGCGCGGACGGATGACGCTGCGCTTCTCCTCCAATGGATGGAAAACCTCCACCAGGTCGGCGCGTCCCTTCACTTGTTGCGCAGGCAAAGACGCGAACTCGATGAATTCCCTGGCGCTGTCATAGGTCTGGCGGTCGCACAAGATCGGCACGCCAAACTTTTCCACCAACTCTTCCAGGCTGCCTGCCGCGCCCATCAACCGCGCCGACATGTTGACCGCGTTGCCGATGATCGTGTACTCACGGCGCAGGTTATTGCCGATGGAGCCGCAGAAGATGCGTCCCGTGGTAATGCCAATGGCGCTGCGGATGTTCAGGTTCTGCAATTCCTTGCGAATCATCACGGCGGCCTTCACGCCGCGGGCAGGATCGTCTTCATGTGCGAAAGGCGGCAACCCCAGCGCGGCCACGATGGTGATGCCCTTATCATCCACGTTGATCTTGTTGATGCTCCCCTCGTAACGATAGACCGCGCGTTGAATAAGGCGCGCGACCGTTTGCGATGTTTCGAGCGGCGTCTCTTCCCTGATTTCTGGCAGATTAATGAAAAGCACAGTAACGCGTCGGAGTTCAGCGATCCAGCCCGATTGTCCCGCGCTGAGGCGATTAATGATCGCCCCAGGGATGTAGGCGCGCAGGGAAGTCTGCGCCTCGTCAGGGATGGTGAGATGCGTCTCCGCATCCGCAAATTGAGATTTGGTCGTCAACGCGGAGAGCCGTCCCGCCTGGGCAATGGCGGAGGGCATTTCAAATTCCATCGGCTCGGCCTTGCAATCGGCGCGGATGATGCGCCACGCCGAAGGAGCCACAAGCACATCGCCTGCCTTCGCGAGGTTATTGGCGATGCCTAATTCACTTAATGGCGCGCCCGTGAGCAAAAATTCCCAGCGGTTAAACACGCCGCCCACATGCACATGACTTACCTTGCCAGCGCTGACAGCGAGTTTGAGATAAAGAACAGAATCTTCGAACTTATAGTTGACAAGCCGCTCACGAATGCGTAGCGCGCACTCTGCCGCACGCAACGTAACCTGATGCAGATCCGCCTCGTCCCCATCGAGCGGCCACACTGCGATCACCGCGTCGCCCGCGAACTTGACCACATCGCCCCCGTAGTGATGAATGATCTCGATCAGTTGCCCAAAGTATTCGTTGAGCAGACGCGCCAACGCTTCCACGCCCGTCGGCCCATGCTCCGCGAGACGCTCGGTGAGCATGGTGAAACCCGAAATATCCGCGAAAAGCGCAGCAGCCTGAAAGTTTTCCGCGACTGGCGCATCAATCGGCGCGGAATCAACAACCACCCTCTTTTGAATCAGTTTGGGGACGTAACTTGCCAGCAGGTCAGTCAGCGTGGAATTGGACATGCCTGGGATGCTCCTCAATAAATTTTCTTTGGCGAAACGGGGCTATGATACCCTGTTCCCTTTCGGTTTGAAAGAGTTTTGACGAACCCGACTTGAATTGTCCCAAAACCTGCCTGTCGTGGGATAATCCAAACAATGAAACAAACCTCCCGCCTCTTTCTCATCATTGGCGTCATCTGGATGATCCTCGTCTGTGGATGCGCCGCGCTGACGATGGTCTGGCCAGGGTTGTTGACGCGTTGGGAACAGGCGCCCGCCCCGCCCGAAGCGTTGACGCGTCTCGACCTCGGGGAGGCGGGGGAGGTCCTCGCGAGCGCATCCAACGAGACGCGTTACGAATTCCACTACGGGACGTATCAATCCTCCTCCGAGTGGATTCGCGTCGACCAGCCATCGGGCAATCCCGCCATCGGGATGGGCTGTTCGTCCGAAGGCGGCAGAACCCTCGTCCTGCCTCCGCCAGGCAAGGTAACGTGGCGCGTCCGTGAAAATTGCGTCTACATGGAATCGGCCTACCATCTCGAAGTCGTCCTGCTCGAAGATGGCTCCGTGTGGACGTGGGAACACGAACGCTACGCCTATGCCGAATTGTTCTTGATGTGCGGACTATTGACCGCCTTCGCGATGGGCGTCCCGTTTTTTGTGATGTGGGTAGTGTTGAGGTCTAACGTAGGTCACGCTTGAAGCGTGACGTCTTTGTGATCTGGAAATGTCACGTTAGTCACGTTAGAAACGTGACCTACATTGCACATCCAACCTCGTCACGTTGAAAACGTGACCTACAATTCGCCCCAATCAATATCAGGTGGCTCTTCCCAACCAAAGGCGGAGGGATACAGCCCTCGCTTTTCCCATTCGATATAACTGCTATCTTTCCAATCGCGCGGGTCGTGGACATATCCATGTTTGACAGGATTGTAGTGAATGTAGTGCAGGTGATTTTCAAAGTCCCTGTCATCGCGAATAACGTGATCCCAAAAACGCTTCTGCCAGAACTTCATGGGCTGGGACGGTAAAAGCCCGATCATCTTCTTATACTCTTTTGTGAAGTTTGGCTTGAGCGAGTGCATAATATCGCTGAAGTTGCTTCCCCCAGTGGGTTGAATGAGCATGTGGAAATGATCAAACAGGAAAACATATCCCAACATAATGAATGGATGCAAATCCTGAACGCTATGAAGGATTTTACGCAAAAGGTTTACTGTCTGGGGATCACGAAAAACAGGCTCACGATATTCAACGACCTGCGTGATGAACACTGCTGTACCGGGGATATAATAGCGGCGAAAATTCATTATGGCATTATACAAGGTTTGTAGGTCATGCTTGCAGCGTGACCAAATCCAAAGTAACAAGAACGTCACGTTGAAAACGTGACCTACGAGACGATTGATGGGAGTTCGTAGGTCACGCTTGCAGCGTGACCGAATCAAAAATCGTCACGTCACAGACGTGACCTACGAGGTGAATACATGTGCGGTATTTTCGGCTACGTTACCAACAAAGAAACAGAACTCGGTCCCATCCTCATCGCGGCGGCGGAGCGACTGACCTATCGCGGCTACGACTCGGTCGGCGCGGCGACGATCAACGATGGCAAGATCGATCTGCGAAAAGATACAGGGAAAGTGGATTCTGTCGCGGCCAAGTACAACATCGGCGAGATGCGCGGACAGCGCGGCATCACGCAATTGCGCTGGGCGACGTTCGGTGAGCCGTCGCAGATCAACAGCCAGCCGCATCTCGACTCGGACGGCGATATGGTCGGCGCGCACAACGGCAACGTGGTGAACAATGTCGAGCTGCGCGAGCAGTTCATCGCCGAGGGCATGACCGTCCGCTCGCAGAACGATGGCGAGACGTGCGTCCACGCGGTGGAACGTTACATCAACCGCGGCTACGAATTCATCGACGCCATCCGCCTAGCCTATGGCGACCTGGAAGGCGACTACGCCTTCGTCATCGGGCGCGCCAATGACGACAAACTCTATGCGTTCAAAAAAGGTTCGGGCATGGTGGTGGGACTGGGCAAGGGCTTCACCTGTGTCTCGTCCGACCTGCCCTCGATCCTGCCGTTGACGCGCGAAGTCGTCCGTCCGCAGGATGGCGAGATCGTCACGTTATGGGCGGACAAGGTTGAGGTGCGCTCCGTCAAGGATGGGAAAAAGATTGATCGAAAGCAGGAAACCGTCACAGAGACGATGGACGCGGTGCAAAAGGGCGGGTATCCTCACTTTATGTTGAAGGAAGTCCACGAGCAGGCACAAGTCGCGCGGGAGTTGTCGCATGTGCTGAACGGCAACCGTGAAGTGGAGACGCTGGTCGAGAAGATGAAGAACGCGCGCAATTTGTATTTCATCGGGTGCGGCACGAGCTACCACGCCGCGTCGGTGGGAGCGGTGTACTTCGCGCAACTCGCGGGGCGGACGGTCATCCCCGTACTGGCGCCGCAGTTCATCCCGCAATACGCGCCGACGGTCAATCACGATGACGTGGGTATCTTCGTCAGCCAATCGGGCGAGACCAAAGACGTGCTGAATGCCATCGAAGCCGCCGAGGCCAAAGGCATGACGTGCTTCGGGTTGGCGAACGTGGTCGGCTCCACGCTGACCAAGACCGCATCGCTTTGTCTTCCGCTGTGCTGTGGCTACGAGATCAGCGTGCCCGCCACGAAGACCTTCACCAATCAGGTCGTGGCCTTCCTATATCTGGCTTACAAAATGGCGGGACGCGACACGCGTGAACTAGACATCATCCCCGAGCTGATGGACAAGACGCTCGAGATGGTCGCTCCGCAGGTGGAAGCGATCGCGAAAGACATCAACGAGTGGAATGATTTGTACTGTCTCGGCTACGGCGCGACGTACGCCATCGCGCTCGAAGGCGCGCTGAAGTTGAAGGAGATCACCTACGCCCACTGCGAAGGCATGCTCTCCACCGAGTTCAAACACGGACCTCTCTCCGCGGTGAGCAAGGGCTTCCCGATCCTGTTCGTGTCGGATGGCAGCGCTACGCCGCTCATCATCAGCGGCATCAACGAAGTGAAGGTGCGCGGCGCTCGCACGATCGTCATCGCCGAGGAAGACGCCCGCCTGCGCGCCAACGCGGACGATGTGATTCTGCTCCCCAAGTCCGACCCGCAGATCGCCGCGCTGCTGGGAGTCCTGCCGTTGCAGTTGCTGTCGTACCACATGAGCGTGATGCGTGGATTCGATCCCGATTTCCCGAGGAATTTGTCAAAGACATTGACGGTGGATTAGTAACGATTGTTAAGACCTGACAGGTTTCCGCAGAGGCTGGCTCGACCCAGCTCTTCGCGGCGCGTAGAAGTCCGATGGAAATGCTCCACGATGAAACCTGTCAGGTCTCCGAGTTACCCCGATTTCCCGAGGGATTTGTCGAAGTCGCTGACGGTGGATTAGGGTCAATAGCAGGTTATAATTTTTTGTAATGGAACAGCAAACCATCTCAAAAAAACGAATTGCCGACCACGGCGAAGTATTCACCAGCCAGCGTGAAGTGAATGCCATGCTGGATTTGGTGAAACAGGAAACTGAGCGCATTGACTCACGCTTTTTGGAACCTGCTTGCGGAACGGGAAATTTTCTAACCGAAATCTTAGAACGAAAAATACAAGTTGTAGAGAAGAAATACCGCAAAAGCCAATTGGAGTTTGAGCGCAACCTTGTGCTATCTATTTCTTCCATGTACGGAATTGATATTTTGGAAGACAACATTATCGAATGCCGCAAGCGTTTATTTGAGATCGCAGATAAAAAATACACGGCGCTTTTCAAGAAAAAAGCCAGCGACAAAGTTCGCCACGCGCTACGGTTTATTCTCGAAAAAAATATCATTCACGGTGACGCATTGGATTTGAAAACCGTCGGCGCAAGCCCGCATCAAATTATCTTTTCGGAGTGGTCTTTCCCATTCAACAACAGCCAAATTAAACGGCGCGATTTTGTCTTTGCTGAGTTATTACCCGATGAAACAACCAAACGTAGCCAACCCGATTTATTTTCCAAACACACGGAAGAAGATGAAACAGGAAAGAAAGTCTTTTTGCCCACTGAAACACACAGTTACCCACTCATCCATTTTCTAAGGGTAGGAGAAGAAGAAAAAAATGATTGAAAACTACAACCCCGATGTACTGACCTGCCTTGCCAACCTCAGCAGTGATGAAGTTTTCACGCCGCCCAACATTGCCAACCAAATGCTGGATTTACTGCCCGCAGAAATTTGGCGTGACAAAAACGCCACCTTCCTCGACCCCGCCGCCAAGAGCGGAGTCTTTCTGCGCGAGATTGCCAAGCGGCTGATGGAAGGCTTGAAAGACGAAATCCCCGACCAGCAAAAACGCATTGACCACATCTTCACCGAGCAAATTTTTGGGATTGCTATTACCGATATGACCGCCCTGCTGACGCGCCGCAGTTTGTATTGCTCGAAGAAGGCTAACGGCAAATATTCAATTTGCGAAGGCTTTGACACGCCCGATGGCAATATTATGTTCGGACGAGTGATTCATGAATGGGAAGGCGACCAGTGTAAATACTGCGGGGCAAATCTCAAAACATACGATAGAGACGAGTCTCTCGAAACCCATGCCTATCAATTTATTCACACGGATACTCCAGAGGAGTTGTTTAACATGAAATTCGATGTCATTATTGGAAACCCGCCGTATCAATTGTCAACAGGAGGTGGAACTGATGATAAAAAGTCAGCAACACAAGCGAAGCCAATTTACAATAAGTTTATTGAGCAAGCAAAGAAACTTACCCCTCGCTTTATAAGTATGATTATTCCTGCAAGATGGTATTCTGGAGGAATGGGATTAAATCAATTTAGAAGCGATATGCTTAATGATAAGCGCATTGTAAAACTTGTTGACTATATAAATTCTAAAGATTGCTTTCAAGGTGTAGATATTGCAGGTGGAGTTTGTTATTTTCTATGGGATAGAGATCACTCCAGTAATGAATGTGAGGTGGTTAACTTCTCAGGAGACTATGTAAACTCAGCAACTAGACCTTTGAATGAATTTACAACTCTTTTTGTCAGATCAAATGATGCAATAAAAATAATTGATAAGATTACTAAGCAATCCTCACATTTTATGGATGAAATAGTATCTCCGATAGACACATTTGGTATTCCGTCAAAAGAAAAAGGTCATAAAAAAAAGCAACCTGGAGATATTACTCTAGTGCATAGCGTTGGATACAACGATCAAGGTGAAAGCTACATCTCAAAAGACAGCATTAAGAAAAATCGACAATTTATTGATAAATACAAGGTAAAAATCTCCATAATGGTTCCACAGGGCGGAGAAGTTGGCATTAAACCTGAAAATGGATATCGTTCTATTTCCACTCCTCAGATTCTTACGCCTGGACAAGTAGATACATTTTCTTATCTAAACATTGGCTTTTTTGACACCAAGAAAGAAGCCGAGAACTTGGTGAGTTATGTTAACTGTAAATTCACCCGATACTTAATTCGTACAACATACTCTTCTGTACACGTATCTAAAGACAACTTTAAGTTTGTCCCTCTTGTAGATCTGAAAAGAAGTTGGACTGACAAAGCATTGTATTCGCATTTCAGGTTAACTGATGATGAGGTTAACATAATTGAAAAAACGATGAGACCAATGAAAGCTGTTGGCGGAGAAGACGATGGCGAATAAAGACTTCTTCCCGCCGCGCCCCGAAGCAACGCCCACCATTTACGCCTACGAAGACACAAACCCACAATTGAAGGGTCTGCTCAAGGTTGGGTATACATCCAAAAGCGCGCAAGAGCGAGTGGCGGCGCAATATCCTATAAAGAAACCTGGTGCGGCTCCCTATCACATCGTCTTTGAAGAATCCGCCATGAAAAGTGACGGTACTGTCTTCGACGACCACGAAGTCCATCGTTATTTGCGCAGTGTCGGCGTCAAAAATCCCAATGGCGAATGGTTCGCGTGTTCAGTCAAAGAAGTGCAGGCGGCATACATCGCGGTCAAAACGGGCGAACTCAACGAAGAGCAGCGCACGCTTAATTTCAAAATGCGCCCTGAACAAGTCGAAGCCGTAGAAAAGACCGCCGCTTATTTTGCCAATTTTAAAAAAGACAAAGGCAACAAGAGCAAAACTCCGCACTTCTTGTGGAACGCCAAAATGCGCTTCGGCAAGACCTTTGCATCCTATCAACTGGCAAAGAAAATGGGCTGGAAGAAAGTTCTCGTGCTCACCTTTAAGCCTGCCGTGCAAAACGCATGGGAAGAAGACCTGAAAGGGCATGTGGATTTTGCAGGCTGGCAGTTTATTTCTCCCAATGGTTTATCGTATCAAGACGCCGATAAGAAAAAGCCTTTCGTTTGTTTTGGTTCGTTTCAAGATTATCTCGGCAAGAACAAAAGCACGGGCGGCATCAAAACCAAAAATGAATGGGTTCACGAAACCCAATGGGATTGCGTCATTCTCGACGAATATCACTACGGCGCATGGCGCGAGAACGCCAAAGACCTGTTTGAAGCCGAAGATAAAAAAGAGATCGAGTTTGGCGAAGGCGAAGGCATCGAGAATTTTGACGAAGCCATCATGCCTATCACCACGAACGCGTATTTATATCTCTCTGGCACACCCTTCCGCGCCATTGCATCGGGCGAGTTCATCGAAGAGCAAATCTTCAACTGGACGTATTCCGACGAGCAACGCGCCAAAGGCAAATGGACAAAGCCAAACAATCCTTATTCCATGCTTCCGCGCATGGTACTGCTCACCTATCAACTGCCCGACGCCATCCGCGAAATTGCCATGCAAGGCGAGTACAACGAATTCGACCTGAACGAATTTTTCCGCGCAGAAGGCGAAGGCGTGCTGGCGCGTTTCAAATACGAAGATGAAGTGCAAAAATGGCTCGATCTCATTCGCGGCGCGTTTCAAGCCACCACCGTAGATAACCTGAAACTCGGCGCATCCAAACCGCCCATGCCTTTTTCAGATGTCCGCCTGTTGAACGTGCTTTCGCACACCTTTTGGTTTTTACCCAGCGTGGCAGCATGTCACGCCATGAATAATTTATTGGCACAAAAGCAAAACAAGTACTACCACGATTACAAAGTTACGGTTGCCGCAGGAAGCGCGGCAGGAATTGGCGTCAATGCTTTGTATCCCGTACAAGAAGCAATGGAAGACCCGCTGAAATCCAAAACCATCACGCTTTCGTGTGGTAAGTTGACCACAGGAGTCACCGTCAAACCGTGGACGGGGATTTTCATGCTGCGGAATTCATCCAGCCCTGAAACCTACTTCCAAGCCGCTTTCCGCGTCCAATCGCCGTGGACAATCAAAAACCCCGATGGCGAACATCCCAATGAAGAACAAATCATCAAAGAAGAATGTTACATCTTTGACTTCGCGCCTGATAGAGCCTTGCGCCAAATCGCTGATTACGGTTGCCGTTTGAATGTCAATGAGAATAACCCAGAAACCAAAGTGGCGGAATTTATCTCCTTCCTGCCAGTGCTTGCCTACGATGGCAGTTCCATGAAACAGATAGACGCGGCGGGCATTTTGGACATGGCAATGAGCGGCACGACTGCCACGCTTTTGGCACGCAGATGGGAAAGCGCTCTGCTGGTCAATGTGGATAATGTGACCTTGAACAATCTCATGTCCAATGAAAAAGCCATGCAAGCCCTGATGAGCATTGAAGGTTTTCGCTCATTGAATCAAGAAATCGAAACCATCATCAACAAATCCGAAGCAGTGACGAAGGCCAAGAAAGAAGCCAATGATAAGGAACTTTCTGATAGAGAGAAAAAAGAACTGACCGAAGAAGAAAAGAAAACTAAGGGTCTCCGCAAACAAATACAAGAGAAGTTAATCAAATTTGCCACCCGCGTTCCCATCTTTATGTATCTCACCGACTATCGGGAAAGAACCCTGCGCGATGTGATTACCAAACTTGAACCTGGCTTATTCAAGCGCGTCACAGGCTTGGAAGTCAAAGACTTTGAGTTACTGGTCAGTCTCAACGTATTCAACAGCGCACTGATGAACGACGCCGTATATAAATTCAAACGCTACGAAGACGCCAGCCTAGTGTATACAGGCATCAACAAACACGAAGGCGAAGATATTGGTTTGTATGATACGGTATTGAGTCCAAGAGATTATCAACCTGCCGTATTTGAGGATCAGCCAGAATATAAGGCAAAGTAGGAATTAATTAACGAAGGGTAGGGAAAGAGAATGGGGAGGAGATGAGGAAGGGATGCGCCCTTCCCCCCTCCTCACTCCACCACATCCCCAGGATTCTCCTCATTCCACAACTCCACGAACTTCTGCATCGGGGACTGCAACGTTAGTCATCCATCCAAACTCAGTATAATGTTTACACCGCATCGAAAGCGCGTCCCATGACACCCAGACGCATCCCCACCCTCCTTCCCAACGGAAGAATCCGCGTCCGCGCGTGGACGTGGGTGGGCGCGTCTATTTTGTTGGCGGCGTTGCAACTCGCCTGGCCGAGCCGCGCGTGGATGACCCTGCTCATCCTGCTCGGCGGCACGTGGCTGGTCGCGCTCGCGTGGACATTTTTCCTCGGTCGCGGCCTCTCCATCAAGCGGGAAATGCGATATGGTTGGGCACAGGTCGGCGATTCACTTCAAGAACGTTACACCCTCTACAACGACAGCCTCCTCCCCGCGCCATGGGCGGAAGTGGTGGATCATTCCAGCATCCCCGATTACAGCGCTGGACGCGTCACCGCCATCAACGGCAGGCAGATCCTCAGCTGGCAGACCAAAGGCGTCTGCACGCGGCGCGGGCTGTTTACGCTCGGTCCCACCAGCGTGCGCGCGGGCGATCCGCTTGGGCTGTTTCAGGTGGACGTCCGTCAGCCCGATTCGGCCACCTTGCTGGTGTTGCCGCCTGTGTTGCCGTTGCCCACCATCGAGATCGCGGCGGGCGGCTACGCGGGCGAGGGACGTCAGCCGCGACGCGCCGCGCTCCAAAGCGCCGTCAGCGTGGAGACGATCCGCGAGTACGCGTTCGGCGACCCACTACGCGCCATCCACTGGCCGACATCGGCGCGGCGCAACCAACTCTTCGTCCGCCAGTTCGACCGCATGCCCGCCGCAGATTGGTGGATCTTCCTCGATCTCGAGTCCCGCGTGCAGGCGGGAAGCGGCGCAAAATCCACCGAGGAGGACGCGATCATCCTGGCCGCGTCGCTCGCCGATTGGGGCATCCGCCTCGGACGAAAGGTCGGGTTGGTGGCGCACGGACAGGAACTCATCTGGCTGCCGCCGCGCCATTCGTCCGCGCAGTTGGCCGATATGATGCACGCGCTGGCCGTGGCGCGCACGGGCGAACATCCGCTCGAAGACTTGCTCACCGAGGCGCGGCGCTCGTTGCGCATGGGAGCGAGCCTCATCGTCATCACGCCCAGCGCGCAGGTCGGATGGGTGGCGCCGCTTTTGCAGTTGATCAACAACGGCGTCACGCCCACCGCGCTGCTGTTCGATCCCGCGGCCTTTGGCAGTGGCGCGTCGATCAAAGATGCGG
>Ga0268298_10004065_pt1 | contig 14466 bp, 5 predicted proteins | sample WWTPWeurt_MetaG_FD_194462 | JGI IMG/M metagenome (GOLD analysis project Ga0268298, IMG submission 194462) | Activated sludge microbial communities from WWTP in Nijmegen, Gelderland, Netherland - WWTP Weurt | ecosystem: Engineered > WWTP > Aerobic digester > Activated sludge | place: Netherlands... | reverse complement strand
CAACCACGCGCCGCAGCCGCAGGCCGACACGTACACGACCTCCGAGGACACGCCGTTCACCGGCAACGTGCTCGGCAACGACAGCGACCCCGACGGGCAGGCGCTCACCGCGTCGATCGTGTCCTCGCCCGCGCACGGCTCGATGACGCTGCTGCCCGGCGGCGGGTTCAGCTACACGCCGGCGGCGAACTGGTTCGGTGCCGACAGCTTCACCTACCGCGCGAGCGACGGCAGCCTCGGCGCGAACGCCACCGTCTCGATCACCGTGTTCGCGGCCAACGACCGCCCGGTCGCGTTCGATCTCTCGACGTCGACCAGCGAGGGATCGGCGAAGTCCGGCACGCTGCCGACGGCGACCGACGTCGACGGCGACGCGCTGACGTACTCGAAGGCGACGAACCCGTCGCACGGCAGCGCCAGCGTCACGTCCGCGGGGCAGTACACGTACACGCCGAGCGCCGGCTACGCGGGGAGCGACAGCTTCACGTACTCGGTGAGCGACGGCGTCCTCGCCGCGACCGCGACGGTCACGCTCACCGTGTTCGCGGTGAACCACGCGCCGGTCGCGTTCGACCTGTCGACGTCGCTCGCCGAGGACGCGGTCAAGTCGGGCGCGCTGCCCGCGGCCGCCGATCCGGACGGCAACCCGCTCACGTACGCGAAGGCGTCGAGCCCCGCGCACGGCAGCGCGAGCGTCGGCTCGGCGGGGCAGTACACGTACACGCCGGCGGCCGACTACTACGGCACCGACAGCTTCACGTACTCGGTCACCGACGGGCTGCTGACGACGGTCGCGACGGTGCAGCTCGCGATCGCGCCGGTCAACGACGCGCCGCGCGCCGCGGCCGCGTCGATCGCGACCGACGAGGACACGACGGCGAACGGCACCTTGCCGTCCGCGACCGACGCCGACGGCGACGCGGTCACGTACGCGAAGGCGTCGAACCCCGCGCACGGCAGCGTGACCGTCACGCCGGCCGGCCAGTACGCGTACTCGCCGGCCGCGGACTGGAACGGCACCGACGCGTTCGACTTCCGCGTCTCCGACCCCGCCGGGGCCGGCAACACGTACACGGTCTCGGTGACGGTGCGCGCGGTCGTCGACGAGCTCACCGGCACGCCGGGCAGCGACGTGCTGGTCGACGCCTCGGGGCCCGCGCGGCTGTCGGGACTCGGCGGCGACGACCGCCTGCAGGGCGGCTCGGGCGACGACACCGTCAGCGGCGGCGACGGCTTCGACACCGCCGCGTACGGGGACTTCGCGAGCGGGTACCGCGTCGCGCACGTGGGCACCGGCTGGCGCGTCACCGACAAGGACGGCGGCGAGGGCGTCGATACGCTCGCCGGAATCGAGCGGCTGCAGTTCGCCGACAAGACCTTCGAGCTCGTCGCGCGCGCGAGTGGCGCCGCGCCCGGCTACGGCGTCGACGACCACTTCCTGTTCGACACGGCGTACTACCTGCTGGAGAACGCCGAACTGGTGCCGACGGTCTCGCCGTCGATCGCGTGGACGCACTACGAGTCGACCGGCGCCGCGCAGGGCCGGGCGCCGGCGTCGTGGTTCGACGCGACCTACTACGAGACGAAGTGGCCGGACCTCGGTGCCCTGCACCTGGACGACGCGACGCTGTTCGAGCACTTCAACCTGTTCGGCGTCTGGGAAGGACGCTCGCCCGGCCCGGCGTTCGACCGGTTCGACGGCAACGCGTACCTCGCGCAGTACCCGGACGTGGCCGCGTACGTCGACGCGCACGTCGCCGACTTCCTCGGCAGCCGCAGCAACGGCGCGATCGCGCACTTCATCCTGTACGGGGCCGCCGAAGGCCGCGGCGCGGTCGACCTGGTCGGCCAGCCGATCCGGCTCGACTACGAGATCGACCTGGGGGCCTGAGCGGGCGCCCGGCGCGCTACTTGTTGCGCCCCTGCTGCCAGAGCACGTCGGCGCCGCCCGCGTGGCGGTTGAGCACGCGCGCGAGCACGAAGAGCAGGTCCGAGAGCCGGTTCACGTACTGGCGGCACGCGGGGCGCACGGGCTCCGCGTGGCCGAGCGCGACGATCGCGCGCTCGGCGCGCCGGCACACGGTGCGCGCCACGTGCGCGAGCGCCGCGGCGCGCGAGCCGCCGGGCAGGATGAACTCCTGCAGCCGCGGCAGCGTCGCGTTGTAGCGCGCGAGGTGCTCGTCCAGGCGCGCGACCTGCGCGTCGGACACGTTCTCGTAGCCGGGGATGCACAGCTCGCCGCCGAGGTCGAAGAGGTCGTGCTGGATCGCGAGCAGCGCGTCGGCGACGTCCGCAGGCAGCGACTCGGTCATCAGCAGCCCGATCGTCGAGTTCAGCTCGTCGACGTCGCCGAGCGCGGCGATGCGCAGGCTGTCCTTGCCGGTGCGCGTGCCGTCGCCCAGCCCCGTGGAGCCGTCGTCGCCGGTGCGCGTGGCGATCTGAGAGAGGCGGTGTCCCATGTCTGTCCGCGGTCCTGCCAAACCCTCAGTATAGTGATTGCCGCCGCCCGGTCCGGCGAGTCGCCGTCGTGATCTCCCGCGCTTCGCCGACGCGCGATGCCCGGCCGCCGCGAACAATGACAACGGTCATTGCACTCGGTCCCGAATCGCGTGAATCTCTGACGATCGCCAACGCGCGCCCGAAGTCCGGCGCATTGCCGACCTGTCCCGATCATGCGCGGCAATCTCACGCGCCAGACTGCGCACGCCGCCGGTCTCCGCGATCAAGCCGTGGAGGGAGGGCGTTTGGTCCGGGGGTTGTGCGCGGCGGTGATCGCAATGGCGCTGGCCGCCGCCCCCGGCGTCTTCGGGGCGCAGGCCCCCGCCACGGGTGCTTCGGCCCCGCCGACGCAGGCGGCGCCGCCGGGCGCCGCCGGCGTTCACGCGTCGGTCTTCCAGGCGCTGATCGCGCTCGCCGACGGCGAGCCGGTCACCGAGGCGAGGGCGCGCGAGTTCTTCCTTCGCGTGCGCGCGATCGCCGACGCCGGTGACGGGGGGCCCGGGCGCACCGTCTGGTCCGTCCTGCAGCAGACGCGCGAAACCTACCAGCACTCGCCGGAGTGGACGAAGGTCGGGCGGGTCGAGAACCAGCTGGTCGCGAGGGTGCGCGACGCGGTCGTCGACGCGCGCTCCCAGGTGATCCGGGCCGGCAACCTGCGCACCGCGTTCGCGTTCCTCGACAGCGGGAAGTGGCGGATCCGCGCGCAGGCCGACCTGACGTTCAAGAGCGACTTCGACACCACGCTGTTCGCCGACGACCCCACCGACGTCGAGAAGGGCGCGGGCAAGGACAACTTCCTGACCCGCGTCGAGGCCGCGTTGGCAACGCGGCTCGGGCTCGCGTCCGGCCAGCTGGGCGTCGAGCTCACCGGGTTCGGATTCGAAGCCCAGGGCGACAACTTCGTGTCGACCACCGGGATCAAGTGGGCGCTGCGCGACTCGGCGTCGCACATCCACCTGATCGACCCGGCCGGCGGGCGGATCGGCACGAACCTGGCGCAGCACCCGAACGTCCTGTTCGCGCGCATGCAGCAGGTCGCGCTGCGCGCGCGGCATCCGGACCTGTTCGACGCGTCCGGGCGCCTTCTCCCCGGGACCAGCCCCGCCGACGTCCGGCGCCGCCTGCTCGCCGAGCCCGGCCTGTCGCGGATGGAGCGGATGTTCGCGCAGGGCACCGCGATGAACGTGCTCGACGCGGCGATCGGCCCGATCGACATGGCCTGCCACGTCACGCAGGACCGCGGCCGGGCCGAGGACATCCCCAAGATCGCCAAGCAGGTCGGCCGCAGCACCGCGGTCTTCGTCGAGGGGATGGGCGGCGGCGAGGGGCCGTTGCAGACGTTCACGCCGGAAGAGCGCGCGTTCATGCTGCTCGCGCGCCGGTTCGAGACCGGGCAGATCGGGCAGGGCGTCGCGGAGTCCGAGGTCGCGCGCTTCGTGGAGGCCAACCCCGACCCGTCGGCGTGGACCGAGGCGCAGGCCGCCGACCTCGACCGGAGGGTCGAGGCCGCGCGCACGCAGCGCGCCGCGGTCACCGCGGCGCAGAGCCAGATCGCCCGCGACTGGCCGGCCGGGTCGACGCACGCGATGGCGGTCACGGTGATGAAGAAGCAGGCGCAGGCGGGCTTCGACGCCGCGCTCAAGAGCATTCTCGCGCTGCCGGCGGCAGAGCGCTCGCGGGCACTCGGCGACCTCGTCCGCGAGCTGAAGGTCGTCCACGAACACTACAGCGGCGGGCAGCACGTTGCGCCGGCCGACATCCTCGCGTGGGCGCGCACCGGCCTGGAGACGGCGACGACGCTGTCCGAGATGTCGAAGGAGCCGCGCTTCGGCGATCTGCTCGCGGCGCTGTCGCGCACCGGCCGCGCCGGCCCGCGCGAGATCGCGCGCGTCAGGGAGTTCCTCGGCCAGAGCGAAGGCGGACGCCGGCTGCTCGCGCGCGTCGGCACCGCGCTCGACGCGATCGGCCAGCCGGCGGGCGAGCCCGCGCTCGGGCACCCGCTGGCCGACGCGGCGCGCGGCCTGCGCGACATCGCCGGCGGGTACACGGCGATCGTCGGCCACCTGGCGCTCGCGTTCGGGCTGGCCGACCTCGCCGCGCAGGCGAAGACCAACGAGGAGCTCGTGACCGGCCTCGTGCAGACGCTGATCTCGACGACCACCTGGGGCATGGTCTTCGACGAGGGCCGCAAGTTCGTCTTCGACGGCGACAACCTCGCGCTCGCCCGGCTGCTGAGCTACTCGCTCGTTCCCGAGACGATGCTGCCGGCGCTGGTCGAGGCGCTCGGGCGCTCGGCGATCAACCTCGGCAGCGCGATCGCGTTCGACACGCAGCTCGACGCGCTGTATCGCGTGAGCCGGTTCGACGAAGGTCACCGGCTGCTCGACATCGGCGGTTACCTGAAGGCGGACCTCGCGCAGATGCTGGTCGACATCGTCGACACGCCGGGCGGCGCGCGCTTCCTCGAGGACATGATCGGCCGGGCGGTCAAGGACTCGGACACGCTGCTCGCCGAACAGGCCAAGGGCATCGACGCGGCGATGAAGAGCACCGTCGTGCGCGTGCTCGAGCAGACGCTCGAGAAAGGCAATCCGCTCGCGTTCCGGGACGACGCGACGCTCGTCGCGATCGGCGCGAACGTCCGCAAGTACCAGGACGAGATCGCGTTCGTCGCCCGCGGCTTCGGCGTCGCGCCCGACCCCCAGACCGACGCCAACGCGTTCTACCGCGACGCGTTCGATGCGCGCCGGCTGGTCGCGATCGAGCCCCGCGACACCGCGCGGCGCGCGCCCGAGCGGCCGGGCTGGACCGCGAGCCTGGACCCGGGCCAGCTGCGCGCGCTCGCGCAGCTGCACGTGAGCCGCGACGGGTGGCGCATCGAGGCGCGCAAGGCCTTCCTCGCGACGCTGGTCCGAACGCTCGAGGAGCGGCGCCGCGCGGAAGCCGACGTCGACGACCAGACGCGCGACGCCAAGCGCGCGGAGCTCGCGGCGATCCTCGGCGAGCTCGACATCGTCGACGCCGGCACAGCCTCGTACGAGCAGGAGGCCGGCTACCACCTCGTGCGCCGGGTCTGGAACGTGACGCTCGGATTCGCGACGCCGCGCGAGCGGGCCGTCCACGAGATGAAGGCGCTGAACCGGTACCTCGACGTCTACGGCCGCGTACGCGAGCTGCGCGCGGCGATCGAGGCCGAGGTGTCGCGCCGCACCGGCCACAGCGCGGTTCCGCGTCCGCTCACGTCGATGGTCTCGCTCGTCGGCGTGCCCGCGATCGACCTCCCCGCGGCCAGCCAGTTCGCGGAGAAGGTGGCGCCGCTCGGCGACGCGCTGTCGCGCACGCTCGCGGGCCTGAAGCGGGCGCCGCTCGAAGGGCCGTACGACACCGCGATGTACGCGCGCATCTACCAGGCGCAGTACGAGGGCGAGTACTGGTTCGCGTTCGCGCAGTCCGCCGCCGCGCTCGACCGGCAGCTCTCGGTGTGGAAGGTCTGGAACCTCGGCCGCAAGATCGACCTGGCGGCGCTCGTGCGCGAGGGCTACGAGCGCTCGGCGGCCGCGCGCAAGCTCGCCCAGGACCTGATCGAGGAGTTCCGCCTCCACTACCAGAAGCCGACCGACCCGCCGAAGCCGCCGGCGGCCACCACCGATCCGGCGCCGTCGGGGCCGGGGCCGGACGACGGGTCGGGCGGCGTCGCGCTCGCCGCGCCGAAGGAGGTCCTGGCGTTCCAGGTGTTCGACGTCGATGCGCAGCCGCACGCGGGGATCGCGGCGCGGGTCGCCGGCTACGAGTGGGGCGGGTCCGCCGCGCCGCCGGCGGGGCCGTCGAAGACGGTGAAGTGGCAGTTCGGCCATTCCTCCGGCGGCAAGCCGGTCGACGAGCGGATCGAGGTCCGCGCGCAGGACGCTTCGAAGTCGACGCTCGGCCGCGGCACGGCGAGCGTTCGCGTGCGTCCGGTCACGTTCGCCGGCAGCGTGCCCGGGAGCTGGGAAGGTGGCGCCACGGACGGCCGCGTCGCGTTCAAGCGTCGGGCCGCCGAGGCCGGCCCGTTCGCCGCCGACTGCATGAAGCCGTCGGCGAAGGTGTGGGCGGAGGTGGGCGCGTCGCTGATCAGCGATCCGTTCAGGCCGCGCACCGCCGAAGACCTCGCGGCGGCGATCGAACGCGAGGCGGCCGGCCACCGCCAGAGCGGCCGCGAGGTCACGGTCACGGCGATCAGCATCGGCGGATTCAAGGGCCAGCTGGTCGAGACGAAGGTGCGCTTCGTGCCGGGCGCGTGGACCGGCATGGGCTTCCGCTCGTCGGACGTCGGCGCGACCGGGCACGGCTACGCGCTGAACGGGCCGTACCAGATGGAACTCGGCTATTCGGTCGGCGGCGCCGGCTGCTTCAACAACTCGGACCGCGCGTTCCTGCAGTCGCAGGCGGCCTCGGCGCAGCAGGAGGCGCGCGGCGTCCTCGCCGGGCTGAGCCTCGTCGCGGACGGGCGTTTCGCGACGACCCCGTACACCGGGCCGAAGCTCGACGGCTCGGACCTCCCGACGCTCGCGCTCGTGCCGGCCAGGCTCGAGAAGCTGCGCGTCGGCGACACGGTCAAGGTCTCGGTCGAAGTCGCGAACGCGAAGCCCGAGGACCTGCCGCTGCGCTACGCGTGGACCGGCACGTTCGACGCCCGGTCGAACGATCCGGCGCAGCCCGCGACCGTCACGCTGCGTCCGGACAAGTCCGGCAAGTTCGACCTGTCGGTGTCGGTCGACGGCCAGCGCTTCCCGATCGGCTCGGCCTCGCTGCAGTACGAGGTCGCCGACTACAAGGTGGTCGCCGCGCGCGTGCCGGCCGAGGACAAGCCGGTGCCCGTGGGCGTTCGCATCGCGCTGACGGCGACGCTCACCGTCGACGGCAAGCCCGCGAGCGGGCCGTTCAAGTACCGCTGGCAGCCGCTGACGGAGGCCGCGTTCGATCGCCTCGACGCGAACGTGCCGGACGTCGGCGTCACCTTCTCGAAGCCGGGGCGGGCCAAGGTGTGGGTCGAGGTGCTCGAGAATCGCGAGGGGCGCGAGGCCACGGTCGCCGCCTCCGCGCCGCTCGAGTTCGACGTGGTGGCGCCGAAGCTCGAGCTGAGCTTCGAGCCGCCCGAGCCCTGGGTCGGGCAGGACGTCAAGGCCCGGATCGCGGTCGAGCCCGAGTCGAAGGACATCGACTTCCGCTGGATGCCGGTGCCGGCCAATGCGCGCCAGTCGCTGCAGGGGCCGGACGGCCGCTCGATCACGTTCTACCTGACCGACGACCGGCCGGCGCCGATCCAGGTGCTCGCGCGCGTGCCGGTCAGCGGCGAGACGCTCGGCGAGGCGGGCAAGCCGGTGCAGGCGAAGAAGTACGCGATCGAGGTGACCGGCCCGAAGGCGATGGGCCCGAAGCCGCGGATCTTCAGGGACGGCAAGTTCGTCGACGTGGACAAGGAGATCGCGGTCGACCAGGTCGTCGAGTTCGCCGTCGGCACGTCGCCCGCCGCGCTGACCGCGCCGCTGCGCTACCAGTGGACCGTGACCGCAGGATCGTGCGCCGTGAGCAACCCGACGTCTCGCGAGGCGCGCGCGAGCGCGAGCGCGGCCGGCGGCTGCGAGCTCGCGGTCGTCGTGCGCGACCGCAACGGCGTGACGCTCGGCGACGGCAAGGCGAGCTTCAGCGCGACGATCACGCGCGAGGCGATCGCGGCGGGCCAGACGAAGGCGAAGGAGGTCGCGGACGCGAAGGCCCGCCTCGAGAGCGCGAACGCGAAGGAGCGCGCGGGCGACCTCGACGGGGCGCTGCGCGACGCCGAGGACGCGGCGAAGCTCGACCCCGCGAACCGCGACGTGGCCGACGCGGTCCGCCGCCTGCGCCAGGCGAAGGCGACGATCGAGCAGCAGATCGCGAAGGCCCGCGCGCTGATGGACGAGAACCGGTTCGCGGACGCCGAGCGCGAGCTGAAGGTCGCCGCCCACCTGAGCCGGCACTCGGCGGCGGTGCAGCAGACCCAGAAGGAACTGACCGAGCGGTGGGCGAAGCACAACCTCGCCGTGCGCGACAAGACCGACGAGGTGCGCGCGGCGATCGACGCAAAGCAGTTCGGCCGCGCGCTCGACGTCGCGGCGGCGTGGCGCGCGTCGACGAAGCTCGACGCCGCGACCGACGGCGAGCTGCGGGTGCTCGAGGAGCGGGCGCGCCAGCGCAAGGCCGAGAAGGACCGCCAGGCCGGGATCCTGAAGGCGGCGGCCGAGCGCGCGAGGCAGCTCGACTACGCAGGCGCGCTGCAGGGGTTCGAAGCGGGGTTCGCCAACGGTCAGGCGCTCTTCGACGGAACCGAGCCGGAGTACCGCGAGGCGGTCGAACTTCGCACGCAGGTCCTCGCGAAGACGAAGCGCCTCGACGAGCTGATTCCGTGGATCCGCCGCGCCGCGGAGGATCCGGCACCCGTCCCGCCGGACGTGCTGGCCGCGGCGCTCGCCAACGCCGACGAGGCGATCGCGCTGCAGCCCAGGGACGAGCGGCTCGTCCCCTGGCGCGGTGCGATCGTCGCGCGCATGGCGCGCCTGAAGGAGGACGCCGAGCGGCGCGACGCCCAGGCCGCGGCCGAGCGGCAGCGCCGGCAACGGGGCGCGCAGCTGTGGGGCGAGGGCAAGGCGCTGTTCGACGCGGGGCGGGCGAGCGAGGCGCTGGAGAAGTTCAAGGCGAGCGTCGGCGCGTGGCCCGAGCCGGCGAACGTCCAGTACGTCGCGCAGCTGGAAGCGACGCTCGCCGCGAATCGTGCCCGGGCGCAGCAGCTGCGCAACGAGGGCGAGACGCTGCAGGGCCAGTCGATGCTGCCCGAGGCGGTCGCGAAATACCGCGAGAGTCTCGCGCTGCTGCCGGACGCGGCCTTGCAGGCGCACGTCGCGCGCGTCGAGGCGCAGATCGCGGCCGACCGGCTGCGCCGGCAGCGGGCGGCGCAGCTGTGGAGCGAGGGCAAGGCGCTGTTCGACGCGGGCCGTGCGGCCGAGGCGCTCGCGAAGTTCAGGGAGAGCGTCGGCGTGTGGCCGGAACCGGCGAACGTCCAGTACGTGTCGCAGCTGGACGCCTCGATCGCCGCGAACCGCGCGCGTGCGCAGCAGCTGCGCGTCGAGGGCGAGGCACTGCAGAACCAGTCGAGGCTTCCCGAGGCGGTCGCGAAGTATCGCGAGAGCCTCGCGCTCCTGCCCGACGCGGCGCTGCAGGCGCACGTCGCGCGCGTCGAGGCGCAGATCGCCGCCGACCGGCAGCGCCGGCAGCAGGCGGCGCAGGCCTGGAGCGAGGGCAAGGCGCTGTTCGACGCGGGCCGTGCGAGGGACGCGCTCGGCAAGTTCCGCGAAAGCCTGGCGCTGTGGGCGGATCCGGCGAACCAGCGATACGTGGAGCAGCTCGAGGCGGCACTCGCGGCCCAGCAGTCCGCCGCGGCGCAGGCGGCGCAGGCGGCGCAGGCGGCCGCGGCGCAGGCCGCTCAATCGGCGGCGGCGCAGGCGGCGGCCCAGGCCGCCCAGGCGGCGCAGTCGGCGGCACAGATGGCCCAGGCGGCACGCGCGGGGGACGCGGCGCGTGCGGCCGAGGCGGCGCGTGCGGCCGAGGCGGCGCGCGCATCCGCTCAGCGCGCCCTCGGCGACCCGCAGCCGGGCCTGTATCGCGCGGGGAGCGGGCAGACGTACCGGCTGGGCGAGATCCGCGGAACGACGATCGACGTCGAACAGTGGCAGGGCAATGGCGCAGACCCGCCGCAGAGCCGCAGCCAGTTCTACGGGCGCGGCTCCGTGACCCGCGTCGGCAGCGGGCCGAAGTGGCGCGGAACGCTGCCCGACCTTAAGGACTACTGCTGCGGGAACAACCTGGACGTCGAGCTCGAGTTCTCCTCCTCCACGTCATTCCGCGTTGTGCGCTGGCGGCTGTGGCCACTGGGCGGCACGCGGCCGGCCGACGACGCGGGCTGGCAGTCCGGATCCGATTCGACCCTGAACCGGGTGACCCCGGGACGCTGAAGCGCGCCGCGACCGGCGCACGGCACCCCCCGCGGGCGCCGCCGCCCCCGAGCGTCAGCCGTGCTGCCCGCGGTGCGCCCAGGCCGTCGTGTGACGCTCGACGAACGAGAACAGCTCGTACATCGCCATCGCCATCGCCGCGATGACCACCAGCCCGCCGAACGCGAGCGGCATCTTCATCGCCGAGCCGGCCGAGATCAGCAGGTAACCGATGCCCTCGTTGGCCGCGCTCATCTCGGAGACCGTCGTGCCGACGAACGCGAGCGTGATCGCCACCTTCAGCGACGCGAAGAAGTACGGCATCGAGCGCGGCAGGCCGACCTTGATCAGGACGTCGAGCCGGCGCGCGCCGAGCACACGCAGCACGTCCTCGAGTTCCGGCTCGAGCGTGGCCAGCCCGGTGGCGATGTTGACCATGATCGGGAAGAACGAGATCAGGAACGCGGTCAGGATCGCCGGCCCCACGCCGATGCCGAACCACACGACGAGGATCGGCACGAACGCGGCCTTGGGCAGCGCGTTGAACGCGGTCATCAGCGGGTACATCGCCGCGTACGCGAGCCGCGACGAGCCGATCACGAAGCCGAGCACGACGCCGACGACGATCGAGATCCCGAAGCCGACCATCGTCGTCCAGAACGTGCGCCACGCGTGCTGCGCGATCGGGCCGGCGAACTCCACCAGCGAGCCCACGATCTGCCACGGGCTCGGGAACACGAACTCGGAGACGTCGAACGCGACGCAGATCGCCTGCCAGAACAGCAGCGTGCCGACGCCGAGCGCGAGCGGGGCGATCTTCTCGAGCGACTTCGGGTGCATGGCGGGGTTCTCGCGCGCGGGCGCTCAGGACTTGCGGACCTCGCCGATCTTCGTGCGCAGCTCGTGCACGAGGCCGGTGAAGTGCTCGGTGTAGGTGATCTCGAGGTCGCGCGGGCGCGGCAGGTCGATCGACTTGCGCGCGAGGATGCGCCCCGGGCGCTTGCTCATCACGTAGACCGTGTCGGCGAGGTAGACCGCCTCGCGCAGGTCGTGCGTGACGAGGATGACGTTGAAGCGCTGCTCGGTCCAGAGGTCGCGCAGCACGTTCCACAGCTCCTCGCGCGTGAACGCGTCGAGCGCGCCGAACGGCTCGTCGAGCAGCAGCATGCGCGGCGAGTGGATCAGCGCGCGGCAGATGGAAGCGCGCTGCTGCATGCCGCCGGAGAGCTGCCACGGGAACTTGTCCTCGTAGCCGTTCAGCCCGACGGTGCGCAGCAGCGCGCGCGCGCGCTCGGCGAACTCGGCCTTGCGCTGGCGGAACTGCGAGCGGAACGGCTCGACGATCTCCAGCGGCAGCAGCACGTTGTCGATCGTGGTGCGCCACGGCAGCAGCGTCGGCGCCTGGAACGCCATCCCGACGATCTTCAGCGGGCCGGTGACCGGCTGGCCGGCGATGTGCACGCTGCCGCGGCTGGGCATCTTCAGCCCGGTCGCGAGCTTCATGAACGTGGACTTGCCGCAGCCCGAGGGGCCGACGATCGCGATGAACTCGCCGTCGCCGGTCGACAGGTTGATGTCCTCGACCGCGAAGTCGCCGCGGTCGAGGAGCTCCTGGTTGTAGGCGAGCCAGACGCCCTGGAAGTCGACGAAGTTCGCGTCAGCCATGCGGGGGCTCCGCGGGACGGGGCGAACGCGCGAGCGCCGATCGCCGCGGCGAGCGCACGACGCCGCGCGCGGGCCGCCGCGAGCGCCCGTCGCCCCGGGCCCCGGCGCTCATTTGCCGAGGATCGCGCGCTGGTCCGCCGGCGGCAGGAAGCTGCCGTTCCAGATGCGGTCGGGGTTGATGCGGTCCTTGGTCGAGAACGAGTCGGCCACCTGCGAGGCCATCAGCGCCAGGCGCGGCGCGCGCAGGTCGCCGAAGGTCTCGGCACGCGCGTCGGCGGTCGCGATCGAGCTCGCGATCGCGAGCTTCAGGCGCCGCTTCTCGAGCGCCTCGTCGATGATCGGGTCGCGCTCCTTCACGGTCTTGACCGCGCCGTCCGGGTCGGCGATGACGTCGCGCGCGGACTTCGTGAACGCGCGCAGGAACGCCTTGACCGCATCCGGGTGCTTCTTCACGAAGTCCTCGGACGCGATGATCACGTTGCCGTACAGCTTCACGCCGTACTGCGGGTACGGCAGCACGACCATGTCCTCGTCCTTCACGCCGCGCGCGTTCAGGTTCAGCTGCGACGTGAACGTGAAGCCGGTGATCGCGTCGACGTCGCCCTTGGCGAGCATCGTCTCGCGCAGCGGCGGGTCCATCGACACCCACGTCACCTTCCCGGTGTCGATCTGGTTGGCCTTGGCGAAGATCGGGAACGCCTTGCGGCCGGCGTCGAACACCGGCGCGCCGAGCTTGCGCCCGACGAGGTCGGCCGGCGACTTGATGCCGGACTTCTTCAGCGCGAACACCGCCGCCGGCGTGTTGTTGTAGACCATCATCACCGCCACCGGCTTGCTCGGCGCGGTGGGGTTGTTGCCGTGGAACTCCATCAGCGCGGAGAGGTCGGCGAAGCCCATGTCGTAGGCGCCGGACGCGACGCGGTTGACCGCGTTGCCCGAGCCGTTGCCGGCGTCGATCGTGACGTCGAGCTTCTCCTGCTGGTAGTAGCCCTTGGCCTTGCCCACCAGGAAGAGCGCCGCGGGCCCCTCGAAGCGCCAGTCGAGCTGGAAGCGGATCTTGGTTTCCTGCGCATGGGCGACGCCGACCAGCGACGCCGCGACCACGACGGCCGCCGCGAGGCGCGCGACCCATCGATCAGAGATCATCGAGACTCCTTGTCTGACAAGAATACGACGGCTCGGACGCCGCCCCTGTGTTGCAGCGAAGCAATTCGCGTACCCGTGACGGGCCCCGTCGGTTGCACCGGGATGGTACCGGAGGGGGGCGCGGTGCGGCGTGGCGCGGGCGCACCGCACCGTCATGGTGCGGTCTGGCGCGGGGCGCCGCAAGCACCCGGTGATTCGAACGCGCAGTAGACCTTGCCCTCGCCGAGCGTCACGTGGCTCTTCACGCCGGGCCACGCCGCGCTCGCCGGCGCGATCGGGGGCATGCCGGATGCGCCGGCGTCGATCCACGCGCGCGTCGCGCGCAGCGCGTCTTGGTTCTCGGTGAAGCCGAACCACACGGTGGCCTCGGTGAGCGCGGCCTGCGCCTGCGCGCGCTCGCCGCGCTCGGCGTGGATCCGCGCCAGCTCGACGAGGTCGTGGCCCAGGCCGTGCGCGTACCCGATCGCGCGGTCGACGTCGATCGCGCGTTGCATCAGGCGCAGCGCGTCGTCGAGGTCGCCCTGTACCGCGTGCCGCGTCGCGAGCGCGTGCAGCGTGCGCGTCTGCATCGTGCGTTCGCCGTGGCGCTCCGACAGCGCGAGCGCGTCGCCGTACCTGCCCATCGCGCCCTCCACGTCGCCGGCCTGCCACAGCGTGTTGGCCACGCCGAACAGCGTGAGGATCTCGCCTTCGTGGTTGCCGACGGACCAGTGCAGGCGCAGCGCCTGCTCGTAGAGGTCGAGCGCCTGTCGCGGGCTGCCCAACGCGCGATGGATCTCGGCGAGGTTGTGCAGCGCGCTCGCCTCGCCGGTGACGTCGCCGAGGCGGCGGTGCAGTGCGAGCGCCTCGCGCGCGTGGGTGAGCGCGGATGCCGCGTCGTTCGCCTGCCAGTGGACGAAGCCGAGCTCGCGCAGCGCCTCGGCCTCGCCGGGCGCGTCGCCGACGTCGCGGCAGATCGCGAGCGCGCGCTCGGCGGCGCGCAGTGCGTCGGCGTGGTGGCCGAGATACGCGCACGCGCCAGCCTTGCGCAGCAGCACGCTCGCGAGCCGAGTGCCGTCGTGAAGCTGCGTCGCGATCGAGAGTGCGCGCTCGATCGTCTCGACCTGCTCGGCGCGACGGCCAAGCCGCTCGAGCATCGACTCCTTGTGCAGCA
>Ga0268298_10004064_pt1 | contig 14470 bp, 11 predicted proteins | sample WWTPWeurt_MetaG_FD_194462 | JGI IMG/M metagenome (GOLD analysis project Ga0268298, IMG submission 194462) | Activated sludge microbial communities from WWTP in Nijmegen, Gelderland, Netherland - WWTP Weurt | ecosystem: Engineered > WWTP > Aerobic digester > Activated sludge | place... | reverse complement strand
GATTGAACGATTACCGCTCCGCCTGATTCGAGAAAACCCAGTCGCTCCGCCGCGTCGGCCTAGAACGCCGCCGCACCTCCGCTCCGATTGCCCCGCCGCCGGTGTGCCGTGAGCTCCGGTTGCTGGGGAAGGCCAAGCCCTGAAGGTCTTGCCCTCGCCCTCCCGGTCCAGGCGCGCGCGGTTTTGAATTTCTTGGCGGAACCGGGCCGACACGTGGAACGTGGCGGTCGGGCCCGCCGGTTTTGATTTACCCTATAGCATAGTATAACTACTAGCAGATATATATGTCAACGTTTACCGATCTTGTAAGCTATCAGCGGCATGACTAAACCAAAAAACGGTAGAAGTGGATTCAGCTTTTATAAAGAGCGGGGGTTGGAAAAAGCTCTTCTGATACATCTATCAAAAGAGACGCATAGGAAATTGAGACTTCGGGCATTTACAAAAGAGCTTTCGATTCAAAAAGCAGTACGTCAAATTATTGAGGACGCGGTGAAGAATGAGCCCCACGCCTAGAAACGTCCTTTTTCCCTAATGAATTTGTTCAAGTCAAAACAACGCATTGCCGATCACGGGGAAGTGTTCACTCCCCCCTGGATGGTCGATGCGATGCTCGATCTGGTCAAGGGCGAGGCCGAAAGGGTTGATTCTCGCTTCTTGGAGCCGGCGTGTGGGAGTGGGAACTTTCTCGTCCGCATCTTGCAACGCAAGCTCGCCTCGGTCGAAATCAAGTTCGGGAAATCCGAGTTTGAAAAGAGGCACTTTGCCCTCTTTGCCATGATGTGCACCTATGGGATTGAGCTCTTGGCAGACAACATCTCCGAATGCCGCGCGAACATGTTGGAAGTCCTCGCCGACTATCTGAATCTGGGGGAGTCGGACGACCTTTATCGGGCGGCTTTTTATGTGCTGTCGCAGAATCTCATCCACGGAGATGCCTTGACGATGCGGAATAGTGACGGTCAGGCGATCACCTTTGCCGAGTGGGGATATCTCGGCAAGGGAAAATTCCAGCGCCGCGACTTTCGATTGGACGCCTTAACCCAGGCGTCGGCATTTGCTGAAGAGGGCTCACTGTTCGCCCACCTCGGCAAGCACGAGATTTTCACCCCCACCAAAACCTATCCGCCCATGACCGTGGGCGAGCTCGCTGGTTTAGCGGCGGCTGTCGACCCGAAGGGCTCCGCTTGAACGGCCAGGCGCGCTTTTCAATCCGAGGACGCAACCCGGACGTATTGTCGTGCATCGCCAACCTCTCCAACGACGAGGTATTCACGCCGCCCGAGTTCGCCAACAGGATGCTCGGCACTCTCGCGGAAGCGTGGGCCGTGAGCAACAAGGGCGCTAACCTCTGGGCGGATAAGACGGTGAAGTTCCTCGACCCGTGCACGAAATCGGGCGTGTTCCTTCGCGAAATCACTGCCCGCCTCACCAAAGGACTACAAGACGAGATTCCAAAGCTGGAAGACCGGGTTGAGCACATTTTGACTAAGCAGGTATTCGGCATCGGCATTACGCATCTGACAAGCCTTTTGGCTCGCCGGAGCCTGTACTGCTCGAAACATGCCAAAGGCATGCATTCCATCGCCAAGTCCTTCGGTGGGGACGACGGCAACATCTGGTTTAAGAGGCTGGAACACTCGTGGCTGGAATCGAAGTGCAGGCACTGCGGTGCGCCGCGAACGATCTTTGATCGAGTGAAGGGGCTTGAAACCCATACCTACGCGTTCATTCATACGGACGACATTAAGACTCGCATAGCCGAGTTATTTGGAGGCAATATGCAATTCGACGTAATTATCGGCAACCCGCCCTACCAGATGACTGGCGGCGCAGGTGGTTCGAGTGACTCCTCGATCTACCATCTTTTCGTTCAGCAAGCACTCAATCTTGAACCGCGATATGCCGTTTTCGTCACGCCTTCTCGATGGATGGCTGGTGGGCGAGGGCTCGATGAGTTTAGGGCGCAGATGCTCAACGGAGGCCATCTCCGCAGTCTCACGGACTTTCCCGACTCTGGAGATGCATTCCCCGGTGTTCAGATCAAAGGTGGCGTTTGCTACTTTCTTTGGGATGGCGCGCACAGCGGAGCCTGCAACGTCACGCGCATGGCCGGAGGCGAAGAGCATTTTCAGCGCAACCGGCAACTGGGCGAGTTCGATGTCTTCGTTCGCGACGAGCGTTCGCTTGGAATCCTGCGAAAGGTTCTCTCCAAGAAGGAGTCGTCGGTGATTGAACTGGTGTCTGGTGACACGCCGTTCGGTGTGGCGACGAACTTCGAGGACTGGACCGAGAAAGGGGGGAGTGACAGGATTGCGCTCCACCTGATCAACAAGGGCACGCGCACCATGGGTTTCATGAAGCGCGGGGACATTCGCAAGAATACAGATGACATTGATACGTGGAAGGTTTTGGTACCCGAAGCCTATGGGGCCGGTGAGACTTTTCCACATCAAATCCTTGGCAGGGAGATCGTGGCCGCGCCCCCGTCAGCATGCACGCAATCATACCTTGTCGTGGCGCCTTTCCAATCAGAGAGGGCGGCACAGAGTTTCGCCAGCTACTATCGGACTCGCCTTTTCCGTTTTCTCGTATCGCTGAGAAAAATCACCCAGCACGCTCTGCGATCGACCTACACATGGGTGCCACAGCAGACCTGGAACAGGACTTGGACTGACGATCTGCTTTACCTCAAGTATGGCATCACGGAGGACGAAATCGCATTCATCGAGAGCATGATTCGACCGTTGGGCGAGGGCGATGAGTAAGACCGTCGAAGAAATCCTCACGCCGAAGCCGGAGGCCCGGCCGCGCATCTACGCCTACTCCATTGATGACGCGGCCCATAAGAGGCTTCTCAAGGTTGGGCAGACCACGCGCGACGTGCGGCGGCGCGTCGATGAGCAGGTCAAGACCGCCGCCATCAAGAACTATAAGATCGAGCTGGACGAGCCCGCCGAGCGCGATGACGGGGCGATCTTCACCGACCATCAAGTCCGCGCGGTGCTCATCAAGAAGGGGTTCGAGAACGTCGAGCTGGAATGGATGCGCTGCTCCATACAGGACGTTAAGACCGCTCTTAGCGAACTGCGCACCGGCAAGATGTTTACCGGCACGCATCACGAGACTTTCCCGATGCGCCGGGAGCAGGCAGAAGCCGTGAACAAGACGCACGCCTACTTCCACTCGATATGGAAGGAGGACATGAACGCCGTCCCGCGCTTCCTTTGGAACGCGAAGATGCGCTTCGGCAAGACCTTTACAGCGTACCAGCTCGCCAAGAAGCTCGGCGCCAGGCGGGTGCTCGTGGTGACGTTCAAGCCAGCGGTCGAAGATGCGTGGCGGACCGACCTTGAGTCTCATGTGGACTTCGACGGCTGGCAGTACCTCTCCCGGGATTCCGAAAAAGACCCCACGAAGATCGAGCGCAAGAAGCCCGCCGTCTATTTCGGCTCCTTCCAGGACCTTCTCGGCCGCGACGAGGCGGGGAACATCAAACCCAAGAACGAATGGCTCCATAAGGTGAAATGGGACCTCGTGGTGTTCGACGAATACCACTTCGGCGCGTGGCGTGAGACCGCGAAAGAGCTTTTTGAGGGCGAAGAAGCGGCGGTCGCCGTGAAGGAATCCAAACTCGAATACGCCACCGGTTTGGAAAACGTAAACGAAGACCTCAACGTGCTATCGGAGAAAGAGATCGATTTTCTCCCGATCACCACCAAGGCCTATTTGTATCTCTCCGGCACGCCGTTTAAAGCTCTTGCCACGGGCGAATTTATTGAGGAGCAGATTTTCAATTGGACATACACCGACGAGCAACGCGCCAAGGAGGATTTCGAGGCCAAGAACCCCGGCAAGTGGAACCCCTATGGAGCGCTCCCGCAGATGCGCTTGCTCACCTACCAAATGCCGGACGAGTTGCTGGCGATCGCGAGCGCTGGGGAGTTTGATGAATTCGACCTCAACGAGTTTTTCGCGGCCTCGGGTGAGGGCAGGCAAGCCCAGTTCGAGCACAAGACCGACGTGCAGAAATGGCTGGACATCATCCGCGGGTCGTACGCGCCCCGAGCCGTTGAGAGCCTCAAGACCGGCACGCGGCCGCCTTTTCCTTATTCGGACGTCCGCCTGCTTCCGTATCTCCAGCACTCGTTTTGGTTTTTGCCGAACGTCGCCGCTTGTCGCGCCATGGCGAACCTGTTGGCCGAGAAGCACAATACCTTCTGGCGGGACTATGATGTCGTCGTCGCGGCCGGCGCTGCGGCGGGCATCGGACTTGACGCGTTGCATCCTGTCCGCAAGGCCATCGGGAGCGGATTCTCGACGAAAACGATTATTCTTTCGTGCGGCAAGCTCACTACTGGCGTGACCGTGCCGCAATGGTCCTCCATCCTGATGCTCCGCAACCTCAAATCTCCTGAGACATACTTTCAGGCCGCGTTCCGCGTTCAGTCGTCCTGGTCCATCAAGAACCCCAACGGCGACGACCCGAACGAAGAAGAGATTTTGAAGCCCGTCTGCTTTATATTTGACTTCGCGCCCACCCGAGCGCTGCGGCAACTGTCCGAATACGGGATCGGCCTCTCGCCGGGGGAGACGAACCCGGAGAACGCCGTCAAGGAACTCGTGTCGTTCCTTCCCGTGCTGGCCTATGACGGCGCCAATATGACGCAGATAGACGCGGGCGGCATCCTCGACATCGCCATGGCCGGTACTTCGGCCACTCTTCTGGCCCGCAAATGGGAGTCTGCGCTGCTCGTTAACGTGGACAACAACACCCTGCGCAGCATCTTGGACAATCCCGAAGCGATGGCCGCGGTGGAGCGCATCGAGGGATGGCGTTCGCTTGGGGCCAACATCATCGAGACGATCATCAACAAGAGCAACAATGTCAAAGAGCTTAAGAAGAAGGCCCAGGTGCACGATTTAACTACAAAACAGAAAAAGCAACTCAGCGATGAAGAGAAGGAATACAAGTCAAAGCGCAAGCTCGTCCAGGAGAAGCTGATCAAATTTGCCGCGCGCATTCCGGCATTCATGTACTTGACCGATTTCCGCGAAAACACGCTCCAAGATGTCATCACCAAAATCGAACCGGAATTGTTTCTGGCCGTTACCGGACTGACAGTAAAAGACTTTCATCTGCTCGTGCGTCTGAAGGTCTTTAACACCGAGAAGATGAACGAGGCCGTCTTTGCCTTCCGCCGCTACGAAGACGCTTCGCTCTGTTACACGGGAATCGAAAGCCACAAAGACCTGACCCACTACGGACTCTATGACACTGTTGTGGCCAAGGATTGAAAACAGGAATACAAATCTATTCACTGATCTCTGAATGACAACCATCCAGGGGAGAAATAAGAGGTTATGATAATCAATTCAGAAGCAGTGGTAAGGCCCTAATAACAAATGAACCTTATTCAAAGCGTCTCCATTCGATGCTTTCGGTCAATACGAGACGGCCAACTTGAGAATGTTGACGCCTTTTGTGTCCTTTCCGGTTTAAATAACTCAGGCAAATCAAATTTTTTGCGGGCATTAAATGCGTTTTTCAACGGCGTTGTCGAAAGAGGCAACCCGATAGAAATAGACCGTGATTATTTCCGCCCGGAGGTGCGCGCAAAAAAGAAGAAAGTTATTCGGATTACTGTTCACTTCAAGCTTCCAAAGGAATTTAAATTCCGATCAAAACTTGAAAACGTTGAGAGCCTCCTCACAAGAGAATTCAGAATCACAAAGGAGTGGAAAAGAGGCGAGCCGGAACCCTTAATATATTTAAATGATTCAGAGGACCCTGTAGGTGCCGAGGAGAAGCAAAAGGTCCATGCTTTCCTTGGGCTAATTTCATTTCGCTACATACCAAACCGGGTCATCCCTACAGAAATTATCCTTCACGAACAGCTGGCATTACGGGATGTTCTGGTCCGCAGGCTAGCTCGATTTAAAAATGCCGCTGGCAAGATTTTTAAAGGGATCGAGGAGACATCGGAGGCGTTGGTTTCAGAATTATCGAAATCCATCCGAAAGATTGGGCCTGATATCGAACAAATACGCTTGGCTACAGCGAAATCTTTAGCCGATCTGGCATTCCGCTTCGGCTATCGGTTGCGAGAGAATGGCGTTGAAATTGAGGAGGGGGAGCAGGGATCGGGCATGCAAAGCCTCCTCATGTTTCAGACCCTTCACTTGATTGACCAGGATTATTTTCAACAGTTTGGTTGGAAACAAGCTGCGATTTGGGCCGTAGAGGAACCTGAATCATCACTGAATACTGCCATGGAGGTTCAGGTTGCTGATTTCCTGTCGAGAATATCGGGCTCAGAGCGGCTACAAGTAATTGCCACGACGCACTCTGATTTAATGATCCAACATGCAAAAGGCGGATACTACGTCGACAAGATTTTGATTCCTCAAACCAAAATAAAGCAATCGGTTGCCACAAAGAAACCTTTTACTGACCTGTTAGACATGTCTTGTAAATTCGGTGTCACCCGTTGGGTCAATCCAATCCTCTATTACCCTTCAAATGCCCTAGTCCTCGTTGAGGGAAAGACCGATCGTGATTTCTTAACCAGGGCATTGTTCTGCAAAGGCATTTTTTTGTCTTACAAGATCGTGTGCTTGGAAGACCTTACGACAAGGCCAGACAAGGGTGGTGTCGATACGCTCAAAAGCTATATCAAAGCGAACGCCGACGCCATTAAGTCTCGATTGCCATCTGCGCCAGTCATTGTCGTTCTGGACTGGGACGCGGCTAAAAAAGCTAGCGAATTTGAAAAAACATTGGGCAAGGCTAACTCATTTCATGTGGTTGCCTGGGATGAAACCAAGGCAAATCCTTCTCTCGATAGGTCATTCAGAGGAATCGAACGATTTTTTTCGGACCGTCTGATCGAACAGGCTGAAAAGATGAATGGGAACCTGATCGCAAGAAAAGCCAACGGGATTCGGTCGATTCAAGGAGATGATGTGAGCACGCTGAAGGGGATATTGGCAGAAATAGTTACCAAGGACCTCCAATCCGGAGACTTAGTTTTTGCAGACTCATTCATAACAGAACTTCACCGTATGGCCAGTCTGGTCCCACCTGCGTAACGTGTGCGCCTGCCGAAAGGCCTCAAGGAAATCACGATCAAGCTTGAAAAGGGCGGTCGGTAGTCAAGAAAAACGGGGCTCTAAGCGATGACCGACGAAAAAACCCTGACCGAAGCGGGCTACGCCAAGCTCCTCACCGACCTTCGGAAATTGTGGGAAACCGGGAAAGCCAAGGCCCATAGGGCCGTCTCCCGCCAACTGCTGCAAACCTATTGGGAAATCGGCGGGCGGATCGGTGATGAGCAGTTGACCGCCAACGCCGGATACGAGAAGGCCGTCATGGAGCGCCTGGCGGAGGACATGCGGACGGACATGACCACCCTTTACCGGTGCGTCCAGTTCCACGACACCTACAAGGCCGTGCCGGACAGCGAAAACCTTTACTGGTCCCACTATCGCGTGCTACTGACGGTGAAGGACCCCAAAGAGCGGGACTACTACACCAAAGTAGCCGAAGAAAAACACTGGACCCGCGACCAACTATTAAAAGCCGTTCAGGGCGACACCTACAGCGACGACAAAGCGGGGAAGAAGGCAAAGAAACTCCCCCGCCCCACCGGGGCGACCTACGTTTTCAAGGCATACGTTTTAAACGTGGTGGACGGCGACACCCTGCTGGTGGACGTGGATTGCGGCTTTGAGATCAAAAAGAAAGAGCGAATCCGGCTGGCGGGGATAGACTGCGCGGAACTCATAACGGACGAGGGCAGGGAAGCGGCGGAATATGTGCGAAACCAACTGGCCCGGGTGCCCTTCATCATGCTACGGACAACGAAGGTGGATATCAACGGGCGTTTTTTGGGGCACGTCTTCTATTCCCTGGACGACACGATGGAGAAGGACGACATTTACACCGATGGGCGCTATTTGAACCAGGAACTGCTGGACCGGGGGCTGGCGAGGGTGTATTAAGGGAAATCCGTGGTAGAATAAGGGACACTTCCGGTGTGACTCCCCCGACATAAAATAAAGCACTCAAGGCTATGCCCTCAAAAAGCGTCTTTCGCCACGGACCGATGAGCAGTCGCCTTTCCCCCCCATCCGATGGGGCGGCGAGCACGAATCCTCCCCGACAAATCCCCCGAGGATGGCGAACCCCGGCGCTTCTACTGGCTGCCGTGGCCGTCTGCGGCTCCCTAGCATTTGCCTCCAAGGCCCTGCACCACAGCAGTAGCGCCATTGAAACCCCAGCCGCCCTTCCCGAAGACAAGATTGATATCGGCCTTGCCGCGCTCACCCTAGCCAAGGACATTTACCCCGACCTGGACATTACCGCCTATTCCGCCAAGATCGACGCCCTGGCGGAGCGTGTTAGAACCTACGTTGAGGACTCCACAGACACGCGGCGGAGGATCGGGGCGCTCAACCAGGTGATTTACACGGAGGACGGCTATGGGTATGACAGCACTGCCGTCCGCCAGGGGAGCAACACGCCCGACTACCTAAACCACCTTTTGGACACCAAGGTGGGGAACTGCACATCCCTTCCCACCCTCTACATGGCGGTGGCGGAGCGGCTGGGGTTTCCGATCTACCCCGTGTCCGCCCCGGCCCATTCCTTTTTGCGGTATGTGGAGCCCGACGGCTCCTATCTGAACATGGAACCGACGAACCGGGCCGTGCTTCACCCGGACGAGATGTATGTCAAAGACTTTGCAATCGGGGAAACGGGCCTGGCCAGCGGGGCCTACATGAAGACCATGACCCGGCGGGAGTTTATGGGCGTCCTAATGGCCAACCTGGGCCTGGACCACCTGAAACAAGGCCACGATGAAAGAGCCCTGTATTTCCTGAACAACGCCGTGGCGCTGAACCCGGCCTGCGCGGACTGCTACGCCGACCTGGCGACCTACCACGCCAACATGAGCGCCCTGGCCAAGGGCAAAGAGGCCCTTGACCACTACCGGAAGGCGGAGGCATACCAAACCAAGGCGCGGGGGATGGGGTTTGTTGACCTATTCAAAACCCCCGCCGGGGAGAAACTGTGGAAAAACCTATAACCCCCCGCACCCTGCTTGCCCTGGCCCTGTGCGCCGCCATGGCGCCCAGCGCGGGGGCAATGCGCTTCGAATCAGAGAGCACACGACCGATGGAAGCCACGCCGCAAAGCGGAGCGCCAAGGGGCGAAGGCCCCCGGAGCGAAGCTCCCCAGGGGGCGCGCATGGCGGTGGATGCCCGCCTGTTGGACAACGCCCTTAAACCCGGCTCTGTTGGGCTGAACGAACCCGGGGAATGGATGGCCCGGAACACCCCCCTGGGCCAAACGGCGACCATGGGCGAGGCCAACGGCGTGGGGCGGACCGTCCTTAACCGCCTGATGGAGGCCCCGGACCGGGCCAACGTGTCTTTTGAAAAAGGCGGCGTGGTTCACCTGCAGGTGGAGAGCGCCTCCCTGGGCTACGCCGCCCAGTTCAGCGAGGGGCAATTTGATGGATTTACCGAAAAGCTGATCAAATCCCCCCCGCCCATTGAAACCACGGCCGTTCGGCACCTGATAACCACCGACCCCAAAAGCCTGACCGCGGCGGAGTTCAACGCCATCGGGGAACTAATCACCAAATCGGTGCTGGACTCCCCGGAACGGGTGAACGTGATCGTGACGAAGCCCGATGGGACGCGGGAGCTTCACATCCAAGCCCCCGACATGGGCATGACCCTGCGCTACAGCCCCACCGCCGATTTTCTGGGATTCACCCGAACGCCGATGGAGGCCCGGCCCGGGCTGTGGAGCCGGACGGCCAATCAAATCGAAAAAGTCGGGAGCAACATAAAGGCCTTTTGGGACAACCTGGGGGAAGCGGGTCATGTGAAGATGGGGAAGGGCGCGGAACTGACCGCTGAAAGGCTGGCGGGGAAGACCTGGCGGCAATTGGAAGCCGAGGGATTTGAAAAGGCCCCGCTCTTTAAGAAGGTCGACGACGCTTTCCTGGATGTGGCGCACAAGAACAACACGATCATCTTGATTGAGGAGCCGAAGGCGGGGTCTGTCGTGCGCCTGTTAGAGGAAGGGACGACCGGGAAACCCATGGACATCAAAACCAAGACCCTGCCCGACGGGCGCGTGCCTTATGTCGAGTCTGAGCACGCGAAACTGGTCGAGTCCGGCAAATACGCGATTGAGGAAGTGAACGGGCGGAAGTTCGTCAAAGGCGTGACATCCGACATTGACCTGGTGGCCGTGAAGACGCCCGAGGAAATGCCGGGCATTGAATTCGACCCCGCCGTGCGAGGCAAGACCACCCCCCAAGAACAGGCCATACGGCAATACATCAACGACCACCTCAAGGCGAACGCCGGGGCCCAGGGGGAGGCGGTGACCCACGGGGCGGCCAACCGGTTCGGCCGGATGGAGAACGCGCCCAAATACCCCATCCGCGCTTACGAGCCTGGGAACAAACTGACAATCATTGAAACCCAGCCGGAGTTAATGGCGTTTTTCAAGAAACACGGAATGGAGCCGAGCAAGGGATGGGGGTGGGGCGAGAATTGGAAGACCCGAGTTGAAACCCGGGGAGCGCCGAGCATCGACCTAAACAATATCTTTCATGGGGAGATCGACGCAAAGGGCGAGGCTGGCGGCTTTCACCACAGAGGTTCAATTGGCGCTGACTTGAATGCCAGAATAATTCACGGAAGCGAACTTCCACCTGATAAAAACGGCGTCTATCGAGCCCAGGTCGAAATTCTGGACCAATCCAACGGACAATGGGTGAAGCGAAAATCGCCAACCACCTTCTTCCCGGACGCGTGGTCTCGCGAAAAAGTTATATTGGAAATTAAGAGTGCCTATCTCAACAGCCAAATAACGCGAGGCGGCCGTTGGCAAGGAACGTCATCGAGCGGCTTACAGATTGAAGGAAGGATGGGGAAAGCGGGGGAAATTCTAACCGCATATCCGGTTTACAAATATGACTGAAACCGACCTACGGGGTGTTCAAATTAAGCCAACGACAGACCCCAAAGGTTTCCCTCAAGCAATCGTTGCCCCACCGCTAGACGTTATTGGTGAATTCATCAATAGCGACATTGGCGGAAGCCGAGAACGTTGCAAATCGGCGATCCTGGATTGCCAACGACTCACCAACACTGAATACCAAGGAGAAAGACACGCGCTTTCGACCAAAAGCTCTTTCAGCATGATTGGTCTTAGAAACGGCATTATGCTTGAGCGCCACACTGATAAAAACCGCACCACAATCCAAGCCACTGAACTTAAAAACGCCCTTAAGTCCTGGCTATCCCACTTAAATGAACGGGCACGAAAAGCCAGCGGGACGAAAACGACTCCCTCGGCCAACGATGCGGCGCAGAAAATAATTTTCATGCTAGACCCTTCCGGCCAACTGACGATACAGGCGAACGCAGAAATGACCGCCTTTGCCGGCCTCTTGGAAGACGATATCCAGGGGGATACGTATTCATGCTTTTTGTTACTTCAAGATCTGCACGACCTTCAATCGGGCAATATCCGCTTTGCCTCTGCATCGGGAAACGCCTTCCGTTACGCTTTAAGCCCTAACGGCCTTGGGATCGAATGCATTTACGATTCGACGGATAAAGGAACGTACTCACTGCACAAAACGGAACAAACAATTGCAACTTACCTCCGATGTATAACCGATCGCAATATCGAATTTAAGAACTTGGACGCGAGCGAGGCGTGGCCGTTCGTAAAGGAAGCGATCTCCAACAATAAATTCCTCTGCGTTGAATTGCTCGGCTGGATTCACTGGATCTGTCGAGAAAAGGGCGACCCCCAATGGACGAATTCCTTTGGCCGATTTCAAATTGCCATCGAACCACAATCTGTGACCATTCGTGAATCCCGTTCCGGAAAAGAATTCGCATTACCGCCCATTGAGTTTGAAGCCATATTGGCAAGCTGGTTCGCTACGATCGCCTAGACCTAAACAAGTAGCCACCTACAATCCACCCGCTCCTCCCTACCGAGCCTTCCTTAGATTTTCAAGCAAGAACTCCTCCAACAACCGCGACGATTCTTTTTCCTCCTCCGTCATAGTCGGCGCCTTTGAACGTGCCACCGTGGATTTGCTATCGGGTGGAACGCCCTCCTTTTTCTCCTCATCAGTCATGGAAGTCGGCCTCCTTAAGCCCTGACTTTTGAAAGACGGTCAATCGTCTCGCCCAACTCCCGAACATGGCCGGAGCGGCCCGCCCGGGCGAGAATACGGTGAACGCTTTTGTAATACCAAAGCTGGTCCCCCCTCCCCGCCGAAAACCGATCCCAAACCTTCCCCCCCTCCCGAAGCAGGTTGTGAAGCGTGCAACGGATGTTGTGGAGCTTGTCCGCGGCGACGATGCACTGGATGGAGGGAGAGGCCTTGGCCAGATGATTCAGGTAAGCCACCTTGCGGGCTTTCCAGGGCGGTTTGGGCGTTTGGAAGGTGTCGGAACAGCCGGCCACTAGGTCGGCCACGGTGGGGCCAAAGGCCTTCTTGATCCTTTTTAGGGTAGAAATACCGCCTTGATCCTCGGCGGCGTCGTGGAGCAAAGCCGCGATGGCCTCGTTCTCGTTACCACCGTCCTCCAGAACCAGGGAGCAGACGGCCAGCAGGTGCGATATGTAGGGGATCCCCGTGGATTTCCGGGTCTGGCGCTTGTGAAGGCGGTGGGCCATGGCGAGGGCCCTTTCGAACCGGGGGGTCAGCTTTGTGGGTTTCATTGAAGTGTCCTCCTTTGTCACTCCCAGTTTAACCCGGTTGATGGAATAACACAAATGAATAGTTTTAATGTTTACTATATACTTATTGCATAATATGGACAGCCCATGGAAATCCAACAGATAAAGTCCTTCGTGGCGGTGGCCAAGACCGGCAACTTCAGCCGGGCGGCGGAGAGCCTCTTTCGCACCCAGCCCAGCGTGACGGTGGCCGTCCGGCGGCTGGAAAAGGAACTGGGGGCGAAGCTCTTCGAAAGGCACGGGCGGCGAACGATTCTTACGGCCGCCGGAGAGGCCCTGGCCGAGGCCGCCGGGCCGCTCCTGGGGAACTGGGAGAAGATGAAAGAGGCCCTGACGCCCCTGGGCGACGGCAAGATGCGTGGGCGTGTAAGGATCGGCGCGGGCGAGCCGGTGATGCTTTATCTCCTGCCCAAGTTCATAAGAGACTTTCGGAAGGCAAACCCGGGGGTGAAAGTGTCCCTCTATTGCCAGAGGGCGGAACAGACCTTGGAGATGCTCCGGTCCGGGGAATTGGACTTTGGAATCCGCTCCATGGAGCGCGCCCCCGCCTGGGCGGCCTATCGCCCGACCATGGAATTTGAGCGGATGGTCATCGGCGAAAAGGGGCACCCAATCGGGAAACTTAAGAAGCTGACCCTGGACGACCTGGCAGGTTATCCCCTTTTGACGGGGGACGGGCACTCCACGACGCGCCGGATTGTGGAGGGCAAACTGACCGAGGCGGGCCTGACTTGGGAAGTGGGGCTTGAGGCGGGAGGTTGGGAGGTGTTGAAGACCTACGCGAAGAACGGGCTGGGCGTGGCGGTGATCCCGTCCATATGCCTGACGGACGCCGACAAAAAGGACCTGGTGATCGCCCGGGCGGGGCATCTGTTTGGCTATGACCGATACGGCGTGGTGACGCGGCGAGGCGAGGTTTTGTCCGAGTCAGCCAAGCGGTTGATCAAGAAGTTGGACCCAGGATACCCGGTTTGATTTGAGTGGGTGGTAAAGGTGGCAGGGGACTGAATGCGGGCGCGAACCTAGCGCCCGCTTTTGTTTTTGGGGTTTGACTTTGGTGGGGGCCTCCGGGGGGTTGGGGGGCCACCAGCCAGGCAAGGCCCCCCTATCCCGCCCAATGCGGCCAGTAGTTGGCCGCGGTATTGGGGGGAGGGGGGCCGCTCCAGGCCTGGCAGCCCCGGCAGCGGTGACGTGCGCGCCGTTGTTTGGCGTGCACGGCGGCGCAATGGAGCCGGGGCTAGCGGAGGCCACCGCCAAGCACGGCCTTTTGTTGCTACCCCCTGACTGAACCCATGACGAGAGACAGGCGGGGCGGTGGCCGTCGGCTGGCCACCGCTGGCAGTTGTTGTGAGCGGGCCCACGCGCGAGGCGCGACGGCGCAATAGGCCGGGCCTTGGGGACAAGGCTGGGCCCGCGAATGTTCTTGACGTTCGGCCCCGGGGTTGTTTTTTGACCCCGGGGACGACTAAATATGCCCGAGACCGCCTTGCTACCTTTGCGCGCGCCTGGACCGGGAGGGCGAGGGCAAGACCTTCAGGGGTTGGCCTTCCCCAGCTAACGGAGTGGGCCGCCCAGCGGGGGCGGGGGCGACGGAGCGGAGGTGCGGCGGCGTTCTAGGCCGACGCGGCGGAGCGACCCGGGTTTTATCGAATCAGGCGGAGCGGCAATCGTCCAATT
>Ga0268298_10004063_pt1 | contig 14480 bp, 15 predicted proteins | sample WWTPWeurt_MetaG_FD_194462 | JGI IMG/M metagenome (GOLD analysis project Ga0268298, IMG submission 194462) | Activated sludge microbial communities from WWTP in Nijmegen, Gelderland, Netherland - WWTP Weurt | ecosystem: Engineered > WWTP > Aerobic digester > Activated sludge | place... | reverse complement strand
TCACGGCCCATCCCGCCTCTTGCTGGCCGTGCCGCGGAGCCGCGCGGCGGCGACGATCCGCGGGGCGCGCCAGAGCAGCTTGGCAACGAAGATGAGGATCTGGAGAAGCTTGCCGCGCTCTGTCTCGAGCTGGACACGAAAACAGTCGCAGAACGTCGCAGCCTTGTCAGTGCTCGAAATACCAACTGTGCCATGTTCCCCCGCGATAAAGTCGGCGCGGACGACGACCGTTCCCGGATCCTGGCAGACCCTTTTCAGGAAATGCATGTCGGCAGCGACCGGGAATCGCCGCGAGTATTCGCCGAATCGTTCGTGCAGGTTTCGCCGGATCAGGGTGCAGACCGAATGCCCGCTGACGTACGCGAACATGCCGTGGAGCCAGCTTCGGCCGGAACGGGCATACGATACCTTCCCGTTGATGCTGATTCCCGCGGAGATGATGTCAGCCTTTGATCGAATGGAATGCGATCGAAAATTTTCAATGGCGTGCTGGGCAAGCCTGTCATCCGCACCCAATACGAGGTAGTAATCCCCCCGGCTCAAGCGGATGCCCTTGTTTATCGCGTGATAAATTCCAAAATCCGGCTCGGAAACCATAGAGGTGACGAGGTCACCGCATCGGTGTAGCAATTCGACGGTCGAGTCCGTGGAGCCACCATCGACCACAATCCACTCGAAATCGCGATCGGATTGGGTACGCAGGCTGGTGATCAGATCTGGGAGTTGGCTACTTGCGTTAAAGGTGGCAGTGATTATCGAGATTGCTGGTTGGGCTCTATTCAAAACGACCGTGGAATTGGTAAGAGGATTCGTTAGTATTGGCATCGCGAATGCATTCCCTGGCGTGCCAATGCTGCAAACGAAACGCTTGTCAATTCCTGATTCATTGGCATCGTATGCCGTTCGTGAAGAGGTGTTCTCCCACGCCCTCTCTTCCCGATGTTATCCACTTCAACCTTGCCCGCTTGACAATCGCTTCTTGAAGTAATGGTAAAACTCTTTAACACGAGGAAATTTTTTCCAGGTAAATCTAACGAACGGTCGTGCGATGTCTAGACAAGTTAACGCATTCAGGTAATGCCCGGAAAATTGAGTGCGTAATATGATCCGTTCTCTACACTCCGCTTTCTGAGTTACAGAAATTGTCGAGTTGTCTTTGCTTGTAGATCGCCAATGCCAATTGGCGGTGGCTCGCCACGAAAACAAGAAGTCGCCGCGCCTGAGAAAAAACTGATACAAATAGACATCTTCGGCGACGATCAACTTGGGGTCTTCCAAGATGCCATCTATCGATAGCACCGATTTTCTCGCCAACCATGCATTTGAGACTACGAAATTCTCCAAGTGCAACATCCGTTGCATGTTGAAAGGATCGAAGAAACGTAATGCTCGATTTTCTTTGATCTGTAGGCCAATGGGGCCTCTAAAGTTGACTTGCTGATAGTAGTGCCCTTGCTCGTCTTGAACCTGTACGCATCCACTATATGCAACATCGAAATCTTTGTGAGTGTTGAGTAGACTCACTAGGGAACTGAGGTGGTTGGGGTGAATGGTATCGTCGTCATCCAGATTGCAAAAATAATCGCCGTCAACAACCCGCATGCCATCCCAAAGCGATGTGCTACGAAATCCTGTAGGCTCGGATGCGATTTGTTTGATTGATGTAAATCGTGCTTCATATTTTATTAGCAAATCGTCGATGCCTGAAACGTCTGAATAGCTGACCAATATCAGCCCAAGATTTGCGTGATGCTGTGCTGCCAACGAATCAAGGCAGCGTTGAACAAGACTAAGTTCTCTGCCGCCGATACGTACAATAGCCTCTACTTTCGGCTCTGTGTAACTGCAATTGTCTTGAAGGAAACAGCCTGTACGATTAACTTGCCGCAAGAAATCAGGTAAACGTCCCAGCAATGTTTCAAGAGCGAAGTACTGGTTGAAAATAGCATGCGCTTGTGTAACTAGATTTAGTGCTTTGTCTGGGTGTGAGCGAACCCAATTAAAGTGCCCAATAATTTCGTCCGCTTTGTCAGTCTCGTTAGCGTCTTGATTCACGTAAAGAACCGATTCTCCGAAATGGCGTTTTGCAAAGCTGGAGTCTTCGGTAATTATTACCGCGCAAGCAGCGGCAGCCTCGAATATACGCATCGAAGGGATACCGGCCTGCAAATGCTCTGCTCTGTGCAAACAAAGCGCGACCCCTGCTGTGTTGATCTCGCCAAATATTGACGTCCCATCGAATGGAATTCTGCCTTTGTACGCCTTACCGTAGCGCGCCCATTTTGCTGGGTCGCCATAGAATGAGATTGGCAAGCGAGCGCGCAGCCTCCTAATCAACCGCTCATGTCTCTTTCCATCCCAATGCACGCCAGTATAAAACAATGATGGGCTATGCAAATTTGGCTGGCGGAACTCGGTGATTTGGGCTGTTGGCAAGAAGTCAAAATCAGAAACGGGGAGTTTTTTTCTGGTTGAGAATAGCAAGTCACCCAGGTATTCACGAACGCTCTCCCCGCCAGCAAGACATCCGTCATAACTGAGCACGTTTCGTACTCTCAATGGATCTCTACAAAAATAACTGGGGGGGCTCCAAAGTAGGCCAATCGTTGGAATGTGGGTTAACTTTGGCGAATACTCATGTGTCGCCAAGACACAGTCAACGTTGGCTCCGATGATGTCGTCGGAGGAGGCGGCCTCTATACACGTCCAGCCAAGATTCAAACAGGCCAGTTTTAAGCGGGCAATGAACTCACGCTCGGCAGAATACTCCAGATTGGGCCAGGAATTTAGTACGGCAATGCGCAAGTTAGAGCGTCCCTGAAATTATCTGAATGGAATGCAGTATTTTGAAGTATCGAAATTAAGGTATCCGATACTCGACAATGTTCGGGCATTTGTAATTAGGCATTCTATTGAATGCATGATATTAAATGTTTCCGCGTAATTTTGATTGGTTACAGAAGCTGCTCTACGGATTTTTAATGTTTATGCATTCACGCGGATGCGTATTCACGAAATTCGCTGGACGGATAAGTGATGATGAATCTTGTCTTCAAGTTCAGGATTGAGCATGGTCTGAGGGCGCCTGAATTCAAGCATCTATCTTTTCGATATAAATATACTCAGGTGTAGAGTATCGCCATCTGTGACGAATTAATCCAATAATCGCTTGGTAAATCTTGTTTAGCTTTCCGGCTTTCACCCACTTATTCTGGCATCTGGGCTCCATTCCGGCCTTTCGGATTAGCACATAAGCTGTTCTCAAATCTTGCAGATAAGGTCGATAAACAGATTGTATCGTTGCGTTTGGAATAGAATAGTTGCTGAGCTTGAATCGATGCTCATCAACGATCTTGAGCCCGTGAAAATGATGCCAAATGGCTCCGCCATAGGGAAACCTGATCGAGTTCCAAGGTGCCAGCATCCATTCGTGATGCTGGACTATGTGAACTTCGTCGGCAAATCGTTCGGGCCAGTCATCGAGGTATTTTTGATCACCAAATTTTCCATCCTCGGACCGTGCATAACACCATTCTATACAACGTTCCTCCCACCACTTCCGGACCCCTTCACCGCGTTCTCGGTGAAAGGTCATGAACTGGACGCAAAACTGACCGCTGGTCGCGGTTTGGTCGTACTCCGGGGCGTAGCCATGGTCAGTGATCAATACTGATTTGCCTGATGTATCCAATTCACGAAAAATAGGCGTGGGGCTCTTGCGTAGCCACATGTCTGCATCCAGATACGTTACCCGCTCTACTTCAGGGTCAGACTCAAATACAAAACGTGGGGCGAATGGGGTCAGTGTCCAGCAGTATTCACCCCTGCTACGTTCCTCGCGCACCTGTTTCAGCTCTGACGTTTCGACCTTGTCTAGTTGGAGTAGCCGTGTACTGGCTAACGCAAGGCGGTTGAGCACCTCGTAAGCTGTATCGTCTACGCACAGTATCCACAGTGTGAAGTTTCCAGCGTGCCTCTCCATCGATGCATGCAGGGCCAGTCCTTGGGGAAGGAATAGGCTGTCGAACAACGTGACGTAGTGTTCCATCAGCCCCTCTGAAAGGAATTGACAGCAAAAACAACGTGCTCGACATCAGTGTCGCTCAATTGGGGGTGACAAGGAAGCGAGAGACAGGTTTGAGCATGCTTCTCGCCAGCGAGTAGGCCTTCAGGGTCGCACCGGATATGTAACATTGCCTTTTGATGATGAATTGGAACCGGATAGTGAGCCAGCGTCTGAATGTTGCGCTCATGTAAGTGAACTTGCAGGGCGTCGCGGTCATCGCAGCGTAGAACATAAAGATGATGGACGTGTGCCGCTGGTTCCTCGGGTTGTTGCAATAATTGAACGGCTGGATTGTCTATCTCCTCGCTGTAGCGAGAAGCTATTTGGCGACGACGCCCGGTAAACTCTGAAAGCCATCCGATGCGGGCTGCGAGCATTGCTGCTTGGATTTCGTCCAGCCGGCTATTCAACCCCACTTCTGGATGATAGTAACGAGCACTTTGGCCATAGTTCCGTAGCCGCCGCGCACATTCTGCGACCGCGATATCATTGGTTATCAAGGCGCCAGCATCGCCGACCGCACCCAAATTCTTGGTGGGGTAGAAACTGTATGCGCCTGCTCGGCCAAAACTGCCGGCTACCATCCCTCGCCAGCTAGCCAAATGCGCTTGCGCACAATCTTCGACCAATGCAATGCGCTGGGAATTGCAGAAATCGATCCAGCGATCCATTGCTCGCAGTTGTCCATATAGATGCACAAGAACGACTGCCTTTGTTCTGGTGCCAACACAACGCTCTACGCTATCGATATCTAGTAGTGCTGTCTCCGGGTCAATGTCGGCTAGGACAGGTGTCGCTCCCGCCCGGATGATCGCCAGTACGGTTGCATAGGCGGTCATCGGGCTCGTGATTACCTCGTCCCCTGGGCCGATCCCTAGCGAGCGAAGTGAAATTTCGATCGCATCCATACCATTGGCGACACCTACCGCTTGAGCAACTCCGCAGCATCCGGCCCAAAGCCGCTCAAAATTCTCGACTTCGCGACCGAGGACGTACCAGCCAGACTCAAGCACCCGCTTAGCGGCGTCTAGCATGGCGTGGCGTAGTTGGTCAGGCTCTGCCTTGAAGTCGTTCATCAGGATCATGAGTGTTGATCCCAGTAATGAGCCCAGTGCTGCTCGTAGTAGTTCATCGTCCGTCGCAACCCATCATTTAGACCAACCTTTGGGTTCCAGCCGAGTTCTTGGCGGATCAGGCTGAAATCGCTGTAGTAGTCGCCAATGTCTATTACCTTGCGTTCCGGCGGAAAGGGAATCACCTCGTAAGACCCGTTTCCATCGATCCCGACCATCATCTCGGCAAGCGTTTTGAGGCTCACGACTTCCTTGCTGCCCAAGTTATAGACTTTCCCGTTGGCTGTCTCGCATGAAGCGGCCAACAGCAATGCATCGACGCAGTCGTCAACATAGTTGAAGTCACGCAACTGCATTCCATCTCCGAACACCTTGAGTGGATGCCCTTCGATGAGGAGGCGCACCCAAATGCCGAGGAATGTTTGGCGTGCATCCTTGACCCGCATTCCTGGACCATAAGTATTGGTCAACCGCAGGGCGCAAGCGCGAATGCCATGCACGTTGTTATATAGCAGGTGATACCACTCACCGGCCAACTTGTTGATTCCGTTCACATCCACGGGCTGGATCGGGTGTTTCTCATCGACCGGAAGGTAAATTGGCTTGCCATACAATTGGCGCGTGCTGGCAAAGACAATTTTGATCCGGCTATTGGCTTTTCTACAAGCTTCCAAAATCGATAGTTGGGCAGCCGAATTGATATCCAGGTCTGTTTGTGGATCGGTCATGGAGTTCAGATGGCTGGTCTGGCCTGCGAGGTTGAACAGATAGTCCTTGCCCTGAACAAGATAAGCCATTGCGAAGGGGTCGCGAACGTCACAGACGTTCACGGTGACACGATCACGAATGTCTCCGATGTTGAATGGATTCCCACCATATTGTGGAATCAAGCTATCGACGAGCGTAACATTTGCGCCGCGCTCAACCAATGCGCGCGCTAGATTTGAACCGATGAAGCCTAAGCCACCTGTAATCAGGACATTTCGCCCAGCAAAATGTGAAGTATTCAAGATGCTTGTCTTCCTATCCGAAAATTGTTCTTGCCAGCCAATAGCGCGCGGCAACCGTGGTCAACCGAGACTATCCGCAAAGCGACGGACAGCAACCAAGCCACGGTAGCTCAGGGGTACAGGGCCGACAAGTTTGTCGATTGCATCAAATTCACTAATTACATCCCAATGCAAACTTAGGATAGAACGGAAGCGCGGCAACGAAAATATCCAAGAAGGGTAACTGGCGCAGTAAATTTCAGCGGGCACATTTTGCACACACAAACGATCATTAGAACCCGACCAGAAAGGTGTGCGATCAACCAGCAGGAACGTTGCATCGGTTTGCCGTAACGCATCGAGAATATCGTAAGGCCGTTCGAGATATTGAAGGACACCGCTTAGAAGCACTAGATCCGGTTGAGATTCGGCTACGCAGGCATCGATCGATTCGAAGAATCGCAGCCGCTCATTCTGAAATTCACGCTGCCCGGCTAACACATGACTGAGCTGTTCAACAATATTCCAGCGGACATCTTGTATCGAATCAAGAAAGGCCCTGTTTTGGAAGTAGGTACTGCCGAGCGAGCCGCCAAAATCCATGACGTTGATCTTTCCCCCACACCGAGCTGCCACCCACATCAAAGCCGCGAGTAATGGCCACGCATACTGGACCTCATCGAAGAGAACGGAGTCGCGCTCGTAAACGGCGTCGCCATGTTTGACCTTCCTTAGTGCTGTTGCAGTCTTCTGTAGAATTTCTTCAGCATCGTAACCAGTACTCTCCGCGACGGCTTCCTCCCAGCAATCAAAGCTTCCGGTAAGTTGGAGTTGCCGGAATGAGTGATCACCCCATATGTGTTTGGCAAAATTACGCAAGAACCCAATGCTGGAAATAACAATGGGAGGAGTAAACGCCTTTAAAATTTTGCAAAATATCAATTCACTTGCTCCGAGCGGAAAATCTCTAAAGAATTTTCGAAAAAACCGGCGACAAGTATCGGGCACTTGCGCAAGCTTTAAAGCCTTCGCTGGTGCTTTACGACCTGATCCGACCCAAGTGCAATAGTCGATTCGTTTCAACTTCCTCAACGGCGAGTAGTTCGAAAAACTCCCCGAATAGTTGCTGAAATCCCTCTATTGTGTACCAATGAGGAGTGGGAGGGGAAGAAGTGCCATCCCACAGGCCCATTGGCATGAACTCGATCAAGGCATATTTATGCGTGTAGCTTGCGATCATCTGAATCACGTCGCGAAAAGAGAATCCTTGGGAAAGAGTTAGGTGGTGGGTGACTGCCAAAGCCAAAACGAGATCGCTCTCAAATCGGCTTGATGGCGGTGCAGTATAAAAATTTACCTCAGGGACCATTAGGTCAAATATCGCTGGAAGGAGAAGCTTCCCCTTTGGAATTAAATTTGTTTCGACGCAGGTCTTATAAAACTGCTCAATCGCATCGCAGTCGAAATCTGCGCAAATTACCTTTTTCACTTGAGTTCTTGAAACAATAAGAAAACTCAAGACCCCTTGGTTTCCGGCTAGATCAACAGCTGATTCGCAGTTCAAGTTGCGAATAATATCTAATACTCGATCGAATCTGCATGTGGACCTTATTGTCCCGTTATGTATATACTCGCTATGGTAGTTTCCCCAAGTTGTCCTATTTGCTTTTTTGTTTAGCTTCGAAATTTTCTTTTTTATTAGTTTTGGTGACTTAAGTAAGATCTCAGCCGGTAGGTATGCGAGTATTTTATTAAGAGCTTCAAGCTTAGATAGTTGCGACACGATATGCGATGCCAATTCTTCCAAATACGCCTTCCACTTGGAGAGTTGGATAATATGTTGTTGTGTAAATAAGCGGGTGGCTGTATGTTTGTATAGCATCCAAGAATGCGTCGGCATTATTTCGTGCGCACTGGCAATTATTCGCTTGGCTAGGAAATCATCTCCTGATGCCCAAATTGCTAAGGGCATCCAGTAGCAATTTAGGAAACTAGGTATTGTAATTGCGGTGGATCTTGAAGGTAGGCGTTCAAAACTTCCAAGGTCAACGTATACCGGGAGGGTTCCTCGGAATAATATGTTATAGGGATGGCAGTCTTTTAGTCCGAAACCATACTTTGCGCTAATTTCACTGATTCTTATGACAAGTTCCGCCGCCTCTTGAAACATGGTGAACGACCATTCAAAAGGATAGCTGACAAAAGGGAGTTTCTCATGTTGGATTACCAACGGGAATTCGTTGGTTACAAAATCAGTAACAGTGGTTACTGGAAAGATTCCATGAGCGCTCAATTTTTCAATTAATCCCGATTCAAGTAGATCGATAACCTTTTGGACTGCATTGGCATTTATTCCGCGATAGACTCCATCTCTCCAGTAAAATAGTCGGCCAACATCATCAATCTGTGATAGTTTTGAGAATACTATTTCTCTTTCTGTTATTTTTTTCATTGTTTGTTGTTGTTTGCCAACCAGCAATTTTGAAGAACTCCGAGCGTCCAATCTCGTGTTGGGGTTCGCCCGGTGCCAAATATATCTGAAGAGCTAATTTGAAATTCTGCGGCGCGTTGGATGTAATCTGACAAACTCGAGTGGTTAAAAAAAGCTATATTTACAAAACATCTTCCTGGCGTTATATTTAGTGGCGCGGTTGTGCAAGTTATGGAGCCTTGTGTAGGAAGGGACGCTGGAAGTGGGGTTGTGGTTTCACTGTCTAATCCGTAGATGCATGTTTCGTTTAAATCGTATAATCCAATCAGAACTTTGGGAATGGTGATAGGTTGAGAAGCAATGTAATTAATAGTAATTTTTATTCGAGAGTTTATTGAAATTTGACTGTTGCCATCAGCGTCTTCTATCATCAATTCAGTTATTCGTACACTCCCGTCACCTTTTCGGTCGATTCGGTTATTCAAACTTGTTAATGGATCGTCTGCATTTTTTGAAAGATATGCTGTGACTACGTGGTTTTGTGTTCCCTGCTCGGATAACTGTCCGTGTTCCAAGAGAATGGCAGTTGAGCATAAATGTTGAATTGCTGCCATATCGTGGCTTACAAATAGGACTGTTCTTCCGTTTTGTCCAATTTGTTCTAACTTGCCAAGGCATTTCCTCTGGAATTGAGCATCACCTACGGCTAATACTTCGTCTACGACCAATATCTCTGGTTCAAGATGCGCTGCCACTGCGAAGGCAAGACGGACATACATGCCAGAAGAGTAACGTTTCACCGGCGTGTCGAGAAATTTCTCGACCTCGGCAAATGACACTATCTCGTCGAATTTGTCACGGATCTCAGTTCGCTTCATGCCAAGAATGGCGCCGTTTAGGAATATATTTTCCCGGCCCGTTAGTTCCGGATGAAAACCAGTTCCCACCTCCAACAAACTGGCAACGCGACCATTTATCGTGATTCTGCCTTTGTCGGGCTCCGTTATACGGCTGAGGATCTTTAACAAGGTGGATTTTCCGGCGCCATTGCGTCCAATGATTCCGACGGTTTCCCCTCGCTTAATCTCAAAGGACACGTCCTTCAGCGCCCAGAACTCCTCCACTTCGTCGCCCTGAATGATCGCGCGCCCAGCCAGCATGTCCCGCGTTTTTCGTTTCAGATTACGCGTGTTTCGGACAATAACATCACGTAATGCCGTGTAGCGTTCAGCTTGTGCGGAGTTATGACCGACCAAGTAGGATTTGCCAAGGTTTTCGACTTTGATGGCGATATCGGACATGGCTCAGATCAAATCCGCGAAGCTTTTTTCCATCTTGCGGAACTGGCGGATACCGAGCCATAGGAAGGCTGCGATCACTGCCCAGCTCAAGACGAAGCCAGGCAGGAAGATCTGAGAGTCACCACCAAGAATGGCCCAGCGAAAACCGTCGATGACGCCAACCACCGGGTTGAGCGAATACAGTAGTCGCCATTCTTCGGGTACTACCGACGAACTGAAGCCCACCGGCGACACGTAGAGGCCGAACTGCACAATGAAGGGAATGATGTAGCGGAAATCACGGTACTTCACATTGAGCGCAGTAATCCAAAGGCCGGGGCCGAGGCTCGCGAGGAAGGCCATGATCACGAAAATTGGGAGGGTAAGTAGCTGCCAGCTGGGTAGAAAGCGGTACGAAAGCATCAACCCCAATAGAATGACAAAACTGATCAGGAAATCGACGAAGGACACCACAACGGCTGCGGTCGGTACGATCAGCCTTGGGAAGTAAACTTTGCTGATCAGGTTGGCGTTGCCGATGAGGCTGCCTGAGGCACCGGTTAATGCTGTCGAGAAGAGTTGCCATGGCAACATACCTGCATAGACCATCAGGGCATAAGGTGCGTCCCCATCGGTTGGGAGGTTCGCGATATGGCCGAAGATGACGGTGAAGACTACCATCGTCGCCAGTGGTTGGATTAGCGCCCAGGCGAGGCCGATGATGGTTTGCTTGTATCTGACAGCGACGTCTCGCCAGGCGAGGACGAAGAATAGCTCGCGATAATGCCACAGATCACGCCAGTAGTGGCGTTCCGCCATGCCCGGTTCGATAATTAGCGTGTGTCGTTGCTCAATCATGCAACTTGCTGGATTTCGGCAAGTACTCTATTGTGGTCATTGGCGGTACTCTGCATAGGTATTTTGAATACCTGTCTTGAGGAGGATTCTTGCCTGCCAGCCCATTTGGGTCAATTTCTGACTGCTCATCAGCTTCCTGAGTGTTCCATCCGGTTTAATTGCATCGAATTCGATATGACCAGAATAACCAACTGTATGCGCCACGATTTCCGCAACATCGCGGACAGGAAGGTCGGAACCGAACCCAACATTTATGCGGCTCGGATGCTGAAGTGTAATCTCTAACCACTTATCGGTATTCAGGTTCATGGCAAAGATAGCCGCTTCGGCAAGGTCGTCGACGTGAAGGAATTCGCGGAGTGGCTTCCCTGTGCCCCAGAGTTGAACCGAGGTTTTTGGGGTGATACTGCTGTCGACCGTAATTGGCGTCTCTGCATCGAGGCCGATCATGGCTTTGATGTCGGGGGGGATCTGCCCATGGCATTGTTGATCGGCGATGATGGCGCTGATGTTTCCTTCTTGGGCGAGTTTGGCCAAGTGGAACTTCCGCATCATCGCCGGAATGACATGGCTATTGGCGAGGTCGTAGTTGTCGCCAGGTCCATAGAGGTTGCAGGGCATGATGCATCGGTAGTCGGTACCAAACTGCCGGTTGTAACTCTCGCACATCTTGAGGCCGGCGATCTTGGCGATGGCGTAGGGCTCGTTGGTGGGCTCGAGCGGGCCGGTGAGGAGGTATTCTTCCTTGATCGGCTGCGGGCAGTCGCGGGGGTAGATGCAGCTTGAACCGAGAAACAGCAGCTTATTGATTCCGGCTTGCCAGGCTTCATGAATCACGTTGGTCTGGATCATGAGGTTCTGGTGGATGAATTCGGCCGGGTACGTGTTGTTTGCGTGGATGCCACCGACCTTGGCTGCGGCGAGATAGACCTGATCGATGCGCTCGCTCTGGAAGAAGGCGCGGACGGCAGCCTGATTCGTCAGATCAAGTTCGGCGTGGGTGCGGGTGACGAGGTTGGTATGGCCATTCGCCAGCAGTGCGCGAACGATGGCCGATCCAACCATCCCGCGGTGCCCGGCGACAAAGATTCTTGGTTGATGAGTCATGCGCATGGCCCCGCTTTGTAGTTCACGCTTTCCTGCCCCTGTCGCCAAGTGTTTCCAGGGCGCGCTCCAGAATCATTCGATCCGCGACATCCTTGTCGCGCATCGTCTGTTTGGTACGAAGCAGCCCTTCAAGGTTGATCGTGCGAACCGGAAGCCCTTCCATATCGATCACTTCCGCGAACTGCTGTAACGTTTCATAGGTTTCCCCGCCGGCGTTGAGCATGATATCGACGACGAATGCGTCCGCGACACGTATGTTTTCGCCTTCCTCGAACCAGGCTGGGGCAATGTCTCTTGCCGCCTGATCTGGCAGCACCATCAGTGCTTGCCTGGTCTTTTCTCCGGCTTCCCGGGTGGCGGGTACCAGGACATCGATGTCCGTGGTGGCGCGATGGTAACCGTGGGCGAACAGCGCATAGCCACCAATCAGAAGGTAATCGACGCGGTTTTGATTCAATGACGAGATCAACATCTTCAGGTCTTCCAGCGATGCGGGATGGCTGTACTCTCGCATCAGGAGCGCTCCAGGGCAATTTGCGCCATGCCCTCGATCAGATTGGTCTGCTGATGCCGATTGGCCTCTTCATGCGACTTGAAATGGAAGACTCCCTTGGGAATGAAGGTCGTTCGGCCCGTTGGCAAGCGATGGATTTCGTCGTTGAAACGGGCGCCTTCCATCAACAGGATTGCCGAGGCCGAGAAAGTGATCTGGCGCTCTTTGCGATGACCAATAGTGCGCATGATTGCCGGCTCTTGTTCGGAGGTCATTCGTAATGATCGAAGGCCTGGAAACCGGCCTGTCTGACGAGCGCATCACGTTTGGCGCTTGCATGGTCGGCCGCCACCATTTCGCGGATCAATTCGTCGAGCGGGATCTTCGGCGTCCAGCCCAGTTTCACCCGTGCCTTGGTCGGATCGCCGAGGAGGGTTTCAACCTCGGTCGGGCGATAGTAGCGCGGGTCGATGCGGACAATGGTGTTTCCGGGGGCGCAGGGCACATTGTCGCGGTCGACACGCTCGACAATGCCAATTTCGGATTCACCGTGGCCCTCGAAGCGCAGGGCGATGCCGAGTTCTGAAGCTGCTTTCTCGACGAACTGGCGCACGCTGAACTGTATGCCGGTGGCGATGACGAAATCTTCCGGCTTTTCCTGCTGCAGCATCAGCCATTGCATCTCGACATAATCTCGGGCGTGGCCCCAGTCGCGCAGGGCGGAGAGGTTGCCGAGATAGAGGCAGTCCTGCAGGCCGACCGCGATTCGGGCAAGGGCGCGGGTGATCTTGCGGGTGACGAATGTTTCGCCGCGGATCGGGCTTTCATGGTTGAAGAGGATGCCGTTGCAGGCATAGATGCCGTAGGCCTCGCGGTAATTGACGGTGATCCAGTAGGCGTAGAGCTTGGCGACGGCGTAAGGGCTGCGCGGATAGAAGGGGGTGGTCTCGGTTTGCGGTGTTTCCTGAACCAGGCCGTAGAGTTCCGAGGTAGACGCCTGGTAGAAGCGGGTCTTCTTTTCGAGCCCGAGAATGCGGATGGCTTCCAGAAGGCGCAGTGTGCCCAGCCCGTCGGCGTTGGCGGTGTACTCGGGGGTCTCGAAACTTACCGCGACATGGCTCTGGGCGGCGAGGTTGTAGATTTCGTGCGGTTGCACCTGCTGGATGATCCGGATCAGGTTGGTGGCGTCGGTGAGGTCGCCGTAGTGCAGGATGAAGTTGCGGTTGCTGACGTGCGGATCCTGATACAGGTGATCGATACGGTCGGTGTTGAAAGAGGACGAACGCCGCTTGATGCCGTGGACGACGTAACCCTTGCCGAGAAGCAATTCAGCCAGATAGGCGCCATCCTGGCCTGTGATTCCTGTGATCAGGGCAACTTTGGTCATGCCTCATCTTTCTGTCGTCGAAGTCTTGGGCGTTGGGCGGTGCCGGTGCATCTCCGCCTTGAATCGCTGTATAACGCTGACGGTCATTTCCTGCAACCCGGAGGTGGGCGCCGGACGCTGCACGTTGGCGCTCGGGTTGAGGCTTTCGATCAGGTCGGCTTCGATTCTGGCGACATGGCCGTTATCGATTTCCGGGGTGGCGACCCAAATGATGTGGGTGCTGCCGGCTTTACTTAGTGCGCGTTTGACGTGGTTTTCCGAGGCTTTGCTGCCTGGCGAAGGTGGATAATGACCAAGCCATAGCCGCTCCAGCGCTTCGTCGTCGAGGCCGCTGTGTTTTCCTCGCCAGATGAGGGCGCGCTCGTCCTTGAGTTCCTCGGTGATGCGGGCGCGCAGGGAAGCGGTGCGGCCCAATCCGGCTTTGCCGAGATAGATGGTTCGCCAGAGGCCGTTGCTTTCGTAGTATCCCCAGATATAAAAGCCTTGCAGGTCGGCGATTGACTGAGTCAGTCGGGTGACGAGCTTGCAGTAGTCCCGGCCGCACGGGCTGTTTCCGTGAAGGCCTTCGCCGCCCTTGTCTTGTGCTGCGAAGCCGAGCAGCTCGGTCAGGGGGAGGGTGTCGGCATGAATTTGAAGGTGGGTTGCCATTTGCGGCATACGGACCGGCACGCCGGTGTCCTTTCTGCTGTAGTGGTCGTCAAACTGGACGATCTCGGGTGCGTCTTGCGTGGGCCGATGGTCTTGTATGAAGTTTTCGCCGGCTTTGGCCATCATTCACGCTGGTCGAAGGTCTGAA
>Ga0268298_10004062_pt1 | contig 14481 bp, 6 predicted proteins | sample WWTPWeurt_MetaG_FD_194462 | JGI IMG/M metagenome (GOLD analysis project Ga0268298, IMG submission 194462) | Activated sludge microbial communities from WWTP in Nijmegen, Gelderland, Netherland - WWTP Weurt | ecosystem: Engineered > WWTP > Aerobic digester > Activated sludge | place: Netherlands... | reverse complement strand
CCTTTGGGTAGTCTCTTTTTCAAAACAGGGGCGTGAGCGAAATTCCGTCGTTTTTCGCTTATTAGTTCTAATTGCGGTCATTTGGAAGCAAGATGCACGAAATTATTACTAATTTCATTTGCGCCTCATTTGTCGCAATCAGGAGGGCTATCTCTCTCCAGCCGATTGCCCTCTTGGAGATTAAACTGAGCCGGAATCCCCATCTAATTGGGACTTCTCACACTGACAGAGAGGGTGATTGCATTTAAATTGTTGGCAAGAGGTGCGCCCTGTGGTGCTCTTGTGCTTTGCTTTTCTTCCGGGGGAAATTGAGAATAATGGAAAACCGCAATTTATCCCGATTTTGGAAGGGCTTAAGTGTCTGGGACGGCGTCTGGGTAGGTTCTTTGGTCGGTCCCTGCTTGTCTTTCGGGGCGAGGTCCCACGCCTACGCATCGGCACTTTGGAGGCGCCGTCCGGTTTCCCTGGTTTTTGATGTATCGGCAATTGCTTTGCTCCTTGCATACTCCTTTCAGGCTCAGTCCTGTTTGCCGCTCAATCCTGAATCGGATCATGATGAATTTGAATGCGTCGGTGTTTCCGTTCAATACTCGGGCTCGTCTGAAAATACACAGAGTTGCGTTGAAAGCCCTCCTGGTCCCACCACCCTGGTGCGCGAACAGGCTGAACAGGACACGTATCCCGTCGCTCAGGATGTGGAAGCCAAGCTCTGGCCGGCTTTTGGTTCTTACAACGAAACTTACGAAGGTCTCGCTGCTTGCGGAGGCTACGACAGTGATTCCAACAGCGTTTTCAATGTTATTGTCAATATCGGTCAGCTGCTTAGATATTGGTTTTTCCAGTGGTTCTCTTCACTCCGCAATGCTTATTCGCAACTCTTTCTTTATTTGCAATCGGACCCAAATTTTGTCTCCCAATGGAACAGTGGTAAAACTTTAGTGATGGAAGATTAAAAACTGCCAGATTTCCCGTCTAGATGGGAATAACCACACTGACAGATATTAATTTTCGTCCTAAAGTGTTTCCACAAGACACCCCGAAAAGTCAGTCTTGAGCCTTGCTTTTCTTGCCTAGAAGAATGAAATAAAGTGGAAAACGGCATCTCACCCTACATCGCTAAAGTCTCTCTGGCCCGGCGTCTGACGTCGGCGATAGCTGCTTTCATAGTTGTTATCGCCTTGTTTGCAGGCAGTGCCGTTCAGGCTCAGACTTACGTGCCTCCAGGTCCCGGTCAGGATTGGGGCACAGGTAACAGCACCACTGATTTGAGCCGGGATGCCAATAACACAGACCCCACCTCCCGCTACATCTATGATCAACCGGGTCAGACCACCCTGGTGCGTGAGCAGGCTGAACAGAACACCGATGCCGTCGCTCAGAACGTGGAAGCCAAGCTCTGGCCTGCATTCGGTTCTTATAACGAAACATATGAAGGTCTCGCTGCTTTCTGGGGCGACGACATTATTTCCAACTTCTTTGCCAATATCGGACAGATTATCGGTAAGTGGTTGTCGGAGTTTATAAACGGTTGGGTAGCAGATGCCGTGCAGTTCCTGACTGGATTTCTGCGCATCTTCGTGCTCAATCCCAACATTGCCACCAACGGACTGGCTGCTTCCGGCGGTCCGGCCGATGATATTTCGCCTTATATTCGTCAAGGCGCCGACATCATGTATGGCATCGCCGTGGACTTGCTTTTGCTTCTCTTCATTCTCTGTATCTGGAAGTACTGGGCTGAAGCAGCCTGGAGAGGCGGCGGCAACCTCATGGGTGCGGTTGGTCGTTTGATCTTTACCGCCGGTTTGATGCTTGCCTGGCCTACCATATACGCCTTCGAGATTCAGATCTCCAACGAAATGATTCGGGCTATCTATTTCAATTCCGCCGACCAGGTGGCTATGCTTGATGCGGCCATGGCTGCCGCAGTCAAAGCCGGTCTGGTGGCTGGTGCCGGACTGCTGGCCAATGCCACGGCGCCGGTTGCCGGTCAGGTCTTCGGTGGTTTGCTTGGTGCCGGTCCCGGCGGTTTGATCCTGGGTACGGTAGGCAGCCTGGTGGCCTTTGTGGGCTTGATTCTCTATTTGATTGTGGGCGGCGTCTTGATTGCCCAGCTCGTCTATATATTGGTACTGAAAGCAATTCAGACCGGCTTGCTCTGTGCCCAGTATATGTTCGCGCCCATATTCCTGGTGTTCTTCGCCACACCTGACACGGAAAACGTCACCTCCGGATTTGTTCGCTCTTTCGTGGAAGTGAGCCTCTGGACCTTCGTCTGGGTCGGCTTGCTCAAGATCATGGTGATCGTGGTGCTCTCGAACTTCAATCCCTGGGGCAAAATTGTCATGGCCATCGGCGTGCTCCAGATCATGATTCAGGTACCATCCTTCCTGGCCAGGGCTCAGATTTCGCCCATGTCCGACTTCATTTCTGCCGGTCTCATCACCGGAGGTCTCTTATCTGCCGGTAAGGCCCTCACCAATGGATTGGGTCACAGAGCCATGCACCTGGCTAATGCCGTCGGTAACTTTGGTTATGCCGGTGCCAAGGGCTCGCCTAAATCCCAGGGCGTAGATCTGAATGTGCCTCAGGGTGTCAACAACGAAGAACTACTCAAGAACAAGAGGGAAGCGGAGCGCACCGGCAAGGTACCGGGTCAGGGTCCTGATAACCCGGGCGGCCAGCCCCTCAATCCAATTGGACCTAAGGGCCCCAAGACCGGCCCGGACGGCACAAAACTCGACAAAAACGGCAATCCCATTCCGCCCACCGGCAAGGGTATCAATCCTCTTACCGGTAAGCCGGACGGCACCGGAGTCGGACCGGACGGAGCGAAAGCCGCTCAAGATGCCGGTCTCAACCCTAACGGCGCCAAGGGTGACGGCACCAATATACCGACACCTCCCAAGACCGGTAAGGAAGGTACTCTCGCTAATGCTGCCGCCGATGCGGCCAAGACCGGTCTCGGCACTGCTGCTGTTGCTGGAGGTTTGACTGCTGCCATGGCTGCTGCCCAGGCTCCAGGTCTGACCGGCGGTCAGACGCCGGGCGCCAAAGATGAGCAGGGGCGCCAGGCCGATCTTTCTGCTCAACAAGCGGCCGAAGCGTTGAAAGCTCTGAAAGAGCAGAATAATGCCGGACCAAATGGTGTCGGTAAAGGCGCTGGCGAACAGCAAGCCAAAGACTTGAAATCAGCCACCGGTGTACCTGGCGGCAAGGATGCCAATTCCAAACTGGAAGGCAAGGACGGTGCAGTCCCCGGCACTGGTGTCGATGCTAAGTTGCAGGAAAAAGGTAAGGACGGCAGCACTGCCACTAATGCTGCTACTGCGGCGGCGGCGGCCGCTGCCAATGTCGGCAAAGATATAAAACCGGGCGATCTGGCCAATGCGCTTCCAAAGGGTGCCGACAAGACAGGCACTGGTGCCACCGGCGGTAGAAATGCCGAGATGGACGTGGAAGTGGAGCGCGACCCTGCCAGCACGGCCGGTTCTGCAGCGGCGGCGGCTGCTGCCTTGAATAGTTTGAAGAGCGGTGGTACCGAAGGCGGTGTTAAAGGTGCCGGCACCGGTGTGACCGGACCTGATGCTACCGGACAGAAAACCTCCTTGAAGGCTCCCGGTATGGAAGGTGCCAATGGTCAGGTGACCACCGATGTGAAAGGTAACCTGGTCAGTAAGCCTGGTGAAAGCCCGAACAAAGACGGTAAGGCTGTGGTGCCTCCGGCCGCCTCGGCTGCTCTTGGTGACGCGGCTAAGAATATTTCCAGAGGTGCTGCCGATCCCACCACCGTAGCGGTGAACAGTGATATCGCTCCCGATGGAGACCCCGGTGCGCCCTTGCAACAGGTGCGCGGTAATGCATTGAACACCGCCAACAGCACAGGCAGAGCCGATCAGTCAGTTACACCTGGCGGTGGACTCGATGCCAAAGACGTTGCCACTGCTGCCGGTATTGGTACCGCTGCCGGTCTGGCTGCCTCCAAACTGGCTCAAGGCGCCACTACTGTTGAGCAGAAGCAGACTGCCGGCGGTAAGGGTGTTACAGCTGCCGGTGGCGGTGATGTCACTACCAATGTCTCGGGCCAGTTGAACAGTGCCGGTCAGCCTGTCAGTGGTGCTGCTAATGTCGTTCCTCCCGTAGGTGGTGTGAATGTCACCCCGGATGGAGCCAATCTTGAAGGCGCCGATGCTACTCTTAATCCGGGCAGAACCGCGGCCACAATCAACACAACCGGCGGCGCCAATCAGCAACAAGTGACGCCTGGAGCCGGTCTCAATGCCGGCGATATAGCTTCTACAGCGGCCGCCAGCGCAGCCCTTGGTGTGGCTGCCAATAAATTGACCCAGCCAGGCGGCAATACTGTGGATGCGCGACTGACCAGTCAAGGTGGAAAAGTCTCGGCCACTGGTGTTCCCACGGGCACTGATGCCAACGCCAACTTGACCGGTAACCTCAATCCTAATCAAGGTAATGGTCAGGCGGTGGTTAACCCTACCGGGGTGCCGCAGGTAGGCGGCGTGAATGTCACCCCCGATGGAGCCAATCTTGAAGGTGCTGATGCTACTCTAAGTCCTGGCAGAACCGCTGCCACAATCACCAACACAGGTGCCGGAGTTAACCAGGCTGTAGTAACACCTAATGCCGGTCTCAATCCCGGTGATATCGCTGGCGCCGCCAATGCCGGTGCCAATCTTGCCGCCGGTAAGCTGAACCAACAAGGTGCTACTAATGTTGATGCGCGACTGACCGGTCAAGGCGGAAGAGTTTCGCCCACAGGTGTGACACCCGGTGCTGATGCCAACGCTAATCTGACCGGCAACCTGGGCCAGGGGCAGACCGGACAGGCTGCGGTGAGCCCCAGCGGCATTCCGCCTTTGGGTGGTGTGAACGTCACACCTGATGGAGCTAATCTTGAAGGGGCTGATGCTACTCTCACTCCTGGCAGAACCGCTGCCACCATAACCAATACTGCTGCTGCCGGAAACAACCAGTCTGTGGTTACACCTAATGCCGGTCTCAACCCCGGTGATATCGCCGGTGCCGCTGCCGTTAACGCCGGTGCCAATCTTGCCGCCGGTAAGTTGACTCAGCAAGGCGCTGCCAATGTTGATGCCCGTCTTGCTAATCAGACCAGAGTCAACCCCACTGGTGTCAATGTCGGTGGCGATCAAAATACCAATCTCAACGCGCAGATCAATCCCACTACCGGTCAACCGGTTGTCCAGACCGGCACGGGTATGCCGCAAGTTGGCGGCGTCAACGTCACCCCTGATGGTGCAAGCCTTGAGGGCGCTGATGCCAGCCTCACACCCGGTAGAACCGCCGCTACGATCAATAACTCAGGTGTTGTGAACACGCAAACCGTTCAGCAGCCTACCGCCGGTTTGAACCCCGGTGATATTGCCGGAGCTGCTGTTGCCGGTGCCGGTATAGTTGCTGCCGCCAACAAACTTGGTCAGCAAGCCGCCGGCACTGTGGATGCTCGCCTCAACAACCAGGGTCGTGTCACCACCAATGTCACTTCCGGCGGTTCCGGTGATTTGAATGCCAACGTGCAGTCTCCCGTCACGGCTACGGGTGCTAGCGCCAGCGGCATTCCTGTGGTTCCGCCTTCGGCCTTCAACGTGAATAGCGTTGATGGCGGTCAGGATGTTGATGCCTCCGGTATGCAAGGTCGGACCTCGGCTACCATTCAGAATACCGCTCAGCCGGGTACTGTGCAGCAACAGCAGGCTGGCATCAATCCCGCCGATGTAGCGGCCGGAGTAGCCGGTGTGAATTCCGGCATTAATGCCGGTAGGCAGGGTCAGCAGAGCAGTCAGACAGTCAACGCTCGTGTAGTGGGTACAGGCAGAACCGGCAGTCAGACCGGTCCGGCTGCTCCTGAAACCATCTTCACCCAGGCTCAAGTGGGTGGCGGCGGAAACAACGGCGGCCAGCCTCCAGCGCGCTTCACCACCATGGATGGCGGAGATGGCGGTGATGACGGCAGTGGAGGCAATGGAAACGGCGGCGGCTTCAATTCCGGCGGCACTGTTCCGCCTGCCAATGGACCCAATCGAAGCGGTGCACCGACTCCGCCTCCTTCCAATCCCGATGTGATTGAGGGCTTCAACCAGGCCGGCTACAACAAGGTGCCGATGAGGGTCGCTGCGGCCAACATCCGTTTGGCGCAGGGTGCCACCATTGGTCGCTCCGGCACCGGTAATAATTACGCTGTCTATGACAGCCAGGGTCACGTCATGCACTACCGCTTCGACGAGAGTGCCACTCCCGAGCAGAAAGCCATGGGTATCATGGCCGGCTCCTTCGGTGAACTGATGAGTTCTGACGCGGAAGCCTATGACGCAGCCAGGATGTCGGCCATTGAAGCAGGCGAACACAAACCCCAGGGCGCTCTTGAAAGAGTGGCCGCCGGTATTCTCGCCTACAACGGCGGTTCATGGACACAGACCGCCGCCGCCAAGCAGAGATTCGCTCGCTCCATGGCCAAGCACGCTGCCATTGGTTCTCAGGCTTATATCAGCGGTGAGAAAGGCAATGCCTACACTGAGTTCCTTGAGAATAGATACGGCGTCATGGATGACGACAGGCAGGCTGAAGCCGTGCATATTATGACTACCGACGCCACGCCTGAGTCCGGTTGGAGCTGGAGATTGCAGCCCGCTACCGAAGCCCTGATCCAGAACGGTATCGGCATCAACCCGCTGAACAGGGCTTGTGCCGCCAACATGGCAGTACTGAAAGCTCAGCCCTGGTTGAGGGGTGCCGCCATCCGTGGTAGCGCTGCATACATAGATTCCAAAGCCAATGCTGCCATACCTGATGGCACTCACCCCATGGTGAGAGACAGTTGGTACGCCCACCACGCCCAGGCCATGACGCCGGAAGTGGTGAACTGCGTGGGCGCCCTGACACTGGCTACGGGCGATGTGGAAGTTTGCCGCAATGCTCCTCTCATCGACCAGGTGGTCTCCATGGTGCCGGCCGGCGGTCGACCGGAAGATTATGTCGGTGCTTATAATGCCCTGCAGACAGGCACTTCAGTGGTGCAGCGCCTGGTCAGCTCCGGTGGTGGCGGCGGCGGCGGCGGTGGCAGCATCAATATGGGCAGCCAATCTGTCTCTAGCAGTGGCGGCAACGTCAATATGGGCAGCGGTCCGGTTTCCACCAGCGTCACCGGTAGTGTCGTGGGTGGTGGCGGCGGCTACAACAACGCCGAGATGGATATTCTCATGGATCCTCCCAGCCAGTCTCAGGCGATGCCCAACATCAATCCCGGCTCGCTCAATGTGGGCAATGTGCAGATGCCCGGCAATGCTACCAATGTGAACGTACGCACCCACACCAATGCCGCCGGCGGTCAGAATTTGGGTTCCATGTCGGTGCGCTTGCCCGGTCAGAATGTGGGCAGCAGTCAGGGACAGGTGCAGATTGGTTCCGTTCAGAACATGGGCGGCGGCCAGGGCGGCACTGATAACGTCACCGTTGATGTGGAGATAGGCGATAACGGCGCCCCCGGTTCCAGTTATGCCGATGTCCAGTCAGCTGCCGTCAGTTCTGCTCTGCAGTACTTCGGTGGTTCGGCTCCTGAGCTGATTAAGAATGTGGTGGCAGATCTCAAGGCTACCGGTATGAGCTGGCAGGATATTCAGAATCCCAATCTCATGGCTACTGCTATTCAGTCCTACTCCACCAATCCTAACTCTCTGCCGCAGGTGGCTATCGCCTCCAATGCCATGGGTGCCGACAGCGTTACAACCGCCGATGTGCAGATTGTTCAGGACATGCAGGACGCCGATCCCCGTTGGGATGCGAAGAGCATCGACTACGGCGCCGTCTACACTTCTCAGTGCATTGTGGAAGCCCATATGGCCGATCCCCAGGCATTCGGCCAGCCTTATCTCACCAAGGATTACGTGGACAAAGTTCGCCTCGATCCTCGCTTCCGTCCTCGGGAAGTGCCACGGCGCGGCGCCAATGGTCAGGTGGGTTATGCAGAGAAGACACCGGTGCCCTCCGATATCATTCTCAACCATCTGCAAGACCAGATGCGTCGCTTCGGCGGCGGCGGCGGTGGCGGCAGAGACCGCTACTGAGGCTAAAAGGAAAGGCCCGCTAATTTATTGGCGGGCTCTTGCCTGTTCATTTCGCCTGCCGAAACTACCGCATTGCATGGTGGCTTTACTCGCAGGCAGTGCCTGATAAATCAAGGGTTTGCCTTAAGTGGTAAATACCGTGGTTCAAAGAAGTCTCCACTCGTTCTAGAATGAAATCTATGAAATTCTTCAAGCTACGACATTTAACGGTTGTTTGTCCCGAATGCGAGACGGTGTTCGCCACTTTTGAACTGGCGAGAACGCCTCCCGTGGACAAAAATACGCCCATTGAAGCCGACTTGCATCGCATTTTGCCAGATCCGGAATTGCGGGCTGCTTTGCTTGCCACCTGCCCTAATTGTCTTCATACCTGGTGGCTGAGCTCCTTTTCCGAGCACTATTTTTTGCCCCAGGTGGTGCCCGATACTCCGCCCCTGGAACCTTCCAAGAAGTTCGCCCATGCCGTGCAGACGGGCCGCAAGAACAACGTGCACTTCCTCGACCGGGCTGTCCTTGCCCTGAATGGCTACTGGTGCTCCCGGGAAGAGGGGCTGACCGGCGAAAAATTCCTCAAGCTCGCTCGTACTGAAATGGCGGCTGCTTTGAAAGATACCAGCTGGGTGGGCAATCGCGGTCGCTATAATTATCTGATGGCGGAAATATTGCGTCTTCTTGGCGAGTTCGCCGAAGCCGACCAATATTATCAGAAGGTAGACCGCAATTCTCGTTTGCCCCGGGAGCTGACGGAAAAGATGCGTAGCTTTGCGCAGGGCGGGAATAAAGCACCTGTAAGGCTTCCACCCCATATCGTCGAGGAAATTTTTGTACCCAAGTCGGCGGTCAGCGCCTGATTTACTTGCTCTTAGGCCAACTATCTATAGAATGAGATTATGGAAGACATTACACCTCTAAACCTGGAAGATTCACCCAAGCTGTTTGGGCTTCGCTATGACCAGCTCATTGCGATCCTGATCAGTTTGATTGTCTCCACTCAGCTTTATTCGTGGATGAACCCCATTTCTTTTGCCGGTCATGATTTAAGAATAGATATCTGTATCTTTCTCGGTCTCATCGGACCGGCCTACTGTCTGGTAACCTTAAATCACAGTGCTTCCCATTGGGAGGTCATACTGGGCTTTTATACCGGCAATCGCGTTTACATTCCCGGGCCGGATCCAAATCCTACCCGCTTTCTGGTGGATGAACAGTTACCTGAGTTTATTGAATAGGAGAAATTGTCTTAGATGGTGACCTCGGTCAATCGTTCATACTCAAAGGAGAACAGCTTGCTGGGCTTTATGAAGCGCGGCAAGGCAGATCCGGCCGGGGGTGCGATTGGCGATAATTCGAAGTTGCCCGGTGTGAATGTGCCGCGTCCCCATGCGGCGGCGGCTGGAATATTACCCCTCTGGGATCTTTTCCACGACGATGCCAGCGGTCTGGGCATCATGGTTTTGAAAGACGGCAGCTACCGCTGCTGCTTTGAGCTGGACGGCGTGCACGTATCGGGCTTCGATGAGGTGCGGCTGGTTTCCTTGATGAACCACTTTACCGGCTTCCTGAACGGTATCGATACTTCCGTTCAGCTTACCGTGGTCTGTCATAACATCTCCAAGAGTGAGTATTTCCAGAAGCACCCGGTTGAGTGCACCGAAGACAATTTCCTGCGTTATGTGGCGCGGGTGGTTGAAAACGACCAGGCGGCTTTGCTTTCTCGTAACTTTATTCCTGAGCTGAAGTTCTACGCTACATTCTGCTACAGACCGCCCAAAGAGAAGCCTCAGAAGCAGAGTTTCATTAAGACAGCCGTCAACAATGTGCTTGATGCCTTCACCAGTCAGGCCGCCAGGCAATCTGTGGGTGGGCACTTCAAAAATGTCACCACCCTGGTGCAGCGTGCCAACGGTTATGTCAGCCAGCTTGGCAGTTGCGGCATGGTGGGCAGACCCGTATCGGCTGTGGAATATTTCCGCATGCTCTACAAAGAGCTCAATCCCAAGCAAGCCACTTTGCAGGAAGAGACCCTGCCTCTGCCGGTGCGCCCGCCGACGCAGTCCATTCCGCCCACGGTCAGACGTATTTTCCCTGATATGGAACCGGCTACGATTCGTCAGCAATTGACCGAGTCTTGCTACGACTTCGGTAATTCCGATTTCGTCAAAATCACCGACATGACCGAGTATCTCGAGTCCACCGATCCCTATGCCAACAAAGACGAGCCGGAGGTGGCGGGGCGTTATATTCGTACTCTTTATATGAATAGACTGCCGGAGCGCACCGGTCCACTGTGGCTGCAGCCGCTCTTGCGGCTCAATTGCGAGTGGCGACTGAACATTTATGCTCACAAACTAGATAAAGAGCTGTTCCGCAAGAGCTTGCAACGGAAGCAGGCTCAGGCTACCGCCAACACTTATCAGGGCATCATGGGTCAACGCTCCGCTCCCAACCAGGAAGAAGCAGAAAAGGCTCAGGAAGCGGCTCATATTGGTTCGGAATTGTACACAACCAATATGGAAGTGTTTAACTATGCTATCTACTTCACCCTCTTTGCCGACTCTCTGGAAGAGCTGAACCGTTCCACCGAGTTTGTGCGCTCTGCCGCGCCCCAGTGTCGTGGTGCTCGCTTTGTGATTGGCTATCACGAACAGAAGTCGCTTTTCATCGGCAGTTTGCCCGGTCTTGGTATTGATGTGACCCGGCGCGGCAAGGCGGTTCGAACACCTACGGTGCGCAACTCCTTCCCCTTCGTACACGCCAAACTGGGCTCTGAGAAAGGAGCCTGGCTGGGCTTCTCCAAGGAGACCTTGGAGCCGGTTTTCCTCAACCCCTACGACGAAAAGCTACCAAACGCCCTCTGCATCGTCTTCGGTCAGCCTGGTGAAGGTAAATCCATGGTGGCCCAGCAGATTATTCAAATGAATACTCTCGCCGGAGCCAAGACCATCATTATCGACCGATCCGGCTCCTACAAAATGCTCACCGAGGTCTATGACGATTCGGCTTACATCAAGCTCGGTCCCGATGGTCAGGTTTGCATCAACCTCTACGATCTGCCCATGCAGGGCCCCGAAGGCAAGCCCGTTGATCCGGCCAATCCGCCCGAATCACATATCATCAAGATTCTCAACTTCCACTCGGTCATGCTGGGTGATAAAGGCGAACAGGCTCTCACTAAAGACGAGAAGCCCATTCTCATGCACGGTATTCAGGCGATTTATAAAAGCTGTGCCGCGGAGGGGCGTATTCCGGTTGAGTCCGATCTGGTGCAGTGGCTCACCGATGAAGCCGCTCGCAATCCCAAGGCCAAGCGCGGCGAAGTTTGCGAAGACCTGGCCAATCGCCTCAGTCTGTACTGTCGCGGTGCCATCTTCGGCAAACTTTTCGATGGTCCTACATCCATTCCTCTCGACACGCAGCTCATGGTCTTCGACACCTCCGACCTGGCTCACGATAAGACTCTGGAAGCGGTGGTCACGCTCTTCGTCTCCGACTATGTTTTGCGCCGGGCCGCCCAGCATAAGGCCGAGAAGGTCAAGCAGGGCAAACCTTCGCGTTTCGTGTTCTGTATAGACGAGTTGTGGCGTTTGCTTCGCTACGAGGGCGGCAAAACCCTGGTGGAAGACGCCTCCCGTACCAGCCGACACTTGGGTCTTCTCTTTATCGGCATCTCCCAGGAACTGGGCGACCTTCTGCGGGACGACCGGGCCCGTAACCTGGCTACCAACTCGGCTATCAAGATCATTCTCGGTAACGACCCGTCTAACTTTGATGCCATTCGAGACGCTTGCGGTTTGACGCCGCAAGAGATGTCTTCCATTGCCCACCTGACCAGGAAGAACCGCGAATATTCCGATGCCTTCTTGATTTATCACAAGATGTCTCGTGGTGTTGTGAAACTGGTGGTGCCGCGTTTCATGTACTGGGTTGCCACTACCGAACCCAATACAGACCAGCCCATGCGCTCCAAAATGATCGAGCTTTGTCAGGGCGATGCCCGCTGGGCCTGTCATTTACTTGGTCAGGGGCATACCCCCGAGACCTTTACCGAGGACCTTTTGCAGTCAGGTTAATTCCCAAAGATGTTCGACTATCAAGCCGGTGAAAGATACAAATTGACGCTCATCATGGTCGGACTGGCCGGACTCATGGGCGGCATTTTTATTACCATTTTGCTTGGGGTGGGCTCGGAGCCTCCCAGGCAAAGACCGAAGCGAGCGCAGTCGGCCTATTCTCCCGACACCGGCGTGCAGATGGGCGGTAGCGGTGGTCCTGTAACCGGCGCCCAGATTCCCAACACGCCCAGTGCGCCGGCTGTTACCGATGCTCAGGCGGCCACCGACTTCGTGCGACAGTTCGTCAACGCAGCCTTTGACATGAATTCGGCCAGTGCCTCCCAGAGCCAGTCGGCGGCTATGAACATGATGGACCCCACCACCGCCCAGGGTTACAGGCAGAATATCTGGACCCCGGAAGTTGAGCAACTGGTGCAGGAAAACGGCTTGAAGAGCCAGTTTATTCCGGCCAAAATTTCCACCGGGCAACAGAATCCCGACGGTTCCATTGTCGTCTTTGTGGAAGGGCAGCAAAGCCTTGTCACGGCCGAAGGGCAGCAGCAAGACAAGGCGGTCAGCATGGAATATCTTGTACACAGGGGCCCGGATGGTTTCAAAATCGCCGGTATCACCGACCATACGCACTAATTTGCCGACTGATTCGGCCTGCTTTTGCACCTGGCAAAAGTATTTTTCTCTATCTCTTTTGCTTCTAGAAAAGCCCTTGTTTCAAGAATTTAAGCGGATTTCTGGGCAAAACACGCTGAAATAGTGCGGGAAATGCGAAAATCACCCCCTTCTTTCGTAGTTTCCGCAGTTGTGGAGCCTGTTTTGTTGTGCGATAACTTGATTTGATACCATTAATCTATGACCATAGCGTCATAGGGTGAGGAGATCTAGCTCAATGGGTTGGCGCGCAAAGATGAATGAGATGGGTGTAGTCACCCACTTCCGTGATCAAGACACGGGAGAAGTAATTACAGTCAAAGAATACGAGCGCCGAATGCAAATGCAGAGTGCCCCCAGTGCCTATGGCGCCATGGGGTCCGGTACCCTGCAGTCAGCCCCCGCCTATCCCGGTGGCGGCTATCCCGTTCAACAGGGTTACCCCGCTCCCATGGCCGGTCAGCAGATGCCTGCTCCGGGCGGTTATCCCGGCGGCTTTGCTCCCACCACAGGTTATCCTACTCAGGCTCAGCCCGGCATGATGCCCGGTGCCATGGCCCCTTCTTCTGCTCCTAATCCCTGGATTCAACCCGGTGCCACCGTGCTCAATGGCGGTGCCACGGGGCAGATGCCTCAGCATGGTCAGATGATTCCCACCCAGCCGGGGCAAATGCCCGGCGGCCAGTTCGCCTCTCCTCAGGGCATGCCGGGAATGCAGCCGGGGATGCCAGGAATGCAGCCGGGAATGCCGGGAATGCCGCAGGGCCACGACAGTTCCATGGCTCACGGAAAGAACCTGCGCATGGAAGGAGTAGCCGGTCATATTAAAGCTACCCCTAGCGGTGGACGCGGTAAGGGCTTCCTGGATGCTACATCCATAGCAATTCTCATGCCCACCCTCGTGCTTCTCGCCCTCATTATTGCCGCCGCTCACAAAAAGCGCCTTTTCCCCTGGCAGACAATTCGCACCTTCAACCCTCCTTCCGGTCTCATGACACCAAGAGACTACGAGCGCTCTTTCGTTTGCCCGCCCAACGGCAGAAAGCACGGACGCCTCGGTAAGAAGAATCCCAACTCCACCTGGACGGAAGCTGACGGAGTCGTCATTCCTTTTGGCTTCCTGGCACGTACTCACTTGCCGGTCACCATTCCCATGGGTCGACTGCCTAACAAGAACATGTTCATTGTGGCTCCGTCCGGTTCCGGTAAAACCACTTTGATGAGAGCCGTAATCAAGGCCATGTTGGCCAAACCCTGCGTCATCATCGCTCTGGAAGCCAAAGCCAACGATCCCAACCTGGACGAGAAGAGAGAAGGCTTCAAATACACAGTCTTGCCGGAAGCTCAGCATGCCGGTTTCCGCACTCTCTATTTCAACCCTCTCGATGCCGAGTCCATTCACTGGAATCCCCTCGAGCTTGATGCCAATACTTTTGCCTCATCCATTGTGCAAGACATCAACTCATTGCCTCCCGAGGAACAGCACTGGGCTGAGCGGGACATGGGTTATATCGAAGGTCTGGTGCAGCTTCTCAAATGGGGCGCCGTGCAGGTCATGGGTGAAGATGAGAACGGTCAGCCGGCTCAGCTTGATCCCTTGCCCTGTAACCCTTATGGTCTGATGAAGCTGGTCAACAACCGTCGCAACATCGTCGAGTCAATGC
>Ga0268298_10004061_pt1 | contig 14485 bp, 12 predicted proteins | sample WWTPWeurt_MetaG_FD_194462 | JGI IMG/M metagenome (GOLD analysis project Ga0268298, IMG submission 194462) | Activated sludge microbial communities from WWTP in Nijmegen, Gelderland, Netherland - WWTP Weurt | ecosystem: Engineered > WWTP > Aerobic digester > Activated sludge | place... | reverse complement strand
TTTGATCGTAAAGCCGTGTTCTATTCTTTCTGGATGAATGATCACGCGTTGACCCTATCTATTTTGAAAGCACAAAAGAAGATTGACAGATTTTTATTCAGAGTGCACGGATACGATCTTGTTTTAGGGCGATGGCCTTATCATTATATTGCATTTCAAAAGACCTGTCAGCAATTTGCTGATCGAATTCTCACTGTTTCCAAGAAGAGTCTTTCTTATTTTAAAGAAAAGCATCCGGAATTCAAAAATCCAGGTTACTCCTATCTGGGAACAGCAGACCACGGAATAAATGACGTTCCGGCGAAAGAAAAAGAGATCACGCTTATTTCTTGTTCAAATATCATTCCTCTTAAACGTCTTCACCTGATCACTGAAGCTTTAATGAATGTGGATATCAAAATCAACTGGATCCATTTTGGAGATGGAGAAGGAAAAAAAGAACTAATAGAAAAGATCAAAACACTTCCATCCAATATTAAGGTAGAACTAAAAGGGCAAGTCAGTCAAATTGAGCTTTTCCGTTTCTATAAAGAACAACGAATCGATTATTTTATTAATGTATCTGAATCAGAAGGACTACCCTATACGATCATTGAAGCCATCAGCTTCGGCATACCGGTCATTGCAACAGACGCAGGAGGCACTTCGGAAATTGTAAATGAAAAAACAGGTATTCTTCTTGAGCTAGATTGCAATCCCACTTCTATCTCAGCGATTTTGAATAATTCGATTGAGTCTTCACTTAGATCTGTAGAATTTAGAAAGGGCGTAAGGAATTTCTGGATGGAAAACTTCAGTGCAAGTAAAGTTTATCCGAATTTCATTCAAAAAGAACTCTTGAATCATGTTGTTTGAAACTGAGAATAGGAATTTTGGTCTGGATATTGTCAGAAGTATCGCGATATCTTTGGTCTTAATAGCACATTCCGGTATTCACTTTTTGTTCGGCATTAATCTGGGATTCCTGGGCGTAGAGATCTTTTTTGTTTTAAGTGGTTTTCTAATTGGACAGATCATATTAAGAGAATTCAACGAGAAAGTCAGCTTTCAGGGCTGCTGTACTTTCTACATCAATCGCTGGTTGCGAACTTTTCCACTCTATTATCTCGTATTGCTGATCAAAGATCTACTCCCCGAAAGTTCCTTTCATCCTGCTCATTACGTATTCATTCAAAATAACCAAGACCTTACTTTCTTTCCGGTTTCCTGGAGTCTTGCAATAGAAGAATGGTTCTATATACTGATCCCTCTTGTCTTTCTGATCAAGAGCAAAAGTCTCAGAATGAATATGGGATTCTTTGTTTTTTCTTTGATGGTATTGAACATTATTGGCAGATTCTTTTATATACATGTGCAACATCCGGAATTTGACTTAGGAGTTCGCAAATTCATTCCTCTCAGATTCGATTCATTGCTAACCGGTGTACTTTTTTCTATGCTGAAGGTTAATTATTCTTCTCTTTATTCTAAGATTTCAGGCCTATTCAGCTTAATAACATCCATCTTGCTTTTTCTAATTGGTTATGTCATTTACAAAAAATATGTGTTGCTGGAATCGCATGCAGAGGCTGGAACGATCAAAGATGTTTTTCAAACAATGGTCTTTGTAGCTTTCAGTTTCTCCTTTGGCTTTTTTATCATTTGGCTGGAGCAAAATCCGATCAATCAAGTTTCCAAAAAGAACCTGATCCTGAAAACGATCACTGTACTTTCAATACTGACATACGCCATTTATCTCATCCATTTTGATATTTTCAAATTTTTCATTAGTTCTCCTCCCTTCTCTACTGATTGGATCAAGGAAATGCTTACCTCTTCAGCCGTAATCCTTACAACTGCCTTCTTAATGCATTTTATTCTGGAAAAACCGATAATGGACTACCGAAAGACGCTGGTTAGAAAACTTTTCCCGAATCCAGTTTTGGGCTCATGAGAACTTATTAATGAACCTCGTAAGAAAAAATTTTAGATCTGCTGTGACATTGAACAAAAACTTAACCGGAGATTTTGTGTTGAAATACTTTTTATTGATCTGTTCTAAATGAGTCAGAACATATTCATAGCCTTCGAATGAAAAGTATTTCCAGACACCAAATCGTTTGCAATATTGCTCAAATTCTTTGTTTGAATCTGAAAAGGAAAGAGAAGTGGGAGAAAATATTCGCAAATAAAGGGGCTGATATCTTTTCGAATAAAAGACCTTTCTTCCTTGATAGAACTTATGAAAGACAAGGTCATGATCACAAACAAACAGTGGAAGATCTCGGAAATAGGAAATCTTTTTCATTGCATCTTCAAATCGCATGATAACAGTTGAAGGAAACCAAGCGAATTCTTTTGAAAGCGAGCGAAGATCATACACGTTGAACATGCATTGGTATTTGTCCGCGAATACATCAAAATCAAGTTTCTCCGATTCGATCTTTTGCAGTATAACAGGTGAGATGATATCATCGTCATCCAATCGAATCAAATACTTTGGCTTAACTGAAAGCTTATCCAAAATATGGTACAGTTCGAGCAGTTTGTCTTCTTTCGTGGTTGATTCTGCCTTCAGGTATATAAAATTTCCTTCTGTTCTATTCTCTTCACCCATTAGGATCGCTGACCAATTGGACGAAGACTGCTTCAATAAGGAACTTTTATATAATTCAAATAGTTCAGCGCGCAGCGGACTTAAAGAAGCACGGGGCGTGAGACAAGTGACAAAGACAAAATCCTTCAGTTGCATGATTTACGGATATAAATATAGAAAAATGAATTCAATATGACTTCCTGTACAAGATGCTTATTGAACACCGTGAACACAAAATCGATCAGTTTAGATGCAAATGGAATTTGCAACTATTGCTCGTACTTCGACAAGGTAACTGCATCTCTTGGAAATACAGAACAGCGAAAGGAATGGTTAGACAAGAAAGTTGCTCAGATCAAAGAAGAAGGGAAAAATAAGGAGTTTGACTGTATTTTAGGTGTGAGTGGTGGTGTTGACAGTTCGTACATGGCCTTATGGGCTAAGGAATCCGGATTGAGACCATTGGTAGTACATTTCGATAACGGTTGGAACAGCGAATTGGCCACACAAAACATAAGAAACATTTGCGAAAAACTGAATTTCTCATTGAATACGTATGTGATCAACTGGGAAGAATTTAAAAGACTACAGATCGCCTATTTAAAGGCAGGAGTGATAGATATAGAGGCGCTTACTGATCATGCGATCATGGCCACTATATACAGTATAGCTGAAAAATACAAACTCAAATACACGTTAAGTGGATTCAATTACTCAACAGAAGCGATCATGCCGAAAGGATGGGTCTTTGATAAGGGAGATTGGGATAATATAAAAGACATTTATTCTAAATTCGGATCTGGTGAACCTATCCGTTCCTTTCCACACGTCAGCTTCTATAAAAAACTATATTATCATTGGTTCTTAAAATTGGAATCGATACAGGTTCTCAATTATCTTCCATATAATAAAGCAGAGGCTAAAAAAATAATTACCGAAAAGCTAAGCTGGAGGGATTACGGTGGAAAACACTATGAATCCATTTTCACGAAATTCTATCAGGCTTATATCCTACCCGTAAAATTCGGTGTTGACAAGAGAATCGCACATCTTTCTAATCTAATTTGCAGTGGACAGATAAACAAAGAGGAAGCGATCAAAGAATTGTCACTTCCCCTCTATACTGAGAATGAGCTGGAAACAGAAAAAAACTATGTACTGAAAAAACTAGGCTTGAGTATTGAAGAATTTGCTCGTCTCATGAATGAACCCGTTCGACTTCACTCAGATTTCAAAACAGAAAAAGTAAAATGGGAAAAATACTTCAGGCTCATCAAACTTCTAAAATTCAATTTCAAATAACTGGAAAATAAAAAGAACATACTTATAATCTCTTATGTTTTCCCGCCTCATTATGGAGTTGGAGGCAGACGATGGTCTAAACACGCAGATGCGCTCACTAAAATGGGATACAAAGTACACGTGATCTGTGCTGAGAATCTCTTTAGCAAAGTGTCAATTTGGGATGATATGGTGAAGTCAAATCCTAACATCATCGTTCATCAGATCGCTTCAAGATATCCTAGCACCTTGGTGGAATTCAATCAGGGAATAATTGGCAAGATCCTATATAAAATATTGATACTGCTCCTTCCACTTTTCACAAAGGGGTCTTATTTAGATAGAACAGCTTTCTGGAAAAAAGTGCTATTAAAAAAAGCAGAGAAGGTCATTCGTGAAAACCAGATCAAACATGTTATCGCATCAGGAGGTCCTTTCGGTGCGATGTACTATGCCACTCTCCTGAAAGAAAAATTCGGAGATCTGTTTCTTTTGAATGACATGCGAGATCCATGGACCTGGGGGCCGAATTGGGGATTCCCTTCCTTAAGCGATAAACGCATGGAGTTTGAAAAGAACCGGGAATTCGTTACCATCAGAGACTCCGATCTTATCAGTACTCCCAGCGAGGATATTAAAAATTATCTGATTGATAAATATCCCAAGTTTCAGGATAAATTCATTCAAATTCCCCATTTTTTTGATCCCGAAGAAATAATCGCGGAGAAAAAAACAACATCTAAGGTGATCCGTTTCGTAATGTATGGCAATATCTATCACAATATTGAATCCTACATTCAAAAATGCGCTGAGCTTTTCGCTAAAAACAAAGACAGTATCAGTCTTGATATCTATACCGATAAGATCCAGCATTTGAAGACTTTTCAGAATGCCGGTGCCACGAATGTCTTCTTTTATGAACAACTGCCGGCAAAGGAGCTCTTCGCAAAATTCAAGAACTATGATTTTGTTTTTTTATTCAATCCTGATTATAACAGAAACAACATCTCAACTAAATTCTATGAGATCATACAGACACGTACTCCTGTATTTTTCTTCTGCAAAAAGGGATTAGGTCCCGATTTTATCACTCAGAATTCATTTGGTCTTCACGCTGATCTTGAAAACATAGATCATCAAATGTCAGAACTCATCAACAGAACAAGTACATTCAAGTACAATGAAAATTATGATGTAAGCAAGTTCACTCTTGAAAATATAACCAAGTCAATTTCAGATCTGTTAGAAATAAACAACAATTTTGTTCAACCAAATGAAAACATTCATAAAAAGAACATTCTTCTTACTTTCGATTACGAATTATTCCTTGGTAAAAGATCGGGCAGTGTATACAATTGCATACTTCTCCCCACTGAATTGATCCTTAAATCACTGTTAAAATTCAAATTAAAAGATGCTATCTTTTTTATTGATACAACCTATTTATGGCGACTAAGTCAAGAAAATAATGCACTTGCCAAGGAAGATCTGAAAACCTTAATGGTACAACTTATCAAGATTGTAAGAGCCGGACACTTCATCTTTCCACATTTGCATCCACATTGGCTGGATGCAGTTTATCTGGAAGAGATCAACGAATGGGACCTGAGCAACAAATGCAAATACAGAATACAATCCATTCAACCTGAACAAAGGAAAGAACTATTCAGATATTCCTTTGAATTGATTCAAGACATACAGAAAAAAGCCGGCGTAGAGTATTCGATCGACAGCTATCGCGCAGGAGGTTGGTGTATACAACCCTTTGATCAATTCAGACCACAATTTGATGAATTTGGTATAAAAAATGATTTCTCAATATTGAAAAACTTTAGTTTAACGGATAAAGATGCGTTTTATAACTTCGAAGGCTTTCCTTCCAGATTCATCTATTCATTCACAAATGATATTGGCAAAATTGAATCGAATGGACTTTACAAGGCGTATTCAATTACAAGCATTCATATCAGCAAGCTAACTCAGATAATCAACAAGTTCTTTCTAAAGGTATTGTTTAAATTAGGCTACAATAACTATGGTGATGGAATGGCTGCCAGAAAGATACAACATCCGGAATTAGATGAAACTTCTGAGAATGCCTACTTCACGAAAAAGGAGATCGAAATGACCTCAATCGAACTCATGACCTCTGTTAAACTAAAGATCTATCGTTCTTTTATCAAGGACAATTCATATATACACTTCATTTCGCATCCCAAAATGATCTCCAGTCATAATATCAATTGCTTTAATAAGTTCTTAAAAGATCTATTGAATAGTTGTGAAGTAGAAACAGATTACCGAAAAATGACTTAACTTTACGTGACCAACAACAAATTACCATTTCTATTAATTTGCTATTCCTTTCCTCCGCACCCCGGAATTGGAGGAAGAAGGTGGGCCAAGTTCACAAAATATCTTGCCTTGAACGATCAAGGTACAATTGTATTCAACGCAAGCAATATTTTCAATGAAAATTCCCTATGGACAAGAGACACGATCACAGATAAGATACTATTGAACAGTTATCCGTTTTCATTTCAAAAAATCGTGAAGTTTCCACAAACTGTCTTCGAAAAAATAGGCAGAAAGGCGATCAACTTTTTTCTCCGTCTAACAAAATACAATAGCGATCTTATAACCTCCTTGCCAAATCATGAATTCTGGCATTCGATCGAAGAAAAGATAAAAACGAATAAAATAGAAAAAGTCATAGTAAGCGGTGATCCTTATTTATTTTATTACGCTTCCAAATTAAAGAAAAAAGCATCGTTTGAACTTATTCTCGACTACCGTGATCTCTGGAACGATCACTCATTTTATAACAACAATGTTTCATTCAGCAAAAAACAAAAAGATTTTTTTACTTATTGTGAGAACGAAGCATTATTAGTTTGTGATAAGATCATATTTGTTGACCAGCATCTGAAAGACACAATTACAAACAGGATCCGGAATAGAAATCCAAAAACAAGTGTGATACCGAATGGCCTTGATCTGGATGATATAAAAGATCTAAAAAAGACGGATGTAAAACCTTTCGAAAAAAAGAAGATCTTCTTTTGGGGAAGCATCTCTTCGGACTTAAATGAAAGCGTCTATCACTTCATTAACTGCTTTTCTGAATTAAGGATCAAAGAACCTGAGATCTACAATTCCTTCTACATCACAATTGGAGGCACAATTGATGATGAACTTGTGAAAAGGATCAATTCATTGAATCTTGAAAATGTAACGATCGAAACACAATTGCTGAACAGTAAAGAGTATTACAACAAATTGATGAATGCAGATATTGGCATCACCCTGAATTCTTTTGAGTACAGAAACTCATTTGTGACCAAATTCTCTGATTACTTATTTCTGAATAAATTCATCCTTAATATTTCTTTTGAAGGAAGATTCGCTCAATTCATTAAAGAACATCATTTGGGAGCGACATTTTACAAAGAAGATGATCATCGCTTTTTCCTTGATCTAAAAAACAACTTGGTTAGTTATAAAAAACCAACAGAAGAAATGCTATCCTCATTCGAATTAAAAAATCTGACACAACAGCTGGAATCATTTATCTTCAGTTAATTGAAATGAATTACCTTACTCGAATAAAGAATAAACTAACAACAAGAATTCTAAACAACTTTCTATTCAATTTCATCATCAGGTCTATTGGTCTTGAAGAAAAAGTCTACCATAGAATGAATCCATATCTTTCTTATATCCCCTCTTCAGAAAGAACTACGCAGGAGAATGCAGGTTATTCAGACCGACCTGAGATCAACGAAGTGATTGACAAGTCAAAAAAAGACTTGATGGATTCAATTGTTTTTCATTGCCATAAAAATGACAGGATACTTGACGTAGGATGCGGGCCAGGAATGTATTTAAGTCTATTAAAAGACAAAGGCTATGAATTGACAGCCATTGATATCAATTCGGCCATGATAGAAGCATCGAAGAAACTCATACCTCAAGTTGACTACAGAAACGGCGATCTATTAGATCTGGAATTAAAGAACAATTTTAACTTCATCTATTGCATTGGAATGCTGGTGTACATTCCCAAAAACAAAATACATCGTTTTATCGAGAAAATCTACTATTTACTAGCGCCTAATGGTATACTTTATCTGAACTATCCACATGCCACCAGCAGATTAGACACACTTTATAATGATCTTACATATATAAAGTATTCGCCTCAATATATTGAAAAGATCATTGAACCTTATTTTAATATTCTTAAACACGAACAGGCTTTTGACGGAAGAAAAATCTCTTTATATGACGAAAAACCTTATAAAAGTCTGAACGAGAATACGGACAGGACCTATAAAAATTCGTATCTGCTGATCGCTCAAAAAAGATCATGAGTCTCTACACATTCCTAACAAACAATATTTTAGTCAATAATGTATTGATTGCATTGAAGCTGGATGCAAAAAAGGAATTACCTGCCGGGCACTGGAAGGCATTTAAATACGATAATAAGAAGAGTATTCAGCAAAATGCTGGATTTTCACATACGCCGGAAGTAGAAGAAGCTTTGTCAATAGTTAAAAATAAGTTGACCCAATCGTTCAACCAAAATTTAAAACCTGGTAGCAAACTGCTTGATATAGGTTGTGGTCCCGGAATATATATGGAACTTTTGAAAGATAATTATCAGGTGACAGGGATCGATGTGAGTGAAGATATGCTATTGGCTGCATCCGGTCTATTACCTAAGAATGAATTTTACAAAGGCAACTTTCTAAATACAAGTTTCAAAGAGAAGTTTGACGCGATCTACTCCATCAGTGTTCTCGAATATGTACCGGTCAGTCAAATCGAGGAATTTTTCAGAAAGTGCTCTGACCATTTGAATAAAGAAGGAATCATATTCATTCAATATCCCCATGCTTTGAAAAAGTCAGATTTGTATTATCCTGACAGAAATTACATCAACTACTCTCCGGATAAGATAAACAAGATCGCTAAGAAATACTTTACAGTGGTAGAACATGCACAAAGTTTTGATGGAAGACCCGTCTGTGTTTTCGACATCTCTCCTTATCCTACCGAATCAAAAACATTTAAAAACGGTTATCTTCTGATAGCTAAAAAAAAATAATGGAACTCCTCACATCAGAAGAATTTCTTAAAGATACAAATGTGATTGAGGACAATATGCCCTTCTGTTTGCAAAAAGATTACCTTTCACTTTATCCGTCCATTGAGGTCCTTCGCGATGGTAAATTGTATGCGCCGGTTAAAAGGCAAAGTTTCAAGAAATTTAAAACAATGCAGTTTCAATTCGCGCCGGTCGATCATCTAGGAGAAAAATCAAGTTCCGAGCAAGAGAAGGAATTTTGCAACGATGTTATTTCATATTGCACAGATAATAAAATAACACACAGAATTGTTCAACCTGTAACCCATTGCTTATTCAGTGCAAGTCCTGACGATTGTGTCAAGATCCCTTTCGGAACTTACAGAATAGATCTGAATTTATCGGAAGAAGAGATCTTAAAGAAAATGCAGGCCAGGTACAGAAGCTCTATCAATCAGGCCTCTCAGTTAAATCCCGAGATAAGATATGGCATTTCTGAATTAAAGAAATTTCAGGAACTTCATGAAGAGACCATGAAAAGAACAGTCAATTTTCATGAAAGTTATGCCGCCTTAAAATCAGAACTCGATGCACTTCCGAAAAATGCACTACTGGCAACCGTTTATTTGAACAACGAACTTCAAGGAGGTTTATATGTTCTTTACTCTAAGTTTGGTGCTTACTACATGCATGGCGCGTCTTCCAAAAAAACGTCGGCACAGGGCGCTATCCGTTTTCTGCATTACAAAATAATGTGTGAGTTGAAAAAAAAGGGAGTGAAATACTATGACTTTGTAGGCGCAAGACTGAGCGATGTTAGTGGCACCAAATACGAAGGCATTCAGGATTTTAAAAGAAGGTTCGGCTCTGAATTGATAGAGGGTTTTCTTTGGAAAAGAGACATAGAACCTAAAATTGCCAGTTCCTACGATGTACTGCTTAAGATCAAATGCAAGTTAAAAGGAAATCCTTTCCCAAAAGATATTATTGACCAGGAAAAAAATAAATTTAAAAAATAATTTCATGAAGATCTATCTACTAGTTGGAACACGTCCGAATTTCATTAAAGTGACCCGGTTTAAATCAATTGCCGCTGCTAACTATCCGAATATTGATATAAAACTGATTCATACAGGACAGCACTATGATGAAAAGATGGCTGATATATTCTTTCAACAATTCAATCTTATACCCGATCATTATTTGAATATAAGTCCGAATACGGCTAATAAACAGATCGCTGAAATAATGATCAAGCTGGAAGAATTGATAAATAAAATAGGCAAGCCCGATGTGTTTGTTGTTCCCGGAGATGTTAATTCCACTTTAGCCGGGGCTTTGTTCTGCAATAAATCTGACATTAAACTTGCTCATTTGGAATCGGGATTACGCAGCTTTGACAGAAGCATGCCGGAAGAATTCAACCGACTTGTTGCCGACGAATTAAGTGATCTCTTTTTTGTCACAGAACCCAGTGGAGTAAAACATCTCATGGAAGAAAAGAGAGATCAGAAGAAGATCTGTTTTGTAGGAAATACAATGATCGACACGATGGTAGCCTTTGAAAAAGAAATTGAATCTTCTGAAATACTTAAAACACTCAATATTGAAAGATCGCCTTTCATTCTGATGACAATGCATCGTCCAGCCACAGTAGACAACAGATCGGAATTTGAAAAACTGACCGAATTGATAGAACATCTGACAGAAAAATACAGAATTGTATTCCCTGTTCATCCAAGAACGATCAAGAATGCAAAAGAGTTCGGATTATATGAAAGACTGGAAAATAATAAGAACCTGATTCACACTGAACCGCTGGATTACTTCGCCTTTCAAAAACTCATTAAATACTGTGCATTCATTCTTACAGACAGTGGAGGAATTCAGGAAGAATCTACATTCAGGCAAAAGCCATGCTTAACACTTCGTCCCAATACAGAAAGACCGATTACAGTGGATGAAGGATCGAATACACTTTTGAATTTCGACCTGACAAAAATAAAACATCATATACAACAAATAGAAAACGGCACCTATAAAAAAGGAAGAATCCCGGAACTTTGGGATGGAAAAGCAACCGAAAGGATACTTAAAATTTTAACGCAAAATTGATCATCTACCTAACATACAACGATCTCCCTTCCGGCATTTACTCCAGTCAGGTGATCGATGTCGTCAATTTCATTCGTGTTGAATTAAAATCAAATGTTCGACTAGTGGCATTCATTTCATTGCGAAATTTTATTCAAAACAAGAAAAGAATACGCAAAGAAATGCCGGATGCAATGGTAGTGCCAATGTTCCCAGGTGTGAAGAGATGGAGAAAGAATGCACTTCTTTTGAAAACCATTTGCAAAAGACTCAAGGCCGACAAGATCATAGGAAGAAGTGTACTAGCCACACAGCTAGCTTTTTTAAGTGGAATAAAGGATGTGATCTATGATGGCAGAGGTGCAATTGCACACGAATGGAAAGAGTACAAGGTGGTAAACGATCCGGAAATGCTGAGTGCGATCACTGAACTAGAAAAGGAATGTATATTAAAAAGCAGTTTCCGAATAGCAGTATCGGAGGCGATGATCGATCTCTGGAAGAATGAATATGAATATGTAATCAATAAACACGTTGTAATTCCATGCACTTTAAATGCACACTTTGAAAAGATTTCGATAAATGAAGAACGAATTCTTGCTGCAAGAAAAAAAATAGGAATTAAAAAAGAAAATGTTGTTTATGTCTTTTCAGGATCGGTGGCCGGATGGCAATCGATACAAATGCTGAAAGAATTTATGATACCCGTTTTGTCGGCAAATAAAAACTCCAAACTCCTTTTTCTTACCCATGCAAATGAAACCATAAGATCATTTAAAAATGAATTCATTGATCAGATCACTTGTTTCGAGCTAAAAGCGGAAGAAGTTGCCGAGATCTTGATCGCTGCTGATTACGGACTATTGATAAGGGAACAAAGTAGTACGAACAAAGTAGCGTCTCCTGTTAAGTTCGCAGAATATCTGGCTTGTGGATTAAAAGTGATCATTTCTGAAAATCTTGGAGACTATTCTGATTTCATTCAAAAATATGATGCAGGAGCAATATACACTAAATTCAACAAAGAAGCCGGAGTGATTCCGTTGACAGAAAAGAACAGATTAAGAGAACTTGCCCTCAAACATTTCACTAAAAAAGAATATACAGAACAATACAAACAAGTGCTCAGCATTTAAATTATATGGAAAAATTATATGTACAATATGGTTGTGGCCTATCTGCACCTCAAAAATGGAAGAATTACGACACCTCCCCTACACTGCGTATCCAGAAGACTCCGGTTCTCGGTGCTTTATTGAAAAGCCGTTTAAATACAGTTTTTCCGGATAATGTACTTTACGGAGATATCGTGAAAGGAATACCGGTATCCGACAATTCCTGTGATGGTGTTTATTGTTCTCATGTTCTTGAACATCTTTCTTTGAATGATTTCCGAACTGCATTGAAGAACACATACAAAATATTAAAACCCGGTGGAATATTTCGCTGCGTTGTTCCCGATCTGGAAGTGATCGCAAAAAGATATGTAGAGGCAGTCAACCAGAAAAAAGAAACAGCAAGCATCGACTTTTGTGGGAACGGAAGTTTGATGGGGGTTACACAAAGAAACAGAGGATTAAGGTCCATGCTAACATCTCAATTCGGAAACGCCCATCATTTATGGATGTGGGATCATTATTCATTAAGTGCTGAACTGACCAAAGCCGGATTCAAAGAAGTGAGAAGTGCTCAATTCAATGATTCGAGTGATGAAATGTTCAAGTTAGTAGAAGATGTCACTCGCTTCGAAAGTGCAGTGGCACTGGAATGCAGAAAATAATCTGAAGATCAGAACAGACAGTCATATTCAGGTATTAGATAGCTTGAGGGCTTTCGCGGCACTTTCTGTCTGCCTTTTTCATTTCGTATGCACTACAACAGGATATTTCACTGATCCTATCTTATTGTCAATTTTTGAAGTCGGTCAATACGGTGTACAAATGTTCTTTGTTATATCCGGATTTGTCATTCCATGGTCCATGCATCATGCCGGATATCAATACAAAAATTTCTTCACCTTCTTTTTAAAAAGACTTAGTCGTTTAGAGCCTCCCTATCTTGTATCGGTGATACTGGCATTGGTGTTGTTATTTGCCCGTGAAAAAGTAATGGGAAAGGCAAATGATCACATTGAGATCAGTTCAACCCAGATCTTTCTTCACCTGGGATATCTCATTCCCTTTTTCAAAGAATACCATTGGTTAAACTCAGTTTACTGGACACTGGCTGTAGAATTTCAATACTATCTTTTCATTGCAATTCTCTTCGTTCCACTGATTAAAAGTAAATTGATATCCAGAATACTTATTTATATTGGTATTTGTGTTATCAGTTTCTTCTTTCCGGAAAATTTCCTTCCCTATTCACTTCCGGTCTTTTTATTAGGTATACTATTATTTCTCTACAAGGCATCGTATATCAAAATCGCAGAATATTATTCCTCTTCTCTCGTGTTGCTAATTCTCTGTTTCTGGAAATATCCTTTTGTTTCTGTTCTATTCTCACTTTTACCGGTTGTGGCCATTTTATATTTTGAAAAACTAAAGATAGCAGGATTGCATTTTGCAGGAAAATTCTCGTATTCGATCTACCTGATCCATCCCATCTTAGGGGCATCCTTTATCAATGTACTTTCACATCGCTTCACAGCACCAATGGAAAAAGTAATGGTGATCTGCGCCGGGGTCGTAGTAACACTCATCAGTTCGTATATCATGTATATTTTTGTAGAAAGACCATCCAAAAGGCTTTCTGCCTCTATTCAATATAAAAGTCAAAACAATCAACACTAAAAAATAAGGAAATGGATCTTGTAGAAGTTGCAAAAAGAAATAGTGTCATACACAACCGTCATCCCTGGGAACTTGCCCGATTCGAAGTAGTGAATGATCTATTGAAAAATGTCATCAAGAATGAAGATGGATACACTGTTCTGGATATTGGCTGTGGGGATATATTCTTTTTGCTTAAACTAAGCGAGTTGTATCCAAAATCCGATTTCTATGCAATCGATATTGCATTTACCGACGAGATCATTACACAACTGAAGAAACTAGCCGAAGGAAAGAACATTTCCCTTTTTAAAACAATGGACGAAGCTGCTGTCCACTTAAAAAGACCTGCAGATCTTGTTCTTTTGCTCGACGTGGTGGAACATATCGAGGACGATCATGGATTTCTAACATCACTCAAAAATAACAAAGCAATTACAACAGCAACGCATATCATTATTACCGTCCCTGCTTTTCAAAAACTATTCTGTTCTCACGATCATTTTCTGGGTCACTACCGCAGGTACACCAATGCAACTTTACTCAAAACCATCGAAAAAGCAGGCTTTACAAAATTGAAACTCGGCTATTTCTTCTTTTGCCTGATTCCACCCAGGATCCTTCAGGTATTTAAAGAAAAAATAAGTAAACCGGATCTTTCGGTCCATACCA
>Ga0268298_10004060_pt1 | contig 14486 bp, 9 predicted proteins | sample WWTPWeurt_MetaG_FD_194462 | JGI IMG/M metagenome (GOLD analysis project Ga0268298, IMG submission 194462) | Activated sludge microbial communities from WWTP in Nijmegen, Gelderland, Netherland - WWTP Weurt | ecosystem: Engineered > WWTP > Aerobic digester > Activated sludge | place: Netherlands... | reverse complement strand
ACGGCCATCGGAGGGTCGTCCTCGTGGTGGTAGAGCGGGGACTCGGGGCCGGCGCCGTAATAGGTGTGGCGACCGACGAAGATCGCGTGCTCGACGCCGTAGTTGCAGGCGTGCTCGAAGACGGCGCGCGTGCCGCCGAGGTTGATGCGGTAGCGCTCCTCGGTGCTCGCGACGAGGTGCGTGACCGTGGCCATGTGGACGACGGCGTGCGGGCGGCGCTTGCGAAAGACCTCTTCGGCCGCGCGCTTGCGGATGTCGACCTGGTGCATCTCGACGCCGGGCGGGGCGTCGGGCCAGCCGCGCTTGTCGATGCCGATGACCTCGTGGCCTTCGGCGAGCAAGCGGTGCGCGACCATGTGGCCGAGGACGCCCGAGATGCCGGGGATCAGGACCCTCATCGCGCCACCTCCGATCCGGTGCGGTGCTTGATTCCCTCTTCCATCAGCCCCTGGATCGCGCCCTTCACGCGCTCGACATGGCCGGCCACGATCTCGTCGTCCTCCGCGCCGGTGCCTTCGAGGACGATGGGCTCGCCGTAGCGGACCTCCAGCGAGACGGGCAGAGGGACCGCGAAGATGTACGGCGTGATGGGGACGTACGGCGCGCCGAACAGAGCGCCGAGGGCGTACGAGTTCATGATGGTGGGGATCGCCTCGCCGCCGCCGATGAAGCCGAACGGGACGATCGGGGTCCTCGTCTTCATCGCGAGCCGCACGAAGCCGGTGCCGAAATCCACGAGGCTGTGGCGCTCGTGGTAGAGCTTCGCCGTTCCGCGCGCGCCCTCGGGGAACACCATCAAGAGGCGCTCGTCGTGGAGGAGGCGCTCGGCGTGCTCGGGGAGGCCGGTGAAGTTGCCCGTGCGGCTCGCCCACAGGTTCATGAAGGGCACGCGGTTGATGAATTTCTCCGCCATTCCCTGCGTGAGGCGCGGCGGGTCCATCTCCCAGAACATCGACGCGCTCACCATCGCCCCGTCGACGGCGACGCCCCCGGAGTGGTTGCCCACGAGCATCGCGCGGCCGCGCGGCGGGACGTTCTCGATGCCGTGCACGGCGACACGGAAATAGCGTTTGTAAAGGAACGTCAGCATCGTCATCGAACGAGCGACGTAGGTCTTGGAGATGCCGTAGGGGTCGACGCCCTGCGAGTTGAACGGGAGCTCGATGCGGTCGACGCGCTCTGCGACTTTGGGATCGATCAGAAAGGCCACGTTTGCCCTCCGGCCGCACCGCTCGGTGCGGAGCCAGCGAGGCGCGAGATTAGGTACGACTGCCCCGGGGGGACAAGCATCAACACCGGCGATCGCGCGGGCGCTGTGCTGATAGGGTTCCCGAATGGGGAAGCCCGAGGACCGGCAAGGAAGCGACCCGGACGGCTGGCCGACGCTGGAGCGGGTCGAGCTGCGACGCGTGACGCACGAGGACGTGACGAGCTCGGAGCTGCCCGAAGCGCACACGGACGCGCTGACGTTCTCGACGCGGTACGAGGAGCGCGCGCTCCTCGGTGAGGGCGGGATGGGGCGCGTGATGCTCTGCAAGGACCTGCGGATCGGGCGCCTCGTCGCGGTGAAGATGCTTCGAAAAGATCGCTCCGATCGGCCGGAGTCGCGGATGCGCTTCTTGCGGGAGGCGCGCGTGCAAGGCCAGATCGAGCACCCGTCGGTCGTGCCCGTGTACGACGTGGGGATGGGGCCGGACGGGACGTACTTCTTCACGATGAAGTGCGTGCGGGGCCGGACGCTCGATCACGTGCTCCGCGCGCTGCGAAACGGGGAAGAAGCGACGATCGCGGCGTTCAGCCGGCACAAGCTGCTCACGGTGTTTCAGAGCGTCTGCCAGGCCGTCGCGTTCGCGCACGAGCACGGGGTGATCCATCGCGATCTCAAGCCGAGCAACGTGATGATCGGGGACTTCGGGCAGGTGCAGGTGCTCGACTGGGGGCTCGCGAAGGTGGTCGGGGCCATCGACGTTCCGCCGGGCGAGGTGATCGAGGAGCTCACGGACGACGCGCACACGCTGGTGGGCGAGATGCTCGGGACGCCCGGGTACATGTCGCCGGAGCAAGCGAAGGGGGAGCTCGATCGCATCGACGCGCGCACCGATGTGTACGCGCTCGGGGCGATCTTGTTCGAGCTGCTCACGCTCGCGCCCTTGCACTCGCGCGAGAGCGTGCAGGACACGCTGCTCTCGACGATCGAGGGGGTGAACGCGAAGCCGGACGAGCGGTACCCGCACGCGCACGCGCCGCCGGAGCTCTCGGCCATTTGCGTGAAGTGCACAGGGCTCGAGCCGGAGGAGCGGTACGCGTCGGCGAAGGATCTGCTCGGCGCGATCGAAGGGTTCCTCTCGGGTGATCGAGATCTGGAGCTGCGCCGCGCGCTCGCCGATGAGCACGCGCGGGCCGCCGCCGAGGCCGCGGTGAAGGCGGGCGACGAGCCCGCGGAGCGAGAGCGGGCGATGCGAGAAGCGAGCGCGGCGCTCGCGATCGTGCCGGGCCACGAGGCAGCGATGACGACGCTGCTGGCCCTGATCGTGGACCGACCGAAGCGGGTGCCACCCGAGGCCGAGGAGGAGCTCGCCGAGTTCCAGCACCGGTGCGAGGCCGAGGCGCGCCGCGGGATGCTCATCGCGTACCTCGGATGGATCCTCTACGCGCCGCTCTTGATGTGGCTCGGGCCGAACAACTGGACAGCGGGGTGGGCCGCCTTCGCGCCGCTCGCCGTCGCCGGTGTGCTCGCCTTCTTGATGTACAGGGGCGACAAGCGGCCGTGGATGCCGCTCGCGATGTTCGCCGCGGGGAGCGCCGCGATCGCGACGAGCGCCACGATCGCGGGGTGGGCGATGCCGCTGCCGGGGATCGCGACGGCGCACACGGTGTCGTTCTTGATGTACGCGCAGCGCAAGCACAGGACGTTCGCGCTCATGGTGGGCGCGGCGACGGTGGTGCTCCCGTTCCTGGCCGAGGCGACGGGCCTGATGCCTGCCTCGTATTCGTTCGAGGAAGGTCGGATGACGGTGACGCCCGTGATGGTGCAGTTTCACCCGCTCGCCTTGCGGACGTACCTGTTCCTCTCGTCGCTCGGCGTGGTGCTGGTGCCGAGCTTCGTCCTCGGGCGCTACCGTGTCGCGCTCGAAAAGACGGAAGAAGAAGCCTTCCTGAGCGCGTGGAACGTGAGGCACCTCCTGCCGGGCGAGGCGCGCAAGGCGGCGTCGATGCTGCAACGGAGCGCGAGGCGCGTGGCCGCGGCGCAGTACGGCGTGTCACCGAGCACCGACTCGGGGGCGAAGAAGGCGGCCTGAACGGCCGGTCGACAGCGGGGAGGCGCGTGCCTCCTCGCGGGACGCGGACTACGGTGGCGCGCATGGCTCGAACGTTCGACCTCCGGGGCAAGACGGCGCTCGTCACGGGCGCCTCCAGCGGCATCGGCCGCGAGATCGCTCGCGTGCTCGCGCGGGACGTGGCGGTCCTCGTCCTCGTGGCGCGGCGAAAGGACCGGCTCGACGAGCTGGCCCAGGAGCTCACGTCGAAGCGGCCGGCGCTGCGCGTGATCGTGCGCGAGGTGGATCTCACGGATCGCGAGGCGACGGCGTCGACGCTGGACGCCCTGGAAAAACAGGAGATCGCGATCGACGTGCTCGTGAACAACGCGGGCTTCGGCGACCGCGGGCTCCTGAACGAGCGGCCGTGGTCGAAGATCGAAGCGCTCCTGGACCTCAACGTGGTGACGCTCACGTACCTCGTGCACAGGCTCGTCCCGCCGATGATCGCGCGCGGCTCCGGCGCGGTGATGCTCGTGGGATCGATCGCCGGCATCGTCGCGAAGCCCGGGAGCGCCGTCTACGGATCGTCCAAGAGCTACGTGAACGCCCTCGGCGAGGCGCTGCACGCGGAGCTCGCGAGCACCGGCGTCGTCGTGACCACCGTGCTGCCGGGCCCCGTGCCGACCGAGTTCGGCGTCCTCGCGGCGAAGATGGACGCGACCCCGTTCACCCCGGGCGCGAGCGTGCCCCACGAGCCGCCGCAGCCGGGGCGCTTCAAGCTGCCGGGCACCTTCGTCGTGAGCGCCGAGCGGTGCGCCGAGGAGGCCGTGCGCGCGCTCGTCCGCGGGGAGGCGCGCGTGGTGACGGGCGCCGCGGTGAAGGCGATGGCCTCCGTGATGGACAACCTTCCGCGACCGATCCTGCGTCTCGTGCTCGCTCGGGCCGCGACCAAGCTGCGTCGCTGACGAGGGGGACCGGCCTTCGTTTCGCGATGGGGCGCGATGCCCCGACGGCTCGCCGAGGAGTCGCTCCTCTCACGGCGTGGGAATAAACCCGAAACGGTCCTGTTCAGCACGGCGCTCATTGACAGGCCAACATCCCTAACTAGGATGCGCGGCCGCGCGACTCTGGACAATTCCGGATCCAGGCGCTTGCACGGGGAAAGCAGCGGTCCAGCCGCTCTCCCCCGTGCGCTCAACGTTACGAAGCACGGCGCCCAGCAAGTTGGCGGCGCCGTCGCGAAGGAGGTTTCCTTTGGCGAGCGATGTGATGATCGAGGCGAGCTCCCTGACGAAGCGGTACGGAGCTTTCCGCGCCCTCGACAAGGTGAGCTTCGAGGTCCATCGCGGCGAGGTCGTCGGCTTCCTCGGCCCCAACGGCGCTGGCAAGTCGACCACGATGCGCATCCTGACGTGCTTCATCTCCGCCTCTGGCGGGACGGCGCGCGTTCACGGGCACGACGTGTTCGACGAGCCGCTCGAGGTCCGGAAGAAGATTGGCTACCTCCCGCAGCGGGCGTCGCTCTACGGCGAGATGAGCGTCTGGGAGTACCTGACGTTCGTCTCGGACATGCGCGGCCTCGACCACGGGGTGTTCAAGAAGCGCATGCGCGACATCGTCGAGGTGTGCGGCATCGCGCAGGTCCTGGGCAAGGACATCCGCACGCTGTCCCACGGCTACAGGCAGCGCGTCGGCCTCGGCCAGGCGCTCGTGCACAACCCGCCCATCCTCATCCTGGACGAGCCCACGAGCGATCTCGACCCGAACGAGAAGGCCGAGGTCATCCGGTACATCAAGGAGATCGGCAAGGAGCGCACGATCCTCCTCTCGACCCACAACCTGGCCGAGGTGGAGGCCGCGTGCCCCCGCGCGATCATCGTCTCCAAGGGCCGCGTCGTCGCCGACGGCTCGCTCGAGGACATCCGCACGAAGAGCGGCCGCGTCCGCTACGTCGTGACCGTCGACGAGCAGCGCACGTTCGAGGGCGGCGCCAAGGCCGTGAAGAAGAGCGCGCCGACAGCCCAAGAGGTGCAGGACGCTCTCTCGGCGCTGCCGGGCGTGTCGCACTTCAAGGAGCTCCCCACCGACGATCGCGCGCACTCGTTCGAGTTCGGCGGCTCGCCGGGCTCGGATGTCCGGCACGACATCTTCCAGCTCTGCGTTCAGAAGGGCTGGTACATGCTCGAGCTGCGCCGCGAAGCCCGCTCTCTCGAGGACGTGTTCAAGGCGCTGACCAAGGGCGACGAGAGGGCCGATCGCGGCCGCAAGATCGTCGCCGAGGAAGAGGAGCCCGAGGACGAGGCCGAAGACGAAGAAGCCGAAGGCGACGACGACGACGAAGTTGAAGGCGACGAAGCCGAAGGCGACGACGACGACGAAGTTGAAGGCGACGAAGCCGAAGGCGACGACGACGAAGGCGACGACAAAGATGAGGACGCTGACGAAGCGTCGAACGCTGGGGCCAAAAAGGGCCCCTCCGGGAAGAAGGGCTGACCCATGAGGATCATCTGGACCATCGCGAAGCGGGAGTTCAAATCGAACTTTATTTCCCCGCTCGCTTACGTCGTCATCTGCTTGAGCTTGCTGCTGCTCGGCGCGGTCTTCTTCTTCGGGCTGCCCAGGTTGGGCGGCGCCTTCTTCCAAGCGGGTCGCGCCACGCTCGTGCAGATGTTCACCCTCATGCCGCCCCTCCTCGCGCTGGTGGTGGTGCCCGTCGTCACGATGCGGCTCGTGGCGGAGGAGAAGCGCAGCGGCACCCTCGAGCTGCTCATCACGCTTCCGGTGCGCGACTACGAGGTCATCCTGGGCAAGTTCTTCGGAGCATGGGGTCTGGTGATGGTGCTCGTGCTGACCACACTCCTTTTCCCCCTCATGATGTTTGTCTTCCCGTGGAAGCTCGGAGCGCTCGACTGGGGCCCGCTCGGATCGGGGTACCTCGGCCTCGTCCTCTTCACCACCGCGGCCGTGTCGATCGGCCTGTTCATCTCGGCGCTGACGGATTCGCAGGTGGTCGCCTTCTTCGTGACCTGGTTCGTCCTGGTGCTCTTCACGATTCTGGGTGGGCTCGTCGAGCAGAACAGCATCGCTGCGCTGCGCGACCTCGCGTACATCAGCTTCGACGCGCGGCTGACGCCGTTCTCACGCGGGATCATCAGCCTGCGAGACGCGGTCTTCTTCGTGAGCATCAGCCTTCTGTGCTTGATGGGCTCATTCTGGGCGCTCGAGCGGCGCAAGTGGGCGTGAGAGGTTCGTGATGGAACGCAAGACAAGAGCAGCCACATTTTCCGGTGTCTTCCTCCTGATCATCACGGGGATCGTGGTGTTCGCGAACGTCCTCGCGAATCTGCTCCCCACGCAGAAGGGGCGGATCGACGTCACGCAGACGGAGCGGTTCACGCTCTCGCAGGGCTCGCAGCGGCTGGTGCGTGAGGGCCTGAAGCAGGATCTGCAAATGGAGTTCTACGTCACGCGCGGCCTCCCCAAGTACGACACGTTCATCCGCGACATGACCGAGTTGCTCGACGAGTACGAGCGCGCCGGCAACGGCAAGGTGAAGTACACCGTCATCGAGGCGAAGACCGAAGAGCAGAAGACCGCCGCGAAGGAGGCCGGCCTCGAGGAGATGATGATCGGCGACCAGAACGAGACCGGCGACGAGTCGGCCACGATCGCTCGCGGTTTCCTTGGCATGGTCTTGAAGTACGGCAGCGAGAAGGAGGCGATCCCGACGCTTTCCCCCGATCCCGACGCGGCTGCTGGGCTGGAGTTCTGGCTCACGAACAAGATCCGCGAGCTTCGCGACCGCGCCGAGGACATCAGTCAAAAGATCGGCGTCATCACAGGCAAGGACGAGATCAAGCTCAGCGATCCGAACCTCGTCCAAGCGCAAGCAGGCCGCGGCGGCGGTCCGAACCTGCGCGGAATCCTCGAGCAGGCATTCCCCTTCTACAAGTTCGAGGACGTCGACCTGAAGGGTGGCGAGGACGAGATCAACAAGGAGCTCAAGGGCGTCATCGTCACGCAGCCCGGTAAGGAGTACACCGAGAAGGAGCTCCGCCGCATCGACCAGTTCCTGATGCTTGGCGAGAAGTCGCTTGTCGTGTTCGCAAGCGCGGTGAACATCAAGGCCTCCGACGCGACGATGAAGGCCACGCTCAACACGTGGGGCCTCGAGAAGCTGCTCGACGGCTACGGCATCGAGATGAAGAAGGAAGCGCTCCTCGACTGGGGCGCGACCATGCCCATCGGGATGGTCACGCCCTCCGGGCAGACGATTCGGCGGCGCCAGCACGGTGTGATGCAGGCGCAGCACGACGACAACGCCGACGACAAGGCCCAAACCCTCGACACCTCGTTCGCGCCGTTCTTCCGCATCAAGGAGGTCGCGTTCCCGTTCCCGTCGCCGCTCGTCCCCCACGCGGACAAGCAGCCGAAGGCCCGCATGCACGTGGTCGCCCGATCGACAGCGGACGCCACCGTCGACACCGCCGAGACGATCGACATGAGGTTCACATCGGAACTCCAGCCTAAGGGCAAGGCGGACCAGTACGTGACCGGCATCGCGATCGAGCCCGCGTGCTGCAACGGCGAGGCGCAGTGCCCCGATACCGACGTGTGCAAGCAGGGCAAGAACCAGAGCGCGTTCGGCGGCCAAGAGGGCATGGGCATCTCAGCCCCCAAGGAGAGCGCAGGCCCCTCGCGCGTCCTCGTGGTCAGCTCGTCGCAGTTCCTCGCGAACCCGCTGGCGCGCGCGGGCAACCCGCCTCCGATGCCCCCTCAGATGATGATGATGGGCGGCATGGGCGGCGACGAGGATCTCCAGCGGCTCTCGCAGATGTACGCGGGCAACTACCTGACCGCGACGATCCTCGTCTTCAAGAACACGCTCGACTGGGCGATCAACGACTCCACGCTCCTCGCGGCGAGCGCGAAGCTCGTCGGCGACTCCAACCTCAAGTACGGCGGGCGTTTGGTGCTCGCTCCCGGCGACGATCAGGCCGCGATCACGCGCAAACTCGATGACTACAAGCAACAGCGCAAGAACACCCAGTTCTGGATCCAGTTGACGCTGATCCTGGTGCCTGCGCTCCTGTTCGCGCTCCTCGGCGTCATCCTGTGGCAGCTCCGAGAGCGCTCGCGCGACGCCATCAGCCTCGACTGACGCGGATCACGAGACCCGACAATGAAGACAGAGCACAAGATCTACGCAGCCGTCGCCGTCCTCCTCGTGCTGGTGGCGGCCTTCTACTTCTCCCGCGAAAAGGGGAAGCAGACGGACGCCGCGCACGCGCCCACCGCCGCCTCCGCCGACATGCCGGCCGTCGCCTTGCCCAAGGACGACGTCGACAAGATCACCAAGGTGGAGATCAAGAACGCGGACAAGGGCTCCGTGACGCTCGAAAAGAAGGGCGACGCGTGGGAGCTCACCGCACCCGTCTCGGCCAAGGCCGAGCAGAGCAACGTGAAGAGCCTCCTCGACAACCTCAAGGAGCTCAAGATCAAGGACACGATCGCGAAGAGCGCCGACCTCTACGCCCAGTACGATCTGACCGACGAGAAGGGCGTGCACGTCGTCGCCTACAAGGGCGCCGACAAGGCGATCGACCTCTACTTTGGCAAGAGCGGCTCGCGCGGCCAGGTCGTGCGCATCGGCGGCAAGGACGGCGTGTACGTCGGCGGCGGCTACTCGAGCTACCTCTACACGCGCGAGGTCAAGAACTGGCGCGAGCGCACGATCGTGAAGTTCGAGGACGCGAACGCGATCGGCGTGACCATCGAGAACAAGAACGGGTACTTCAGCTTCTCCAAGAACGACGACAAGTGGTCGGGCTCGATGACCGTCTACGACAAGGACGGCAAGCTCAAGAAGGAGCCGGAGAAGAAGTGGGACAAGTTCGACGGCGACAAGGTGAAGGACCTGCTCCGCGCGTACAAAGCCCTCAACGCCGAGGACTTTGGCGATGAGAAGAGCGACGCGGGCTTCGCGGACGCGCTCAAGGACGGCGGCATCGTCCGCATCAAGCTCAAGGACGGCGCCCCCGAGGTCGTGATCACCGTCGGCAAGACCTCCAAGGGCTCGAGCCGCTTCGCCAAGAAGGAAGGCTCGGACATCGTCTACACGATCTCGTCCTGGTCGGCCGACTGGGCCACGGCCGCGCAGACGAAGTTCGAGAAGAGCGAAAAGAAGGACGAGAAGAAGGACGCGCCTTCTCCGCCCGACGACGACGGCCCCGGCGAGATGATGCCTGAGTAGACGTGGGAAGGGCTCCGCCCTTCCCCCCACCTGCGGTGGGACCCCCCATCCAACGTTCTCGGTCAAACTGCACGAACAGGCTCAAGTCGTCTTCGACGCGACAAGAGCTCCGCCCTTCCCCCCAGCCGCAGGCCTACCTTCGGTGGGACCCCCCATCCAAGCACCGCGGCGATTCGCCGGTGTGGCTTCCGGCCGCCACGGACGGTAAGAACCCCGCATGCACCGGCGGGTCCTCCTCGTAGCGTTCCTCACCATCGCAGGCTGCGCGCCCTCGGGCACGGACACGGACTCTTCCGGGCAGCCAGCCGACATCACCTGCCACCCCACCGATCCCGCTTCGCGCAGCGCCTCGTGCGTGCAGAGCTTCACGCCCGGCGACGGCGCGGGCTTCGGTCAGGACGACTATCCCGACGTCATCTACGGCGATCCCAAGGGCGGTGGCTCGCACGCCGGGAGCACCGACGTCCTCTCGCTCGGCAAGGGCGGCACGATCGTCGTCGGCTTCGGCAGCACCGGCATCGCGAACGGAGAAGGCGCCGACTTCCTCGTCTTCGAGAACGCCTTCTTCATCGGCGACAACCCCGACAAGCCCTTCAAGGAGCTGGGCGAGGTGAGCGTCAGCGACGACGGCGACACCTGGAGCACCTTCGCCTGCTCGAGCGCCGCGTACCCCTACACCGGCTGCGCCGGATGGAACCCTGTCTACGCCGGCGCCGATCCCGCGATCTCTGCGTACGATCCCGCCGCGGCCGGCGGCGATGCGTTCGACCTCGCGGACGTGGGCCTCGAGCACGCGCGCTTCGTCCGCATCCACGACATCTCCAACCTCGGGGCCGGCGGCAACGCGGGCTTCGATCTGGACGCCGTGACGCTCGTTCATCCGGACGATCGCTGAGCCCGCGAGGAGCCTCCGTGGGCAAATCAAGTCCACGGCGAACGGCCTTCGGCTGCGTGTACTCTGGCGCCTCGATGCCCGCTGATTTCCCGATCGAGAGCCGCTTCGTGCTTCACGATCTGATCGGGCGCGGCGCCTCCGGCGACGTCCACCGGGCCACCGATCGCGAGACTGGATCCGTCGTCGCCGTGAAGCGGCTCGCGGCGGGCGGGGACGAGCCGATCCTCGTCGACAGGTTCCGCCGAGAGGCGAAGCTCCTCGCGCAGATCGATCACCCGAACGTCGTCCGATACGTGGCGCACGGCGTGGACTCGAGGGGCAGGCTCTGCCTCGTCGTGGAGTGGCTCGCGGGCGAAGATCTCGCGCGGCGCCTCAAGCGGGAGAGCCCCTCGATCGCGGAGGCGCTGGACATCGCGCGGCAGACGGCGAACGGGCTCCACGCGCTGCACCTCGCGGGCATCGTCCACCGGGACGTCAAGCCCTCCAACCTGTACCTCTCGCCCAGGGCGGACGGCTCCGTCCACGTGAAGATCATCGATCTCGGCGTGGCGCGGTCGGCCACCGAGTCGACGCTCACGACCTCGGGCAGCACCATCGGCACCCCGTTCTACATGGCCCCGGAGCAGGCGCGCGGAGAAGACCGAATCACCAGCCGCGCCGACCAGTTCGCGTTCGGCGCGGTGCTCTTCGAGCTGCTCGCGCGCCGTCGGGCCTTCACCGGCGACGATGTCTTCGCCGTCCTCGCGAAGATCGTCCTCGGCGATCCACCCCCGCTCCGCGAGGCGCTCCCCACCGCCCCCGCCGAGCTGTGTTTGCTCGTGGATCGCGCCATGAGCAAGGCGCCGGACGATCGCTTCGCGTCCATGTCGGAGATCGCCGAGAGGCTCGCGACGATCGCCGCGTGGTCCCCCGCCGAGGCCCGGACGGCGATCACCGGACCTCCGAAATCCCTTCCCAACAAGCCGAATACGGCCCTCGGCGACGACGAGGACGAGGCGGCCACGCGCGTCGGCGCGATGACCACCGCCTCCGAACGCCGCGTGGTCACCGCCCTCTTCGCGGGGTTTCTCCCCTCCAAGAACGACGCCGATCTCGCGACCTTCGAGGCCCTCGCCGCCGAGCACGGCGCAGCCACCTCCCGCACGCTCGGGCGCCGGGTGATCGCCGTCTTCGGGGCCACGCGCACGCGAGGCGACGAGGTCGTCCGCGCCGCGCGCGCCGCCATCGCCGCGTCGGAGCGCGTCTTCGGGATCCGGCTCGCGATCGCGACGGGCCGCGCGCTCTCGGGCCTCGGAGGCCTCTCCGGCGAGCTGATTGAGCGCGGCGTCCAGGTCGTGGAGCGCGGCGCTCGACGCCCCGGAGGCGCGTGGCCGATCCGGATTGACGAGGCGACCGCACAGTCCCTGGAGGAGCACTTCGTCGTCGAGGGCCCCCCGGACGCGCGGGTCCTCGCGGCGTACCGACCGACCGCGGCCACGCCACGGACGCTCATCGGCAAGGTGACCCCGTGCGTCGGCCGCGACCGCGAGCTCGCGATCCTCGCCGCCACCTTCGACGAGTGCGCGTCCGAGCCGGTCGCGCGCGCCCTCCTCGTCACCGGCGTCGCGGGCATCGGAAAATCGAGGCTGCGCCACGAGATGCTCGCCCGCCTCGCGCACCATGAGGCCGACCCCGTGACGCTCCTGGCTCGCGGGACGCCCCTCGCCGAGGCCTCCCCGTTCGGCCTCCTCGCGACGGCGCTGCGAAAGCTCGCCGGCATCGGCGGAGGCGAGCCCCCGGCCCTCCAGCGCCGCAAGCTGAGCGAGCGCCTCGGCCGCGTCGCGCCGCAGCACGTGATCGATCCGCTGGCCGAGCTCGCCTGGCTCCAGACAGGGGAGACGAAGCACGGCGACGCGCGGCCCCTCGACGCCATGGTGATGGGCGATCGCATCCGCGTGGCGTGGATCGAGTGGCTCACCGCCGAGACCGTCGATCGATCCGTCGCCATCGTCATCGAGGATCTCCACTGGGGGGATCTCGCGAGCGTGCAGCTCCTCGACGCCGCGCTGCGGGCCCTCGAAGCGCGTCCGCTCTTCGTCGTCGCCCTCGCCCGCCCCGAGGTCCACGAGCGGTTCCCGTCGCTCTGGTCGAGCCGGGGATTGCAGGAGATCCGGCTCGGTCCGCTCACGCCGAAGGCCACCTCCCGGCTCGCGCGCGCAGCCCTCGGCGAGCGCGCCACGGACGCGACGATCCAGCGCATCGTCGATCGGGGCGAGGGCAACGCCTTCTACATCGAGGAGCTGATCCGTGCGGCGGCGGAGGGCGCGGCGGAGTCGCTCCCGGACTCGGTGCTCGGCATGGTGCAGGGCCGCCTCGACGCCCTCGGCTCCGAGCTCAAGATGGTGCTGCGCGCCGCGAGCGTATTCGGTGAGACGTTTTGGCGAGGAGGCGTCGCGGACCTGGCTGTCGAGGTGCGGGATCTTTCGACCGCACTCGCGCGCCTCGTGGCGCTGGAGATCGTCTCCCCGAGGCCCACCTCCGTCTTCCCCGGCGACGAGGAGTACGTCTTCCGGCACGCCCTCGTCCGCGAGGCCGCCTACGCGATGATCCCGGATCGCGAGCGCTGCGCGGCCCATCGCACCGTGGGAGCGTGGCTCCAGCGCTCCGGCGAGGCCGACGCCGCCCTGCTCGGCGCGCACTTCGAGCGGGGCCAGGATCTGGCGCGGGCCGCGGGCTTCCTCCTGCGCGCGGCGAGGAGCGCTGTCTCGGGCAACGACTTCGCCGGCGCGATCGCCCTCGCGCAGCGATCGATGGATCTCGACGCCTCCGCCGACGGACCCACGGACGACCGAGCGACGCGCGATCGCCGCGGCCAGGCCCTGCTTGTCCAGGCGGAGGCGCACCGCTGGTCGACCTCCCTCGATCGGGCCGCCGCGACCGGCGCCGAAGCGTCGCGCCTGCTCCCGCGGGGCAGCACTTTGTGGTTCCGGGCGATGCGCGAGACGATCGCCGCGCTCGGCCGACTGGGACGAGCGGATCGCGCGGCGGAGCTCACCGAGGAAGCCCTCCAGGAGGAGCCCGCGCCCGACGCGATCGGCGCGCGCCTCGCCTGCCTCGGTCCGGCGGCGGCGTACCTGTTCTATGCGGGCGATCTCGACGGCGGCGAGCGCCTCCTCGCGCGGATCAACGAGATCGAGCGGGCTGCCCCTTCCGGCCTCGATCCGAGCGTCACCGCGCGCCTGCACCAGCTCCGCTCGCTGCGCGCGGATCTGCGCGGGGCCATGGAAGAAGCCGTCGCGCACCAGGTCTCGGCCATCGCGGACTTCGAGCGCGCCGGCGACCTCCGGGGCGCGTGCCAGAGCCTCGCGAACGCGGGCTACATGCAGTCCAAGCTGGGCGACTTCGAGGCGGCCGGAGAGGCCCTCCGGCGCGCCCGCGAAGGGGCCCAGCGCATGGGTCTCGCGGCGCTCATCGCCCTCGCCGACCACAACCTCGGCGTGGTGCTCGCCGCGCTCGGCCGATTGGACGAGGCCATGGCCACCGAGCGCAGCGCCATCGAAGCCTTCCGTCGCTCCAACGACGTCCGCATGGAGAACGCCTCTCGCATCTACCTCGCGCGCATGCTCCTCGCGGCCGGGGACACCTCCGCGGCGGAGATCGAGGCTCGGCTGGCCGCGGACCACCCTGCCTCCCCCGGCCCTGTCCGTGCGGGAGGCCTCTCCGCTGTGGCCCTCGCGCTGCTCGCTGCGGGTCGCCCCGCGGAGGCGCTGGCGCCTGCGTCGGCTGCTGCGGCCCTCTTGGTCGAGCTCGGCGCGATGGAGGACTTCGAGATACAGATCGGCATCGCGCACGCCGAGGCGCTGGCCGCGAACGGCGACATGGACGCCGCGATGCGCGCGATCGCGGAGACGCGACGCCGCGTGCAGCGCCGCGCGGTGGGGCTCGGCGAGGCCACGCGCAGGCTCTTTCTGGAGGCCGTCCCGGACAACGCCTTGTGCGTCGGCCTCGCGGTCCTCTGGGGTGCCCCCGACACAGGGTGAATCCAAACCTCCCTGCGGCTTCACCCCGTACCTGCGCGCTGCTCGGGGGGCTGCGCGTC
>Ga0268298_10004058_pt1 | contig 14487 bp, 8 predicted proteins | sample WWTPWeurt_MetaG_FD_194462 | JGI IMG/M metagenome (GOLD analysis project Ga0268298, IMG submission 194462) | Activated sludge microbial communities from WWTP in Nijmegen, Gelderland, Netherland - WWTP Weurt | ecosystem: Engineered > WWTP > Aerobic digester > Activated sludge | place: Netherlands... | reverse complement strand
TCCGATTGTGGAGTTCTATGATAAATTCTACAACAATCTGGTGCCTTTCAGTCCAACTATGGTTCCTAACGTCAGTTCAAAAAAGCACGAATACCTGCCGATGCTTTCGCCGGATAGTGAGTTGATTTTTTACACCCGAAAAGGTTCAGAAGAAGAACACGGGGTGGTAGAAAATATAATAGAAGAATTTACCGTGAGTTTAAGACCAGATTTGAAAACAGATTTTAACGGCGGAGAGAAAATGAAAAAACCATTTAACCTTCCCGTTTACAAAAATTACGGTGGCGTGACGCTTTCGCTTGATAATAAAGAAATGTTCATCTGTGCCTGTCAGGAAGTAGATTATCAGGATCATGCTAATTGTGATATTTATGTGACCACCTTTGAAAGATCTGGTGAAGGCGGTAATGATTTTACCTGGACACCACTGGTAAATCTTGGACCCAACATCAACACAAAAGATGGATGGGAAGCTCAACCAACTCTTTCCGCTGACGGAAATACACTTTACTTTGCTTCGTGGCGGGAGGGTTCTGAACTCACAGATATCTATTATTCAACAAGAGGGGCGGATGGTAAATGGACCTATGCAAAAAAAGTAGAGGGCGGCATCAATTCACTCGGTCATGATAAAGCTCCGTTTTTGCATCAGGACAGCGAAACTCTTTATTTCGTTTCTGATTGTTCAGATGATCGCATGGGCGCAGGCGGTTCAGATATTTTCTTTACACGAAAAGATGAATCAGGTAACTGGCAGACACCTTCCAACATAGGTTATCCAATTAACTCAGATGCCAATGAAGTTGGACTTGTTGTGTCTTATGACGGGCACGTAGCTTACTATACATTCTTTAATGTGAATACAAACAGCTACGATATTTTTTACTTTGATTTATACGAGGAGGCCAGACCAAAAGCGGTGAAGATTTACAAAGGAGAAGTGAAAGATGAACAGGGAGAACCTATAAAAGATGCAATCGTTGAAATTTCTTACAAGGAAACCGGGGAAAATGTACAAGTAAAAGTAAACGGTGACGATGGAAAATTTACCGCAGTGGTAATGGCAGACGAAGAGCAGGACGTGATGATCACCATGAAAAAAGAAGGATTCTCGTTTGACACAGAATTGATTAAAGCAGATGAAGTTGTTGACATGACTGTCACCACTGTAAAAGATATTGAGATGATGATTGATGAAATTGAAGTCGGCAAAGCATTTACCATTGACAACATTCTCTATGACACAGATTCATATGAATTAAAAGAAGATTCAAAATTTATTCTTGATCAGTTTGTGAAATTTCTGAATGAAAATCCTGGTGTTACTGTTACCATTCAGGGTCACACAGATGATGTTGGCGACAACGCCCGAAACAAAACATTGAGTGAAAATCGTGCAAAAGGTGTTATGGATTATCTGGTTACAAAAGGAATTTCAGCAGACAGATTAAAATCAGAAGGATATGGTGAAACAAAACCAAAGGTACCTAACAATTCTCCTGAAAATAGATCACAGAACAGAAGAACAGATTTTTTAATAACCGGAATGTAATGTTTGTTGCGTCAAACAAACTTGCCGATCTTCTCCCCTACTTTCTCCGCAAACTCAGGCAGATCTACGATGAACGTGAAATTGAAAGTATTTTTTTTCTGATTACTGAGACAAAATTCGGAATCAAAAAATCAACACTTGAAAGCTCTGACAAACGACTAAGCGAGTCAGAGTTGCTTGAATTCAGGGAAATTGTCAGGGAGCTTCAACAATTTAAACCTGTGCAGCAAATCTTAGGAGAAGCGGATTTCTATGGTTTGAAATTTGAAATCAATGAACATGTTTTAATACCAAGACCAGAAACTGAAGAACTTGTTGATTTAATTGTTCATGAGCACAAATCAAACGGAAAATTAAAAATACTGGATATCGGCACCGGTTCAGGATGTATTGCTATCTCATTGAAAAAGAATATTGCGAAAGCGCAAGTGTGGAGTTGTGATATTTCTGAAGACGCTTTGAAGGTTGCGTCATCCAATGCCACATTAAACCAGGCAGAAGTTCATTTCATAAAAAAGGACATTCTTGCCGGTACAAATAATTTACCGGATGCTCTGGACATTATTGTAAGCAATCCTCCCTACATATTGGAAGATGAAAAAAAAGAGGTGCATCAGAATGTGCTCATGTATGAACCTCATCAGGCACTTTTTGTAAGCGGAAATGATCCTGTTTTGTTTTACCGAACGATCTTGAATGCAGGTAAAAATTTGCTGAAACCACAGGGGTTGATTTATTTTGAACTGAATCCGCTAACTTCCGAATTAACAAAAGAATGCGCAATTTCTTCAGGATATGAAATTCTATCTGAACTACCTGACATGAGTGGAAAAACCAGAATTCTGAAAGTAAGATTAAATACATAAAAAAAGGGACCTTTTTCAAAGTCCCTTTTTATTTTATTTTCTGATTATTTATTGAATCACCATTTTCAAAGTGATAATGTTATTTGCGCTTGAAATTTTAACAAGATAAATTCCAGAAGCTACATCAGCTACATCAACTGTCGTGTTATTAGATACAAGCGGGCCGCTTTGAACTAAATTTCCATTTAAGTCAACAATCTGATAATTTGTCACAAGATCAAACTGATCAACGTGAATAACAAACATATCTTCAGATGGATTTGGATAGCAGGTAATAGCACCTAATTCGTTATCCTGAATCTGAACTGTTGAATTCCCCGGATCAAAAACTGAGGATGATTTGTTTGAACGGGATGAATTGTGATCCTGAACTTTTGTTGATGTACAAGGATCAGCAAGGTTAAATTCTACCAGGTAATCCAAACCAATTAAAACTGGTGGTGTATCAGGTACAAAATTGGTTCCTAGAGAATACGTTCCAAGTGTTTGCCATCCGTTAGTGGAATCAAAACGATGAACATCAACATCTGTATAAGCCATACCTTCATAGTTATCCCAATGAAGAATAAAATCAGTACCGTTGGTAGTAGTTGCTACCGCGTGAATTGTTTTGTGAACCGTTCCATAAGCACTTTCACTTCCGCAATCATCATACGCTGTGATATAATATCTCCACGATCTGTCTACCGGTGAAGCATCATTATCCTGGAACATAGACTCCAGCGCATAAGGACGAGTTGAAACCAACTCAAAATTTCCGTAGGTTGAAGTTTCACGGTAAATTTTAAATCCATCAATATTGGGCTGCGTAAGATCTTTTTCCCACACTACCACGTTATAAATTAATGTAGTATCAACAGTGAGCATACAAATTTCCGGATGTTCTGGTTTTTTATTTTCAAGTTTAATAATGTGATTGAAAATACAACCGTCCTGAGCGGTAACAGTGATTTCATATTCACCGGCAGGTACGTTGAAAATATCCTCAGTGGTATGTCCGCTGCTCCATGAAATACTGGTGATTGGAGCTGAATACGGATATGCTGTCAATTCAATAGAACCATCTGCATTTCCGCAAGTAGGTTGCTTCACAAAATCAAGATAAGCCCCTGGTCCGCCAGAACTATACACATTGTGCGAGTATTCAAAATAACATCCGGTTGCGTTGTCAGTTACAAGACATGTGTAGGTACCTGAATATGCATTCATGATGTCTTCAGAAGTCTGACCTGTATTCCATAAATAAGAATATGAACCTGATCCATTATATATATCGTAATCAATTACACCATTGTTGGAGCTGCAAGAAGCATCTGTTGAATTTACATTTGACGCGTAAGGTACATCAACTCCATTTACAAAAAACTCTGCAGAAGCTTTACAACCCATATCCGTTTCAACATTTACCAGATACGTACCTTTTGATAATCCGGTAAGATCTTCAGTGGTTGCTCCGGTTGACCAATAAATTGATTCTACGCTCTGTGCTGTGGTAATGGTCAAATCAATGCTTCCGTTTGCACTCTGATAAATACATGTTTCATCAATGATATCCATGGATAAATCAACCTCAATATCACTAACGGTTGCTAATGCGCTTGCCTTACAACCATTTGCGTCTGTCACATTACAATAATAATTTCCGGCAGCAAGTTCAATCGCTGTTGTGGTTGAAGAAGACACTTCTGAAAATCCTGAACTCCAATAAACATTATAAGGTGGAACTCCACTAGAAATAAAAGCATCAGCATAACCGTCTGCATTTCCGCAAGTACTATACGAAGGGCTGGTGAAAACCGTAGGAGCAGCGTGGATAATTGGAGGTGAAGAGATACCGTATCCTACACATCCGGCTGGATTCTGATAATAATATTCAAGAAAAGTACCTCCGTTTGAGGTAAATACTCCCGGATCGAACATATAACTTGTCTCACCCGTCCAGTCAAAATTTCCACCAGCTGGTACTGCGTAAGGGCGCAAATCTACTGGATTACTGTTTTCACACATACTCAGCGTCATAACATTAAACGTCACAGCAATGTTGCCGTAAATCGAGGCACCTGAAAGATTCACTCCTGTTGTAATTCCTCCATCATTTGTTGCATTTCCAACAATATTGATAATCACATTTGACAAATTGAGTCCCGGCGAAAGACCAGTACTTGGATCTGCCTTGATGGAGAAAATACGTGTAGTTGCTCCTGGTACATAAGTAGGTTCAATAACCTGATAACTGACATAATCTCCGGGATCAATGAAAGAAACCTGAAGATATGTACTATCCCCGTTGGCATCAAAAACCTCTATGTTTTTGATAAAAGCAAAATCATAATCTGAATTACACATGGTATCAATTTCATAAGAAACCAGCGTAGGTAAATTTTGCGCAAACGTATAACCTGAAAAGGCAATAAGCAGGGCAGAGAAAAGTTTTTTCATAGATGTGAATTAGTTGGTGCAAAAATACGATTTTATCCGGTAAATATTTATTTCATACTGACCAATCGTCTATAAAGCACGACGAAAAAAAAAGACCTTCGGTTGGGAAGGTCTTTCAAATACTTTTTGAACAAGTTAGTTTTTTATAAACTTTTCAGTGATAATTTTTGAATCACTAACCAGATGAATCAAGTAAACGCCTGATGAAAGCTCATCAACGGGTACTAAAGTATTGTTGGTAAAAATAGTTCCGGATGACACCAATTCTCCATTCAGATTTCTGATTTCAAACTGTTGAAACAATTCAGGCGAGTCAACATGCAAGGTCAGAACTTCAGAAGCAGGGTTTGGATAAATTGAAATATAACCCAGTTCTTCATCATTGATTTCAGCAGTAGATCCACCTGGGTCAAAAACCGAAGAAGATTTATTTGAACGGGATGAGTTATGATCCTGTACTTTGCTTGATGTACAAGGATCAGTCAGATTAAACGTAACCAGATAATCAAGACCAGCGATGACAGGAGGCGTATCAGAAAAAGTATTTGTTCCAACTGAAAGTGACGGACCAATTGTCACCCAGCCATTGGTTGGATCATATCTGTGAAGATCAACAGATGTATAACCAATTCCTTCATAATCATCCCAGCTCAGGTCATAATCAGTTCCATTGCTGGTATTAGCAACAACGTGAATGGTTTTGTGAATGAAACTTGGAAAACTTTCGCCACCACAATCATCATAGGTAGTCAGATAATATCTCCAGGATCTGTCCACCGGAGAAGCAATGTTATCCTGATAAAATGACTCTAATCCATATGGTCTTTCTGCCACCTGTTCAAAAACACCAAAGGTTGGTGTCTCACGATAAATATTAAACCCGGCAACATCCTGTGTTACGTCTTTTTCCCAAACAACCATGTTATAGATTAATGAAGTATCAACTGTAAGCAAACAAATAGAAGGTTGATAAGGTTTTTCATTTACCACTTTTACCAGTTTCTGAGCCTGACATCCATTTATATCCATTACCGTTAATTCATAATTCCCGGCAGCAATTCCACTTAAATCTTCTGACGTATGACCACTATTCCATGAAGTAAAAAGTACTTGTGAAGGTGACCAAATTGAAACATCAACCGCTCCATCAGCCACATTACATTTTGGCTGAGTAACAACATCAACGCTTATATAAGGACCATTAAAAGTTTCAAGATCCGTTGTCCAGGACCATGAGCATCCGGTAACAACATCTGTTACTTCACACGTGTATAATCCTGCAGGAATACTGTATATGTCTTCACTTGTTGCTCCATTGCTCCAATTCCAGGTGAATGAGCCTGATCCACCAGTCGTAGTAATTTCGATAGCGCTGTTTCCACCATCCGGTACATTACAATCTGCAGGTAACATATTATCAACGGTTACTCCAAGTTTCGGCAAAGCGCCAACAGTAAACGAATAGAATCCCTGACAATTTGCATCAGTATGAATTTGAACAGAATAATCACCTGCCTTCAAACCTGTTAGATCTTCAGTAGTTTCTCCATTACTCCAATAAATAAAATCAACCGAACCATTTGTAGAAAGAATATCCAGATCTATTGCGCCATTGAATGATTGGTTGATACAAGTTTCATCGGTAACATTTTCCGTTACATCCAAATCACCATCACTGATCTGAGCAATTCCCACTGCTTTACATCCATTGGCGTCTTCTACATTGATATAATAGTTACCTGATGAAAGATTATTTACAATGGAAGAAGATGTTACTGTTTCAGAAAAACCGGTTGTCCAGTAAACGTCAAAAGGCATTGCATCACCGATAATAGTTGCAACGGCTGATCCATCTGCATTGCCACATGAACTGCTGTTTGCAGAAACTGCAACTGTTGGGGCATTTCCAACAGAGACATAATCCATGACCGAATTTGAACATCCGAAGGCATCAGTGAACTCGTAAACAAATCCATCTCCCGGATCTTCATAATAAATTTGCGGATCAAAGTAAGTGGTAACACTTCCATTGGCGTATTCAAAAATTCCACCATCAGGACTTACATAAGGAGATGCATCAAACGGGAAACCGTTACTGCAAAGAACCAGAGAAGAAAAATCAGATAATACTGAAGGACCTTGTCTCACCGCAACTCCATTCAATGATTCATAAGTTGGAAAATCATCCAATCCACCACCGTAAATTGTGATATCCATGCTGGTTAATGAAACACCTGGCGGTATTCCCATATTTGCATAAATCTCAATTTGAAATGTTCGAAGAGAAGAACCCGGATCATACGTGTCAGGAACATAAACCCAAGTATATCCAACCAGTGATGGATCAACATATGTAACTTCAATGTAGGTACTGTCATTATCTACATCTTCAACAACCAAGTTAAATACCCCGTTACCGTAACTATCTTCGCAAATTGTGTCCAGCTCATAACTGATGAGTGAAGGACTAGTCTGTGCGTACGACACTAAACATCCGGTAAATAAAGCAATTATTATCAATTTAAATTTCATAATATTCTCAATTTCAAAGGCAAAGGTAAAGATTTCGGAAGATTATTCATGGGCATGCATAAAAAATATATGCTTCACTTTTGTTCACTATTGCAATGCCAAAAAAAGACCGCTGTTGCCAGCGGTCTTTCGATGTCTTATTCAAATTTTTAATTTCTTATAAACTTTTCTACAACCCTTTTGTTTGAGCCATTTAATTGCAGAATATAAACGCCTGCTTCAAATGAATACAAATCGATCATTGAATTATTTGTAAAAATTGTTCCTGAAGCAATTATTTTTCCATTGATATCAAGAATGGTATAACTTTCAAATAATTCAGGATTGTCAACATGAAGAGTCAGCATTTCACTAGCCGGATTTGGATAGATAGAAATGAAACCTAGTTCTTCATCGGTGATGCTTGCTGTTGAACCTCCTGGATCAAAAACCGAAGATGATTTGTTTGAACGTGACGAGTTGTGGTCTTGAACTTTGGATGACGTGCAAGGGTCAGCCAGGTTGAAGGTCACCAGATAATCAAGTCCTGCAATAACCGGTGGCGCATCAGCAAATGAGTTTGTTCCGTAAGGAAGATTTGGACCAATTGTTACCCAGCCATTTGTTGGATCAAAGCGATGTAAATCAATGGTTGTATAATTGATTCCTTCATAGTTATCCCATGCCAGATCATAATCAACACCGTTGCTAGTATTAGCAACCACGTGAATTGTTTTATGAATAAAGCTTCCGTAACTTTCACCTCCGCATGCATCATACGAAGTCATGTAATATCTCCATGATCTGTCAACCGGTGACGCCGCATTATCCTGATAAAATGATTCAAGCGCGTATGGCCTGGTAGCTACTTTTTGGAAAACGCCATATTCAGAAGTTTCACGATAAATATTAAATCCTTCAACATTTTGAGTGATATCTTTCTCCCAAACAACCATATTATAAATTAAGGTTGTATCTACTGTAAGCAAACAAATAGTTGGCTGATATGGTTTTTCGTTTTCAAGTTTTACTGTCAGATAACTAAAACATCCTGCCTGATCAGCAAAAGTAAGTGTGTAATTTCCTGCAGCTAAACCAGAAATATCTTCCGTTAAATAACCATTACTCCAGCTATAAACAGATGGAACATCTCCGCCATACATTTCAATATCAATGGATCCATTTGCATTACCGCACGTAGGTTTGGTTACCGAGCCAACCCCAAGAAATACGTTGTTATTATTTGCAAGCGTTTTATTCCAGGTTAATGCACATCCATTGTTGTCCATGACAGTACATGAATACAAACCTCCTTCAATTCCTGATATATCTTCAGTTGTATAGAGTGAGGTTCCATTCAGTTTCCAGTCCCATGCATATGGCAAGATTCCTCCTGACGTAGTGATGTCAAAATATCCATTGGGACCTGAAAGACAATTAAAATTTGCACTTAATCCTTCTAATTTTACTCTTAGGGCTGAATCAAGAATTTCATAGGTTCCATAAAAATTACAGTTGTTTGTAGAGTGAATAGCGACTGAATATTCGCCGGGACCTGCAGCAAGATCTTCTGTAGTAGTTCCGTTTGACCAGAAGATGTCATCAACAGTTCCGCCAGAAACAGAAACAGTTAGATCAATCATGCCGGGCTGACCAACGCATCTTGAAGCACTAGAAGAAGCAGAAACTGAAAAATCAGCATCAGGAACAGGCGCTTTAGCCACATTTTTACAACCATAATAATCTGTCATGTTTAAATAGTAAACGCCTGATGACAAATTGGTGATAGTAGATCCGGTAACATCATTTTGTGACAATCCAGTTGACCAGTAAACGTCATAAGGCCCCATTCCATCAGAGAGTGTGGCAACTACTGAACCAACAGCGTTTCCGCAGGTTGACGGTGTAATTGACAAGAAAGCAGTTGGTGGATTGTTAAAATAAACATCCTGAAAAATGTCATTTTTACAATCGTTGACATTGGTTACCGTGTAAATTATCTGGTAAGCGTCATACCCGTCATCGGCAAAATATTTATATGCTTTTTTTGGATCGAATGCATGACTATTCGAGTTGGTAGATGGCCAAACTTCTCCCCAAGTGAAGAGACCACCGGCAACAGAAACCATAGTGTCCAAATCAATTGGAAGCCCATTATTACAAACTTCGAGGTAAGATGAATTAAATTGACCGGCAACAGGCCCGTTAACCAACACTCCGGTTAGCGTATAATTATCAATACCCGTTGGATCCAGTCCATTTGTAGATGATATATAAACTTCAATATCTTCGTTAACAACCACACCTGTACCTGGAGGAGTGACAGTGTTTTGTTGTACATAGTAAGTAAAAATTGTGGTATCACCCATATAAATCGGTCCTGCACCATTTAAGTATTCGAGGGATGAATTTGGAAAAATGATACTATCCATCAGAATGTTATCACTTTCCTGATCAATAACGACAAAAGTTAGCGTTGCCATTGGTATTCCGGAACAAAAATTATTGTTATTGTCCAAATAGACAGTATCAATAACGGGATCAGTTTGCGAAAATCCTATTTGGGAAATTACCGCAACAAAAAAAGGGGTTAGAAGTTTTCTCATAGCAATTCGAAGATACATCAAAAAGTTCGATGTAAAGAACGAATTACAAGATTAATTGGTTGGTTTGAACGATCAAATATTTTCAATCACCATGGCAGAGGCTCCTCCACCACCGTTACAAATAGCAGCTGCACCGAGTTTTCCACCGTTTTGTTTAAGCACGTTGATAAGTGTAACAATGATTCTTGAACCTGAATTTCCAAGCGGATGACCTAAAGCAACAGCACCGCCGTTCACATCAACTTTTGAAGCATCCAGCCCCATTTCTTTGATGTTAGCCAACCCAACCACTGCAAATGCCTGATTAAGTTCCCAGAAATCAATATCTGAAGTTTTCAATCCTGCTTTGGCCAGTGCTTTTGGTGCAGCCAAAGAAGGCGCAGTGGTAAACCACTCAGGTGCTTGCGCTGCATCAGCATATGAACGGATTTTGGCAATAGGTTTCAGATTGTATTTTTTTACTGCTTCTTCACTTGCAAGGATCAACGCTGAAGCACCGTCATTTAATGTGGAAGCATTTGCGGCAGTTACGGTTCCTGCCTTATCAAACACCGGACTCAATGTTGGAATTTTGTCCAAATTAACTGCTTTGTATTCTTCATCTTCAGAAACAACAATTGGATCACCTTTTCTTTGAGGAACAGAAACAGGTACAATTTCATTGGCAAATTTTCCAGCAGCCCATGCAGCCGCTGAACGTTTATATGATTCCACAGTGAATTTATCCTGCTCTTCTCTTGAGATGTTTTTTTCTTTCGCACATTTTTCAGCACAAACACCCATGTGAACCTGATTGTAAACATCCGTCAAACCATCTTTCACCATGCCGTCAATCATTTTCACATCACCCAGTTTGGTGGCTGATCTTGCATGGAAATAATGTGGAACCAAACTCATATTTTCCATTCCTCCAACAACAACAATGTGATTGTCACCGGCAATTATTGTTTGAGCACCCAGGCTGATAGCTTTCATGCCAGAAGCACAAACTTTGTTTACCGTAGTACACGGCACGTTCTGATCAAGACCGGCAAATAAAGCCGCCTGACGTGCAGGTGCCTGACCGAGATTTGCCTGAAGTACATTACCCATGAAAACTTCATCAACGGTTTTTGAATCAATTCCCGCTTTGGAAATTGCCCCTTTGATTGCGACAGCTCCCAATTGAGTTGCAGATACTGTTGATAATGATCCGCCAAAACTTCCTATTGGTGTTCTGACAGCGGAAATGATATATACGTCTTTCATAAAATTTTCAATATTGAATGGTGGAACAAAATTAATAAAAATCCAGTCTGGTATTAACTGATTGATTCGTTAATATTCGCTCCCTCCCTATCCAGTTTTCTATAGATTGAAAGCAACTCACCGGAATTGGTTTCATTTGAAATCAAATTTAGCCTTTGAAGCAGGTCACTGGCAGCCAGATGAACCGGCACATCCCTGAACAAATGATCACGGAGAAAATGAACGAGTTTTAAAATGCGAAAAGCATCAAACCAGACAAAAAATCTTTTAACAAAAGAAATTTCACTTGCTGAATTTTTCCTGATCTCATTGAGTGCATTGTCAAAATTTTCTGAATCAAGAAATGCTTTCAATGTTTTATTGAGATCACTTTTTGAAAGACGGAAAATTGTATCAAAATCCTTTGCCTGAAATTCCGGAATACGTGAAGTAAATTCTTTGATCAGCAAAAAACTTTTAAAGTTGTACGTTTCATAAAACAACTTTTTGTTCAAAATCATATCACCCATAGCCCTGCCGGTACCAAACGGAACACGATTTGAAATACGTGGAGAAGGAATAATGCGTGTAGAATTCAATTCAGAAAAATTTCCCAGCGCAATGATTTTGTGGAGAAAATAAAAGTCTTCTCCGGCCTTTCTTTTGTTCATTCCGCCTTGTTTCTGATAGGCCGATGACCTAACAGCCATGGATGATCCAACGGTGTGATAAGCGTAGGGCAACCTGCAAAAACGGAGCGCCTGATTATAATATCTCAGATGCAGTTCATAATCAGTAATCGAACGTAAAATTTCAGCATCATAATTTGTATCTTCAACCGGATGCTCAAAATATACAGAACAACCAGGCGTTTTTTGATTAGAAATAAAATGTTTTTCAAGTTCTATCAGATAATTTTTATCGCATTCAGCATCCGCATCAAAACAAGCAATAATTCCATCCTTACCTGTTAATTCAAACCGGTACACTGCTTCATCCATGCCTATTTTCCGGGCAAGTCCAACACCTGCATGTTTGTCAGGCAGATTGACTGATTCCAGCAAATAAAATCGGATTGATTGCTGATCTAAATTTTTTAGCCAGTTATAAAACTCATGTTTTGTGACCTCGTTTTGTTGCTTTATTTCTTCACCGTGATTTTCGCCGGAATTTAAAACAACTATGACCTCTGCTTTTACAACAGGTCTGTCACATTGATAAAGTGCGTTCAAACTTTTGATGAGATCTGTTTCGTTAAAACAAGGAACGCAAACAATAATCCCTGTGTCTGAATCTGGAACTTCAGCAATCTGAGGAGGTAAAAAACCATATTTTTTAAGATAGAAATTCATGGTTTGAATTACCGTTTAAAATTTTAAGAACAGATTGAATCAGACAAAAATCAATTACGGTGCAATACGATAGATTTTCCAAGCCGCGTCATTTTTTTCATAACAGATCCGATCATGCAACCTGCCTAATCTTCCCTGCCAGAACTCAAAATAATTTGGTTTGATCAGATATCCTCCCCAGTGCGGAGGACGAGGTACTTTTTCAGGATATTTTTCTTCAAAATATTTTACACGTTCATCGAGTGTTGCTCGATCAGAAATTTCCTGGCTTTGTTCAGAAGCCCAGGCTCCTATTTGACTAATTCTTGGTCTTGAAGCAAAATAATCATCAGAAAGTTCTTCACTCACTTTTTCTATTTCACCTTCCATTCTTACCTGTCTTTCACAACAATCCCAATAGAACAGCGCAGAAACTTTATTAAGGGCCGCAATTTCTTTTCCCTTGCGGCTTAGATAATTGGTGTAAAGAATAATTCCTTCAGCTAAAAGCTCACGCATGTAAACAATTCTGGAAGAAGGCTGACCCTCTTTTGAAACTGTACCAAGAACAAACGCGTGCGGATCAGCACAGTTTTTTTCATGCGCCTCTCGATACCACTCGCTAAAAAAAAGAAAAGGATCAGGGTGTTTCACCTGATCCAGACTTCCTTTGGTAAAATCGGTTCGCTGATTACGGGTTTTATCCAGATGATCGGTCATAAAAAAACAATATTAATGTTCTTAAAAAAACCAGTCGTTTTCAGCTTGACCTGATTTAAACTACTTACGTTTTGATTTTACAGCTACCTGAATTTTAGCTGCATTTTTAGCTTTTGTTTTTCCTTTGCTTTTTTTGGCACCTTCTTCTCCTTCTCCAGCAAGTGCAGGAAGAATTTCTACTATTGAAGTAAGGTTAATTGCAGGAATTTCAAAAACTGACATCATTCCTTTCAGACTATCTTCCATACGTTCATAAGCATCTTTAGCTGTAGGTGCTGAACACATGAAATTGTTGCTCACTTTTTTCTCTTTTCCGTTATCGTCTTCAGTGGTATAAGTTACTTTACATTTATACCAACGATCTGAATCATCATAATGGAATATATCCGCAAAATCAGTGCGGGCAATTGAGGTGACAATAAACTCACCGCGGATAAATTCACCCACTTCTTCATAAATTCTTGCCTCCGCTTCTGTGAACGATCCGGCGTTTACCAAATAAGGTTCAGTAACTCTTTTCAAAGTTCCGTCCTGAAATTCTTTTGTGAATTTTACTTTAACTGTATACCAAGTACTCATTGCTTAAAAAATTTGAGCACAAATATACGTTAAAAATCATAGATTTTGCCGTTCCACCACACTGAATATGATGATGGTCCGTACTTCAAAACAATTGTGCTTCCAATCAATCTGAACTCCTCAACCCGCGTATTTGTTACATCCAGTTCTTTACCACGTACAAAAGCACTCACTCCCCCAACATTGTTCTTATAAGCAACTATTCCACCATCTGTTTGATAATCAGATATTACCATGTTGAAAAGTTGATAAATCTTTTCATTATACCAGATTTTAGTTGCTCCGTAATCCTGATAGATAACGAGACTGTCGGTTACATCTATATTTTTGAGATCCAGCCCGAGATCCGTCACCCTTTCTTCTCTGACCACCTTATGTACATCTCCGGCATCCTGATAATAAATAAAATTGTCACCACACTCAAATCGTTGTGCAAATTGTCCCTCCAGATTAATTATATAACCATTATCAAATGCTGAAAACGTGTTGTTTTGAGGATCGTTAAATGCAACTACGTCCTGTCCGGCGGAGTAAACAACCGGCAAACGGGTATTCATCAGTTCATAAAACTGACCATGCCAGAAAACAGAATGATTTCCGGCATTGTCTTTATATACGAATGTATTTGCTCCAACTTCATTTTTACTTAAGGGATA
>Ga0268298_10004053_pt1 | contig 14503 bp, 13 predicted proteins | sample WWTPWeurt_MetaG_FD_194462 | JGI IMG/M metagenome (GOLD analysis project Ga0268298, IMG submission 194462) | Activated sludge microbial communities from WWTP in Nijmegen, Gelderland, Netherland - WWTP Weurt | ecosystem: Engineered > WWTP > Aerobic digester > Activated sludge | place... | reverse complement strand
GATTGAAGCGCGTGTTTCCAACTTGCTTGAGAAACGAAGACTGGAACGAGAGTTGCAGCAACGGCTTGAAGAAATGCAAAACGATCTCGCTCTTGCGAGAAATGTACAGCAGCAGCTGCTCCCCGTTCGAATCCCGCCTCTGCCCAACGCTCATTTTGAAACGTTGTATCGTCCCATTGCCGCACTGGGTGGTGATTTTTTTGAATTCGTAGTTTTGCCGGATCGACTTGGACTTTTTATCTGCGACGTCGCAGGCCACGGCATTCCTGCCGCACTCGTGGCCAGCATGGTGAAAATCGTTCTTGCCAATGTTGCCATGGATGCCGCTGGCCCCGGAGACCTGATGGTTCGACTCAATCGCCAGATGATCCAGAGCACAGGCGAAAGATATGTAACTGCTTTCTATGCTACACTCGATCTGAGCACTCTACAGATGCAATTCGCTTCTGCCGGGCACATAGCACCGATTCTAGTGCGAAATGGAGCTCTCATCCCACTGGAGGCACACGGACCACTTCTGGGCGCGTTTCCAAAAGATCACTGGGGAGAAGAAGTTGTGGCGCTGCAACCGCGCGACCGGGTATTTTTTTACACGGATGGAGTGATCGATTGCAGAAACAAAAGCGAAGAACATTTCGGAGAGGAGAGACTGAATTCATGTCTGCTCGCCCATCAGGGTGCAACCGCGCGATTCTTCCTCGATCAATTGTATCATGAAATATCTCACTTCGTCGGGGACCGCAACTTCGCAGACGACATCACAGCTTTTGTCATTGATCTGGCGACCAGGAAAGGCGCTGTAGTCAGCTGACGCGCCCGCCAAATTCTTTACAACAGGCATGGCCTGGCGTCCTCTGTGCAGATGGGTCTGAAGTACTACGAACGATTTACTCCCCGCGTAAGCTATCGTGAAACACAGGATGGGAAACTCATCACAGAATCTTTTGATTCGATGGGAGTCGTTCGCGATTCTGAACTCAAGACCTTTCGCTGGGCTCCCTCTGAAAAAAATGAAGTATTGAGCGGAACTCTTCGCCTGACTCGCAACAAACCAGTGTATCTAGAAAGGTTTGAACTCGTACTCGCGGCAGATGAAAAGAAAAGCCCTTTTGTTTCCCTGCACGATGACATATCTCCAGATTCAGGCCTGCGATTGTTTCAGCATGGCTATCATTCATGGTCCTGGACGGGTGCAAGACAGGCAGACGAAACAGACAATATCTGTCTTCTAAAGTGGAAACACAATCTGGATGAGAATCCGGAAACCCAAATCAATAGTGCACTTCCATTCTCTTTGCCTATCAACGTATTTCCGCGGAAAGGAAAATTCCATTCGGAGTTCCTGGTGTTGCTTGAGACCAACACAAAGTTTCTGAAAAAGAAAAATGGAAAATGCATTCTATTCTCCACCTACGGAAGAGGAGATCAGTTTCTCAAATTCAGAATTCATCTGGATCCTAAAACCGCGAAACTGGAAGAGTTTGCAATTGTGTGGGACGGCGCAGGCATGCACATGCCCGGAAGCACCATCATCACGCTCACTCAGGTAAAACACTTCAACAGCATTCACGTGCGGCCTCGCACTCGAGTGAGACTGAAAAGAACACAACCTTCTCCTGCAGAGTTTCTGGAATCGTGTGCAAAGGATGTAGCAGGCGAATTCAAAACACCAAAGATGGAAAACTCTGTCACAGGATGGTGTTCGTGGTATTACTATTACAACAAAATCAGCGAAGGAGTGCTCCTTCGCAACCTGCGGCTCGTAAAAGAAAAGAAACTGAACATTGACTTCTTCCAAATCGACGATGGCTGGCAGAAAAACATTGGAGACTGGCTGAAAACAGCACCTGAATTTCCATCCGGCATGGCGTTTTTTTCAAAGGCAATCAAGAACGAAGGGCTTCGTCCAGGAATCTGGCTGGCACCTTTCATCGCACGTCCCGACTCAGATGTCTTTAAAGAAAATAAAGAATTCGTCTTGCACGACCAGCACGGAGACCCTGTCAGCGCTTTGTTCAATCCACTCTGGGGAGGGCATACGTACGCCTTCGACGTCACTCATCCTCGCTTCAAAGAATGGATTTCTGAGACCATTCGCACCATCGTTTTTGACTGGGGCTATCCCTACCTCAAGCTGGACTTTCTGTATTCTGCCTGCTATCGCGGAGTGTACCATGATCCACGCAAAGGCCCGGCTGTCAGGCTCAGAGAGTCGCTGGACTTGATTCGCAAAGTCGCAGGAAAGAAAACATTCCTTCTTGGATGCGGTTGCCCCATCATGCCTGGCATTGGTCCATTTGATGCGATGAGGATTGGCCGCGATGTCAATTCAATCTGGGATGACAATCTGCTTGCCACAATCATAAAGGATCGCAACTATCCAACCGCGGAAGGATGTCTGCAAAATGCGATTACGCGATCCTTCATGCACAGGAAATTCTTTGTAAACGATCCAGACTGCATCCTCGTGCGCGATACGAATACGAAGTTGAGTCTCGACCAGGTGCATCTGATGACTGCTGTGATGTCTCTTACAGGCGGGATGATCTTACTGAGCGATGATCTCGAAACTCTGAGCCCGGATAGAATGGAAATCTTTCGCATGGCGCTCAAAATTCACAAAGAATGCGCGAAACACACGGCCCTTCCCCTGGGTTTGATGGAGGACCACTTCCCCAGAGGACTCTACAATAAGGCAGGCTACCTGGGAATCTGGAACCCGACCAGCCGCGCGGAAAGAATCCAGATCCTCTTGCCTGAAGGTCTGGGACCCAAATTGACCCGGTCTACCAATCTCTGGGACAACAGACGCATCCCCTGGAGGATTGAAGATGACACCCTGGAAATGAGCCTCGCTCCCTTTGAGAGCGTGCTTACAAAGGTTTAGAAAAAGTAGTGTACAGGCCTGCGCACGATGCCCTGCTCGGGAAAAAGAGTGCTGGATTTGTCAGGATTCTTCGACATTGAGTACAGGCTATGGGTGACGGTTCACTAACACAGGAAGAAATAGATCTTCTACTCCAGGGCGCAGACGACATCAGTGCCGCTCCAGTCACCGCAGGCGCGCAAGGCGGCGGAAACCAGGGCGTTGCAGATCTGTCCCCGCTGGAACGCGAATCGGTCGCAGACGCGGTTCATGGCGCACTTCAGGCCGCCGTTCAAAGCCTTGGCCTCATCCTTTCTAGATCCATCAAGCTGGGCAGTCCTTACGTGGATGCGCGCCCATTCGACGACGTTCAAAAAGAATTCTCAAGCGGTGCGGTTCTCTTTTCACAGAATTTGTCAGGCGGCATTCAGGGTCCTATCGGCTTGATGCTCCCCACGGGAGACGGCGCTCGAATCAGCGGCCTCGTGATGGGAAACGAAGGTGCTCCAGCCGCATCTAGCCTGGACAGCGCACAGGTGGCTACTCTCAAAGACGCTCTTGGCCCCATGATGTTCTCGATTGCAACACAGCTTTCGATCAAGATCAGTCAGGCAATCACACCCATGCCCGTAGAAGTAAAAACCTCCGGAATGATCCCTTTCGCGCAGGATTCTGCCATCCTTCGCATCCAGATTCCTTTCACAGTGGAAGGTGCTGTAGATACTCGCCTGACGTTGATTATGCCCATGGCAATGGCGCGCGATCTCTACAGAAAACTCAAAAGCGGCCCTACTTCTTCCATGGAAACCGGAATGCAGGACACTCGCTCCTCTGGACAGGGGACCCTGGGTGTCAAAGAAGTGTCTTTCCCATCTCTCTCTTCTTCTGGAGCGGGCCCCTTGCAACCGAACATGAATCTGCTGCTTGATGTCCAGATGACTCTCACCGTAGAGCTCGGGCGCACAAAGATGTTCATCAAAGACATCCTGGGCCTGGGAGAAGGATCCATCATCGAACTGGACAAGCTTGCGGGTGAACCGGTAGACCTCTATGTAAACGATCGCCTGATTGCACGCGGGGAAGTCGTGGTCATTGACGAAAACTTCGGTGTCCGCGTCACAGACATCGTTTCTCGCGCAGAAAGATTGAAAGCCCAAAAACAGGGATAATTCCCGCTTGAACTTCTGAAAGCAGAGTCTATGAATGCCTAATGCGACATAAGATCCGCATAGGCGCATTAGCGCTCCTGGTCCTCACCGTGCCGATTTTCGGGGAAAAACCACCCAAAACGCAAAAGCCGGAAACTCCATCCGTAGACAATCGTGTGAAGGAAATAGATAAGTCCTGGATGGCGACGATCCACGGCAACCCATCTGATCCAAAGCCAGACGCTGCAAAAACAGACGATTCGTCGCCTAACGTTACAACCACACAGGACTCTGCGAGAGACAACGCGGACCAGTCCACGGCCGCAAAACCAGGCAGTGCAGAAAAACCTGATGAAAATCCGACACGACTTCGCAATCCGGGCAGCGATCCAAAGTCATTATTCCCGGATGAAGACAAGCCGTCCTTTGTGGGAACTCTGTTTCGCGTTCTACTGATGTTCGTACTCATGACAGGCGTTTTCTATGGCGTTATGCGCTATTTGAAGTCGCGTTCGATTGGCGGAAGCATGGGAGAACTGGCCACTACCCTTGGATCGGTGGCACTGGCCCCCGGAAAGCATTTACAGGTCATTGATCTTGCAGGAAAAATCCTGGTACTGGGCGTGTCTGATGCGGGAGTTCAACTGGTCACTGCAGTGGACGACGCACGCACAGCCGATCGGATTCGAATCTGGCATCAAAGCAAGCCTACTCTACCAAAGCCCGAAAATCTGATCCAGAAATGGCTCCTGGGGTTTGGCCGCGCCGATTTGAAATTCTGGTCCAGGCCTGAACCTCCTCCTCCTGACTTTCGCACGCAGCTTGGCCAGGCAGTGGGCCCATCGTTTACTGCGGCTGAACCTGCAGAATCAGTAGAGAGAGTGAGACCCGGTGCATCGGAGATCCTGGAACAGGACTTGTTCGGGCCGGAAGACGAGCTCAGAAGAATGCTACGCGAACAGAAAAATCGCCTGGAAAAGATCCGTGAACCGGGCAAAAAGAAGCCATCTACGGGCTGAAAAAGGCCCGCTTTTGCCAAAAAAATACTTGTACTTCTAAAATATTCTTGTACTCATCTCAGAGCGGAGGAACCTGGGCCCTGGGGCCGTATTATGTCACGAGCTAAACTGCTTACGATTCTGGCTCTGCTTTTCATTGCAGCAGGGTCTTTGTCTGCCCAGGTCCCCGGATTCCAGATCCCAGTGATCGATGGAGTCCGGGGAGCGAGGGATGGGCGAGAAGCATCTTTCTCCCTGCTCCTGATCGTACTGTTCACTCTTCTCAGCCTCGCACCCGCTCTTGTAATGATGATGACTTCTTTCACGAAGGTTGTCATTGTATTTGATTTTGTTCGCCGCGCGCTCTCTCTCCAGAATATGCCGCCCAACCAGGTTCTCTTTGGCCTGGCTTTGTTTGTAACGTTCTTCATCATGGCGCCCACCGTGCAGGAATTCAACAAGTCTGCGCTTCAACCATACAATCGCGGAGAACTATCTACCGGTAAGTTCATGGACGAAGGAATGAAACCCTTTCGCACATTCATGATCAAGCAAATTGGAAAAGACGGCGCAAAAGAGATCGGACTGTTCATTGGCCTGTCAGGCAAAGACAAAAACGAAATCAAAACCGTAGACGACATTGATTCCTACATTCTGATTCCGGCTTTCATGCTCTCTGAGATCAAGAAGGCATTCATCATTGGCATCGTAATTTTCATTCCATTCATAGTAATTGATCTGATTGTTTCATCCACCCTCATGTCGATGGGCATGGTGATGCTCCCGCCTGCCATGATTTCTCTGCCTTTCAAAATCATTTTGTTCATCCTCGTGGACGGATGGCATCTGATTACATACAATCTTGTAATTTCGTATAACGGCGGTGGATGATGCTCGAAGCGGACGCAATTAAACTCATTCAAGACGCACTTGTTGTAACGCTAAAGGTATCAGCGCCCATGCTGATTCTTTCTCTGTTCGTTGGACTCGTAGTATCCATTCTTCAGACAACCACATCCATTCAGGAACAAACTCTTACGTTTGTTCCCAAGCTGCTTGCTGTGTTTGCCGCGCTCTCCCTTTTCGCAAGCTACATCATTCAGACCCTTGTGGACTATACGAAGGACGTTTTCGGCCTCATCCAGAGATTCTAAGGGTATTTTTCTGGAACGATTTGATCACAACACTCAATACTTCCTGCTCATCTTCGCAAGAATGGTTGGAATGGTGTTTGTTGCTCCCGTATTCAGCGCAGACAGCATTCCATATCGAACACGCATGATGATTGCTTTCTTGCTTTCTGCAGTGCTGTATCCTGTTTCAGTCAACTACTTGCCTCCGCTTCCTTCCGGGCCCGTCTCATTCATCGGAGAAGCGACAGCACAGGCAGCACTGGGCATCATCATCGGATTTCTAATTCAGATGATCTTTGCCGCATTCCAGATTGCAGGTGAATTATTTTCCGTACAATCTGGATTGTCTTTCGCAGAAGTCCTGGATCCTGCATCGCAGACCACCATGCCAATCATTGGCACTCTCAAAAGCAGCATCGGCCTTTTGCTTTTTCTCAGCCTGAACTTTCCAGTGGATGGGATCACAGCGCCTGCCTATCTCCATATGGTTCGCGCACTTGCGTTTTCGATCAAGGCTGCGCCCACCATGATGCTCGATATGACCACTCTCGGTGGACTTCTGTCAACCGTGGATCAAACCATGGGAGTTCTCTTTGTCACGGCGCTCAAGATCGGAATCCCCGCAGCAGGAATTCTATTCATCGCCACTGTGGCACTTGGATTGATCGGACGCGCCGCGCCGCAATTGAACCTGATGAACATGGGTGTTCACATCAATATCATCCTGGGCCTGACACTGCTTCTCGTTCTTTCGCCGATCTACATTCCGATCATGGGCGGAGCATTCCAGTCCATGTATGATATCATAGGCACGATGCTGCGCGATTGGCCCGGGAAACATTCATGAAAATGGTGCATGAGTCTGACCTGGATCTCTCTGATCCAATTGAGTTTGAGTTTTCGGCTTCTCTTTCGTTTGATTTCGCAGGAGTGGACGCGGTCTTCTCCATTCCGGCAGACGCCCTTCCCCACTTTCATCTAAGCCGATTCGCGGCGGAAGATGAAGGCCGAACCGAAGCTCCAACAGAAAGACGCCTGCGAGAAGAAAGAGAGAAAGGTCGAGTCGCGCGTTCGCAGGATTTGACCAATGCGGTTGTATTGCTCGGTGCGGTGATGGGTCTTTATTTTACCGGCGGCTACATGGTAAATCAGTGCATGCAGTTGTTCCACAGATTCTTCAGTGAATCAGCATTCGCACAAACCAGCTTTCAAGCAGAAGACTTGAAGTCATTTGTTGGAACGCTGTTCTTTGAAGTATTTAAGATCTGCATGCCGTTATTCGGCATTTCTATGTTCATGGGAATTGTTGGAAATGTAGTCCAGGTAGGCGGTCTTTTCACGGTTCGCCCCCTGTTTATGCCGGAAAGACTCACACCTGATTTCACGCGCATCATTCCAAGCAGAAGGAACTTTTATCTTTTGCTCAAGACTCTGGTGCTGGTAGGCATCATTGGATTTACCGCGTACATGGTGATCATGGACGATTTCATTCCAATGCTGAAGTCTGCCGGGATGGATACAAGACAGGCGCTTGTACTCTTCGCGCATTCGGCATTCAAACTCTTGATTGTCTGCGCAGTTCTTCTACTTGCTCTAGCGATTCCTGACTATTTTTACGAACGCTTCGAGTATATGGAAAATCTGAAAATGGACATTTCAGAAGTGAAGCGAGAGAGAAAGGAAGACTTTGGTGATCCACTTGTGCGCCAGAGACAAAGAGATCGTTACTTCCAGCTCACGCGACAGCGCAACATGCTAAAAGAAGTACCAAAAGCGGATGTGGTCATCACAAATCCGACTCACTATGCTGTTGCTCTTCTATACGATCCTGCAGTTGCCACTGGACCACGAGTGATTGCGAAAGGGCAGGACTGGCTTGCATTCGAAATCAAAAGAATCGCACGCGAAAACGATGTACCTATAGAAGAAAACCCTGAAGTGGCGCGCGCCATATACAGCGCTGTGGAAGTGGGACGGGAAATACCGGAAAACCTCTACCGGGCTGTCAGTCTGATCTTTGCGAAACTGGATAAATTCAAGGCGGTAAGAAGCTGATGTTGGAAGAAATTCGCAAGAATTTGAGAAACGCAGACACGGTGCTTGGCATCGGCGTCATTCTCATTTTCGCATTGATTGTAGTTCCACTTCCGGGTCCGCTTCTCGATGCTCTGATCGCAGTTAGTTTGCTTGCAGGTCTGTTGATTTTGCTAACCGCCCTTTCTTCCAAGGGGCCGGCCGACTTTACTGTTTTTCCAACCATTCTACTTGTTACGACGATCTATCGCCTTGCTGTAAACGTGTCCACAACCAGGATGATTCTTTCCAAAGGAGAGGCGTCTAACTCTGCACTTGTAAATGCGTTTGGAACGTTCGTGGTGGGCGGCAGCGGCATGGGCAGTTACGTGATTGGCGCTGTGATTTTCATCATTGTGATGTTAGTGCAGATCATGGTCATTACAAAAGGTGCAACGCGCGTGTCCGAAGTGGCAGCAAGGTTTGCTCTCGACGCGATGACGGGCAAGCAAATGGCCATTGATACGGATTTGCAGAATGGTCACATCACAGAACAGGAAGCACGACAGAGACGGGAGAATGTTCAAAAGGAATCGAACTTCTATGGAGCCATGGATGGTGCTTCCAAGTTCATCCAGGGGGACGTACGGGTAGGTCTGATCATCACAGGCATCAACATCGTGGGTGGTTTGATCATTGGGATGACCATTCGCGGAGAGCCGTTCATCGACGCACTCGCAAGGTATACAAAGTTTACAATCGGTGACGGTCTCGTGAATCAGATTCCAGCTCTGATGATTTCTGCCGCCACGGGTGTGATCGTTACGCGAAGCGTGGGTGAAGAGAGTCTACCTACAGACATTCGCAAGCAATTGTTTCGCAACCCGCAGATTCTGTATGTGGTGGGTGCAGTACTCGTCATGGCCGGACTTCTTCCTGGATTCCCTCTTCTGTCTATGGGAACGGTGGGTGGTTTCATTCTATTCCTTGGATATAGAATGGATCAATCTCTCAAGCAGGCTAAAATAGAAGATGTAAGAAAGGAAAAAGAGAAAGTAGAAGAGCGAAAGCCAGAGTCTTACACGCAGCAGGCGAAGACGGACAAACTGGGCGTCGAAATTGGCTACAACTTGATTCCACTTGTAGATCCAAAATCAGGAGGTACGTTGCTGGATCAAATATCGCGACTGCGAGGACAATTCGCGCGAGATATGGGCCTGATAGTTCCTCCGGTGCGCATCCGGGATAACATGAGTCTACAGCCGAATCAATACCATGTTCGCCTGGACGGGGATGTGGTTGGCGATTTTGTACTTAAACCAGATCATCTCATTGGCCTTCCAACTCGTGTGCGAGATCCACTGCCTGGTCTCGAAGAATTCACGGAGCCCACATACAATATGCGCGCAGTCTGGGTTCCTTCTGACATGAAGACGGACGCTGAAAATGCAGGCTATGATGTAGTGGATCCTGCATCCGTCATCGCAACGCATCTTTCGAGTATCATTCGCAAATCGAGTGCCGACATCATGGGTCGCCAGGAAATCAAGGAAATCCTGGATAGCATTCGTCAGGATCATCCAGTCATCGTCAGCGAAGTTCTTGATGAAAGAAAAATCCCTATGGGGCGCATCCAGGAAATTCTCAAACTACTTCTTCGCGAAGGTGTTTCGATCAGGAACATGGTGCGCATTCTCGAAGTGATCGCGGGTCAGGCAGAAAAGCAAATCTACGATCCCTACATTGTCTCAGAAGCAGTGCGTATGGCTCTTCGCCGTCAGATTGTTGCAGACTATATCCAGGACGGCGTGCTCCATTGCATTACTGTTTCTCCTGACATTGAACGAAGAATGAGGGATGCAATTCATTCAGATCCAACAGAAGGATTCATTCTTGCTCTCAAGCCGGATCTCAACATTGCCATTCGCGATGCTTTCGTGCAGGAGTTCCAGGCGTCGCAGCAAAAAGGAAAAATGCCAGTGTTCATGTCCAGCCGCGTGATTCGTTCTCCGCTCTTTGACTATTTGATCCGTTTCTTGCCGGCCGGAAATTTCACAGTGCTTGCGCATGAAGAAGTGCCACAGGGCGCCGGCATCAAAGTAGAAGTGAGCGGACAGGTTGCACTGCAGAAGGCGGAGGTTGCCGTCTAACGGGCAGTGCCGATAGGCAGTGCTGGCAAGCACTGCTAGAGGGTATGATCAGTAGGTAGTGTCGTGCACCAGTCTTGGGCGCGCGAGCTGTCCATCCTTTCGCATTTCAAAATGCAAATGTGGTCCGGTGGATCGTCCAGTAGATCCAACCGTCGCAATCTGCGCCCCGGCCGCAACCATCGCTCCTCTCTTCACTGTGAATGCTTTTAGATGACCGTATAACGTTCTGTAACCGTGACCGTGGTCTAGCACAACCAGATTGCCGTAGCCTCCGAGGTTTCCACAAAACACAACTTTGCCCGGGCGACTCGCCAGAACCGGTGTCCCTTCCGGTGCCGCCAGGTCCATTCCTCCGTGAAAAGTTTGTTTGTTTGTGAATGGATCGAGTCGTGTTCCGTACGAAGAGGTTACAATGAACTTGTGAAGAGGATAAACAAAATCATTCCCCCGAAAGATCTTGCTCTCCTCCGGATGAAACCTCAGGCCTGCGAAGAAATGCATCTTCGCATCCGGAATATATACGGACATAGGTCCGCCTTCTTCTCTGAAAATGCCGCGGGCGTTGGGAATGAGGATCTGATCGCCTTCTGCCAGGTCTGCGGCGGCCGCGAGATGATTGAGGGATGCGAGAGTGTCCGGATCCTGATGCGTGCTCGTCACGATTCTATAAAAGTTGTCATCTTTCGCAACAGTGTATCGCGCAAAGCGAATCGGCACTGCCAGCCCCTGTCCCCTCATCGATGATTTCACATTCTGCGAAATCTCATCTCGCAAAAGACGAATCGCATTCCCGCTGCGAATGCTTGGAAGAGTCATGATTTCAGAAGCAAACGCTGTGCCGGCAAGCGGACCAAGCACGAGGGCGACAACTACAGCATGAAGCCTTCTGCGAAGAGACGCGCGCACATTTAAATATCGATCTACGGCACAGAAGTATGATCGATTTTTGGCCGTGGCCATCCTCTCTGGACTCCTTGTTTTTGTGGCCCTGGCTTCTTTTTTTTCCCTGTCCACTGGCTGGCTTCCTCCCGGTCCGATGAGACCACTCCTGGAGAAGGGCGTGTATGGTGCCATTGCTCTGGCATCCGTTCTCATCTACGGTAAGCTACTCCCAGTCCTATTTGCACCGGCACCGGCCATCGTCGCCAGAACCGTCCGCACACGGGTCCAGATTGTAGCAGGCATCACATGCGGCCTGGCCCTCGCCGGATTGCTGGATCTGATCCTTGCTTTCTTTCCTGAGGGACATGATCCAGCTCAAAGCTGGCAAATGATTGCTTCCGGAATTCTTGCGTCTGCACTCGAGGAGCTCTTGTATAGAAGAGGATTGCAGAGTTACCTTTCCCGATGGATGCCCCCGGTTGCTTCCGTTCTCGTTTCTTCCGTTTGTTTTGCGGCAACGCATCCAATGCCTGGAGCGTTCTACGTGTTTTTCTGCGGGCTGGTCTTCGGGGTTTTATACTGGCGCTCCGGTCTGCTTTCGGCGATTCTGGCACACGGTGCTTACAACTTCGCCATACTTGCGTCGGCTCCGTGGGCGTAGCGGCTCATTCTTTCTGGCTGCCGCACTCTGCATCACATCCGTGCAGGCGGAAACATTTCGATCCTTTGAATCCGCCGAAACCCCGGACGCGTTGCGCTGGAAACTCGTGGCGCTTCTCAACAAAGTAGATAGCAACAACTTCCAATACGAACCGGAGACAATGGGCTTTGCCTATCTCTACCAGAGTATATTCACTTCGCCATTCAATTACAGACTCTACGCGGGGACCGTAAGCGAAAAACAATCCATGACCATGATTCGCCTGGAAGGGCGCACAGGTGACGTGAACGTTTTCTCGCGCATACTCGAACAGGAAAAGTTAATCAAACTGGACCCTCTCTATACAGGAGAAGGAAAGGAAATCCAGTACGCAGCCCTCACTCCAAAATACCACTGGATAGGCCAGCCTCTCAACTGGGTGGCACCGTGGCTGGGCGTGCTTCACGCGTCTTATGATTCTCCGCGCCTGACAACGGGACAAACAGTGTTTCGATTCTCCATGTACTTCGGAATCGACGCAGTGCTCGTATGGGCGGCAGGACGAAACTTTTTCAGGGACAAATTCAACGCACAAAAGTATGCAGGGAACATCGCAGCCGCTCTCTTTCTGCCACGAGTCATAGGCTCCATCCAATCCGCAAATCTAGTGCGCGGACACAACCGTCTGGTGGAACTGAAGTACACTTTTCCCGTACAGTGAGCCTGCATAAAGCCATCGCAGTCTCCTTACTGTTGCATGCTGCATTTTTCGCAGCGGCCATGATTCGCATCGTATATTTCCCGGTGATTCAGGCTGCCCGCGGTTTTGCAGTCGAATTCATGAACAGCGGAGCCCAGGGGCAAATGAACCCGGGCGGACAGCAGGGTCCTGGGACACATTCGACTCCCGGGGGCGGGATCAAACGAGGCGCAAACACGGGAACTGTTTCAGATCTACTCAATAGCATCACCTATCCACCGTTAGCTGAACAGATGGAACTGGAAGGAACCGTAACCGTGGAGACAATTGTTGGCAAAGACGGGCAGACTATCTCTGCAAAGGTGATCAAGTCGAGCGGACACGAAATACTCGACCGCGCGGCTTCAGATGGAATCATGCACTGGATCTTCACGGACGTTGCAAGCGGTGTCAAAACGAACATTCGCGTAAAATTCAAACTCAAATGAAGCGAACATGACTGCTCCACTCAAAGTCATCTACGAAGACAATCACCTCCTGGTCGTAGATAAACCGGTAGGGCTACTTTCGCAAGCAGACAGCACTGGAAGGCCGGATCTGCTGACGATCTGCAAGGCATACATCAAAGAGAAATATGGCAAACCCGGGGACGTTTATCTGGGGCTGGTACAGAGGCTGGATCTCAGTGTCAGCGGTGTCATCGTATTTGCACGCACGTCAAAAGCAGCCGCTCGCCTGAGCGAACAAATCAGAGAACGCGAACCAATCAAGATTTATCAGGCACTGGTCGCAGGAGATCCGCCCCACGAAGGCCATCTCGAAGGTTTCTATTATAAAGACGAAGAAGCGCTCATGGCAAGAAAGACAGAACGCGGAAAACCGGGGGCGAAACGCGCCTCTTTGAGTTTTCGAAGATTGAATTCAAGTGACGCGACTCATCAAGCTCTTCTCGAAATCACTCTGGAAACCGGTCGCTTTCATCAAATTCGAGTTCAATTGAGCGATGCTGGATATCCTATTCTGGGTGATGAGAAATATGGAGGCCCTCGACACAAGTCGGGGATGGCGCTACGATGCGTTTCTCTGACGATTCAACATCCTACGCGAAAAGAGCTCATGACATTCAAAGCGGACGGAGACTGGACCAGGGCATTCGCGTAGAATCCGGACAAAAAAAAGGAACCCTCTCGGGTTCCTTCTCTCGAAAATCGCCTGTGGCGATTCTACAATCAGGCGCGAACTTTGGAAGCCGCTTCCTTGATTAGACCTGCTGCGATTTCGTTCTTCTGGATCTGGCTTGTGCCTTCGTAGATCTGAAGAATCTTCGCGTCGCGGAAATACTTTTCAACTGGATACTCTTTCGTGTATCCGTAGCCGCCATAAATCTGAATTGCATCTGTCGCAACAGCCATGGCAGAATCAGCAGCGTAGCATTTTGCCATCGCAGAGAATTTAGCAGTGTCTTTGTGTCCAACTTCAGCAAGTGCTGCTGATTTGTAAGTAAGCAGACGAGATCCTTCAATGCGAATCGCCATGTCAGCAAGCATGTGCTGGATAGCCTGAAATGTTGCGATCTTCACGCCAAACTGTTCGCGTTCACGGGCATACTGAACCGCACAATCGAATGCGCCTTGAGCAGTTCCTACAGCCTGAGCTGCCACAGCCGGACGAGAGAGGTTCAGAGTCTTGAGCGCGTGCAGGAAGCCGTTGTTTTCGCGTCCACCTACGATGTTTTCTGCTGGAACTTCGCAGTCTTCGAAGATCAACTGACGGGTTTCAGAGCAACGAATGCCGAGTTTATCTTCTTTCTTTCCGAAAGAGAAACCTTTCCATCCCTTCTCTACAAGGAAGCATGACATACCGCGAGGACCGCGATCTTTTGCAGTGAGGGCGAATACAGTGTAGTAATCCGCCTGGCCTGCGCCAGAAATCCACTGCTTGGTTCCGTTCAGGATGTAACGATCTCCTTTCTT
>Ga0268298_10004052_pt1 | contig 14504 bp, 12 predicted proteins | sample WWTPWeurt_MetaG_FD_194462 | JGI IMG/M metagenome (GOLD analysis project Ga0268298, IMG submission 194462) | Activated sludge microbial communities from WWTP in Nijmegen, Gelderland, Netherland - WWTP Weurt | ecosystem: Engineered > WWTP > Aerobic digester > Activated sludge | place... | reverse complement strand
AGCGTAATAAAAGATTGATTTGCTGCGTCTACAAAAACCGTATTGCTGGCGATCACGGCATTGACAAGGGTGTTTGTACTAGGACCGGGATACATGGCTCCACCGGTATTCATATTGCGATTGTACTGTGGGTAATTGGAAGAGGATACGCTAAGCCTGATCTTATGTCCGGCTTTGAAAGTGTTACATGTAGAAGCAAGTTCGATTGTTGCAGTATAGGCAGTACCCGGACTCATATTCAGGGTATCACCGGGAGCATAGCCATTTCTGAATCTCATTCTCACCACTCCTGTTTGCAATAACATCGATCTTCCTCCCGGCTCTACATCACAAAGACGTACATCAAAATCAGTATCTTTTCTATTGGAGGAAACCCGAAGTGTTACTTTTGCTTTTCCTTTCATGACAACATCATTAGCCAAAGCTTCTGTCGAAAATACTAAGATGTCATTTCGGTTCTCAACGGCAGTGTCCTGCCTCCACGGACCTTGTTTTAGTGTTTGTTTTAGTGTTGCGCCTCCAATTGTTGGTGAAGGATCATTGGGGTCGTAATTGTAGGACATGCTGCTGGCAGTAGGGCTAGGAGCTACGGTTTTCAAACTATTATCTCCACATAAAATATAATTCACATTGGTGATGCCACTCAAAGGCCAGGTATTTGAGCTATTCCAGTTATTTTCTCCCATTTGATAATAACTGATATTAGGAAGATTGTCATATCCGTTCGGAATATTCCTCAAATAAAAATCAAAAAATTTCACTGCGAGAGAATCATTATCAGAGGCCGCGTTTGGATAACTGAGTTGTCCTTGATTGGAGGAGCCTACATAAGCAGTTCCATTACCGCCATGTGCCCAAGGACCCATTTGAATTTTGTGTTTTGTGCGAACATTCACCGGAGAAAGTGTACGGATCCCATTATAAAATGCCAACATACTTTCAATGTTGTGATCGTACCATCCACCTATCATCAAAGCGGGAACAAAAACACTATCCGGACGATAAGTTGTGCTCTCCGAATATTGCCACAAAAGATTTTTGGTTGGATTAGCGAGTAACATGGGTGACATATTAAAACCCAGCGCATCTAGTTGATCTACATATTCTGTCTTGAGACAGCCACCCGGAAAATAATCGGCGTAGGTGTACTGAGGAGCCGCTACAAGTGGGCAAATACAAGTGAGATTAGCAGGATTTTCTTTAGCAGTATTGAATTGAACTTTCCCTAATGCCGAAGGGCCCCAGGTTCCCACTTTTCCATTGCTCCAAGGTTTAGAAGCGATCCATTGCACTACATCTTTACCGTCTTTTCCTGTTCCCGGGTTTCCTACATAGGCAGCACCCAGGTTACTGAATCTGCCTCTCCAATCCATGATCACAAAAATATAGTTACTCGAATTCAAATTGTATTTAACTCCCAAAGGTAATCCTGCCAGCGAAAAACCTAATTTATTATAGGGAGTCTGAATGAGGATGGTCGGACACTGGCCTGTACAACCTGCAGGTTTATACACATCCACCTTTAAGTATTTTCCATCACTTGCAAGCACTGAGTCAATAAAGGTTGGAAAAATGGTTTGTGCCTTTGAAGCGAATATCAATAAACTAAAAAAGAGTGCGAATTTTTTCATACGATCAGTTATAAAGATAGTGAATTTGACTTAGTAGAAAGAGAAAGGTTTAATCAATTCTTCAGATTCTTATCATCTGGCAATAAAAAAAATCCCTACCTTTAATGCCCTATGCAATTGCTTTCTCCTTCCAACTTTATCGATTACGAACTCATTGATTGTGGTGATTTTGAAAAACTGGAAAGGTTTGGAAAATACATTACGATCCGTCCGGAACCACAGGCCGTATGGCCCAAAGTGAATTCGTATGCGGATTGGGAGAAGTTGGCACATGTAAAGTTTGTACCTAAGAATAGCAGCAGTGGAGAATGGAAGAGGATCAAGAACATGCCGGATCAATGGGAGATCATGTATGAATTACGAAGTACGAGTAAGGAAGTACGAAGTACAAATAGCGAAGGACGTAGTTCTGGAACTATAAAATTTCGTTTGGGTTTAACTTCCTTTAAACATGTGGGTGTTTTTCCTGAGCAAGCAGTGAATTGGGATAAGATCTACAATTTTTTAATTGAGGAAGAAAAACCAAAATTCTTAAATCTGTTTGCTTACACAGGTGGGGCCAGTTTAGCTGCGAAGGCGGCTGGAGCCGATGTAACGCATGTGGACAGTATTAAGCAAGTTGTAACCTGGGCGAATGAGAATATGAAAAAAAGCGGATTGGATAATATTCGCTGGATGGTAGACGATGCTTTGAAATTTGTGAAGAAGGAGATAAGAAGAGGAAATTTCTATCAGGGAATTATTTTGGATCCACCGGCATTCGGGCACGGACCGGATGGTGAGAAATGGAAACTGGAAGATAATATAGCAGAGATGATGAGTAGTGTGCTGCAAATTCTGGATAAGGAATCACATCTATTGATACTTAATGCTTATTCACTTGGATTTTCTGCTCTAGTACCGGAGAATCTGTTACGCCCATATGCCAAGAAGAACAAAAGTGAATTGAATATTGGCGAATTATACCTGCAGGCCAAGAGTGGCGTAAAACTTCCTTTGGGAGTTTGGGGTAGTTTAAAGAAGTAAGCACTTCTTACTTTACTACCATTTCGTATTAACAGATTAACAGGCACAACTGCTAAAGTGTGCTAAAATTCAGCTTGTTACTGACCGCGGTCATTTTATTCGCTTTTCTACGGCAGTAACTTAGTTTTATAAACCAAAACCTATAAAGATGAAAAAAATCTACTTAGCAATTTTTGCAATACTTGCAGCCAGTATGCCAGTATGCGCTCAGCTTACATTGACCAAGGCCGTTCATTCTCCTGTTGTGGGGGATGTCGTGAATTACAAGGAATATGATTCCACTGCTGTGGTACCAAAGAATATTGGCTTGGCTCAGACATGGAATTTTTCTGCCATGACTTCTACTCAAAATGCTTACGCTACTACTTATACGAGCACGAGTTCAACTCCTGCAAGTAGTTTGTTTCCCGGAGCTGATCTGGTAAGGATGTCAGCTGGCAACGATGTTGATTTCTTGAATGTAGGAGGAAGCAATTATGAGTTTCTTGGAAATTATAAACCAAGTGGCCCGGAGATCATGAATTTTACCAATACTGCTGTTATGATGGCATGGCCTGTTGCTTCAACAAACAACTATAGTGACGTTGTTTCCGGTTCAATTACCTCCGGTACTACTGTTATTGCTGTATTAGGAACAATTAGCTATACAGCATCCGGAACGGGTACTGTAATCCTTCCTGGTTCGGTGACGCATACGAATTGTCTTCAGGTAATTCAGAGTGTTTCGATTGTTATCGGCACTGGCACGAATGCGACCAATTATTCACATATCGCTTATTCATATTATAGCAGCCAAACTAAGCATCCTGTAGCTGAAGTACAATATGAAAAGGAGGTATCTGGAGGTAATACAACAAAAAGTTTCAGAGCGTCTTTTAATACAATTGGAATGCCTGCTGGTTTAACGGATAATATGAACGAAGGCACGCAACTTTCGGTCTATCCAAATCCTGCTTCTGATAATTTGACTATACACTTAAACGGAGTTGTAAAAATGAACAAGGCCGTTATGTACGATCTTACCGGTAAAGTAGTTCTTGAAACAGCACAAAACAAGATCGATGTTAGTACACTTGAACCTTCGGTCTATCTTCTTAAAGTGATCACAGACAAGAATGTGATCACAAAGAGAATAGTGGTTAATCATTAAATTGTCCAGAATTTTAAAAGCCCGTTTAAAAGACGGGCTTTTTTTATGCCTGGTACTTAGGTAATTCTTCTATCCTGTTATCTTCTCCCCATACAAAATCACTTATGCCATTACTGATCATGATGTATTTAGCTTTTAATACTAGATTATAACGTAAAGCCTGTTCGAGTGTGTCTTTTGTGAGGTCGACATACGGTGCCTTGCATTCAATGAGGATCAAAGGCAATTTATTGCTGTCGAAGACAAGAATATCAAATCGTTTCTTAGTTCCATTCAATTCAATTTCTCTTTCCATTCCAATGTTACCGGCAGGATATCCTTTCACGTTCACCAGATAATTCATCACATGTTGACGAACCCACTCTTCAGGTGTAAGGATTAGCCATTTCTTTCTGAAAACATCCAAGATCTGAACCTGTTCTTTCTCTTTTCTAAGGCGAACATCATATGGTGGATATTTAAGGGTAAGGTCCAGCTGTTTTTCAAATTATTTTTAAATATATTTACATTAATTGAATTAAATAAATTTATCGCTGAATGAAAAGTAAAGAAGAAATTGTAAATAACTGGCTTCCCAGATACACTGGTGTGGCACTGAATGATTTCGGTAAGTATATCATTCTGGTCAATTTCACCAATTACGTTCACATGTTCGCTAAAAAGTACAATGTAGAGGTGAAAGGCCTGGATAAGCCCATGAGTTCTGCAACTGCTGAAAACATTACCATTATCAATTTTGGAATGGGAAGTGCCAGTGCGGCTACAATAATGGATCTTCTTTCCGCAATCAATCCTGCCGCGGTATTGTTTTTAGGTAAATGTGGTGGTTTAAAGAAAAAGAATCAGTTGGGCGATCTCATATTACCTATAGCTGCGATAAAAGGAGAAGGTACCAGTGGAGATTATCTCCCGCCTGAAGTTCCTGCTCTCCCGGCATTTAGTTTGCAGAAAGCAATTTCCTATACCATTCGTTTAAAGGGGAAAGATTATTGGACCGGAACGGTTTATACAACGAATAGAAGGGTGTGGGAGCATGACGAAGAATTTAAAGAGTATTTGAGAAGTGTTCGTACCATGGCTATTGATATGGAAACAGCTACAATCTTTACAGTAGGATTTCACAACGCAATTCCCACAGGCGCTCTTCTTTTGGTTACAGATCAACCCATGATCCCTGAAGGAGTTAAAACGGAAAGCAGCGATGCGAAAGTAACTGAGAATTTTGTGAATGATCATCTTCAAATAGGAATTGACTCCCTGAAAGAATTGCAGAACAAAGGAGTTTCCGTTAAACATCTTCGCTTCGAATAATTTGGCACTAAAGAAAAATAATCCGGCTTCTTATTATATCAAGGGTATACAAAAAGGAGATGTTGCTATACTCAGTCGAGCAATTACTTTGGTTGAATCAACTCGTCCTGAGCACAGGGCCTTGGCAGAAAAAATTCTGGCAGGCTCAATAAAACGAACCAAAAGGTCATTTCGTTTGGGAATAACCGGAGTTCCGGGTGTAGGTAAAAGTACATTTATTGAAAGTTTCGGAAAGGAAGTTTTGTCACATGGGCATAAGCTTGCCATTCTTGCCATCGACCCTTCCAGTAATAAAAGCAAGGGTAGTATACTGGGTGATAAGACCCGAATGGAACAACTTGCCAGAATGGAGAATGTTTACATTCGTCCTTCACCAAGCGGAAAGACATTGGGAGGAGTGGCACACGCAACCTATGAAACGATCTTGTTGTGTGAGGCCGCAGGTTTTGATTATATATTGGTAGAAACAGTAGGAGTAGGACAGAGTGAAGTGGCTGTAAGTCGTGTAACTGATTTCTTTCTTTTGTTAATGCTTGCCGGTGCGGGTGATGAATTGCAGGGAATTAAAAGAGGCATCATGGAAATGGCCGATTCAGTTGTGATCACCAAGGCTGACGGATCCAATCTGGAAAAAGCAAAAAGTGCAAGAAATGAATTCGCTAGAGCTATTCATATGTTGCAAGCACCGGAAAGTGGGTTCACGCCTCGAGTGGAAATTTGTTCTGCTATAGAAAATACCGGAATCAAGAATATTTACGATCTATTGGAGACCTATCAGGTTTTTGCGAAAAGCAATAAGTACATTTCTGCAAAGCGAAAAAAGCAGCAGAATGAACTGCTTTTAATTGCTGCAGAAGAAGAGTTAAAGAATGCTTTTCATTCTGATAAAAAGGTACTCAGAAAACTGAAGGAACTTGAAAAGAAGACCATCTTGCCATTTGTGGAAGCCGGCAAACTGGTAAAACACTTTCTGAAGTAACTCGATTTATTCAAGCAACATTGCTTTCTCAATCACGCAATTCTTATCGTCAAAAATAAAATTAAAGGAGCATAGGCCTGTAACAAGAAACGGGCGACGAATAATACAAATTCCGTTTTGTAACATATTGACAATCAATTAATAATAATTAAGTCCTCCAGTAACTTTTTAGGGCTAACTTCGTCTTACTACTAACAAAAGTGAACATTTCTGACTATAACCAATGTGTTGAACTGCATGCAGACGGAGTCTTTCGTTTTGTGCTGAAGCACATAAAGGACAGAGATAATGCGAAGGATATCGTTCAGGATGCTTTTGAGAAAATGTGGAAGAAGATAGATTCAATTGAATCAGAAAAATCAAAGACCTATTTATTTACCACAGCCTATCATACCTTAATTGATTTTACACGTAAGGAAAAAAAGAAAGCCGATTTTTCTGAAGTGAATTTTAATGAACATTCACATAGCCATCAGTATTCTGATCTCAAAGAAATATTGAATCGTGGACTGGAACAGCTTCCTGAAATTCAAAAAACAGTTTTATTGTTGAGAGATTATGAGGGATATGATTATGCAGAGATAGGCAGCATTACCAACTTGAATGAAAGCCAGGTGAAGGTTTATATTTTCAGGGCGCGTACTTTTTTAAAGAATTACATTGGTAAGCAGGAGGTGGTGATATGAGCAGAATTAATCTAAATAATTATGAAGCGTTTCTGCTCGATCACCTGGAAGGAAAATTGAATGTAGAGGATCTTGCTGAATTAAAAGCATTTTCACTTGTGCATCCTGAACTGAACATAGATCTGGAGCAAGATGCATTGCCTTATCTGAATAAAGAAACGGAGAAAATTGATTTTAATTCTGATCTCTTAAAGAAGGAAGAAGTTGAAGATGAGGAGCTCATTTCTTATTTAGAAGGGACTTTGTCGCTCGAGAAGAAAGTTCTTTTTGAATTGAAGCTGGAGAAGGATAAAGTACTTCAGAAATTGTTACACTCGTATCAGAGAACCAAATTAAAGGCTGATACTGAGTTGGTGTATGAGGATAAGGAACTTCTATTTGCTGCTTCAGATGCAGCCTTGTCTGCAGACCCTCTACTGAATTATTTCGAAGGTCAGTTAAGTACTGAATCCAGGATAGCCTTTGAGAAGGAATTGAAGAGCGATAGATCCTTGTCTGTCCAGTTACAAATGCTAACGAAGACAAAATTAAAAGCAGACACAACTCTCGTCTATCTAAATAAGGAAGAATTGAAGAAAGAGGCAGTAGTGCTGGCTTTTTTCAGCACACGTCGCGTTGTTTCTATGGCAGCTGCGATCTTACTTATTTTCGGACTGATCGTACTCTTCACAAATCTGAATCGAGATACGGAAAAGAAAACAGAATTATTGGCGAATAAGAATGTTTCTTTTGTAAAAGAGAATGCTGTAAATGATGCAACAGTTTCAACGAATAAAGTTGAAGAGGTTTTGATAAATGCAAACACGAAGGGGATTTCTATTGTGGAGCAAAACAATGCATTCAATACGAAAAAGGAAAAACAATTACTTCCTGACTCAATAAATAAGAAGGAGGAACTTGAAAAGCTGATCGTTGAAAATAAAAAAGAGGAAACATCCTTTCCTGAAGCGTTAAAGAAAGATACTACATCACTTGCAGTAGAGATAAAGCAAGAAAAAGAACAAATAACGGAGCCGATCTATACTAAGAATGTGTTGCTAGCTTATGAGAAAGATGATGAGGAAGCCATTTCTCTACAAGAGGAAAAACCCGGTTTCTGGAAACGTGCTGCCCGCTTCGCCAATCAGGCAAACAAACTCGGCATGAAGGCTGTGAACGGAGAAGAGAACAAAGGAGATGGCTTTTTATTATCCTTTAATTCATTAAGCATAGAAAAAAAATAAAGGAGCTGTAACTTTTTTAAAACCTTGTGCGTCTTATTCCTAAACAAACAAAAAATGAAAACAAGAAATTTAGCAATAGCACTTATTCTGGGGCCTGTGATCCTGAATGCGCAGACCATCCTTGAAAGATCAGTAGGTTCGTTTAACAAGATCGAAACAAATGGACCCGTTAAGGTTTATTACCGTAGCTCAGACACTTCAAGTTTGAAAATCAAAGGCGGAGAAAAAGAAACTGCGCAGGTAGAAACAAAAGTTACCAATAATACACTTTACATTGATTTCAATGGAAAGAATTACGATGAGACAAAGATCTACATCAGCAATCCAAAACTTATTTCAGTTGCTTGTATAGGAGCAAGTGATTTCAGAACGGAGAATGTAATCAAGACAGATTCCTTTTCAATACAAGGTTCAGGTGCAGGAAATATTGATCTTGAACTCGAAACAAAATTTGTTGATTGCATCGCCTCGGGTGCCGGAAATATTCGTCTGCGTGGCACAAGCGAATCACTCAATGCGGTTGTATCCGGTGCAGCCGTTCTGAAAGCCTATGATCTGAATTGCAGAGATGTGAACGTAGATGCATCTGGTGCTTCCACTGCAAAAGTGTATGCAAGTTCCAAATTGAATGCCAAGGCAAGTGGCGCTAGTTCTATCAAAATAAAAGGAGAAGTGAAAGATCTGAGTGCAGAATCCACATCAGCCGCAAGCATTACCCGTATCATGGATAACAACGAAAAAACATCGAAAGGCGGAGATTCCACTACAATCCGATGGAAAGGAAAAAAAGTGATCATTATAGAAGGAGACAAGGAAAAGAATAAAGTGAGAATAGGAATGGATGGATCCTGGGATCATTGGGCTGGTTTTTCACTCGGTGTGAATGGATTGTTGACTCCGGCTGGAACCACTTCAATGGAAAAGCCATACAATTATATGGATCTGAATTATTCACGTTGCATCAATGTCCAACTCAACCCTTTTCAGCATAACTTTCATATCTATAAGAATTATGTGAATCTGGTGACGGGACTAGGATTTGAATGGAGAAGATACATGTTGGACCACAAAACAACTTTGAATCCTGACAGTAGTTTTGTTGCAGGTAAGATCGATAGCACCAACACATTCTCTTATAACAAGAATCTGTTCAAATCAACTTTGATCCAAGTTCCCTTGTTGCTTGAATTCAACACGAGTAAAAAGGCGAACAAGAGTTTTCATATTGCAGTAGGGGCAGTTGGTCAATTCATGATCAATGCCAAGACAAAACAAATACTGGAAAGTAAGGGAGATGAATTCACCAAGATACACAAGGATACTTATAACATGATGCCATGGAGTGTAAAAGCACATGCTTCGCTTGGATACAAGAATTTTACGGTGTTCGGAGAATATAATATCACGCCACTTTTTGAATCTGGAAAGGGACCGCAGTTGTATCCATTTGTTGCCGGTGTAAGGTTGATCGCATTTTAAGTGAATTCTGATATTAAAAATTAATTTCGTGTTCTAGGTTTGGTAAGTAGATCCTCCCTGCTGCAAGGGAGGATCTTTTATGTAAGTATTTTCGCTTTGTTTACAGAAAGGTTGACTTTATGCATGACAACAAATACTGTAACACTTATTATGGAAGCGAAGAAACACCAGACAGAAAGAACATAGCCGGTATAGAAAAAGATGGTTGTCAAGTAGGAAATAGCAAGGGCTGTGCCTACGGTCCACATTCTTTTTACCGAAGAAAGAAAGGCTGGAAGAATGGTTACGATCATGTAGAAAATGCCACCATATCGGGTGAGGCCGGCCGGATAATCTTGTCCATAGGCAATGTGATAATTGGAAACTTTTGCCTGTACATGGAATGTTAGTAAACAATAAGCAAGAAACAAGGAGATAATGATACCGATGATCACCAAGAACTTATCAAGACTCTTACGTTTTGCTTTGTCTGCTACAAACATGATCGAGGCAGGAACCCATACAGGCCAGACAATTTGAGCAAAGAATAAAAAAGTATAAGTGGCTACTTTCTGAAGTGGAGAATAGAATGAATCTGTTAGCGACAACCAAAGAAATCCTTCTGCGAATTGTTGCATAGCAAAGATGAGGGGGATGCTCGCAAATGCAAGCTGGGACGGACGCTTTACTTTTTTTATACAAGCTACGCTTATACTTGAAAGAATGATCCCTGCTCCAAAACTTGCCCCTGCTGAAAAACACATTTCAGGTAATGTAATTCTTCTAATCGGATAAAGTGAAGATTAAGTTTAGAATAGGGTATCAGAGCGACTAATTCGGGCTTTGTGTAGTTGGAGACCTTGTATTGTTTTTGTTCTGCCAAACAGGATAAAAAGTGGCCGATGCTTTGTGTTAGTAGCGTGGCATTTTACTTAACCACTTTGTTTTTTTCAATTCAAACCAATTTGTCAATTCACCTTCAAAGTCAAAGGTCTCTATATAGTCAAAACCTAATTTAGTCAAAACCTTTTTAGAGTCTATGTTTTTTGGGTCAGTAATTGCAAATATTGAATCTGCTTTCAGATTTGCAAAACCATATTCTAGTACCGCGATTGAAGATTCTGTTGCATAACCTTTTCCCCAATGTTTTTTCTTAAAGCGAAATCCAAGTTCGTAAAAATTAGTATGGTTATTCAGTGACTGATCAAAATATTTAAGTCCACACCAGCCAAGACATTCATTTGTTATTTTGTCAACAACTGCCCAACGTGCTATTCCATTTTCTTGATATTGCTTTTTAAGTATTTCGATTACCTTTTTTATTTCGTCAGTGGATTTCACAGGCTTATTTTCAATGTATAAATGAACTTCCGGGTCTGAGTCCATCTCGAACAGATCGTTTTCATCTGTATACTCTAATTCTCTTAAAATAAGTCTCCCTGTTTCTACGAATATTTTCATTGTTGTCTTTTATCTAAACTATTCGCTAAATCCAATTTGGATGATGTTTCCTCTTCTTGTCAGACAAATCTTTCAAGAATTTTATTTCGCTTGCTCAACCATAAAATTACACACATTCATTACAAATAAAAAATGGTCGACCAACCTCTTTTCGTTCTTTAGAAATCATTATTTTTTAAATATGAATTATCAGAGAATAATTCGTTTTTTACTGATTTGGCCTCGCAACTCCAAATTAAAAATCGTTTTAGCTGATAAGTCCAGCCGATTCTTAACATTCTGTTCGTATTTCTCCAAGTGTATTTGATTATCTTCACCTTCCGAAAAAACCCTAACATGAAAAGAATTTTACTTCTGCTTTTTTCCTTTTTATTTGCATTCGCATATGCGCAGGATCCGCCGGTTGAAAATATATACAGCAGTTCTTTCAAGAAGGCTTATATTTTGAATCCTACGGTTCCGAAAGGAATTTTGGAAGCTGTTGCTTTTACGCAAACTCGTTTTCAACACATCAATTCATCTACTGAGGAAAGTTGTATGGGTTATCCTCGTACCTATGGCGTTATGGGACTGGTACAGAATGGTAAGAATTATTTTCGGAACAATCTGGCTAAAGTGGCGCAACTATCGGGATTCAGCGAAACAGCCATTCAGTCATCAGCCGAAAATTCTGTTCTTGCTTTTGCTTCGGCCTTTACGCAATTGCAAAGAAACGGGAACATCTTCTCACAGAAAATGGAGGATTATATTCAGATTTTGATTGAGCTGAGTGAGTTGCCTCTGAGTAATGATCTGCAAAATGATTTTGCAATGAATGCACATCTCTATCAGCTTTTCTGGTTCCTGAATCAAAGTCAGTTTCAGGAATCCTATGAATTTCCTTCATACCAATTGGATCTGGAGGAAATTTTTGGAGCGAATGCAAAAGTACTTGGGGCTAAAAACATTTCCATAACTAACAAAGAGATCAAAGGCAATGGAAATGCTTATAAGGTTTCACAAAACTTGCAGCTTTTTTCTTCACCAGATTATCCTTCGGCCATCTATGATCCTACTACCTGTAATTACAGCAGTAGAAATGGTGTTGGCATATCAGCCGTTACCATTCATTTCGTGCAAGGATCCTATGCAGGTTGCATTTCCTGGTTCAAGAACTGCAATGCAAGTGCATCTGCTCATTATGTTGTTCGTAGCAGTGATGGACAAGTCACACAAATGGTCCTTGAAAGTTTAAAGGCCTGGCATGTGGGCAGTGAGAATCCGTATACTGTTGGAATAGAACACGAAGGTTATATCAATAATATTTCCTGGTTCACCAATGCCATGTACAATTCTTCCGGTGCTTTAACGCGTGATATATGCAATAGCAATGCCATCAATAAATTTCGTACTTATTTTGGTCCGGGTTGCAGTGGAAGTTCTTCACAATGTCTACAAGGTGCCTGTGTGAAAGTGAAGGGTCATCAAATGAACCCGAATCAAACACATACTGATCCGGGTCCGAATTGGAACTGGGAAAAATTTTACAAGATCATCAATAATACTTACAGCATTACAGCTACGTATACAACCGTGAGCGGAAATTTTTATGATTCGGGTGGACCTGCGGCTGATTATTCAAATGATGAACGAAAATTCTGGCTTTTCACAAGGCCCGGCACAAACAACATTACTTTAAGTTTTAATACTTTTAATATAGAAAATAATTTCGAACATCTTTTTATTTACAATGGAGGCAGCATCAATTCTCCTCTCATCGGTGATTTCACTGGAACAGTGAATCCGGGTCCGGTTACTTCTGTGAACGATAGTATTCTGGTTGAATTCAGAAGTGATTGTGGAACAACAGCGCCTGGCTGGTCTGCGAATTTCATCATGAACGGAACAGTGGTGCCAACGCCATCGGATAACATTGCGCCAGTAACAACGATCAACACAAGCAACTATTGGAAGACAGCTCCTTTTACAGCAACAGTTACTGATGCTGATAACATAGGAGGAAGTGGCGTACAGAAAGGTTATTATCAGGTGATCGATTTTAATGGAACGGAGTGGAGGGCAAATGCTGCAAAAGGATTCTTTGCTGATAATTTCGATAATGCGATTCACCCGGAATGGACCGTGAAAACAGGAACCTGGAATGTGAATGCAAATTCATTGGTACAAACAGATGAGCTAAGTGCAGGTGCGGCCAATACTAATATTTATGCAGCGCTAACACAATCCTTGAGTAATCGTTACCTCTATCAGTTTCTCGCCAAGTTCGAAGGAAGTGGTGCATCAAGAAGAGCTGGATTTCATTTTTTTGTGGATAAGCCGGATAGTACGAATAGAAATAATTCGTATTTCGTTTGGTTCAGACTCGATGACCAGAAAGTACAGATCTATAAAGTGGTGAATAATGTATTTGGCGCACCTAAAGTGGATATTCCATTAGCCTTTACAGCAGGACAATGGTATGACATCAAAACAATTTACGATCGAATCACCGGCAAGATCACAGTTTACTGGAACAATAGTCCAATTGCAAGCTGGACCGATCCGAGTCCATACAGCAACGGAGATTATATTTCATTCAGAAGCGGCAACTGTAAATTTAGTATTGACGAAATAAAAGTGTATCGTTCACGCGCTAGTTCTGTTCTTGTTCCTTTGGGATCTACACCACAGGATGAGTTGCGGTACCAGAATCCGAATTCATTTACCTATGCAGGAAAAATAAAATCGATCTGTCAGGACTCAGCCGGAAATTTGTCTTCTATAACCTATGAGAATTTGAATGTGGATTGGACAGCACCTTCGAATGTTCCCTTTGTGAACGATGGATTACTGAGCGATCTTGATTCAGTAAAAACACTGAATACCTTAAGTGCAAGCTGGCAGGTTTCATTGGATCAGCATTCCAATGTTGCAGATTATCTCTACAGTATTGGAAGCGCACCTGGTTTAAGTGATGTGTATAACTGGACCAGCAGTTTTGGATCCAATTCAGTATCAGTAGGAGGATTGAATCTCATTCATCAGAATATTTATTACTTCAATGTAAGAGCTGAGAACGGTGCCGGACTGTTAAGTGGCATCAACAGTTCGGACGGAATAAAAGTAGATACGGTGGGTGCTGTAATTGGTATAGAAGAGAAGTATGCGCATCAATCACCAATAAAAATATTTCCGATTCCTTTTAAAGATAAAATAGAAATAGAAATATTTGAAAGAGAAAACTGCGTTTTGGATATGACAGATGCATTGGGCAGAAGAATTGACAGGAACATAGTCAGAAAAGAAACTGGGAATGGCAGCAAATGGACGATCAATACGGGAGATCTTGAAAATGGTATTTATTTCATTCGAAGAGAACAAAATGGCAAAACAAGCTTACACAAAGTGGTGAAATGATAAGTAATTCCATAGCTATCATATAAAAAGTTGATTATCAATGTAATAGCATAAACATTGAAAAAATTATATTTATAAATATTCTTTTTTATTCCCTAAAAATTTTTTTCATTTGCAGAAAATTAATTAAGCGCAGGTATGTATTGGACATTAGAATTAGCAAGTTGGCTGGAGGATGCTCGC
>Ga0268298_10004051_pt1 | contig 14512 bp, 12 predicted proteins | sample WWTPWeurt_MetaG_FD_194462 | JGI IMG/M metagenome (GOLD analysis project Ga0268298, IMG submission 194462) | Activated sludge microbial communities from WWTP in Nijmegen, Gelderland, Netherland - WWTP Weurt | ecosystem: Engineered > WWTP > Aerobic digester > Activated sludge | place... | reverse complement strand
GCCCATGTCGGTCTTCACCCAACCCGGGTTCACCGCCACACACACGAAGCCTTCTTTGCCTAGGGCGAGAGCGAGATTGCGCGTCGCCATGTTGAGTGCAGCTTTTGCCATGCGGTAGCCCCACGCTCCACCGCTGGTGTTGTCCGCGAGGGACGCCATTCCCGTCGACACGTTGACGATCTTCTTGGCATCACCCTGACGCAGAGCGGCGAGCGCAGCGCTCGCGACTCGCAGAGGGCCGAGCGCGTTGGTGCCGTAGGTCGCTTGCAAGTCCGTGAAGTCGAGCTCGGGGAACGCGCCCATCTTTCCCACGACGCCGGCGTTGTTGATCAAGACGTCGACCGGCTGCGTGAGGAGCCCGCCGAACGAACGGACGCTCTCCTCGCTCGCCACGTCCAGCGGCAAGACCGTGATCCTTCCGGCGACCTCGCCGGCGACCCGACGGAGCTCGGAGGCCTCTGCCGGTCGCCGGGCGCCCGCCACCACCTGGTCTCCCCGTCCCGCGAGCTGCCGACAGAGCTCGAGCCCGATGCCGCGGCCCGCCCCGGTCACGATGACACGCATGGCCCGAGTATGAACGACCCTTTCTGCCCCGAGGGCATGATCGTGAAGGCACGGCAGGTGTGGCCGAATTCGCACGTTCGCCGGGGTTTCGCCCCGACAAACCCCGAAGAAGCTGCGGATCTGGTTCCGGCACGCGGCGTGCTTGTAGCTCCAGCGAGGCAACTCGATGACCCCCCGGCGACCCAAGCAAGACGTGCTCTGGCTGGCATCCCTCTCCGTCTCCGAGCTTCGGACTCTGTTCGATCGGGCGCGGGTTCGGGAGCAACGGGCCGGACGCTTGCCTCGAGCGCCCCTCGGCTCGAGCCCGAACGTCTCCATGGCGCCGAAGCGCGCAGCCTGAGTCAGGGCGTTTCGAGTTTCAGGTCCAGCGCTCTGGCGCGCACCGCACGTTTCGCCGAGCGCTCCACACCGATGGCGTCGAAACCATGGGCGTTGGCGACTGCGAGCATGGTTCCGACGCCGCAGAACGGATCGACCACGGTGGTCGCCTTGGTGCTCCGGCGGAGGAAGCGGCAAACCGCGATGCAGGCCTCGACGCCCATGGCGCGGGCCCACGGCATCTCACCGAGTCGCGGGAGTACATCGGGGAAGGACTCCGCCGGGTCGAGGCGCTTGTCGCGGGAGAAACACGACAGGTGCGCGTAGGCGGGCCGTCCGAAGGTGATCGTGCCCGCGGGCGCGCGACACACGATTTTGTGCCAGAGCAGCGACGAGCCGCTCCGTTCGGCGCCGAGCGCGACCAGGTGACCTTTGTCGACCCAGCGCCCGTCGCGTTTCACGTCGGTCTGGAAGAACACGGCCACGCTCTCGTCGTCGACCTGGCGAGTGACGAGCGCCGCCATCTCGATGAACCAGCTGCGCCAGCCCTCGAAGTCGGCGCCCCCGAGCTCCGAGACATCGGGGAGCGAGGTCACGATGGCGTGGTCCGGCGGCAGACGAGCCGCGGCGAGGAAGCTCGGGCCGTCGCCCTGATGAACCACTCGGCTGGGCGTGGACAACGCGGAGCCCTCAGCGAAACGTGAGCTCGTGGGTTCCCGCGAGCTCGGCGTGGGTCACGAAGCGACTCGTGAGCTCCACGCCGTCGAGGAAGACGCGCGCGGGGATCCGATCCGGTCGCGGCGCCGGCGTCGCGCGGAGCGTGAGGTCGCCGCTCGGGCGGTGGAGGACGATCTTCGGGTGGCGCGGGACCGACACGATGTAGCGATCGGTTCCCGGCAAAGGGTAGAGCCCGGTCGCCGCGAACAAGAGCCAGGCGCTCATCGTGCCGCCGTCGTCGTTCCCCGGGATCCCGTCCACGCCGTCCCCGTAGAGTTCGGTGACCGCCCAATCCACGAATCGATAGCTCTCTTTGGGTGATCCCCAGGCCGCGAAGAGCCAAGGAGCGCCGATGTCCGGTTCGTTGCTCGGCCAGTAGTGCTGGCGCACGCCTAGGATCGGAGTGTCGAGCAGGCTCGCTTCGTAGAACTCCCGCAGGCGAGCGAGCGCGGCGTCGGTTCCTCCCAAGGTCTCGGCCAGGCCCTCGGGATCGTGCGGCACCATGAACAGGTAGTGCCAGGCGTTGCCCTCGACGTAGTGGTCGTCCATGGCCGTCGGATCTCCGAAGGGGACCCAGCTTCCGTCGCTCTTCTTCGCGCGAAAGAAGCCGACCTGGGCGTCGTAGAGCGCGCGGTAGCTCTGGCCGTGCTCGGCGAGGACCTTTTGGTCGGCGCTGCGGCCGAGGCGTTCGGCCCAGCGCGCGAGGGCCGCGTCGGCCACCGCGTACTCCTGGGTCTTCGAAACCGAGCCGCTCGAAACGTCCGAGGGCACGTAGCCGAGCGACAGATACTCGTCGACGTCGGCGTCACGACCGCCCACGGGGCCGGGGGACGGACCGAAGGCTGCGACCCTCGCGCTGTCGTACGCCGCGCCCTCGTCGTCGAAGCTCACGCCTTTCAGCGCCATCTCGGCGAGGACGATCTCACCCGGTGACCCCACCATGGTGTGGGAGTCGCCGTGGGCGATGGCCCACACGGGCACCGCGCCGCCCTCTTTGGCCATGGCCGCCAGCGTGTGTGAAAAGTCCTCGTTCCGCTCGTCTTCGGCCAGGAGGAGCCACGGGTGGAGCGTGCGATAGGTGTCCCACAAGGAGAAATCCGTGTATCGAGCGCGCTTTCCCTGGACGGCCTTCCCGCTCACGTCGATGTAGCGACCGTCGACGTCGCTCGTCAGCGTGGGCATGAGCGACGCGTGATAGAGCGCCGTTCCGACCAACGTCGCGTCGTAGTCGCTCGCACCGAACAGCTCGAAGCGATCGCTGAGCTTTCGCCACTCGGTCTCGGCGCTGGCGCGCATCCCGTCGAAGTCGAAGCTCGGGGCTTCGGCGGCCAGGTTCTTGGCGGCACCGGCCGCGTCCACGAAGCTCACCGCGATGCGCAGCGTCGCGCTCCGGGTGCCCGCCGGGAGCTCGACGAAACCGCCGAGCGGCACGCCTTGCCCCGTGGTCTGTCCCGCGTGGACGCTGGCCGCGTCGAAAGTGCCCAGCGCCGCGGGCTTGGGGTCGACGACCCCGCGCGCCCAGAGGTCGTAGCCGCCGGCGCCTCCGCTCATGTTCCCGAGGTGTCGCACGTGCGCGTCGATGGCCGCTGCCGCGGCATCGAACTTCAAGTCGGCGGCTTCGATGTCCCCTTCGAGTCGGTGGTCGAGATCGAAGACGATGACGGGGGTCGACCCCTCCGGGAACGCGAAGCGGAAGGTCGCCGCACGCAAGCTCGCTGTGAGCTCGACCCGGATGCCGTCGGCGAGCGTCACGGCGTAGTATCCCGGCCGAGTGGTCTCGCTCGCCCTGTCGAAGGCGATCATCCGCCCGACCTCGGTGCGCTTGGCGTCGCTCATCCCGAGCGTCGGCAAGATGCCCAGCGTGCCGTAGTCGGGGACGCCCGTGCCTTCGAAGTGGAGCAGCGAAAAGCTGCTGATGAGCGGGTCTTCGGCGTAGTAGCCAGCGCAATGGTAGAAGCTCGCGCCGCCGGTCTCGGAGCGTGTGTCCGGGCTCGGGTGGATCATGCCGAATGGCACGGCGGGGCCGGGATAGGTGGAGCCGACGCCGAAGCCGACGCCGGCGGTGCCGATGCGGGGATCGATGGCTTGGAAGAGGTCGACGCGTTTGGCTTCGGGCTCCACGCCTTCCGGGTCCCCGTCGGCGCAACCGGCGAGGCAGGCAAGGAGCGGGGGAACGACCGCGAAAGCGCGCACGCGAGCTCGAGCCTACCACGCTCTGGCGCCGGGCTGGCCTCGCGTGGGATGATGCGCCCTCATCCGAGAGGTCGATCGTGAGTGAGACGCAGCGTTACCACGTGATCGAGCGCATCGCTGCCGGCGGCATGGCGGAGGTGTTCCGCGGCGAGAGCGCGGGCATCGAAGGGTTTCGCAAGAAAGTCGCCATCAAGCGGGTCTTGCCCAAGCTGAGCGAGAACCGCGAGTTCATCCAGATGTTCTTGGACGAAGCGCGGCTGTGCGCCTACCTGAGCCACAGCAAGTGCGTGCAAGTGTTCGACATCGGCCAGGGCGGTGGGGCGCACTTCATCGTCATGGAGTTCGTGGACGGCGCAGATCTGAAAGAGGTGCTCGACTATCTGTCGAAGCATGCGCAGTCGATGCGCGTCGCGGTGGCGTGTCGCATCGCCATGGACGTGTGCGAAGGGCTCGCATACGCCCACTCCGCGTGCGATCACCACGGTCGTCCGCTGGACATCGTCCATCGCGACATCTCGCCGCACAACGTGCTCATCACTCGCTTCGGTGAGGTGAAGCTCGTGGACTTCGGTCTGGCCAAGGCCAGCTCGCACTTGACGGCCGAAGACGAAGACATCGTCAAAGGCAAGTTCGGCTACCTCGCGCCGGAGGTGACCCATGGCAAGAAGGCCGATCGGCGCGTGGACATCTTCGCGGCCGGCATCCTGCTCTGGGAGATGCTGGCCGGGCGCCGCCTGTTCTTGGGCGACACCGACGTGGAGACCTTCAAGCTCGTGCGTGCCGCGGCGATCCCGGATCCCCGGCAGTTCCGCAGCGACATTCCCGACGCGGTGGTGCGCGTGCTGGGCAAGGCGCTCACCAAGGAGCCGGAAGAGCGCTACTCGAGCGGGGACGACTTCGCGCGGGATCTCGGCCTGGTCTTGCGCGGCCTGTCGGAATCCGTCACCTACCTCGACATCGCGGAGATCGTGCGCCTCGCCGCCGACGAGCGCGCGCGCAAGCGCAAGGCCGAGGGGAAGTCGGCGACGGGCGTCATCGGCGATCTCATCATCGACACGCTCCACGAGTTCTCCGGGGACCCCTCGAGCTTGGCCTCCGGTGCGCTGCAGGCCACCCTCGGCACGCCCGGCATCGAAGCCAAGGGGGACGGCTTCGAGGATCCGAGCGCGTGGGGTCTCGACGCCATGTTCGAGGAAGCGCCGAAGCCCGCGGCTCCCGCGCCGGCCCCAGTGGCCGCTGCGCGTCCAGCCCAGCCCGCCGAAGCCGCGGCACCCGCCCGGCCCCCGCCTCCCAAGCGGCCCGCGCCCACGGAGGCCGAGGCTCCTCCTCCGCCGCCGCGCGAGCGGGTGCAAGATGCACCCGCGAAGAAGGACGGGCCCTTCTGGCGGCGCTGGTTCGGAAGCTGACCCAAGTGCGAGCTCCCGCCCTCATGCGCTTCTTCTTGGTTCTCGCCGGGCTCTCCTGCTGCGCGGCGTGCGAGTCCGACGCGAGCGAGCGTCCGCCGCCTCGCATGCCGTACCCTTCGCAACCGGCGCCCGGGCCCGCGCCGGCGGGTGGGCCGCCGGTTGCGCTCGCGGATCGGCGGCCGGAGGACATCTCGCGCGTGATCAACGCCAACATGGCTCGCTTCAGCGATTGCTATCAGCGGAGCGAGTCTTTCATGACCGGCAAGAGCGGGAACGTCACCGTTTTCTTCGACATCGCGCCGTCGGGCCAGGTGACGCGCGCCACGGAGATTCCGCCGCCCGGCGTCGCCTTGCCCGGTCCACTGCTCGTGGATGCGAACCTCGCGCGTTGCCTGGTGCAAGGCATGTCGACGCTCGCGTTCGATCCCGCCCGCGACGCCACCGCGGCAAGTTGGACGTTTCCCTTCAGTCGCTGAGCAGCCAGTGTCGCTCACGGCCTCGCGTCGGCGATCACGCTCTTCAGCTTGTTCACGAGCAGCTCGATGGCGACGCTGTTCTTGCCGCCTTCGGGCACGATCACGTCCGCCCAGCGCTTGCTCGGCTCCACGAACTGGAGGTGCATGGGCCGCACGGTGCGATAGTATTGATCGCGCACGGACTGGAACGTGCGCCCGCGTTGCTCGATGTCGCGACGGATGCGGCGGAACACGCGGATGTCCGCGTCGGTGTCCACGAAGACCTTGAGGTCGAAGCGCTGCCGCAAGCGTTCGTCGGCGAACACCAAGATGCCCTCGACGGCGATCACCGGCGCCGGATCGACACGGTGGCGCTCGGCGCGACGCCGGTGCGTGGAAAAATCGTAGCTCGGGACCTCCACGGCTTCGCCGCGGCGAAGCACGTCGAGGTGCTCCACCAAGAGCTCGGTCTCCAGCGAGTCGGGGTGGTCGAAGTTGAGCTCACTTCGCTCTTCGTACGAGATGTCCGGCCTGTCGCGGTAGTAGCTGTCGTGCTCGATGAGTGTGGCCGTGCCGCCAGGGAGTCCTGCCGAGAGTGCACGCGCCACGGTGGTCTTGCCCGAGCCAGTGCCACCGGCGACGCCGACGATGTAGGGGCGCCTCACGGGCCGGCTTCTACCACGCCGGGGGCGCCGCACGAGAGGCGCTTGCGGCGAGCGGTGATCCCAGAATAATTGGCCCCCTTTCCGAGGTGGACCAGCAAACATGGCGACGAAACCTTGGGGCCTCGTGGGCCTCTGCCTGCTCGCGGCTTGCGCGGCTCCGCCGCCGCCGAAGCCCGTGGAGCCGACCGCGAAGGATTCCACTCCGGAACCCCAGAGCGCGGAGTGGTTGTTCGCCACGGACGGTGTGCCCGGTGGCAGAAAGGCGGAGTGTCGCGCAGTCCTTTCGCGACTCGACGAAGAGAGCGAGTGCAAGGGCGCGCTGTGTGTGCATGCCGCCACGTTGGCTCGCGATTGGCTGACGCTGTGCAAGAACGTCTTGCCGAGCGAAGCGGCTGAAGTCCGCAACAAGGCCGATTCGCTCAAGGAGAAGGCGGGCAAGTCGCCGTCCCCTTGCGAAGAAGAGGCGAGCAAGCTGCTCGAAGACGGCTGCGGAAAGGACAAGGCGTGCGCGAAGTCCGCCCAATCGTGGGCCACGCGCTGCGCGGAGTGGAGCACGCCGCTCACGCTGCGCATGCTCGAGACACGCATCCAGCGCGCGACCGGCGAGCGCCCGAGCCTCGATGCGCGCGGCTGCCCGCTCTTGCTCGCCGACGTGGAAAAGGCCGCGGCCTGCGATCAGCAGTTCAAGTGTCAAGACGCCATGGGCGTCGTCGAGACCCACCGACAGCGCTGCGTCAGCGCGGAGTCGCCCGCGTCGTTCACGGCGGCAGCGCTCGAGCTATCGGTGCGCACGGGAGCCACGCAGAAGGCCGAAGCCATCGCGATCCGCGCGGACAGCAAACCGGAGCCGAAAACCTTGCCTTTGGTGCTGGAGGACGGGTCGGGCGTCGTCCTTCGGACGTGCGGTAAGACCACGAAGAGCGTCGCCGACTACTTGGCTGCGCGCGCGGCCTGCGAAGACGGTGAGCTCGTGGTGGCGCGCCGCTTCGACTCAGCCGGCGCCACCCTGCTTCGGGTGGGACGCTTCGCGCACACGAAGGACGCGGAGTTCTGGCTCGACCACTCGGCGCTCCGCGTCGAGGGCGAGCCCAAGGCTCGCTATTCCGCGGCCGCGGGCGAGTTCGCCAAGCAGGTGGACCGCGCCGCGAAGCTCGCCACGGAGGGCAAGCAAGCGGGCGAAGCCATCGCGCTCTTCGCGCGCACTCTGGCGTCGAACCTCGATGCGGTCCGCAACTCGACGGCGTTCGAGTCGGCCCTCCGCGAGCGCGACTCGGCGCTGGTGCCGCTCTTCCGAGCCCTCGGCGAGGCGAAGAAGAAGGCGCTGCCAGCCGATCTCGCATCGAAGAAGCTCGTGCCCGCGCTGCGGCGCGCGGAGCGGCTGGCGCTCGCCGACGTGGAGCCGAGCGGCAAGATCCGACTCGGAAGCGTGGGTCCTTTCGCCAGCATCGAGCTCGCCGAGCTCCTCCCTAAGTCCCACGCAGCGTATCTCGACGTGCTGTCGGGGCGTCGCAAGGCGCTCGCCAAGGCGAAGCCAACCGAGCGCGAGCTCGACCAGCTTTCCCAAGCCGTGGACGGTGCGGCGTCGCGTTGCGGACAAGCTCTCAAGGCCGTCGAGGCCATCGAGCAGAAGTGGATGGATTGCGCGTTCGGCGTCACGAAGTGCAGCGACGCGGAGCTGGAAAAAGCCCGAGGCGAGCTGCCGAAGCTCCGCAGCCAAGCCGACGTGGCCTATCCCGAGACCGCCGCAGCCCTGGCCAGCCTCGCCCCCGAAGTGCGCGCCGGCGCCGAGAAGAGCGCCGAGCTCGCGGGTTGTCGCGAGCCCTGGTGGTGAACGCTCACTCGGGTTCGACGCAATCGAAGCGCGCTAGGTAGGCAACCGGCTGCTGTCCCGGGCTCTCGGGCTGCGCGCTGTACGCGACGAGCAGCCGGCGCGGGGAGTCCAGCGTCACGACGGAATAGGCGGTGCCCGTCGTGAGCGACGTCGTCGGAAAGTCGATGGTCTGGAGCGGGCTACCGTCTTTTCCGAACTGCTCGAGGTGGAGCTTCGAGTGCCCGACCACGTGGGGCTCCAGGCTCGGATCCACGCGCTCGCCCCACGCGAGGAGCACACCCTGATCCGACACGCGGAGCTCGGCACCGGCGTCGGGGTGAGCTTCGACCTCCCAGACCGCGGACGCGAGCGCGCCGCTGGCGTCGAGACGCCCGAGCCGCACTCGGCTCGTGGGGTCCGAGCCGGGAGCGCTCTCCACGGGCTGCTCGCGCCACGCGACCCAGCTCTGGCCAGCCTGGCTTCGGAGCAGTGGAGTTCGAGCGCGACGTCCGGGGACGGGTTCGAGCGTCGCGCTGGGGTTCAGCCCGAAACTGTCGCCTGGGGTCGTCTCCATTCGGGCCACGTGGAGCTGGGTCGGGCAACCGGGGCAGGGCGGCGCATTGTGGGCGACGAGATAGCCCAGCCCGGTCCACGCCACGGTCGCGCCGACGCCGGGATACGTCATGGCAGGAGCCACGTCGACTGGCCCTTCTACGATGCCGCCGACGTCGTCGAGGATCGCGACGCGCGCCGTGACGAGCGAGTCGGCGCCGCTGGTCGGTGAGCGCCAAGCGACGCCGTAGCCATGGCCGCCGACCCCAGCCAATGCGCCCGGCGCGATGGAGTAGGCATAACCCGCGAGCTTCTCGACGAAGACCTCGTCGGCCGGTTTCCAACTCGGCGTATCGAACAGCCGGAACTTCACGCCCGGCGTCACGTTGGGGCTCGCCTCGTCGGCGTGGAAGTAGAGGAGGGCGAGCTCGGAGGCCGAGCGCGTCGAGTTCACCATTTGTCCCGGCGCATGCGCGTCGATGCCGTAGAGGAGCATCGGGTGCTTCACGCTCACGCCATCCGGCCAGGCGTCGGTGACCTCGACCTCGGCGACCCGGAGCTCCGGGTGCCAGAAGTGCTCGTGGATCAACGAAAACGCGATGCGCGCAGGTCCTGTCGAGCCGCTCGAAAGCGGAACCATGGTGGGCGTGTTCACACCTTCGCCATAGGTGAAGAGCACGATGGGGGAGCCGTGCTCCACGTACGTGCAATCCGGGAGCGGGGGCGCGCCGGCTTCTCCGCCCGTGCCGCTGCCTCCGAACCCAGCCCCGCCCGCGCCGCTGCCTCCGAACCCAGCCCCGCCCGCGCTGCTACCCCCGAAGCCCGTGCCGCCGCTTCCACCGCCGGCAGCGCTTCCGCCGCTGCCGGGGGCTTCACTGGAGAGGAGCCCGCTCTTCGAGCCGCAGGCGACGAGCGTAAGTCCGAGCGAAGCGAAGATGAGAGGGCGAAGCACGCGCGCCCCCGTGCGAAGCGCGTGCCACCCGCGATCTCAGCGGTCGCTCGCCCGGCCGTGCGCGGCGATCCGAGACACGCTCGCCCGAGCTTGTGCCAAGCGCCGAGTGGCACAAGCGCGCTCGGCTCAGGCCACGGTCCAGACGCCGAGCTCGTTCCCCGCCGGATCGAGGAACTGGAAGCGACGGCCGCCCGGGAACTCGTGATGCTCCGTGATCGTCGCGCCCGCGCTCCGAACCTCGGCCTCGGTCTTCGCGAGGTCGTCCGAGTAGAGCACCACGAGGGCGCCTCCGCGCACCGGAGCCGCGCTGACGAGTCGAAGCCCGCCGCCGACTCCCGCACCCTGGATGTCCGCATACTCCGGACCGTAGTCCACGAAGGTCCAACCGAAGGCTCGGGCGTAGAACTCCTTCGCCTTGGCGATGTCCGTGACGGGGAGCTCGATGAAGTCGAATCGATGGTGCCGGTCGCTCATCCGGCTCGCGTAGCCCAACCTTCGCGCCCCGGCAAAGTCGTGCTCGACTGACCGGCGTGTCGAGCTGGGACGTGGTCGTGGTGGGGGTCGGGGGCATGGGCTCGGTCGCGTGCGCCGAGCTCGCGGCTCGAGGCGCGCGAGTGCTCGGACTCGAGCAGCACACCATCGGGCACGCACTCGGAAGCTCCCACGGCGAGACTCGTCTCTACCGCCACGCCTACTTCGAAGCGCCCGACTACGTTCCGCTGATGCAACGCGCGCTCCGCGCGTGGCGACGGCTCGAGGCGCGTGTGGGCGAAGAGCTCGTCGTCGAAACCGGACTCGCGCTCTTCGGCAGGCCTGGGAGCACGCTCATCGCGGGCGCCGAGCGCGCGGCACGAGAGCACGCACTCGAGGTCGAGCGACTCTCCGTCGCAGAGGCAGCGGCGCGTTTTCCCGAGCTGCGCGCCGAACAGCTGACCGAGGTTCTATTCGAGCCTGCAGCCGGCTTCCTTCGAGTCGACGCTTGCGTCCGCGCGGCAGCACGCGTCGCGCGGGAAGCGGGCGCCGAGATCGTCGAAGGGCAAACGGTCGAGAAGATCGAGGCGATGGCTACGGGCGCTGTGGTCCACACCTCGCGCGGCGAGCATCACGCGCGCCGGGTGATCGTCGCCGCGGGTCCGTGGTCGGCGCGTCTCCTCGGCTCCCTCGGGCAGCGGTTGACGGTGCGCCGCAAGGTCCTCGTGTGGTTGCCAGTCGACGCTCGGTCCCATCGCGTGGAGGCTGGGGCTCCGGCGTTCGGCTTCGATCACCCGAGCGGCTTCTTCTACGGGTTCCCCTGCATCGAGCCCGGGGTGCTCAAGGTAGCCGAGCATACGGGCGGCGCGTCCGTGCCGGAGCCCGACGCGGTCCATCGCGAGCTCTCTCCCACCGACGTCGACCTCTTGTTCCGCTTCGTGAAGACCCACCTGCCGCGGGCGCGGCCCGAGGTTCTGCGACACGCCGTGTGCCTCTACACCATGAGCCCGGACGAGCACTTCCTCGTCGGGCGCCACCCCGAGCACGCGTCGATCTTGCTGGCCGCCGGCTTCAGCGGCCACGGCTTCAAGTTCGCGTCGGCCGTGGCCGAGGCGCTGAGCGATCTCGCGCTCTCGGGCGAGACCGATCTGCCCATCGGCTTCCTGAACCCCGGGAGGTTCTGAGCCTCACTTGGGCGCGCTCTGATCGAACTCGTAGGTCGGCGACGGCGCGCCGTTGGGCCACTTCACGGTGAGCACGCGTTTGCCCCACTCGTTCCATTCGAACGTCCAGTCGGCGTCGATGCCGGGCTTGACCTGGGTCACGATGCTGGCCACCCCCTTCTTGACGAAGACCGGGATGGCGCCGAAGTCCTTGCCGCGGGTGAGCTTGACGTCCGTGATCTGATTCGAGGTCTTCTCGCTGGTGCGGCACGAGACGCGGAGCCACTCGCGCACGAGCTTGGTCTCGCAGTTGAGCGGCGTGCTGTGGCGCACCGTGATTTCCCCGACGGCGCCCCATTCGGCGACGGTGGGCGGCTTCGAGTTCCCGGCCGTGGGAATCCCGGTCTTGGACTCCATCCCCACGCTCGGCGCAGGGGGAGCCGTCTCGTTCGGTGTCGGTACGACCGGCATCGCCGGTGCGGTCGCTGCCGGGACGGTTTCCTGTTTCGGCTCTTCCTTTTTGCAGGCCAAGAGCGCCCCGATGATGGCGATGAGTCCCCACGTCAGTCCATGTCGCATTGGCACCTCGATCCCCGGCGACTATACGCTCCCGTGGCCGCGCGGCGCATCCGGATTGCCGGCGAGGCAGTTTCATCGCACAATCTGCGCACGCACACGACGAGAGGGGGCGCGATGCGAGCTCTGGCCAAGCTTTCGTTTCTGGCACTGTCCGCGCTGTCGAGTGCGCTGGTGTTCGCTGCGTGCTCTGCGAGCTCCGGCAACGGTGACGACGTCGGCGGCGCGGGCGGCGCTCCGGCGGGCGGCGGCGCGGGGGGATCGAGCGGTGGGGGTGGAACCAGCGGTTCGGGCGGCGGCATACAGCTCGACAGCGGCCTCGGGGGCTCGGGCGGGGGGCTCACCGACGGGCAGGTCTGCAACTCGGTGTCGCAGACCGCTGACAACAAGCTACGCCCGGTCGACATCATCTGGGCCCTCGATACCTCCGACAGCATGGTTGGGGAGCTCCAGCAGGTGGAAGCGAACATGAACACGTTCGCCAACGCCATCGTGCAGAGCGGCATCGACGTGCACATCGTGCTCATCGCCAAGCCCGGCAACCCCACCGACGGCTCCATCTTCAATCCCGATCCAGGCGTGTGCATGGACCCTCCGCTCGGCACTGGCGTGTGCCCGGGCGGCTCGAAGCCTCCGCTCTACCAGCATGTCGAGGTCAGCGTCGGCAGCAACAACGCGCTGAACAAGATCATCGAGACCTATCCGACGTACAAGCCGACCCTGCGCCAGAGCTCGGTGAAGTACTTCGTGGTGCTCACCGACGACGAAGCCAAGGACGGCCCCAACAACTCCGCCGCCTCGTTCACGCAGTCGGTGCAGAACCTCGACCCGGGCTGGTTCGACGACTGGAAGGTGTTCGGCATCTATTGCACCGGAAGTTGCTCCGTCCTGCTCGCTTGTGCCGCCACCGGCAACGTCTACAAGGACCTCGTGAACCAGACCCAGGGCGTGACCGGCGATCTGTGCGGCAACAACCAGAACTTCTCCCCCGTGTTCACCGCCATGTCCCAGGCCGTCGTGTCGGCCAAGAGCGTCGACTGCGCCTGGGACATTCCGCCGGCGCCGGCGGGCCAGACCTTCAATCCAAACATGGTCAACGTGAACTACACGCAGGGCGGCGGCGGTTCACCGCAGCCGATCTTCCACGTCGACAAGTCCACGGACTGCGGCACGCAGGGCGGCTGGTACTACGACGACAACACGAACCCGAAGCAGGTCTTGGTCTGCCCCTCGACCTGTGCCGCCATCCAGGCCGACGCCAACGCCAAGGTCGACGTGCTGTTCGGCTGTGCCACCATCGACGTTCCGAAGTAGCGCGCGCTCCCGGCGACAGGCCGCGGCGACTCGCGTATCGTCGCGAGTGTCATGAAGACCGCACGCCGGAGCGAGCTCGGACGACTTGCGAAGCTCGTAGGGGAGCGCGAGGCCAAGGCCTTCGCGCGCATGCTGGAGATTTCCGAATCGCTGGACGCCACGCGGAGCCCGGACGAGCCGCGAGGCGTATGCGACTACGATCTCGTTCGGCTCGACGGCGCCAAAGAGCTCACCGGTGTGTTCCGTCCCGGGCTCATCGCCATCGCCGGCGACGGCGCAGGCGACTACTTGGCTTGGGATCTCCGGCGCGGGGCGCCCAAGAAGGGCGCTCCGGTGGTGCTCCACTGCGACCACGAGATCGGTCTCGCCACCCCGTTCGCGGTCGACGTGAGCCACGCGCTCCTCCGCCTGTGCATGCTTCACTTGGTCGGAACGCCCGGACGGGCGGCGGCCGCAGCCCTCGAGCGCTGGCGCGTGGCGTTCGCGGAGCTCCTCCCGAGCGGCGCCGACGCCGAGCTCTCGCGCCTGGCGGAGCGCGCCAAGAAGAAGGGCAACGCTCCGCTCCTCCCGTCGTGGCGCGACGGCGAGCGCCTGACGAAGCCTTTGACGCCGCCGGCTCGCGGGGGCTACTGCACGCTGCCGCCCACGCATCTTCCGCTTCTCGATCCGAACGATCGGCGTGAGCTCCGCGAGAAGTCCTCGGCGTACGACGAGTCCATCGCCGAGTACCGAGAGATGGTGCACGTCGAGAAACGCAGCGGGTATGCCTGGTATCTGGCTGCGGCGCTGCGCGCCAAGGCCGAGGTCGACCTGCGTCGCGGCAAGCTCGCCGACGCCGCTCGCAGCGCCGCCGAGGCCTTGCGGCACTATGAGCCGCTGCTCGAGGCCGGCGAGACTCGCGTGCGGACCCAGCTGGCGTTCGTCCAGCGCGTACTCATGCTGGCTGAAAAGAGGCGGCGGCCAGCGCGCGCCCTCGCGCACGCGGAGCAGGCGCTCGACGCGTACGAAGCCGCGCTGATGGACTTCTCGGTGGCTGCCGAGGCCGGCCGCAACGTCGCCCACGCCTGGGAGCGCGAGCTCGCCGGGGAAGACCCGTACGAGGTCTACTTGACGCTGAACGTCGCGCATCGAAGCACTCGCCAGTATCTGGAGCACGAGCCGCCCCACGCGTTCCAGGAGCACGCACAGCGGTTCGCGCGGCTCGCCGCCGCGAAGAAGGTGGACAGCGACGGAGAGTGAAGCTCTGCCGCGTCTCGGGCCCGCGTTCGCGCCAGCGTCTCAGAAGTGCAGATTCAAGACGAAGCCGGCCAGCACGCCCAAGAGGATGTGGCTCACCGAGACTCCGACGAGGGTGCC
>Ga0268298_10004050_pt1 | contig 14513 bp, 14 predicted proteins | sample WWTPWeurt_MetaG_FD_194462 | JGI IMG/M metagenome (GOLD analysis project Ga0268298, IMG submission 194462) | Activated sludge microbial communities from WWTP in Nijmegen, Gelderland, Netherland - WWTP Weurt | ecosystem: Engineered > WWTP > Aerobic digester > Activated sludge | place... | reverse complement strand
TCCAAGAACTGATTTGACTGCGTATCCGCATCCGATCATCGCCCGGGAAGGCTGGCCCTTCCTGGGGGGGGCGGTTGCGCTAGCGGCCATGGTCGGCTATGGGGCGGGTGCCGCATGGTCGGTGCCGTTCTGGCTGATCGCCCTGTTCGTCCTGCAATTCTTCCGGGATCCGCCGCGCCTGGTGCCGGGCGATGCGCGCAGCGTCCTCTCGCCCGCCGACGGCCGCATCGTCGCCATCCAGCCGGTGCGCGATCCGTGGTTGAACCGCGACGCGATGAAGATCAGCGTTTTCATGAACGTCTTCAACGTGCATTCCAATCGCAGTCCCGTTGACGGCGAAGTGCAGCAACGCTGGTATCACGCTGGCAAGTTCGTCAATGCCGATCTCGACAAGGCCTCCGAGGAAAACGAGCGCAATGCCCTGTACATTCGCACCGCGACCGGGCATGACATTACTTGCGTCCAGGTGGCCGGGCTGATCGCGCGGCGCATCCTTTGCTACGTCGAGGCCGGGGCGCCGCTCGCGCGAGGTCAGCGCTATGGCTTCATCCGCTTCGGCTCGCGCGTCGATCTCTACTTGCCGACCAATGTGCAGGTCGCGGTCGCCATCGGCGACAAGGTGCGCGCCACCAGCACGATCCTCGGCGTGCTGCCATGACTGACTTTCGCGTTCCCGCGATTCCCTCCGGTACGGAACGAGGCGCGGATAGCGGCCAATGACGATTTTGCGCCCCCGCAATTTGCCGACGAAGACCGAGATTCGTCGTCGTGGTATCTACATCCTGCCCAATCTGTTTACCACGGCGGCGCTGTTCGCGGGATTTTTCGCCATTGTTCAGGCGATGAATCAGCGCTTCGAGGTATCGGCCGTGGCCATCTTTCTGGCCATGGTGTTCGACGGCCTCGATGGTCGCGTGGCGCGCCTGACCCATACCCAGAGTGCGTTCGGCGCCGAGTACGACTCCCTTTCCGACATGGTGTCGTTCGGCGTGGCGCCGGCACTGGTGGTCTACGAGTGGGCGCTCAAGGGGCTGGGCAAGCTCGGCTGGATCGCGGCCTTCATCTATTGCGCCGGCGCGGCCCTGCGGCTCGCCCGCTTCAACACCAACATCGACGTGGTCGACAAGCGCTACTTCCAGGGGCTGCCCAGTCCGGCGGCGGCGGCGCTGGTGGCCGGCCTGGTCTGGGTGATGATCGACAACGGTTGGACCGGGGAAGAAGTTCGCTGGTATGCCTGCGTACTGACCATGTTCGCCGGAATCACCATGGTCAGCAACATCCGCTACTGGTCGGGCAAGGACATCAACCTTAGAAAGAGCGTGCCTTTCATCATCGTGGTCGCGTTTGCGGTCGGTTTTGCGCTGGTGTCAAGCTACCCCCCCGGCGTGCTTTTTGCGTTGTTTCTCATTTACGCGTTGTCGGGTTACGTCATGACGGCTTGGCAGGTGGGCAATCGCCGCCGCACCGTTGCACGCCCGGAATAAAGCCGCTATAGTCGGCGCCATGTCCGCGTCAATTCTCTCTGCCGCTGCTATTCATGCCTTGGCCAGCCTCCTGCTGGCTGGGCCGCTGCTGCGCCCCGCGCGCTAGCAGACCTCATTCCCACAATTCGAGTTTTTCCGGCCCGCAGGCGCAAGTGCCCGGGGCGCCGAGAATATTTTTAGACCCGTAGTCCGACAGGAGACGATCATGGCCAAAGACAAGCTGATCATATTCGATACCACGCTTCGCGACGGCGAGCAAAGTCCGGGCGCATCGATGACACAGGAGGAAAAGCTGCGCGTCGCCCGCCAGCTGGAGCGGATGCGCGTCGATGTCATCGAGGCCGGCTTCGCCGCCGCGTCGCCCGGGGATTTCAACGCTATCAAGCTCATCGCGGAGACTGTCAAGGAATCCACGGTCTGCTCGCTGGCGCGCGCCAACGAAAACGACATTCGACGAGCTGGAGAGGCCATCCGGCCGGCGCGCGCCGGCCGCATACATACATTCATCGCCACCAGCCCGATCCACATGGAGAAGAAGCTGCGCATGACTCCCGACGAGGTGGTCGAGGCGGCGGTCAAGGCCATCGGCATTGCCCGTGAATACACGGACGACGTCGAGTTTTCCGCCGAGGATGCGGTGCGATCCGACATTGATTTCCTTTGTCGTGTCTTCGACGCCGTGATCGCGGCGGGTGCCAGTACCATCAACGTGCCTGACACCGTTGGCTACAGCGTGCCATCGGTCTGGGGCGAACGCATGCGGACGCTGATCGGGCGCGTCAAGGATGCCGATCGGGTCATCTGGTCGACCCATTGCCACAATGACCTTGGCATGGCCGTGGCCAATTCCCTTGCCGCCGTGCAGGCGGGTGCGCGCCAGGTCGAGTGCACCATCAATGGTCTGGGCGAGCGGGCCGGCAACGCCTCCCTCGAGGAAATCGTGATGGCCGTGAAGACCCGTGCCGACATCTTCCATCTCCAAACCGGCATCGATACGACCCAGATCGTGCCGGCTTCGCGGCTGGTCGCGCAGATCACCGGGTATCCGGTGCAGCCGAATAAGGCGATCGTCGGCGCCAATGCCTTTGCCCACGAATCGGGTATCCATCAGGACGGCGTGCTCAAGCACCGCGAAACCTACGAGATCATGCGTGCGCAGGATGTCGGCTGGACGCAGAACAAGCTGGTGCTCGGCAAGCACTCGGGCCGCAATGCCTTCAAGAATCGCCTGCAGGAGCTTGGCATTACCGTGACCAGCGAAGAGGCGATCAACGCGGCATTCGCGCGATTCAAGGAACTGGCCGACAAGAAGCACGATATCTTCGACGAAGACTTGCAGGCGCTCATGTCCGATGAAGGGTTGCCGCCGGCACACGAGCATTTCAAGCTGGTGTCGTTCAAGTTTCATTCCGAAACCGGCGAGATTCCCCATGCGGAACTGACTCTGTCGGTCGGCGGCGTCGAGCGGCACGCCGAGGCCGATGGCGGCGGTCCGGTCGATGCTGCCCTGAAGGCGATCGAGAGTGTCGTCGCCAGTGGCTCGGAACTACTGCTCTACTCGGTCAATGCGATCACCACCGGCACGGACGCGCAAGGCGAGGTGACAGTGCGGCTTGCCAGCGGCGGGCGTATCGTCAATGGCCAGGGCGCCGACACCGACATCGTCGTCGCGTCGGCGAAAGCCTACCTCAATGCCCTGAATCGGCTGTATCAGGGCAGTGAGCGACTCAATCCGCAGCTTTGATCTGCCCTGGCGTGCAGCGCGGCGGCCGCGGGCGCCGCCGCTAGCATCGACGCGGTGACGTGCGGCTGCTGGCTCCCCTTCGTTTGGTCGTCCGGGTCGGCCGGCGCTTTCTGGCGGAGCGCCTCGCGCAGACCGCGGCGGCCCTGTCGTTCGCGACGCTCCTCGGCCTGGTGCCAATGATTGTTGTCATCGCCGCTTCCATCGATCATCTGCCTTTTACGACGACGATCGCGCGGGCGCTCGAAAGATTCCTGCTGACCAATCTGCTCCCCGAGAAGGCGGGAGCAGTTATCGCCAGCGTCGTTGGCCAGTTCGCCGGGCGCGCCGAGAAAGTCACCGTTATTGGTATTGCCGCGCTGGCGGCGACTGCCTTGATGCAGATGCTGACGATCGAGCATGCCTTTAATGCCATCTGGAAAGTTCATGCGTCGCGCCCCTTGCTTCGGCGGCTATGGATTCATGGCCTCGCCCTGCTCCTGGGGCCGCTGTTGTTCGGCGCCAGCCTGGCCGTCACCACTTATCTGGCAAGCATCTCGCTGGGCCTGATCGCCGAGCCCGCCTGGGTGACGACCCTGGTGTTCCGCATCCTGTCCTTCGGTTTTGTCGCTGGCCTGTTCGCGCTGCTGTATTGGCGGGTGCCGAACCGGACGGTGTCGCGCTGGCATGCCGTCACTGGCGGGCTGCTGGCCGCGGGCGGTTTTCTGGGCATGCAGCGGCTGTTCGCCCTGTATATCGTGAAATTTCCCGCCTACGCGCAAGTCTATGGAGCATTCGCCGCGTTGCCGATTTTCCTCGTCTGGTTGTATGCGTCCTGGACGGTCATCTTGGTCGGTGCGCTGGTGACCGCCGAGTTGCCGAAGGCGTTGGCGCCAACGCCGGTCACGCGGGGGCGAAGTTCCGCCTGAACTCGAAGATTTCTATCTTCGACGTTTGCAGCACCAGATGGTGCATCTCGCATTGGGTCACCTGTAGCTTGCCATCGGTTTCCCGGATGAGCATGAATGCCCCCGTGCTCAACTGCCCGCGCCGGGTCATCAGCGTCTCGTTGCGGTCGAGCCCCGATACCGCCGGAAACAAGAGCGCCGCGCAGCGCCGGGATTGCTCTTCGTGCTGCTGGACGGCCTCGACGGGTATCGCCGTCGGCGAGATCATCTCCAGTCCGAGCTCGAAGTGCTCGGGATTGTCGCTGCGCGCCCAGCGGATCAGTCCGATGTGCCAAGGCCGCCCGGGGGCGGTTCTCAGTCCGAGCGCATCCCCCGGCGCCATGTCGTCGATGGCGCCGGTGACGTGCATCAAGGCGAAGCCGCTCGGGCTTTCGTTGAGCACCATCCAGTCGGTGATCGGCGTGGCGTCACCACTGACTTTGGCCGACTCGCCCTCGCGCAACATGCTCCAGAGCGTCTGCATCCGTGCGCACAGCTCCACGCGATAATGACTTGGCCGCCGGTGGGAATGGCGCCGCGGCACCGATGACCAGCGCTGCTGGGCGCGCACCAGCACCTCGCGATGTTCGTCGAGGCCGCTGGTGGGTAGACCCAACTCCGCGGGTGGGCGACCGTTGGCCAACTGGATCAGATGCTGGCTGGCGATCTTGCCGAGCGTGGCGCAGGAGAAGTACCGCAGGATGCCCTGGCTGGGCGGCTGGCGCCGGGCGATGGCGACCGGCGGCAGATCGCGGCTTTGCTCCAGCCAATACCAGCGTTCCAGGGGGGGCACCGGCCGATTGGCCAGTTCCACGGCCGAGCCGAACTGCCGCAGGTATTCGATCAGGAAAGCGACTTCGCGTGCCGTGAAGGCTTCCGGTTGCGCCGCGACCAGGGCGAGCATGGCCTTGAGCACTTCGTGGCCCGCGCCGGGATCGGCGCCCGCCGCTTCGAGCAGCCGCAATGCTTCCTGCGCCTGCAACCAGAGTCCGTTCGGCATGGTCGTGGATACGATCAAGGCAATCTGTTGCTGCTCCGCCACGTTGACCAGCACCCGTACGCAATGATCGGTCAAGTCTTGCGTCGGGATTGCCGCGGAGTTGGCGCTCAACTGCTGGAGCGAACCCAGTTGGCCGGCCGCCAGCAGGCCGCGCACGTCGAGCAGGCCCTGGGCAATCGTGCGCAGTCGGTGCGGCAGGGGCAGCGTCGCATCAAGCAGCCGTGGCCGCAGAATGGCGCAGGTCGAGTCGGCGCGCGCCTGCAGCAATTCGAGCAGCTTCAGGCGCTGCAAGGGCTGGATCGTTGCGTCGGCCGTCTCCTTCAGATATTGGCGGAGGGCGGCCAAGTCGTGGAGAGGATCGCTGGCGGGCGGGGCTTTCAGCCACGCCAGGGCACCTTGCAGGATGGGTTGAGGCTGGACTCGAACGGGAATGGTCATGGCTTGCGCACGGGCGGCCAACGGTGGTCGGTCGCTCGATTCTAGTAGAATCCATGCTCTTTCAATAGCAGCCGCGCCGTCGGCGCCGATATGAGTTCCTTGCTTTCAAACAAGCCAATTGCGCCCGCCGATCGATTGATCGTCGCCCTCGACGTGTCGGAGGCGGCGGCGGCCAAGGCCCTGGTGTCGCGTTTGGGTGATCATGTCCGCTTCTACAAGATCGGCCTTGAGCTGTTCATGGCCGGAGGCTATTTCGAACTCCTCGAGTGGCTGGTCAAGGGTGGCAAGCAGGTATTCGTGGACTTGAAATTCTTCGATGTTCCGGAAACCGTGCGCTCGGCTGTCCGGGCGCTCGCCGGTAGCGGCGCGACCTTCGCCACGGTTCATGGCAACCAGGCGATCATGGAAGCCGCTGCCCGCGACAAGGGCGATCTCAAGATACTCGCGGTCACGGTATTGACCAGCCTCGACCGGGGCGATCTCGACGACCTTGGTTTTGCCTGCGACGTCGAAAGGCTGGTGTTGTCACGGGCGCGTCGCGCCCTGGAGACCGGAGTCGACGGCATCGTCTCGTCCGGCCTGGAAGCGCCGATGATTCGCCAGGAGTTGGGCGAGAGGCTGCTGGTGGTGACCCCCGGCATACGGCCGGTCGAGAACAGGCCGGTGGACGATCAGAAGCGTACGGTCGATGTCGCCCAGGCCTTCCTCAATGGCGCCGATTACATCGTCGTCGGCCGGCCCATCCGGCAGGCCAACGATCCGGCGGCCGCCGCGGCTTCGGTGCAGCAGACCATCGCCAGCCTGTTCAGATGATTGAAAATAATTGATGTTTAGCTATAATCCGCCCCTTTCCCCGCTTTCAAGGAACGGCACATGGTCGTCATTCGTTTAGCTCGCAGCGGCGCGAAAAAGCGCCCGTTTTACAACATGGTGGTGACTGACTCGCGCAACCGCCGCGACGGTCGTTTCGTCGAGCGCATTGGCTACTACAATCCGGTTGCCGCCGCCAGCGAGCAGGGCTTGGTGATCAATGCCGAGCGCCTCGCTTACTGGCAAGGCCAAGGCGCGCGCCTCTCGCCGACCGCGGCCCGTCTGACGAAACAGGCCACGGCAAAGCAGGCCGCCTAGGTAGGCAATGATCGTCCTGGGGCGTGTCATTGCCCCATACGGCGTGCGCGGCTGGCTGAAACTCCGGCCGTTTGGCGATGATCCGGCAGCTTGGCGCGGGATGCCGCAATGGTGGCTGGGCGCCAATGCCGCCGGGAGCGACTGGCAGGCCTTCGCCCTTGAAGGTTTGCGCCAGCATAGCGCAGCGTGGATTGCCAAGCTGGTCGGCATCGACGATCGCGGCGCAGCCGAAGGACTGGCGGGCAGATTCGTCGGCGCCCCGCGCGAGGAACTGCCGAGCAACGCGGGTGATGAGTATTACTGGGCTGATCTGATCGGCCTGGACGTGGTGAACGAGCAGGGCGAGTCGCTCGGAAGCATCGACTCCTTGGTGGAAACCGGTGCGCATCAGGTGCTGGTGGTGAAGGATAGCGGCAGAGACGAATTGATCGAGCGGCTGCTGCCGTTCATTGCACAGGTGGTGAAGGGCGTGGATGTGGCCGGCGGCCGGGTTGTGGTTGCCTGGCAAAAAGACTGGTGATGAGGGACTGGTGACGCTGCGCTTCGATGTCGTCACGCTTTTCCCCGAGATGTTTGCCGCGGTGACGGCCGTGGGGATCACCAGGCGGGCGGTGGAACGCGGCCTGTGGCGATTGGCGACGTGGAATCCGCGCGACTGGGCGGATAACGCTTACCGGACGGTGGATGATCGGCCGTTCGGCGGCGGGCCGGGCATGGTGATGATGCCCGGGCCACTGGAGAAGGCAATAGCGGCTGCAAAGGCGGACCGTGGCGGTGCGGGCAGCGTGATCTACCTGTCGCCGGCGGGCAGGCAACTGACGCATCGGCGGGTGTGCGAATTGGCGGCGATGGAGGGCGCCATCCTGCTATGCGGCCGGTACGAAGGCGTCGATGAGCGTCTGATCGGGCGTTGCGTCGACGAGGAAATCTCCCTGGGGGATTTCGTGCTGTCTGGCGGCGAGATTGCCGCGATGGCACTGATCGACGCCTGTGTCAGGCAGTTGCCGGGCGCGTTGAATGACGATGCCTCGGCGGCCGAGGAGTCGTTCGTGGCCGGGCTGCTGGATTGCCCGCATTACACGCGGCCAGAGGTGTATGAAGGAATGGCGGTGCCGGACGTGCTGTTGTCCGGCCACCACGAGAATATCCGCCGCTGGCGACTGAAGATGTCGCTGCTGCGGACCCGGGAGCGCCGCCCGGAGTTGTTTGCCGAATGGCTGGCGCAACATGCTCGCAGCTTGAGCAAGGAAGAAGTGCAACTACTGCGTGAGATCGAAGACGAATCAAACCAGTAGCTCTGCGGTCGTAACAAGTTGTCGATGTCACAAGGAGAAAACGACATGAATCTGATTCAGCAACTCGAGCAGGAAGAAATCGCCCGTCTGGGCAAGACCGTGCCGCCCTTCGCGCCCGGCGATACCGTGGTCGTGCAGGTGAAGGTCAAGGAAGGTAACCGCGAGCGCCTCCAGGCCTATGAAGGCGTGGTGATCGCCAAGCGCAATCGGGGCCTCAATTCGAGCTTCATCGTGCGCAAGATTTCAGCCGGCGAAGGCGTCGAACGGACCTTCCAGACCTATTCGCCGTTGGTGGCCAGCATCGAGGTCAAGCGCCGCGGCGACGTGCGGCGCGCCAAGCTCTACTACCTGCGCCAGCGTTCCGGCAAGTCCGCTCGCATCAAGGAGAAGCTCGAGGCCAGAACCGCAACCAAGGCCTGATCGCCGACTCACCGGTTCAGGACAGGACGGGGCGCCAGGGCGCCCCGTCGGCTTTTCCGGGGTGCGACAAATCAACCGGTCTTGTCCCGCTCGATCAACGCATAGGCCGAGTGGTTGTGGATGGACTCGAAGTTCTCCGCCTCGGCAACGTAGGCATCGATGCGCGGATCGGCATTTAACATGCCGGCGACGTCGCGAATGATGTCCTCGACGAACTTCGGGTTGTCGTAGGCGCGTTCGGTGACGTACTTTTCGTCGGTGCGTTTCAGCAGGCCATAAACCTCACATGAAGCTTGGCTTTCGATCATCTGCACCAGATCCTCGATCCAGACGAAGCTGTTGGTGCGGGCGGTCACGGTGATGTGCGAACGCTGGTTGTGCGCGCCGCGCTCCGAGATTTCCTTCGAGCACGGGCACAGGCTGGTGGCCGGCACCACCACCTTGGTGGTCTGCCGGTAGGCACCGTCCGCGCGGATCTCGCCGTTGAAAGTGACCTCGTAGTCCAGGAGGCTCTTGACGCTCGACACTGGCGCCTGCTTGTTGATGAAATACGGAAAAGTCATCTCGATGTGCCCGGTTTCCGCTTCGAGGCGCTTGACCATCTCGCGCGACATCGCCTCGAAATTCTCGACGGAAATCTCGCGTTCGTAGCCGTTGAGGATTTCGATGAAGCGCGACATGTGGGTGCCCTTGAAGTTGTGGGGCAGCCCGACGTACATGTTGAAGGTCGCGATGGTGTGCTGCACGCCGCCGCTCTTGTCGAGCACGCGCACGGGGTGGCGGATGGCCTTGATGCCGACCTTGTTGATGGGCAGGCGGCGCGAGTCGGCGCTGCCTTGTACGTCTGGAATCGACATGGAATCTCTGCTGTTCACGGGATTGTTCTCCTGGGGGACGGATATGCGCGCGGTCACGGCCGCAGCGTCGTTGATGGCCCGGGCAGGATATCATTCCCGATAAAAACACTCAACTAATAAATGTCTTGACTTGGCGAATGATACCCGCCGCGTCGAGACCCAGTTCCGCCAGCATCTGGCCCTGTTCGCCGTGCTCGATGAAATGGTCCGGCAGCCCCAGGCGCAGCAATCGGTTGTTGCAGTTCTGGTTGGCGAGCGAGCGGGCAATTTCGGCGCCGGCACCGCCGATGATGGCGTTCTCCTCGAGGCTGACCAGCCAGTCGTGGCTGTCGGCTAGTTGCTTGACCAGCGCATGGTCGAGCGGCTTGATGAAGCGCATGTTGGCCACCGTCGCGTCCAGCGTTTCGGCCGCTTCCAGCGCGGCGGCGAGCAGGGTGCCGAAAGCCAGGATGGCGACGCGACTTCCTTGGCGGCGCAGTTCGCCCCGGCCGACCGGCAAGCTGTCCAAAGTCAGCGACGGCGGTACGCCGGGGCCATTGCCGCGCGGATAGCGCACGGCGGTCGGGCCGTCGATTCGGAAGGCGGTAGTCAGCATGCGGCGGCATTCATCCTCGTCCGCAGGCGCCATCACCACCATGTTCGGGATGCAGGTGAGATAAGCCAGATCGAAGGCGCCTTGATGGGTGGCGCCGTCGGCACCAACGAGGCCGCCACGGTCGATCGCCAGCATGACCGGCAGGTTTTGCAACGCGATGTCGTGCACCAGTTGGTCGTAGGCGCGCTGCAAGAACGTCGAATAGATGGCGACCACCGGCTTCATGCCTTCGCAGGCAAGGCCGGCGGCAAAGGTCAGCGCATGCTGCTCCGCGATGCCGACGTCGTGATAGCGCGTCGGGAACTCCTCGGCGAAGCGTACCAGGCCGGAGCCTTCGCGCATGGCCGGCGTGATCCCGACCAGCCGGTCATCGGCACGCGCCATGTCGCACAGCCAGTCGCCGAATATCTGCGTGTAGGTCAACTTGCCCGACTTGCCGGATTCGATACCGTTGGCGGTGTCGAACTTGGAAACGCCGTGATACAAGACCGGATCGGTCTCGGCCAGCTTGTAGCCTTGCCCTTTCCTGGTAATGACATGGAGGAACTGCGGGCCCTTGAGTTGCCGCAGATTCTCTAGGGTCGGGATCAACGCCTCGAGATCGTGCCCGTCGATCGGGCCGATGTAGTTGAAGCCGAATTCCTCGAACAGCGTGCCGGGAACGAACATGCCTTTGAAGTGCTCTTCGGCGCGCTTGGCCAGTTCCAGCAGCGATGGCGAGACCGAAAGTACCTTTTCGCCCGCCCGGCGGGCGGCGTTGAAGGTTCGGCCGGACAGCAGCCTGGCCAGATACTTGTTGAGGGCTCCCACCGGCGGCGAGATCGACATATCGTTGTCGTTGAGGATGACCAGCAGATTGGCATCCGCCACGCCGGCGTTGTTCAGCGCCTCGAAGGCCTGGCCGGCCGACATTGCACCGTCGCCGATGATGGCCACCACGCGTCGATCCTCGTTCTTGTTCCGCGCCGCCACGGCCATGCCCAGCGCCGCCGAGATCGAGGTGGAAGAATGGCCGACACCGAAAGTGTCATAGACGCTCTCCGAGCGCCGCGGAAAGCCGCCGATGCCGTCCTTCATGCGCAGTCTGGTCATGCCGGCGCGCCGACCGGTCAACACCTTGTGCGCGTAGGTCTGATGCCCGACATCCCAGACCAGGCGGTCATCCGGGGTTTGGAAGACGTAATGCAGCGCAATCGTCAATTCGACCGTGCCCAGGTTGGACGACAGATGGCCCCCCGTCTTCGACACCGATTCGATCAGAAAGGCGCGTAACTCCTGCGCCAACGCGTCGAGCGACTCGCGCGACAGCTTGCGCAGGTCGGCCGGGAGGTCGATGGCTTCAAGCAGGGGGTAGGCCATCAGAAGTTGCGCTCGGCGATGTAATCGGTCAGTTCGCCCAGGCGCCTGGCGCGCATGCCGAATCGCGCAAGCGCCAGCTTGGCATCGGCCCGTAGTTCCGCCGCCTTGCGTTTGGCCTCGGCGATGCCGAGCAGACTGACATAGGTTGGCTTGTGCTGCATCGCATCCTTGCCGGCTGTCTTGCCCAAAGTCGCCGTGCTGGCCTCGGCGTCGAGGATGTCGTCCACCACCTGGAACAACAGGCCGACACGACCGGCAAACCGGCCGAGGTCGGCAAGCGATGCTTCGTCGACCTGCCCCGCGTGGGCGCCAAGCAGCACGGCGGCGCGGATCAAGGCGCCGGTCTTGTGGATGTGCATGAACTCCAGATCCGCCACCGACAGGGCCTTGCCGACGGCGGCCAGATCGATGGCCTGGCCGCCGGCCATGCCGCGCGAGCCGGCCGCGTGGGCAAGCTGGGCCATCATCGCCGGTGTGCCGCCGTTCTCCGCCAGCACCTGGAAGGCGAGTGTTTGCAGCGCGTCACCCACCAGCAGCGCCGTGGCTTGGCCGAACTCGACATGACATGTGGGTTTGCCGCGGCGGAGCACGTCATCGTCCATGCACGGCAGATCGTCGTGCACCAGTGAATAGGCATGAATCAGTTCGGCCGCGCAGGCCGGTGCATCGAGGCTGGCCGGATCGGCCGCGCAGATCTCGCCGGCGGCATGGCAAAGCAGCGGGCGAACGCGTTTGCCGCCGCCAAGCACCGAGTAGCGCATGGCTTCGTGCAAGCTCGCCGGCGCCGTGCTCGCCGGCGGCAGGAAGCGCGCGAGTGCGTCCTCCGTGCGGGCCTGAATGGCCGACATCCATGCACTGAACTCCATCATCGACGCTCCGCACCGCTCTCCGCGCTGTCGTCGCCGGCGATGGCCAGGTCGCGCAACACGCCACTCTCGAGCATCTGGAGCTTGCGCTCGGCCGCGGCCAGGGTGTCCTGGCACTGTCGAACCAGCGCGACGCCACGTTCATACGAGGCCAGCGCCGCCTCCAATGAAGTGTCGCCTGTCTCCATCGCTTGCACGATGGCTTCGAGTTCCCGTAGCGCGGACTCGAAGGATGCTGTGGAGGATTCGCCCGGCGGCGATGTGTCGGCCTTGGCCATGAATCGGGATGCGCTAAAAAGTCCGAAAAGATACTCCATGCGACGCTTGCGGGTCAATTTGAGGCCAATATTGGCTATACTTCCCCGAGGCCCCGTATTGGGCCTTTTCATTTCACAGTTTCCGGTTTCCGGGTCTACTTGGAGGTTGGGAATCATGTCCGACATCGCGAGCCGCGCCGTTCTTGCTCCTGGCGTTTCTCAGTTCCCCGTTGCTTGGTATTTCGACGAAAAGCTATTCGAACTGGAGAAAAAGCTTATCTTCGATGCCGGACCGGGGTACGTCGGCCATGAGCTGATGGTGCCAGATCTCTACAACTACCGGTCGACGGAGTGGAGCGATCACTCGCACATCCTGGCGCGCCAGCCGGACGGCGTTTATCGGATGTCCAACGTCTGCCGGCATCGCCAGGCGATCATGCTGCAAGGCGCGGGCACGGCCGACAAGACCATCGTCTGTCCGATCCACCGTTGGACCTACGACACCGAGGGCCAACTGATTGGCGCGCCGCATTTTCCGGCCAATCCCTGCCTGAACCTGAACAAACAGAAACTCGAAAACTGGAACGGCCTGCTGTTCAAGGGCCCGCGTTCGGCCAATGTCGACCTCGCCGGCATGAAGGTCGCCGGCGAGTTCGATTTCAGCGGCTACAAGCTCGATCACGTCGAACTGCACCAGTGCAACTACAACTGGAAGACCTTCATCGAGGTCTACCTCGAGGACTACCACGTCGTGCCCTATCACCCGGGTCTGGGTAATTTCGTCACTTGCGACGACCTGACCTGGCAGTTCGCCGACTGGTACTCCGTGCAGCGGGTCGGCATCACCTCGCTGGCCAAGACCGGCTCGCCGACCTACGCCAGGTGGCACAAAGCGGTGCTCGACTACTACAACGGCGAAATGCCCAAGCAGGGCGCCGTCTGGCTGACCTACTACCCCAACATCATGGTCGAGTGGTATCCGCACGTGCTGGTGGTGTCGACGCTGATTCCCCAGGACGTGGACAAAACCCTGAACGTGGTCGAGTTTTACTACCCCGAGGACATCGCGCTGTTCGAGCCCGAGTTCATCAAGGCTGAACAGGCGGCCTACATAGAAACGGCCATCGAGGACGATGACATCGGCGAGCGCATGGATCGCGGCCGCCATGCCCTCTGGAAGCAGGGGCGCAGCGAGGTCGGCCCTTACCAAAGCCCCATGGAAGACGGCATGCAGCATTTCCACGAGTTCTACCGGCGCATCATGGCGCCCCATCTGTAGGAGGCAGCTTCATGATCACCACCGACCAGAGCGGCTCGCTACTCACCGTCACCGTCCTCGGCGAATTCACGCTTGCCGACTTCAAGGAGTTCGAGGCTCTGGTGCTGGCGAAAGTCAGCCATGGCGCCACGCCGGATCTGCTGTTCGACCTGCGGGAAATGGCGGGGTTTACCGTCGACATGGCCTGGGAGGAGATCAAGTTCTCGCGCCAGCACGGCGGCGATTTCCGCCGGATCGCCGTGATCACCGACAGCCAATGGGTCACGTGGAGCGCCTGGCTGGAGCAACTGTTCGTTTCGGCCGACCTCGAGGTGTTCGATGACGAGGACGATGCCCAGGCCTGGCTGGCCCGCGTGGACGCACCGTGAGCGGGCTGCTGGTCGGCGCCGACGAACTGATCGCTCACCTAGGCGAGCCCGGTTGGTGCATTTTCGATTGCCGCCACGATCTCCAGAACGTCGACTACGGCGCCGAGGCCTATGCCAAGGGCCATATTCCGGGCGCCATGTTCCTGCACCTCGACCGCGACCTCTCCGGCGGGAAGACCGGCCGCAACGGCCGCCATCCGCTGCCAGACCCGGTGGCGTTCGGCAGGAGAATGGGGGAATGCGGCGTCGCGCCTGATACCCAAGTGGTAGCCTACGACAATGAGGGTGGCGTATTCGCCTCGCGCTTGTGGTGGATGCTGCGCTGGCTCGGGCATGAAAAAGTGGCCCTGCTTGACGGTGGACTCCCCGGCTGGCGTCGCGCCAAGCAGGCGCTAGTCACCGAAGTGCCGGTGGCGGCGCCGGTGGAATTCATCGCCCGCCCCCAGCCGATGACCGTTGACGCCGACTTCGTGCTGGGCCGGCTGCCGTCGCTGAAGGGC
>Ga0268298_10004049_pt1 | contig 14513 bp, 11 predicted proteins | sample WWTPWeurt_MetaG_FD_194462 | JGI IMG/M metagenome (GOLD analysis project Ga0268298, IMG submission 194462) | Activated sludge microbial communities from WWTP in Nijmegen, Gelderland, Netherland - WWTP Weurt | ecosystem: Engineered > WWTP > Aerobic digester > Activated sludge | place... | reverse complement strand
CGTGTGCTACTGCGTTCACAACAACGGACTCGTGCTGAATCCGCCGCAGGGAAGCGTGCTCGCCGCGTTCAATGAGCAGACACAACTTCTGAACGTTTCACTTTGGAATTCGCAGCCGATGATTCCAGTCAGCGGAACGTTGACACTTACGCAGACGCCTGCCTGCACCCCCCCGCCCTGGGTGTGGGTGGAGAGTTTCTTTGACGTTTTCACCGTGCCGCATCGGTGGGAATTACCTTCCGGGCCGCTCTGTCACGCACCGGGCGAGGCCTTCCTCTTGCAGCTTGAGATTGCCTTCGACAACCCTGCTGCCGCACCGCTGTCGTACAGCGAAAGCGTGATCGTGGGTATGGACGGCCTGCTTCATCCGTTCGACGATCCGGCACAGCCGTGTACGGGCGATATTGTCCCGCCTTTGATGGTCCAAGGTCAGTCGGCCTGCTTCATCGTTTGCCACAACATCTACGACGTGCTGCTCGATTGCCCGCCGCAGATGACTCCGGTCATTCAAGTCGTTTCCGGATGCGTTCCTCCGCAATGCCCGCCAATTGCCTGCACGCCCGGAGGTCCGACCGACTATGTATACGAAACGTATTTCGACGGCGTCCAATGGCACTTGCGGTTTGAATACTCCAATCCGTTCATTGAGCCGGTCTGCTACTGCGTCACGTATCAAGGCTGTATACCGACCTGTACTCCGCGTCTGCTTGCTTGCGTCGACGAACAGCTTCAGACATTTGACGTATCATTGTTGATCAGCTCGCCCGAGGGAATGCAGTGTGTCCAGTCCGGTGTTATCCACCTCTTCTCCGATCCGCCCGGCGCGTTCTTCGGAAGCAGCGTGTTTGAGTTTAACTACACTGGCGCCGAATGGTTAACTGTAAGTACGCCGGTTGCCGCAGGTTCGTTTGTTCCCGACAGCTTCTTCGATATCTTCGCCTACGTTGATTTCACTGAGCCTGCGCGCGAGGACGTGTGGTACCGCAATCCGACCCACGTGTCGCCTGATGCCGCAGACCCGCGTCTCGAAAACGTTGACGAAGGCGGCGAGTGTACGGGTGAGAACGTGCCGCCCTACGGACTCTCGCCGGGGAGTTCATGGTGCATGACCGTATGCCACGACATCTATCACATTCCAGTTTACGCGCCGCCCGAACTTCGTCCGATCATTGCCATTTCTCCCGGCTGCTACGGTCCGGAAGTGGATCAGTGCGAAGTCTGGGAGTGCATGCCCGGCGGACCATACGACTATCGCTGGAAGCTTAACTGGGATCCCGACAATTTCGCGTGGGACCTCGAGTTTGAGTACTCAAATCAAATCGCTGAGCCTGCGTGTTACTGCCTGACCGTTTCCGTCGCGCCGTGCAGCTCCGTGACGAACCTCATTATCCACTATGAGCCGTCGCCCGAAGGTGATCCGGACGTGTTCCTGACGTGGCGTGCCCCGCAGATGGGCCTCTACGTGATCTACAGCACGATAAATCCCGACCACACGACGCTGCCTCCGAGTTCGGAATGGATACAGGAAGGTAGCCTGTGGGTGCCTGTCGCTGGAGACGCGATGTGGAGTACGACGATGGACAACGCACAATACAAGAACTATGTGGTCATCGCCGATTGCAGCCCGCCAACACGGTAACGAAGTCCGAAGCCAGTCAATGCAAAGAACCCCGGGCGAGCCGCCCGGGGTTCTTTCATAGGCTCCGACGTCTGTCGACTCCCAGCCGGGAGGCATGCTATTCGGTCACTGCCGCGTCACATGATCAGTATTTACATAAGAAATTGTTATTGATGATGTTAAAGTGCAGTGGCCAGTCTTGCCGCAGTTAACATCGGGTCACTAACAGCTTCGAATCTTGGCAAATCCGCGCCCTCTGACAATTGCATGACACTCGATTGTGCTTCGTTCCTTATCTTATGCACGAAAAGTACACAATCCCGACCCAAGCACGTAAAGATGATCATCGGCACCCGCGGCAGCGAACTGGCACGAACCCAAACCGAATGGGTTAGAGGGTTCTTGGAGCGCAAGTTGGACGCACCCGTAAATGTCAAGATCATTTCGACACAGGGAGATCGCGTGACTGATCGGCCCTTGCGCGAGCTTGAAGGCAGCGGTTACTTCACCAAGGAGCTTGAAGAGGCGCTGCTCGACGGCCGGATTGATATCGCGGTGCACTCCTTCAAGGACATGCCCTCCCGGATGCCGGAAGGATTAGCACTGGCCGCAGTTTCCGCGCGCGAAGATGCGGCAGACATTCTGGTCATGCGCCCCGAGGCCATGACGCAAGACGCCGCCTCGCTATTTCTGAAGCGCGGTGCCGTGGTGGGCACAAGTGCAGTGCGCCGCGAAGCACAGATTAAGTCCCTTCGCCCGGATATCGAGACCCGCGATTTACGCGGCAATGTACCAACTCGCTTGAACAAACTGCGCGAAGGTCAATACGACGCGATACTACTGGCGAGCGCCGGTGTGCGACGACTCAATTTGACGTTGTCTGATTACCGCGTGCACCGGTTGGATCCCGCGCGCTTCGTACCCGCGCCGGGCCAGGGTGCGTTGGCCATTCAGATGCGTGAAAATGATAGATTCCTTGAACACGTAAAAGCAGCCATCCATAGTGACGAGACTTGGACGGCAACGAGAATTGAGCGGCAGGTGCAAGCGCTTCTGGGTGGCGGTTGCGGCCTGCCGCTCGGTACTTTCGCGTGTTACAACGATAACGAATGGAAGGTAGAGGGGTTCTGGTTCAGCGAGGCGACCGGCGCGGTGCGCGCAACAGTGAGTGGCGCCGATCCATCGCTGCTCGCCGATCAGTTGTACCATAGACTGACGTCGCCGAAGCAATGTCTGGCCGAGTGCTGATCACACGGGAGCTTGCGCTTTGCGGCGCGCTCCCCGATTTGCTGCGTAACGCCGGACACACTCTATTCGGACTGTCGGTCACCGACACGGAGTTCTTGTCGCCGATGATTCCGGAGTCGTCCACGTTCGATTGTATCGCCTTCACAAGCGCCAACGCCGTTCGCGGGTTGGCGCGATTGTTTGATGACGAATCGCGCTCGAAACTTGCACAGTACAAACTGGCCGCCGTTGGCAAGTCAACTGCGCAAGTCATAGAAGAGAACTTTCACCGGGCTCCGGACCTTGTCAGCAAAATATCCGACGGTGCTCATCTCGCCGCGAACATGGCCGATGCCATGGCAGTGGGAAGTCAAGTTCTTTATCCGTGTGCAAGCGATCATGACGCCGCCTTCACGCACACCTGTCGCGCGCGCGGTCTGGTCGTCACCGAACTCCCGGTCTACCGCACGCTCGGCAGGCCCGTCGAGAACGTCGCGCGCGAACTGAAAATGATCGAGCCTTTTGATGCCGTACTCTTCTATGCTCCCAGCGCGGTGCGTTCGTTTCGTGCAGCACGACCTGATTTGCGGGACTTCGCCGCAGTCGCGATTGGTCCGACGACGCTGGTCGCGCTGAGAGAAGCAGGATTTGACACGCTCGTTCTCTCCGCGAACACAAGCCCCGAGGCGCTATTGCGCGCGGTTGAAGAGGGCCTTACAATTAACGCCGAATCTACTCGCTTCTGAAATGCTGTTAGAGAAACCCGTTCCGACTGTCGTGACCGAACTAAAGAATTACCTCCGCGCGGCGCGCGGCGAATCCCTGCCGGTGCCGCCCGTGTGGCTCATGCGACAAGCTGGCCGCTATCTGCCCGAGTATCTTGCCGTACGCGCCGAACACGATTTCATCTCGGTCTGCCGCACACCTGATCTGGCGTGCGAAGTCACGATGCAGCCGATTCGCCGGTTCGATTTTGATGCGGCCATCCTCTTCAGCGACATCTTGATTCCCGCCATTCCAATGGGTGCGGGGCTGCGCTTTGATAGTGGTCACGGCCCGGTCATCGAGCGTCCAGTGCGCGAGCGCAAGGATGTCGACACGCTGCGTGTCTTCGAGCCGCGCGAAGAACTGCCCGATGTCCTCGAAGCCGTGAGGCAGATCAGGCGGGAACTCGCCGGCGACAAAGCGCTGATCGGTTTCGCCGGCGCTCCGTTCACGTTGGCATGCTACCTGATCGAAGGCGGAAAGCCGGACCCGTTCAAGAACGTCAAGCGCATGATGTACTCTGATCCCGGTGCATTTCAGGCACTGCTCGAGAAACTCGCGCAGTTCACCGCCGACTACATGCTCGCGATGGTCGAAGCGGGCGCCGACGCCATTCAGCTATTTGACACATGGGGTGGTATCCTCACCGATGCGGAATATCGCACCGTGAATCTGCCGATCTTGCAGAAAATAACTTCTACTCTGAGGACTGCATCGGCGCCGGTTACATATTTCGTGCTCAACGGCATGCACCTCGACTGCGTACCGGAAGTCGGTGCGAACGTGTATGGTTTGGATTGGCGCATGCCCGTTGATACTGCGCGACGCAAATTTGGCACAAACGCCGCGCTGCAAGGCAACCTCGATCCGGTTATCCTGCTTACGGATGAATCGTCGATTCGCCGCAACACAAGACGAATTGTCAACGACGCCAAGGGCGCCGGATTCATCTTCAACCTCGGACACGGGATTCTTCCGGATACGCCGATTCACTCGGTAGAGATACTCATGGACGAAATCCGGAGCGCGCGCACATGATCGGCGACTCTTGGTTCAATATCCCCGAGGCGCAGCTCTTCGAGATGATTGAAGAGCTGGATGCGCGCGGCCCGCGTTACACGTCCTATCCGACCGTCCCGGTCTGGAAGGCGCCGGTATCACCGCAAGCCTACACTCATGCCGTGAGGCAGCTTGGTGCCGACGGGCAAGGTATTGCGATCTACCTTCATTTCCCGTTTTGCCGTCAGCGCTGCCTCTATTGCGGATGCAACGCGCACATCACGCACGACGACGGGCGCATGAATCGATACATGGATGCGCTAGAAGCCGAGATTCAACTTGTCTCCAAAATGCGTGCGCATCCGGTGACGCACTCGCAGTTGCATCTCGGCGGCGGTACACCCACGTATATTCCGTCAGATCGACTTTCTCGAGTTCTTGACCTGTTGATTGAGCGGTTCCCCGGCAGCAACAATTTCGACCGCTCCGTCGAGGTGGATCCTCGTGTCACCACGGATGAGCATTTGCGCTTGCTGGCAGAGCGCGGCTTCAGGCGCATTTCGGCAGGCCTTCAGGACCTGAATCCGGAGGTGCAGGCCGCAATCCGGCGTGAGTACAGCCTGCAGGAAATGTCCGAGTTCATCGCGCGTGCTCACTCATTCGGTTTCACGAGCGTCAACATCGATCTCATCTACGGCCTGCCGCGCCAAACTCGCGAGACCTGGCGCGACACGCTTGCCGCGACGTGTCAACTGAAACCTGATCGACTGGCATGTTTCGGCTATGCGCATCTTCCCGCCCGGATGAAGCATCAGCAGGCTATCAAGGAAACTGAGTTGCCGTCTCCGCGCGAGCGGCTTGGGATGCTCTTGGACGCCCACAAACTTCTGATTGAGTCTGGTTATGTTGGCATCGGCATGGACCACTTCGCGCTCCCGCAAGACGATCTTGCTCTGGCCCAGCAGGAAGGCCGGCTCTGGCGCAATTTCATGGGCTACACAACGACTCGCGGACTCGAACTGCTTGGCCTTGGATGCTCAGGAATCAGTGAATTCACGTCGCTGTTTTCACAAAACATTTCCAATCCTGAAGCTTACGCTGAACGACTTGAAGCAGGCGAATTAGCGCTCGAGCGTGGACACGAATTGTCCGCAGATGATCGCTCCACCAAGCAGATTATCAACCATCTGATGTGTAATCTTGAGATAGAGGTTCCCGAATCGGCTCCGAAATTTGAACGGGAATTTCTAAATCGCATCACAAACGCGTTGCAGCAAGTCGCAGGCTTTGAGCAACTGGGCCTCGTTTCAAAATCCGCACAAGGCTTTCACATCACTCGTCTTGGACAGCTCTTCGTGCGCAATCTCGCGATGCCATTCGACCGCTATCTGAACGATCAAACCGGTGTCACGTTCTCCCGGACGGTATAGGACATGCAGACACGCGCGCTTCTCTTAATCAACATGGGCGGACCGGCCCGCCGCAATGACGTCGAACCCTACTTGCGTGAGATCTTCAGCGACCCTGCAATCATCGCGTTGCCGGGAGTGCTGCGCAAACCGCTTGCGGGCATGATTGCCCGTCGTCGTGCGGGTGAAGTCGCCGATCGCTACGAGTCGATTGGCGGCTACAGCCCGCTCTTTCATTGGAGCGAGTCTCTTCGCCAAGCAATCCGCGATTGTTTGAGGACATCTGGCGAATCGATGGACGTGGCGTGGGCGTTTCGCTACATGTCACCGACCATTGATGAGACGTTGGCAGAATTCCGGAATCGGAATATTCGTCACGTCAGCGTGCTGCCGCTCTTCCCGCACTACACGAACACGATGACGGGCTCCGTAATGAATGAAGTGAGCCGGGTCGCGACCCAACTTGGGTTGGAGTACGATTACATTGAAGATTGGGGGCAGGCCGACGACGTAATCGCAGTCTGGTCGAGTTATCTTCATGATGCGCTTAGCCAGGCCGGACCTGATTCGCGAGTCATGTTTGTTGCGCATGGCATACCTAAAATCTACGTCAATCGCGGCGACGACTATCCGGAACGTGTGGTCGCATCTGCTCGAAAACTCGCCGCGACTCTTCCGGCCAATGTTGAATGGACCGTGGCCTACCAAAGCAAAGTCGGTCCACTCGAATGGACCAAGCCATATATGGAAGATGTGTTGGAGCAGTGGTCGAAGTCTGACGCGCCGATCGTAATGATGCCTCTGAGTTTCGTCGCCGATTGTCTCGAAACCTTGTACGACCTTGACGATGTCGCCAAGAAGATAGTCACGGCGGCCGGAGTCAAGCGCTATGCTCGCGCGCGAGTCTTCAATGACGACCCGGACTTCGCACGTGCGCTGGTAAACGTGTGGCAAAGGCACCAACATGAGCTCGCAGTCTGAGCGGTCGAGACCACGAGTAGTAGTTATCGGCGGCGGAGTTGCGGGCCTCGCCTCCGCCTACTTGATCCGCTCGTCGGCGCAGGACCGTGGTATCGATCCCGAATTGATCTTGCTCGAAGCGCAAGACATTGTCGGCGGCGCGACTCGCACGGAACATGTGGACGGGTTCACCTGCGAATGGGGACCCAATGGGTTTCTTGATAATGAGCCTGCAACGCTTGATCTCGTGAAGCGGCTTGGCCTTGAGTCTCGTTTGCTTGCCGCATCGTCAAGCGCCGCGCGCCGGTTCATTTACCATCATGGCGCGATGCACGAAGTGCCGCTTGATCCCATGTCCTTTCTGAAGTCGGACATTTTGCCATTGAAGGCGAAACTTCGTATGGCAATCGAGCCGGCCATTCCTGCGAAGCGAAATGGCTTTGACGAAAGCGTGTATGAATTTGCGGAACGTCGACTGGGAAGCGACTTCGCGCGCTACATGATCGACCCGATGGTGTCGGGCATCTTCGCGGGTAATGCGCGCGAGCTGTCTCTTCGCGCGGTGTTCCCGAAGATGGTTGACATGGAAACGCAGCATGGCGGACTTTTCAAGGCGATGTTAGCGAAGCGGCGCGAGGCAAAGCGGACAGGGACGTCGACAGGCGGACCGGGCGGCGCGAACGCAAAATTGACAACCTTTGAAAATGGAATGGGTGAGCTTACAGACTCTCTGGCGCGCGAACTCAGTGATCAGGTGCTTACGCGCAGCGCTGTGAAGTCCATTTCCTGGCGCGGTGAGAATTTTGAAGTCGCGACAGCAACTGATAGTTTCGGCGCCGATTCTGTAGTCGTTGCCTGTCCGTCTTACGCTGCCTCCGAGATCGTGTCGCACCTATCGCACAACGCTGCAAGGAGCTTGCGCGAAATTCCCTACGCTCCGGTAGACGTGATCGCTCATGGTCATCGTATCCAAGACGTAGGCGCCGACCTGAACGGATTCGGCGTGCTTATTCCACGCGGAGAACACTATCGCGCGCTCGGCTCCCTTTGGTGCGATGCGATCTTCCCGAATCAAGCGCCGAGTGGCATGCACCTGCTGCGAACGATGATCGGCGGTGCCCACGACACGCGAATCGCCGACATGAGTGATGGTGAAGTCGAGAGACTCGCCGCGGAAGAGCACCGTCGACTCTTCAACGTAAAATGCGATCCCGTGTTTCGCAAGACAATCCGCCATCGACGTGCGATTGCGCAGTACACAAAGGGACATCTGAATCGAGTGGATGATATCGAGCATCTGGAGCGGCAGTTGCCCGGTCTGTTCTTTACGGGAGCGTCGTACCGAGGCGTGTCCGTCAACGGTTGTGTCAAGGACGCTTTCCGCGTTGCGAACGGAGTGATGTCACATTGGAAGCTGGGAGAATATGCTGCTCTATAGTCTGCTTCCCGGTCTCCTTCTCCTATTGTTTGGAGGCCTGCTCGCAATTTGGGCGATTCTGTATTACAAGCCGGACGAACTTCTCGAACGCCTGGCGACGCGCGTCGGCTGGTTTACGCTTGCCGTCTACGCAATTTGGTTGACGGCGCTCTCCATGGCACAACGCCAGATTCCCATTCTGACCGCCGGACAAATCAGCGTCTTTCTCGGATTTCTGATTTGGACCGACCAGCTTATCCTGCAGCGCCGAGTCGCACAGCGCATGCTGGTCGTATTGCCGCTACTAACGGTGGTCCTGCTTCTGCTCGTTGGCTTTGCGGGCGGCCTTCGTCATGATGCGGCACCCGAGCAACTGCACTCTGCCTGGTCTGCCGTTCACATTGTGCTCTCAATGGCCGGGGTCGCCATGCTCTTCGGCAGCGGCGTTTACGGCGCGGGATCGATGCTTCTGAAGCACGAACTGAAGGCGCGTCGCTTTGGTCGATTGTTCTCCTGTTTGCCGTCCATGGATGAATTGCACAAGCTGCGAGCATTCGCGCTCTACTTTGGGTGGTCGCTGATCACGGTGAGTTTCGCATCGTCGGTCGTCTATCTTTTCTCGGCGCGCGCAGGCAGCCCAAGTTTCTTCAGTCACCTGCATGAGATGTTTGCGCTCTGGGTCGTCGCCTCTCTACTCGCCGCTTCCGAGCGCCTGAAGTGGTTCGGCGACCAGAAACAAGCGCGACTAACCGTTGCCCTCTCGGGACTCATTATTCTGCTCATCGCGGGATCAGTGGCGCAGATCTTCTTTGGAGGAAGGTCGTGAAGCTCGAGATGATTGGACTCAATCATCGCTCCGCAAGCTTGACTCTGCGGGAGCGCGCCGCAGTCGCGCCGGATCAAGTGGTTTCCGTCCTGAAACGCGCGGTCGCGCATGCAAACATCGAGGGCGCAGCGATCCTCTCGACCTGCAATCGCGCAGAACTCTATGTTTCTCCGACATACCATTTTGAGGAGCATGAGCTGCGCCAATTGTACTGTGACCTGTTTGGACTGGAGCCGTCGGACGGCGCCGCAGCGTACGTCTATCGCGATTCATCTGCCGTCGAGCACCTGTTTCGAGTATCCTCCGGTCTCGATTCACAGATGCTCGGTGAAATCCAGATTCTCGCGCAGGTCAAGACAGCCTATGCTTCGGCACTCGAATCGGCATGTACCAGCGCAATTCTCAATCGTCTGTTCACTCATGCGATCTCGTGCGGTAAACTCGTCCGCACCAGAACGGCCATTTCGCAAGGCGCCGTGTCCGTTGCTTATGCGGCGATAGAAGTTGCCCAGCGTCTGTTCAACAAGCTCAACGCGAAGAACATTCTCTTGGTCGGAGCAGGGGAGACAACCGCGCTGGCCGCCAAATATCTCGCCGATGCCGGCGCGTGCAATTGGCGTGTCAGTAATCGAACAAGCGCGCGTGGCGAAGAGTTGGCCGAAAGACTTGGCGGCAGCGCGACCGAATTCCCGCCGAGAAACGAGGACCTGATGTGGGCGGATGTCGTCGTCAGTGCGACGTCGGCGCCCGCGCCCGTCATAGTACTCGACGACGTTACCGAGGCAATTCGCAGCCGCAAACGCCCGTTGCTGCTTCTCGATCTTGCGGTACCGCGGGATATAGATGCGCGAATCGCCGGGTTCGATGAAGTATACCTCTACACGGTCGACGACTTTCAGGAGTTAGTTGCCGCAAATCTGCGCGCCCGTCAGAAGGAAGCGCATCGCGCGGAAGAAATCGTGAGTCGCGAGGTGGAGGTATTTGCCGAATGGTATCGCCAGAACCGCATCGCGCCGAGTATTCAGCAGTTGCAGCTTGCACTTGAGACAATCCGATTGTCGGAAGTGGAACAGCAATCGCACCACTTCCGTGCTGAAGATCGCGACGAAGTGGAGAAATTCTCGCGCTCACTCATGAAGCGCGTAACAAGTCTGATCGTCGCGAACATGCGTCGCGCGTCGGATGACGGAAAAGATATCGACGTTGCCCGCGCGATTGCTGTGGCCTTCGCCGGAAAAGATCAAGAAACAACAGACAAGATACTCGAACGATTGAGCCATGAGCTTTCCCATTGATCGACCGCGGCGGTTACGTCGCACGGACGCGCTGCGCCGACTCGTGCGCGAAACTCGCCTCGACCCATCCGATTTCGTCCAACCGCTGTTTGTTGTCCCGGGAGCGGGAATCAAGAATGAGATAACTAGTCTCCCCGGACAATTTCATTGGTCGGTGGACCGGATCGCGGAAGCCGCGCGACGCTGTTACTCGGCCGGAGTTCCAGCCGTGATTCTGTTTGGCATCCCTTCGCAAAAAGACGAGTTGGGATGCGCCGCGTACGATGATCATGCGGAAGTACAGATGGCAATCCGCGCCATCAAACGCGAAGTTCCAGACCTGCTTGTGATGACGGATGTTTGCTTGTGCGAGTACACGTCGCACGGTCATTGCGGCGCTATTTGCGATGGAGACGTAGACAACGACAAGACGCTCGAACTTCTCGCCAAGACCGCAGTTAGTCATGCGAAAGCCGGGGCGGATATCGTCGCGCCGTCCGACATGATGGATGGCCGGATCGCGGCGATACGACGGGCCTTGGACTCGGAAGGCTTCGAGCACGTGACAATTTTGTCCTATGCTGCAAAGTACGCGTCTGCATTCTATGGCCCGTTCCGCATTGCGGTCGACTCGGCTCCGCAGTTCGGTGATCGGCGCGGCTATCAAATGGACCCGGCGAACGCAGAGGAAGCCCTTCGCGAAGTCGAACTCGATCTTCAAGAAGGCGCGGACATGGTCATGGTCAAACCCGGCATCGCGTATCTCGACATCTTGCAATCGGTCAAGCAGCGTTTTCAACGTGTCACGTCGGCCTATCATGTTTCGGGTGAGTACGCAATGATTGAGGCCGCCGCGGCGCGAGGCTGGGTCGATCGCAAGCGGCTCGTGCTCGAGTCGTTGTTGGCTTTCAAACGAGCCGGCGCGGATTTCGTCTTGACCTACTATGCAATGGAAGCCGCCGAGTGGTTGAACGAGGAGAAGTACAGATGATGAAGGCGATTGGCACCGCTGAAGACGACGTTCAAGTCAACAATCAATCCCACTCGTGGTTCAAGCGCGCGGAGCAAGTGCTTCCCGGCGGGGTGAACTCGCCGGTCCGGGCCTTTCGCTCCGTTGGCGGCGAACCGCCGGTCATTGCCTGTGCCGACGGCGCGCACCTTGTGGACGTTGACGGAAACGAGTATATTGATTACATTGGCAGTTGGGGGCCGATGATCCTCGGGCACCGCGAGCCGACCGTCGTCGCCGCATTGCGCGCGGCAATTGAGACGGGCCTTTCCTACGGCGCGCCGTCCACGCCAGAGGTCACGCTGGCTGAAGAGATCATCGCGCGTGTTCCGGGGCTGGAGATGATTCGCTTCGTGAACAGCGGCACGGAAGCAACGATGAGCGCGATTCGGTTGGCGCGTGCAGCAACCAAGCGCGACGTCATCATCAAGTTTTCCGGCGGCTACCATGGCCATGCGGACTCGTTCCTTGTCCAAGCTGGTTCAGGTGCCGCGACGTTCGGACTGCCCGATAGTCCCGGAGTGACTGCCGGTGCCGCAAAGGACACGCGCTGTGCGATCTACAACGATCTTGATTCCGTTCGCGCGTTGTTCGACTCCGAACCTTATGGCATCGCTGCCGTCATCGTTGAGCCTGTCGCGGGAAACGTCGGCTGTATTCCGCCCGCGCCGGGCTTCTTGGCCGGCCTCCGCGCGCTGTGCACTCGCTACGGTGCTCTGCTGATCTTCGACGAAGTAATGACCGGTTTCCGCGTTGCGCGCGGCGGGGCGATTGAACTCTATTCAATCAGGCCCGACCTTGCGACATTTGGCAAAGTGATTGGTGGTGGACTGCCTGTCGGTGCGTATGGCGGGAAAGCTGAATTCATGCGGCTCGTTGCTCCCTCCGGGCCGGTCTATCAGGCTGGAACGCTTTCGGGGAATCCGTTGGCCATGACGGGCGGCCTGGCGACTCTCGCGAAACTCGACGGCCAGGCATACGTGTTACTTGAAAAAAGGTCCGAACGTCTCGAAGAAGGGCTGCTCTCTGCGTGTCGACATGCGCGTGTTCCCGCACGCGTGCAGCGCGTTGGATCGATGCTCACGCTCTTCTTCGCCGATCATGCGGTACACAACTACGCCGATGCTCAGCGCGCCGATCACGCTCGCTTCAGACTCTTCTTTCACGCGATGCTTCGGCGCGGCGTCCACTTGCCGCCATCCGGATATGAGTGCTGGTTTGTCTCCCTTGCGCACGATGACGGCAACATCGACCGCACAATTAATATCGCACGGGAGGCGCTCGAAGAGATCACAAAATAAGCACAATATGCGATAACAATGCTAACCTCGCTTAGGAATGCGTGGCGCAACCCAAAGCTGCCCTTCAGGCGGCATTTTGTCGTTTTTGCCCTGATCTCGCTCTTCGCGTTGGCGCAATTGACATGGTGGAGTATCTTCCAGTTCCATGAAGGGCAGCGAATTGTTGCGACTCAAGAACACTACTGGTCGCAACAAATCGCCCTCGCATCCGAGAAACGGCACGACCTCGGTCCGGCGTTCGAAGATTGGCTGCTCCGCGCGTTCCCGGACCTCGAGAGTGCGCCCGGTGGATCGATTCGTGTGAGTGCCGCTGCCCGCGCGAGGCTCGATGAACTGGCCGGATCGAGGATGCGCATGTTCTTGTCCGAAGGCGCGTTCTTCGGCCTGTTGGTGTTGATCGGAGTACTCTACATGTTTCGCACGCTGCGGGAAGAAATTGCGATTGAGCATCGTCAATCAGTCTTTCTGACCGCGACGTCGCACGAGCTAAAGACGCCCATCACGTCGTTGCGGATGTACCTTGATACGCTGCGAGAGCGCGAACTCTCGCCTCCGAAGCGGGCTGAAATGCTGGAAGTCATGTCCGTTGATCTCGACCGCTTGAATGATCTGATCGAGCGCCTTCTGCAGGCGCAGAAGGTCTTGACTCCGGATGCCATGTTTGCGAATGAGTTCGTTGACGTGAGCGAGGAAACTCTGCGCGCGGTTAAAGAAATGACGCACCGCATCGAGTTTTCCGGCAAGCACCATTTGAATGTCGACACGGAGTACGGTCTGCACGCTTCCGCCGACCCCCGCCGGTGGCAATTGGTCGTGAAGAACCTCGTCGACAATGCCGTCAAGTACTCGCCGGACGGTGGAATGATTGACGTCTACCTCGCAAAACGTGAACGCTGGATCGAACTCAGCGTAGTTGATCAAGGCCGTGGTTTCGATGCGGACGAAGCTCCCCGGCTGTTCGAGCGTTTCTATCGCTCGGGAAATGAGGATACTCGGACCACTCAGGGTATTGGTCTCGGACTCTATTTGGTTCGTGAAATCGTCCATTCGATGCGAGGCCGCGTGACCGCGCGCAGCGAGGGACTGGGGAAAGGCTCCAAGTTCGTCGTGCAGATTCCGCTCTTGAGAGAACATGACAATGGCTGAGCGGATTCTCATCGTCGAAGATGAAGAGCACATCGCGCAGGGATTGAAATTGAACCTTGAGGCCGAAGGCTTTGAAACATCGCACGTAGCGGACGGTGTGAGCGCGATCACAGCCATTCAAACCGGAGAGCACGATCTTGTGCTGCTCGACGTGATGCTTCCCGGCGCCAGCGGCTTTGACGTGTGTGACCGTGTTCGATTGTCGGGGAATCACATACCCATTCTCTTTCTTACGGCTCGCGATAGTGACGACGCGCGAGTCAAGGGACTCGAACTCGGCGGCGACGATTACATCACGAAGCCGTTCAGCGTGCGCGAGTTGATTCAGCGAATTCGCGCCATCTTCAGACGCAGCGAATGGTACCGGCAGGCACCAGCCGACGGAAACATCCTGCAGTTTGGTGAATCGCGTGTTGACCTTGCCGCCTATTCGGCAGTAACTCCAGCCGGTCGAGTCTCGTTGACGCAGAAGGAGTGCATGATTTTGAAACTTCTTGCCGAGCGCGAGGGACAAGTTGTCACGCGCGACGATATTCTCGAAAGAGTGTGGGGCTACGATCGC
>Ga0268298_10004048_pt1 | contig 14518 bp, 12 predicted proteins | sample WWTPWeurt_MetaG_FD_194462 | JGI IMG/M metagenome (GOLD analysis project Ga0268298, IMG submission 194462) | Activated sludge microbial communities from WWTP in Nijmegen, Gelderland, Netherland - WWTP Weurt | ecosystem: Engineered > WWTP > Aerobic digester > Activated sludge | place... | reverse complement strand
CTTCACGACTGCAACCGATACGCGCCCGCCCCAGGTGATCGACGTGAATATTGAAGGAACGGTTTCGGCGCAGGTGAATGATGATGCCGAAGCGCAAGCCGAAGCGCAATTAGTCGTCTCCTGGTCGACGGATGAGCAATCGACTTCTCAGGTAGAATATGGAGAGGGAACGGGCAGTACCTACGCGCAAAAGACGCAAGAGGACGGCAACCTCATTACGAATCATACAGTGATCATTTCCGGGCTAACGCCTTCCAAGGTGTATCATCTCCGTATCATTTCTCGTGATAAGGCAGGAAATGTCGGTAATTCTGTTGATACCGTTGCCATTACACCGAAGGCGACCGCGAATGCCCTTGATCTCGTGATTACGAGCCTGCGTTCTATCCTGGGCCAGTAGTCAGTAAAGAGTGGAGAATAGAAACATTCATGTCAACAAGAAAAACAAAATCTGAGACTGTTCCAAGGCAACCTGCCGTCAGGCGAGCGCGCACGACGAAGGCGGCTGCGGATGCTCCAGCTGAGCCGGTTGTGGTTGAATCGCCCTCTGCTCCGGTGATGTCCGCAGCACCTACCTCGCCAGTATCGACTTCCGGAGATGAAATCATTCGGGCAGACGAGGTCTTCAAAGCGTTTGATATTGGTACGCAGATGGTGCTTGTGCTGAAAGGGGTGACGTTTTCTGTCGAGCGAGGGGACTTCATGGTGCTTTTCGGCGCTTCGGGCTGTGGAAAGTCGACACTACTGCATATCTTGCTCGGCCTCGAGCCACCGACCAAGGGGACGATAACCTTTCTAAATGAGGACATGTATGCGGGCCGGTCGGAAGATGATCGCGCCCAGTTCCGCAAGCACCATATCGGCATGGTGTACCAACAGTCGAACTGGGTGAAGTCGCTCACGGTGCTCGAAAATGTCGCCTTCCCAATGATGCTTCTTGGTGAGGACAAGACGAAGAGCCTTGAGAAGGCGTATGATACTCTCAAGGTCATGAAGATGGAGAATTGGGCACACTATCATCCGATGGAGCTTTCAGGCGGACAGCAGCAGCGCGTCGCGGTCGCCCGCGCGATCATCACCGATCCCGAAGTGCTCGTAGCTGATGAGCCGACCGGTAATCTTGATTATGAGGCGGGCCAGAACCTGATGTATCTGTTGAATGATCTCAATCATATGGGCAAGACGATTATCATGGTGACGCACGACCTCGAGTATATCCGCTATTCAAAAACCGCCTTGAATATGAAGGATGGACGGATCGAGGGCGTCTATCGCGACCAGGATAAGGAGGCGCTTGAATCAAAGCTTACGTATAAGAAGGCGGATTTCAGTGTCCTAGAGCATAAGCAATAGCGTATGTGGATCTGGAGAAAGAAACCAGTTTCTGATGCGCCGACGACTATTCGGCCAGCATCGCCTGCTCGGATACCGAAGCACTGGGGATTGCTCGGCTGGGCCCGATCCACCGGTCAGTTTTTCCGACACAGCCTGGTACGGATATTCGTCTTCATCTTGCTTATTCTCACGTACATCCTTGCCAAAATATCGTTTCATATCTGGTATTGGCGTGTGTTGTGGCGGGAGCGGCGGAGCCAGAGTGGCGATGGTAGCAATGCGGGTATGCCTTCGGAAATCCTCTTTTCACGTTATGCCGAGCGTTTGTTCCGGATATTTCACACAGCGAGCGGGGAAAGTATTGATAAGATCAGTCTGATTGAGATCGCAATCCGCAACATGAAAGGGAAGAAAACGCGAACAGCGGTTACGATCGGCGGCATGGCGATAGGTATTGGCTCAATCGTCTTCCTTGTCTCTATCGGCTATGGCCTGCAGCGTCTCGTTATTTCTCAGGTAGCAAAGCTTGAAGAAATGCAACAGGCGGATGTTTCTCTCCAGCCGGGCGGCAAGATCAAGATTCAGGACAGGACGATTGCTGATTTTACCCAGATTCCGAATATCGCATCAGTTGACCCGCTTATTTCAGTTGTCGGCCGGGTGAACTATCAGAATTCTGTTTCGGACATGGCTGTCTATGGCGTGACGACGAAATACCTCTCTCAGTCGGCACTGCGACCGGTTCAAGGATCTTTTTTTGAAAGCCATGAAACTGTGCTACCAACGGGTATCGAGGAAGAAACGGTACTACGTGAAAAACCGAAACGCCGAGGGGAAGTGGTCGATCAGATCGCCTTTTCAACGACGGGTCTCAGATGGGTCCGGTTGCGCGAAAGTCCTGATACGGATGCGGGGTTTATAGGGTATGGAAAGATTGAAGACGTGGAGGGGATGGGGGATATCGTGTGGGGAGGTGCGTATTCGGATGAGGAGAGCTTCGGTCGCGCTGGAACAGACGTAAATAATCAGCCGGTCGGAAAGTGGATCCGAGCAGAACTTCCGGTCTTCGAAGAGACAACCTGCTCGGTCGCTGAGGCTGACTGCGTGGGCGGAGGATATCTCCTTATGCGTGACGGAAGTGACGTCCCTATTACTCGGCAATCCTACTTTGCGGTTACAGACGATTGGCTTACGCTTCGCACCCTAACCACGGAAGAGAAGACGGCTCTTCTCCAGGCGGAAGCTCAGAATCCTACATTCAATATCAAGGAATCTGGTGATGGATGGGTCGAAGTTGATGGCGAGGGTGAGGCGGCGGCTGCTGACAATCTAGAGCGTGTGGCGCTAGCAACGAGTGCCCTGCGTGAAGCCGTTGTTAGCCGGGCGATGCTGAGAGTCCTCTCTATCCCCGAGGAGGAAGCGATCGGAAAGACGTTCAACACAAGTTTTGTAGTGACCGGCAGCCTCCTGTCTGACTCCCAGAAGAAAGTTGAATCGGTTCCTGAGGACTATACGATTGTCGGTGTGGTCCCTGAGGATAAGACACCAATTTTTTACGTGCCCTTTATTGATTTGCGTGGTCTTGGGATCGAATACTATTCCCAGGCCAAAGTGACAGCGCGGAGTCAGGATATGTTGGCTGATGTTCGTAAGCAAGTCGAAGGCATGGGATATGTGACAAATTCAGTTGCTGATACAGTCACGCAGATAAATTCCTTTTTTGCGAGCGCCCGAATTATTCTTGGACTGCTCGGCATGGTCGCTCTCGGAGTCGCGGCACTTGGCATGTTCAATACGCTTACCGTATCGCTCCTGGAGCGTACTCGAGAGGTTGGCTTGATGAAGGCGATCGGGATGAAGTCAGTCGAGGTTCAAGAACTCTTCCTGACGGAGTCGATGGTTATGGCGTTCTTCGGTGGTATCCTGGGGCTCTTGGTTGGATTCATAGGTGGGAAAGCGCTTGGTGCAGGACTCTCGCTCTTGGCTATCTTTAAAGGGGCTGGCGCGATCGATGTCTCATACATCCCCCCCTCGTTCGTTATCGCCATCCTTATCTTTTCGCTCATCGTTGGCATCGTGACGGGTATCTATCCTGCTCGTCGAGCCACGAGCATCTCTGCACTGAATGCTCTCCGTTACGAATAAGGAAGTGATGTTATACAATACGTTATATCGTTAATTGCACGTGTATGCTCGTGAAAGAGATCATGACGACGGATATCATCTCAGTGAAGATGGATAGTTCGGCTCAGGCAGTTGCTGATATCATCGTCCAGCATCAGATTCATGCCGTTCCGATCGTCAATGAGCTGTTCGAGCTCCAGGGGATTGTCGCTGAAGGAGATTTTTTCTATCAGCACTCGGGTCCGGCCACTATGGCATCATATCTCGTTGGCCGCTTGATGAAGAAGAAATCGGCCCCAGGGAACGCGAATCTCTCAGATGTGAAAGTGAGAGACATCATGGCGAGTCCCTGTATTTCGATTGGCCCAACGCTCACTGTTGAGGCGGCTGGCCGCCTTCTTGTGGAGAAGAACTTCAACACGCTTCCAGTTGTGAACGATTCCAATACCCTGATTGGCATCGTGACGGCTCACGACATTCTCCGGGCGCTCCTTTCCCCGGTGGACCAATAAGGTTCTGAAAAAGAGGGTAAAGAAATAAAAAAAAATCATGCTGTCGCTCAGAAAAAAGACATACCTTATTATATTGTTTGCAACAGGAATTTTTCTCCTGTGCGTGTGCGGAGTCATTTGGCAGACGACGGACAGCAGTCTGAAGATATTCCAATATGAGAGCGCTGAGGAGCAGCTCGCTCTGGTAGAGCGAATCCTCGGCAGGGAAATTGAGAATATGAGTCGGACGCAGGCGGATTGGGCGCACTGGGACGATACGTATGTCTTTATGTCAGATCGGAATGAGGCGTATATCGATTCAAACCTGAATGACGAATCACTCGCGCTGATCGGTGTCCATATCATGGCGTTCGTAGATAATGCTGGTGATGTCGTCTTTGCGAAGCAGGTCTATGGTGGTGCACCGGAGACTGATTCGCCCCCCGTACAATTCATGAAGCATTTCCAAGGTGAGAGCGAACTGCTCCGTTTCGATGATTCAATTTCCGTGAGGCATGGTATTTTAACTCTGCCGGATTCAATGTTTCTCGTCTCGAGTCAACCAATCCTCATGAGTGATGGAAAGGGCCCTCGACGTGGGACGCTTGTTTTCGCTCGATATGTCGACCAGCAGTATGCTGATATGCTGAGCACACTTGCAGGGATCAGCGTTCGGATCGCACCTTATGGGTTTGCAGGATCGTCAGATAGCGAGAGTTTGGCAGTAGCGTCCCAGTCTGACTCTCGGACTATGATCGAATATGTTTCTGGTCAAACAATCGGCTGGCGTCTCCTAGAGAACGTATTTGGAAATCCATCGGTGTCACTTCGGATAGAGTATCCCTCGAATATCCTTATCCGAGGGCACCACTTCCTTCTTAAGGGATTTGCCTATCTTTTTGTCGCCATGGTGAGCTATGTTGGTGTTCTGATTGTGCTGATCGATTATTTCCTGCTTCAGCGGATCGAGCATATGCGCCGGATCGCCCGCCAGGTAAGCGTGCTTCAGTCGGGCGGCCTGCCTGAAGGGGATATTGATGATTTCTCTTACCTCGCTACGGTCATGATGGAGGCGATCAAGAAAATTCAGGAATCGAATGATTTAGCCATTGGAAGCCGGAATGAATTGGAAAAATTCCAAATAGCGCTTGATCAGAGCTTTGACCATATGATCATCACCGATCCGGAAGGTAAAATCCTCTATGCGAATGTGGCTGCAGAACAGCTGACCGGATACAGTCGGAAGGAGATAATCGGAGAGACTCCGGGGCTTTGGGGGCGCCAGATGCCAGGAGAGTTCTATCGCCAGTTCTGGGACACGATTCGACTGCATAAGCAAGTATTTGAGGGTGAAATCGTAAATAAGGGAAAGTCGGGCGCCCGCTATCGGGCACTCATCCGGGTTGCGCCCATCCTAGACGATCACCGTCGAGTCTTGTATTTCATTGGCGTCGAGCGATATATCGGGAAAGCTTAGGGTAGCCTGATCTTGACGGCTTTTTTTAGCAGTCTATAATAGAGAGTGCTAATTTGGTTGTGTAAATCATAATCTTTTTATATGGCAAAGCAGGTTATTTTCAGCGAGGATGCGCGAAAGCGGGTGAAAGCCGGTATTGATAAGGTTGCAGACGCTGTGCGCGTCACGATGGGTCCGAAGGGGAGGAATGTCCTGCTTGGCAAGGCCTACGGTGGTCCAACTATCACCAATGATGGCGTTTCGATTGCCAAGGAGATCGAACTCGCTGATCCGTTCGAAAATCTCGGTGCCGAGCTTATCAAGCAGGTCGCGGAAAAAACGAATGATGTGGCTGGTGACGGAACCACAACGGCAACGGTCATTACCCAGGCGCTTGTTCGTGAAGGATTGAAGTATATAGAGACGGGTATTAATCCCGTCGGTGTTCGGCATGGTATGGAATCGGCGAAGGACGATGTGATCGCGACGCTGAAACGTCATTCAAAGAAGATTACTTCGGCTGAGGAACGGATTAATGTCGCGACCATTTCTGCCGAATCGGAGGAAATGGGAAGAATGATCGCCGGTGTGATGGAGGATGTTGGGGAGGACGGTGTCGTCACAGTCGAGCAATCCCAGACAATGGGACTTTCAAAGGAAGTGGTGACCGGGATGAATTTTGATCGGGGCTATATTTCTCAGTACATGATGACTGATGCGGCCAGTCAGTCCGCAGAGATCAAGGATCCGTTTATTCTCATTACTGACAAGAAGATCTCTTCGATCCAGGAGGTCTTGCCGGTACTGGAAAAGATGTCGCAGACTGGGAAAAAGGATGTGGTTATTATTGCTGATGATGTGGATGGTGAGGCGCTGGCAACGCTCGTCGTAAATCGTCTCCGCGGCGTCCTGAACGTGCTCGCGGTGAAGGCGCCTGAGTTTGGTGATAATCGCAAGGCGGTGCTGGACGATATCGCGATTCTGACGGGCGCGCAGGTGATTTCTTCGGATAAGGGAATGAAGATCGAGGCGACTGAGGTCTCAATGCTGGGCCGTGCTTCCAAAGTCATTGCAACCAAGGATGAAACGACGATTGTCGGCGGAAAGGGAAAGAAAAAAGATATCGAGGGGCGCATCGCTCTTATTCGGAGTCAGGCGAGTCGATCGACTAACAAGTATGACAAAGAGAAGCTTACTAAGCGTGTAGCAAAACTCGTCGGCGGCGTGGCAGTGATTAGGGTTGGTGCGGCAACTGAAACAGAGCTTACGTACATGAAGCACAAGATGGAGGATGCAGTAGCTGCGACGAAAGCTGCCATTGCTGAGGGCGTTGTTGCGGGTGGCGGGACGGCACTTGTAAAGGCAGGAGTCGAAGTGCTGGCCCGTGCCGAGTCCTCTAAACGTTTTCAGGACCATGAATTCAAAGCAGGTTATATGGCTGTTATTGCAGCGCTTGATGAGCCATTGGTTCAGATAGCGAGCAATGCTGGCCGGGAGGATGCTGGAGTAGTGCATAAGGAGGTGGTTTCAAACAAAGGCGTTCAGTATGGTTATAACGCCTTATTGAACCAATTTGAGCCAGATATGTTGAAAGCGGGAATCATCGACCCGCTCAAAGTGACGCGAACGGCACTTGAGAATGCCGTTTCAGTGGCAGCGTTGCTACTCACGACAGAGGCTGCAATTGTTGATCTGCCTGAGGAAAAGAAGGACGCTGGCGTTGGTATGCAGGGAATGGGTGGCATGATGTAGTTCTCTGGATGGGTGGAGAAATTTGGTAGTGGTGAAAAAAGAGCTGAGGCTCTTTTTTCATACCGAGCCCTCCCTGGCGGTGTTGTATAATGTAATGGGATAAAAACAAAGAAACACGCATGCAGATCAAACCGGGACAATTGCAGGAGTTCCTGCTCGATTCGAACTTCATTCCAAAGGACAAGCTTGAACTGGCGATCAAGGAGTGCGGGGCAGAGGGCAAGGATCTCGCAGCTTGCTTGTTGGAAAAGCAGTACATCACCGAAGCTGAGCTCCAAAAGGTCTATGCCTACGTGCTTGGGATCCCGTTTGTCGATCTTTCAAAGGATGCGATCCCGTTTGATATCCTTTCCATCATTCCTGAGCCAATTGCTAAGAAGTACGGTATCGTCGCCTTCCAAAAGACGGGAACGAATCTGAAGGTTGCGATGCTGAACCCGGAGGACATACAGACGATCGATTTCATCAAGAAGAAGACCGGGTTGAAAATCGTTCCCTGTCTGACATCGCGTGAGAGCATCCAGATCATGCTCCGGCAGTATGAAAAGAGCTTGAAGGCCGAATTCGGAGATATATTGACTGATGAGGTGAATAAGAGTCAGGAAGAAGAAAAAGATGGTGATTTGGAAAAAATTGCTGCCGGTCTCCCGATTATCCGGATTGTTGATACGCTCCTGAAGCACGCTATCCTGCAGTCGGCGTCCGATATCCATATCGAACCGCTTGAAACTGAAGTCATCGTCCGATATCGCATCGATGGCGTTCTCCATGATGCGATGACGCTTCCGAAGGATGTTGCGGCTGGTATCGTTGCGCGCATCAAAGTACTCTCAAATTTGAAACTTGATGAACATCGGCTTCCGCAGGATGGGCGCTTCAAAATCGAGAAAGAAGACTATAAGATATCTTTTCGAGTGAGCATCCTTCCAGTTTTTGATGGTGAGAAAATAGTCATGCGCCTTCTTGATGAATCTTCGCATGGCTTGACATTAGAGAAGATGGGACTTATGGGAGAGCCGCTTGAGAAAGTCCGTCGTGAAATTGGAAAGCCGAACGGCATTATTCTCGTGACTGGTCCGACGGGCTCAGGGAAGACGACGACACTCTACACGGCGATGGATATCCTCAATACTCCTGATGTGAATATCTCTACGGTCGAAGATCCAGTCGAGTACCGGATGATCCGAGTCAATCAGACACAGGTCAATCCGAAAATCGGTATGACTTTTGCTGCGGCGCTGCGATCACTGCTTCGTCAAGATCCGGATATTATCATGGTTGGTGAAATCCGTGATGAAGAGACCCTTGAGATTGCTCTCCATGCTGCCATGACGGGTCACCTTGTGCTCTCGACGCTTCATACAAATTCGGCCGCAGCGACACTGCCGCGCATGCTTGATATGGGCGCCGAACCTTTTCTCATCGCCTCAACAGTTAATGTGATTATTGCGCAGAGACTTGTCCGGCGACTTTGCGTCGAATGTCGAAAATCCTACAGGCTTGACGCAAAGGAGGTGGAATCGCTCGGGAAGCTTTATAAGCTTGATGAAATACTTGCAGTTTTAAGAAAGAACCCAATGGCGAAAAAGTTTGTCGAAAAGGCGAAAGCGTGGGAAGACATAGAGCTTTATCAAGCCGTCGGTTGCGATCAATGTACCGAAGGGTACCGTGGGCGCGTCGGGGTTTATGAGGTGCTTGAGATGGACACGGACATCCGGAAACTCGTGACCCAATCGGCGACAAGCGAGGAAATTGAGCAGCAGGCCCGAGTGAGCGGTATGGAAACGATGGTAGAAGACGGTTTTATCAAGATTGTTCAGGGAATGACGACGGTTGAGGAGGTGATGCGCGCAACCAAGGAGTGAGATGACGGGAATCAGGGTGCTGATTTTCAGTCTGCGTCAGCGGCCTTCTTTTGAGAAGAGGTCCGTACTCCGCAATGCCCGACGAATATGTGATTTTGCAGTTGCTGTCTTGACGAAATCCAGCCAATCTCGGCTAGGCTTTTTTTTATTCTTCTCTCTGAGGATCTCAATAACCTGGCCGTTCATAATTGGCTGATCGAGCGGAATGATTTTCCCATCAGCTTTGGCGCCAGATGCCGCATCACCTATCTCGCTATGGATAGAATAGGCGAAGTCAATCGGTGTGGCGTCTTCGGGAAGTTCGATGATGTCACCCTTCGGCGTAAAAGCAAAGATATGGTTCTTGAAGAAATCAATCTTGAGCCCTTTGAGAAACTCTTCGTCATCCCGGCCGATTTCCTTTTGCCATTCTTGAAGCTGGCGTACCCACTCAAGCCCTCGCGGTTCTTTTGGCTGAGCTTCCCTTTTCCGGCTAAAAAAACTCTTCCATCCACGTTCGGCACGTTCGGTATAGATCCAATGGGCAGCGATCCCGAACTCGGCCTCGGTATGCATCTTTTCAGTTCGGATTTGGACTTCCAGGATGCGACCATTTGGCCCAAAGATTGTCGTGTGGAGTGATTGGTAACCATTTGGTTTCGGAAGGGAGATGTAGTCTTTTATTCTCCCGACCATTGGTCGGTATTCACGGTGGATGATACCGAGTGCTTCGTAGCAGTCGGCGACTTCGGGGACGATGATGCGAATTGCTACCAAGTCATAAATCCGCGAGATATCCATGTCATGCCGCTCGAGCTTTTTCCAGAGCCTATAGAGGAACTTCGTCCGGCCGCTGATATCGAGGACTTTGATCTTTTCTTTTTCAAGAAGCTGGCGGAAAAGTTTCACCGTACTGTCCATGTAGGTTTTTCCATGGTGGAGGTAGGTCTCCTCGATCTTTTTCGTCTCTGCGTAGCGCTCAGGATCGAGGTACTTGAAGCAGAGGTCTTCGAGTTCACCCTTTATTTCTCCGATGCCGAGGCGGTTGGCAATTGGACTATAAATCTCCATCGTTTCGCGCGCGATACGTTCCTGTTTCTCAGAGGGGACATGCTCGAGGGTGCGCATGTTGTGCAGTCGGTCAGCGAGCTTGATGATCACAACGCGGATGTCTTTCGCCATGGCAAGGAACATCTTCCGGAGGTTTTCGAGGAAGTACTCTTCGCGCGAGCCGCGCAACTTGATCTTGCCGAGCTTGGTAATGCCATCGACAAGGTAAGCGACGTCTTCTCCAAAACGTGTCTCAATCTCGGAAAGAGGGATGGAAGTGTCCTCGGGAACATCGTGAAGGAGTCCGGCAACGAGTGTCGTCGTATCCATGCCAATTTCAGCCAGGATCTTGGCGACATGGAGCGAGTGGCTGATATAGGGCTCTCCGGATCGGCGAAGCTGTCCGGCATGGGCTTTTTCTGCAAAGGTAAAAGCTTCACGGATGCGTCTTTCGGCATCGCTTTTCACAGGGAAGCGGCTCGCCTTTATGACGGAATCGATAGTAATGGGGGCATCCATAGAGGAGACGTCTGTCTGGTAGGGTATGGGGATCGACTCGGTTATTCTGCCACGGCTGCCGAGTCTCTTCAAGGAGGCTATCGGGCTTCTTGACAAATGCAACTAAGTTGCTAATATGTAGACATATGCTTGAATCCTGTCTCAAACAGATGGCCGATCATGCACTACGTCAGACAAAGACGCGGGAATTGATACTCTCTTTTCTTCATGAGGCAGACAGCCCGCTGACTCCCTCGGCGATCCTCGGTCTCTGCCACCAGGCGGGGCGGCCAGCGAACAAGACAACTATCTACCGCGATCTCGACGCACTCGTAAAAGCAGGAATCGTCCGGAAGGTTATCGTTAGTGATCGGAAGCAGTATTTTGAGCTGACTGAGCGTGGCCATCATCATCACCTCATCTGTACGCGCTGCGAAGAGATTAAAGATATCGATCTTGATGAGGCTGCTGTATTGAAGCGAGCTGATCGTCTTGGGGAGAAACTTGGATTTCTCATCCAGTCCCATGCTGTCGAATTCTATGGCCTGTGTCATTCCTGCGCTCGTTCAAAGTGATATTTTAAAATACCTCAGTCTTCTAAATTTATGTATATTCTATCGTCTATGAAAAAGATAATTGGAATTGCACTTGTTATTGTATTTGGATGTGCAGCATATTTCTGGAATACGGATAAAGAGAGGGGAGAGGAAGTTGCGTTTCCGGCAGTCGGAAATGTCGAAAGGCCAGTGCGGGTTGTTGCAACATTCTATCCGATCCGTGAATTGGCTGCCGGTGTCGTTGGTAATCTTGGTGGAGTAGAGGCAATCGTCCCGGCCGGGATGGAACCACATGACTATGAGCCTTCGATTGGTGATATCAAGAAAATCTATGATGCAGATCTTTTTCTCCTGAACGGTGCTGGTATGGATGCTTGGGCGGAAAAGCTAACGTCAGACCTCAGGTCGAAGGGCGTCCCATCACTCCGACTCGCTGATAAGGTCATTCTTCTTAAGTCTGATGAAAATTCTGGACATGAGGACGAGCATGTTAAAGAAAGTGTCGAGCTGGTCGGTATGGGATCGATAGCAAGGGAAGAACAAGGTGACGTGAATGAACATGGAGAATGGGACCCTCATTTTTGGCTCGATCCTATTAGTGCCAGATCGCTCGTGTATGCGATTTCTGAATCTTTGTCTCAACGTTTTCCCGAAAATCACACCCAGTTCCAGGCAAATGCCGAGAGAACTGTTCAGAAACTCGAGGTGCTTGATAGTGAATATCAAACAGGGCTCGCTCTCTGTTCCAAGAATGAAGTCGTGACCTCTCATGATGCGTTCCGATACCTAGCTCATCGGTATGGCTTTAAAACGCATGCTTTGGCCGGAATTTCCCCCGAAGAGGAACCTTCTCCGAAACGTTTAGCCGAACTTGCTGCTGAAGTGAAAGAAGAAAAGATAAAATTCATCTTCTTTGAGACGCTTGTCAGTCCAAGGATAGCAGAAACTCTCGCCAGAGAAACTGGAGCTAGGACGCTGGTGTTTAATCCAATCGAGGGGGTGACTGCTGAGGAGTCAGCCGCCGGGATCGGCTACTGGTCGCTCATGCAAGATAACTTGTCGGCCCTTCAGAAGGCGCTAGAATGCAAGTGATGGAACAACCAATCGTCAAAATCAAAGATCTCTCTTACTGGTACGCCGCAGAACCTATTCTCGATAGGGTGAGTTTGGATTTGTCCAAGAGTGACTATATCGGCCTTGTTGGTCCAAATGGTTCGGGAAAATCAACGCTCGTAAAGCTCTTACTTGGATTGTTGCCTGTCAAATCTGGTTCAGTTGAGCTTTTTGGCCAGCCGGTAAGGCAGTTTTCCGAATGGCAACGGATCGGCTACGTACCACAACATGTCTTTCGAGGCGACCGAGCTTTCCCGGCCACCGTCCGAGAAGTAGTGGAGAGCGGTCATATGAGTGAAAATTCGATCCTTTGTCAGCTTGGCTTGAGTAAGTGCGAACCCATCACTCATGCTCTTCAGACAGCAGGGATAGAGCATCTCCTCGGTCGGCGGATCGGCGAGCTTTCGGGCGGAGAACGACAGCGCGTTTTCATCGCCCGTGCGCTCGTTTCGCGTCCAGAACTTCTGATTTTGGATGAACCGACTGCGGGTATTGACCAGGCAGCTCAAGAGGCTTTCTACGATCTCCTTGAGACGCTGAATAAGAAGCATGGCATCACGATTCTGCTCATCTCTCATGATCTTGAAATCATCGCACATGAAGCGAAGACGGCCATATGTCTCAATCGTGGCATTGTCTATTCCGGTCCGGCAAAGGCGCTTCATGATGAAGAGGTGATCAAGCGACTATTCGGTTCTCGTGTTCAGCATATTGACCATGTATGATCACTGATTTCTTCCAGTACGAATTTTTGACTCGAGCGCTCATCGCTGGAGTATTGCTTGGCATCCTCGCACCGGTTGTTGGTCAATTTCTAGTCGTTCGCCGTTTTTCGCTCCTTGCAGATACGCTTTCACATGTCTCCCTCCTTGGCGTTGCACTCGCGGTGTTTTTTAAGCTCCCGATATTTTTTGGAGCTCTCGGGTCGTCTATTCTAGGCGGACTCGGCATGGAGTTTCTTCGCCGATCAGGAAAGGTCATGAGCGAATCAATTCTCGCCCTGTTTTTGTCAGGAAGTCTCGCGTCTGCACTTGTCCTCCTTGCAATAAGCGATGGAGTTAGTATCAACCTCTTATCATATCTTTTTGGTAGCATTACTACGGTCACAAACACTGATTTAATGATTCTTTCATTGCTTCTTTTTGTAACATGTATATTCATTTTCCTTGGATATCGAAAACTCTTTCTGCTTGCGCTCGATGAGGATTTAGCGCGCGTTAGTGGGGTATCAGTCGATAAGTACAATGTGCTCTTTATTCTCCTGGCGTCTGCGGTCGTAGCTGGATCGATCACTATTGTTGGCGCACTGCTCATCGGTGCACTCATGATCGTCCCAGTGCTTGCGGCGATGCAGTGGCGACGATCGTTTCTGACAACGCTCCTCCTCAGTATCGTAATTGCTGAAGGGTCAGTGCTTGCCGGTTTTTTTGTAAGCTATCGACTAGACCTTCCGAGTGGTGCGACTATCGTGCTGTTTAGCTTAATCGGATTCCTTGTTTCTTACCTGGGAAATAGGAAAAACTAGGCTTATTAGAGGGAAAAAAATAACATTTTATTTATTGACAAAATATTGGTTTTCATGTATGCTATACCGAAATAGGATGTGGGTGATGTGATGAAAGTCACAAGCTGTCGTCCTGTTGTCATACGTCACGTTCTTTTCACGAAGAGGGGGGTGCAATGAATGAAAGACAATCCTGAGGTGGTGGAAGTTTCGATTTTGGGCTTGCCGCGGGTGAAATGGGAGTGGAGCGGCGGGATCTGTTCGCTTCAGCCGGGAGTCGATTTCCTCTGTGGAATGCGGCGGTATCCCGGAACACATCTTCGCGTGATCATGCTTTCCCTGAGGCGCCGCCAAGAAGGAAAACAGAGCGTCGAATTTGTGACAGGTGGATGCTTTTCAATGACGGAGCTCGGAACAGACTATGAGCGCCTGGAGTTTCCTGGATCCGAATTGATTGCCATCACTCAGCATTTCACCAAGGTCAAGGTAGTGTTGGAACCAGGCGGAGTGCTCGCTCAGATTGAGTTTGATGGGGCGGGACCACAGACATTCAAGCTCTACGGTCTGGACAATCCATCGGATTGGTTCTGTATCGTTCCGGCATATCAGAACGCAGCCTGATAGATAGCTGGAAATTAAGCGGCGGTAGCAATAAATGATTGCTCCCGCCGCTTTTCTTTTTTAAAGGCTATTTCTTTCCCGCGAGTTTATGTGGATTGTGATTCGGACAAGTCTTGTCGCTGCAGCGTTCGGGAATGGTTTTTGGTCACAGATACTCTCCTCGCCGCCGCTCG
>Ga0268298_10004047_pt1 | contig 14518 bp, 10 predicted proteins | sample WWTPWeurt_MetaG_FD_194462 | JGI IMG/M metagenome (GOLD analysis project Ga0268298, IMG submission 194462) | Activated sludge microbial communities from WWTP in Nijmegen, Gelderland, Netherland - WWTP Weurt | ecosystem: Engineered > WWTP > Aerobic digester > Activated sludge | place... | reverse complement strand
CGGCGACGGCGACGGCGACGGGGGCGACATCTGCGACGATGGCGGCTGCAAGGGCGGCTGGGAGGGATTCGGCGACGGCGACGGCGACGACAGTTGCGACGATGGCGGCTGCAAGCGCGGCTGGGAGGGATTCGGCGACGGCGACGAAGACCGCTGCGACGGCGGCGGCTGCAAGGGCCACAGCAAGGGATTCGGGAACGGGAACGGGAACGGGAACGGGAACGGGGGAGAATACAAGCCGTGTGCCCACGGCGCCGTCGGAGCTCCTGGGGCTGTTGAGGACCGCTTTTGGCTTCAGCGCTTTCCGGCCCTATCAGGAGGCTGTTTGTCGGACGGCCACGCAGGGCCGCGATTTGCTGCTCGTGATGCCGACAGGCGCCGGCAAGTCGCTCTGTTATCAGCTCCCCGGCGTCGCGCGCGCGGGCACGACGCTCGTGGTCAGTCCGCTCATCGCGCTCATGGAGGATCAGACTGCCAAGCTCAAGGCGCAGGGCTTTCGAGCCGAGCGCATCCACTCCGGTCGGGAGCGGCGAGACTCGCGCGCGGCGTGCGTGGACTACCTGGCTGGCAGGCTGGACTTTCTCTTCATCGCGCCCGAGAGGCTGCGCGTGCCGGGGTTTCCGGAGATGCTCGCGAAGCGGACACCCGCGCTCGTGGCCGTGGACGAGGCGCACTGTATCTCGGAGTGGGGGCACGACTTTCGACCCGACTATCGGCTCCTCGGGCAGAGGCTCCCGGCGCTCCGGCCCGCTCCGATCGTGGCGCTCACAGCGACGGCGACTCCGGAGGTGCAGGACGACATCGTGGCGCAGCTCGGGCTCCGGGACGCGGCGCGGTTCATTCACGGGTTCCGGCGCTCGAACATCGCCATTGAAGTGGTCGAGCTGAACCCCGGGGAGCGGCCGGACGCGATCCGCGAGCTCCTCTCGGACAGCGGTCGACGGCCGGCGATCGTGTACGCAGCCACGAGAAAGAGCGCGGAGCAGCTCGCGCGGACGCTCGGCAGGCGAATGGCGGCGGCCTACCACGCGGGGATGGACGCGGACGAGCGCGATCGTGTTCAGACGGCATTCTTGTCGGGCGAGCTGGACGTCATCGTCGCGACGACGGCGTTCGGGATGGGGATCGACAAGGCCGACGTGCGGACCATCGTTCACGCGGCGCTGCCCGGGAGCGTGGAGGGGTATTATCAGGAGATCGGGCGCGCGGGCCGGGACGGCAAGCCCTCGGCCGCTGTGCTGATGCACGCCTTCGTGGACAGGAAGATCCACGAGTCGTTCCACGAGCGGGACTATCCAGACATCGAGGTGCTGGAGACGATCTTTCGCAAGCTGGGTCGGGGGGAGATCGATCGTGAGTCCTTGCGGCGAAGGGTGGAGCTCGACGAGGAGGAGTTTGACAAGGCGCTCGAGAAGCTGGTCATTCATCGAGGGGCGGAGTCGACCATGGACGGGTCCGTGACGCGCGGGCAGGACGGGTGGCAGATCCCTTATCTGAAGCAGCGCGAGCACAAGCTGGCTCAGCTCCAGAAGATCGCGCGGTTCGCTTCGTCGCACGGCTGCCGGATGGTGCAGCTCGTGAGGCACTTCGGCGATCAGGAGGACTCGGGGGAGCCGTGCGGGCTGTGCGATGTCTGCGCGCCGAGGGGCTCGATCGCGGGGCGATCGCGGGCCCCGAGCGGGACAGAGCGGGACGCCATCCGGCGCATCCTCACGGCGCTCGAGTCGGGGGAGCAGGCGACAGGCAGGCTTCATCGCGAGACGTTCGCGGACGAGTCCCTCGATCGCCGGTCGTTCGAGCAGCTCCTCTGGGCGCTCGTGCGGGCGGGGCTCGTGGCGGTGAGGGACGCGACGTTCGAGAAGAACGGGCAGGTGATCGCCTATCAGCGGGCGTCGCTCACGAGGGAGGCGGCGGATCCGGAGGAGGTGGAGATTGTCCTCCAGGCGACTCCCACGTTGAAGTCGAGGGGCAAGAGAACGAAGAGCGGGGCGAGCTCGCGCGGCGTCGGGACGGCGTCCCCCAGCGGCGGCCGCGCGCGGGCCGGCTCTTCGCGCTCGAAGGCGGGCGCGGACTCCTCGGCTCCTCGGAGGCGCCGGAGCGGGGCAGTCGCGAAGAAGCAGGCGGGGTCGAAGAAGTCGGCGGGGGCCCAAAAGAAGGCCAGCGGGGCAACCTCCGACTCGGGTGCTTCAGGGATGACCCGGTCGAAGCTGTTCTTCATCAATCGAGCGCGGAGCAAGAAGCGCAAGAGTTAGAGCAGGGGCGGGCGCGGCACGCGGCCGGGGGTGGGCAACGGTCACCCGAGAGTGGTAGGGTGCGGCCCATGCGTCGGTTTCATTCGTACGGGCCCGTGGATCTGAAACATCACTTCGCCGTCGAGCGCCAGGCGATGATCGAGCAGTGCGTGGGTCAGCTCGTCGGAGAACCAGGCGAAGGCGGGCACTTCTTCACCATCTGGGGCTACCGGCAGGCGGGCAAGACGTGGCTCCAGCGCCGCGCCATCGCGGAGATCCGCGCCCGCTACGGGGACCGCTTCGTCGTCGGCTCGATGAGCATGGAGGCGCTCCTCAAAGGCAAGGACGGCGAAGAGATGTTCTTTCAGTCGGTGCCGCGGATGTTCGGGGACGCGTTCCCGCTCGACGCGCCCGTCGTCGCCCCCGTCATTTCGAGCTGGGACGGGTGGCGCGCGCTCTTCCACAAACAAGGAGGCCTCTTCGATCGTCCGCTCATCCTGCTCATCGACGAGTTCGACTCCCTGCCCCCTGCCGTGATCGACAGCGTCGTGGTCGAGTTTCGCAGGATCTACCTGAACCGAGAGCAACACTGGCTGCACGGGCTGGCGCTCATCGGCGTGCGCGCCGTCCTCGGGCTCGACAGCGAGAGGGGCTCTCCCTTCAATGTCCAGCGCTCGCTCCATGTCCAGAACCTCACCCGCGAAGAGGTCGGGGAGATGTTCGACCAGTACCAGGCGGAGAGCGGTCAGGTGGTGGAGACCTCCGTTGTAGATACATTGTATACGGCGACGCGGGGGCGACCCGGGCTCGTGGGATGGTTCGGCGAGCTGCTCACCGAGAAGTACAACCCGGGTCGCGGGCAGCCGATCACGCTCCGGGACTGGGAGAATGTCTATGGCGCCGCCTGCCAGATCGAGCCGAACAACACTGTCCTGAACCTCATCAAGAAGGCCCGCGGGCCGTACCGCGATCAGGTCATGGGCCTCTTCGGAAACGCGGACGTCCCCTTCACGTTCGACCAGGACTGGTGCAACTTCCTCTATCTCCACGGCATCATCGACTACGAGGACACGACCACGATCGGCGGGGCTCCTCTGCGGGTGTGCCGCTTCTCCTGCCCCTTCGTGCAGCTCCGCCTCCACAACGCCTTCTCCGCGGATCTGTCGCCCCGCTTCCCGGCGAGGCCCCTGGAGTTTCTGGACACGCTCGCGGACGTCTTCACCGAACAAGGGATCGCCCTGCCCGCCCTCCTCGTGCGCTACAAAGCCTATCTGGGCCGGCTCAAGGCCAAGGGGCAAGACCCCTTCACCGGGGAGCGTCCCCGAAGCGATCTGGGCCTGCGCGAGGCCGTCGGGCACTTCCATCTCTATGCCTGGCTGCGCGAGGCCGTCGGATGGAACTGCGCTGTCAGCCCCGAGTTCCCGACTGGCAATGGCAAGGTCGATCTCCTCCTCAAGTGGGAAGGCCACAGGGGCGTCATCGAGGTCAAGAGCTTCCGCGCCGCCGCCGAGCTGCCGGCCTCGGCACGGCAGGCCGCCCGCTATGCCCGCAGTCAGGGGCTCTCTTCGGCGACGATCGCGCTGTTCGTCTCGAGCGACGACGAGGCCGTCCTCTCGGCGCTCTCGAGGGAAGAGACGGTGGACGGCGTTCGGGTGGTGACCGTCGCCATCGGGTGGACGTGAGGTAAAAAACGACGCGAGGCACGCAACTCTGCCGCCGATGCGCCGATTGGGGGTTATGGGCGACGCCGACATCACTCTCCGCCACATCACCCGCCGTCACGCCGAGGCCCTCGTGCGCCCCTATGTCGCGGGCGAGCCTGCCGTCATCGTCGGGTGGGCCGACACCCAGGTCACCGCCACCGAGCGTCGGCTCGACAAGACCCTGTTGCTCCGCCTCGCCGGCGAGCTGCTCGCGCTCGAGATCGAGTTCGAGTATCGGTACGAAAAGGATCTGCCCGATCGCGTGCACGACTATCAGGCCCTCAGTCGGATCGCGTTTCAGGGCGAACGCCCCGACCGGAAGCCGCCGCCCATGGACACGGTGGTCATCGTCCTCACCGGCCCCCGCAGGCGCCTCGCCGAGGAGCGCTCGGTCCGCACCGGATGGCCCTCCCGGCCGTTCAGCGGCACACGCTTCCGCATCGACGCCGTGTACCAGCGCACCGTCGCGGAGCTTCAAGCCAGAGGCAGCCCCTTCTGGCTCGTCTTCACGCCGCTCGCCCCGGACGCGACCCTCGCGGCGATGCGCGATGTCGTCGCCGCCATCCGCTTCGCCACCCCGAACGGAGAGGAGCGGTGGGAGCTGTTCGCCGCGCTGCTGGTGATTGCGGACATCGACCCGTGGGGGCATAATCTCCGGATGAGAATCGAGGCGATGATCCGAGACGAGCCGACCGACATGATCCAGGTCAGCAAGACGCTGCGCGACGCCTACGAGCTCGGGCAACGCGAGGGCATCGAGAAGGGCCGCGAGGAAGGCATCGAGGAAGGCATCGAGAAAGGCCGCGAGGAGGGAATCAAGAAGATGCTGCGCGGTCTCTTTGCCAGACGGCTCCACCGCGCTCTCACCCCGCATGAGCAGCGAGCGCTCTCCGCTCGGGCAGCGGTCGACCCGGATCAGATCCAGGAGAAGGCCCTCGCTCTCGAAGGCGAAGCTCTCTCCGCCTGGCTGCTCGCGTCCGCGGCGGAGCTCAAGGAACGAGCCCGCCGCCAGAAAAAAAAGGCGATGGACCTCGGCAGCCGTCCGCTCGCGAACGCCGCGCGCAGGGGCCAAGCGAGGGCGTGAGCCGCGGTCTCGGATCCGGTGGCCCGAGCGCTCATCAATGACAGTTCGTATTCAGAGTGCCGGGGGCGGGGGCTTCGGGGCTCGCTCCAGGCGGAGATCGTCGTCGCTGATGGTGCCGTCCTTGCCGGTGCTCGCGAGGACGTAGCTGCCCGTCGCACCCGTGAAGTAAAGGAGGGAGCCGGCGCCGCACGGGTCCTCCATCGGGGGGAGCGCCGCGGGGATCGAGGGCGCCTTCTCCAGGGTCAGCGCCGTCAGGATCATCTTCGTCCAGGCCTGCGGAATACAGAGATTGTGGGCCTTCTGCATCAGGCCATACGGGGGGAAGTCGAAGCCCGTGAGGACGCGGGATTTGGCGCGCGGCTCGGCGTTGGCCATGCGGGTGACGAAGAGGATGGGATCGCGATCTTCCCGGGCGAAGTCCTGCACGTGCCCGAGGAAGCGGTCCTGTTTCCAGAGGGCGTCAGCGAGGATCGCCAGCGGGGGGAGCGCCGCGGCGACGAAGCGGCCAGGGTTGTCGGCGCTCGGGCGCGCATTCTCAGGGGCCTTGCCCGTCGCGAGGGCCTCTGTCGCGATCTGGTGGAGGAGGAGGCGCTGCTTCTGGACGCCGTCCGCCATCGTGGGCATGCGCGGGGCGAGCGCGAGGAGGAGGCGCTCGACGCGATCGCGCTGCGCCTCGGACAGGCGTCCTTCGGACACGAGCCAGGCGATGGTCGAGAGCGCGGGGGCGCTCACAGCGACGCCATGAACACCGGCCATCAAGGTGCCTTGTTCGAGATCGGTGCCCGCCTTGACGGCCGCGAGGAGGCGATCGAGGGCGGCGTCGAGATCGCCGTCTTCGGCGCGGATGCGCCCGTCCACGATGACGAGGCGTCCGGCGATGAAGAAGGGGTAGAGGCGGCCGTACGTCACCCACGCTTCGTTGGGCTTGGGGGTGTACTTGCCGCAGCGGCTGGCCTTCAAGAAGGCGTCGATCGCGCCCTTCTCCGCGGCCACGATCGCCCGCGCCTCGTCCGTGATCTTCTCCTTGGGGGAGCCGCCGAGCGCGAGGCCGATGGGGCGACCGGAGGCGCCGAGGTCCACGCCTGCCGCGAGGTAAGCGGGCGCACAGGCGTCCTTGACGGTGGGATCGCTCGGGTTGTCGAGCAACTCCAGGCGAGCGCGCTCGGCCTCCCACGCGGGCTCGCTCGCCTTCGCGAAGGCGCGGACGCGCGACTTGCTCCAGATGTCGACGCCGATGCCGACGCCGACGAGCGTCGCGATCACCGCGACGAGCGCGATCTTGAGCCTTCGGCTCCTGTACCAGGCGGGCTTCGTCATCGGCGGGAGCGCGCACCCTAACACGACTCTCCCGGGTCTCGAAGCACGTGTCGCTCGCATCGTGCGGCGCTCTGTCGGACCGAGGCCGAACAGGTGTAGCCTTGGGGCATGAAGCCTCACCTGCTTGCCCTTTCGGTCGTGTCGCCCTCCGTCCTCGCCCTCTCGCTCCTCGTCGCCGAGCCGGACGCTCGCGCCTGCGGGGGGTGCGCCGTCCCCCCGGACACGAACACGCAGGTCACCGGACACCGGATGATCCTCGCGGCGTCGAAGACCCAGACGACGCTCTACGATCAGATCGAGTACTCCGGAGCGCCGGAGTCGTTCGCCTGGTTCTTGCCAATCAAGGGGCAAGTGGACATCGGGCTCTCCGCCGACGCGCTCTTCGCGCTCCTCAACGACAGCTCGCAAGTGACGGTGTTTCCCCCGCCGCTCAAGTGCGTCTCTTCGGGGAGAGGTGGGCTCGCCACGGCGGAGGACTCGGCGTCCGGGGGCGGGAGCGTCTACGTGCCCCCGGACGAGGAGGTGAACGTCATCGCCAAAGAGACAGTGGGTCCGTACGAGACAGTGCAGCTCGACGCGAGCACGCCGGCCGCGCTCACGGGCTGGCTCACGGATCATGGGTATTCTATCCCCGAGGACGTGAAGCCGGTGATCGAGGCTTATCAGCAAGAGGGCTTCGATTTCCTCGCGATGAAGCTGGTCCCCGGACAGGGGGTCAAATCGATGCGGCCTGTGCGCGTGACGACGCCGGGGGGAGCGCTCGCGCTGCCGCTCCGGATGGTGGCCGCGGGGACGGGCGCCGTGACCCCTGTGTTGCTGCACGTCGTCGCGGAGGGGCGATACGAGGTGGCGAACCGGACGAACTGGCAGGTCCCGCGGGGGCTGCTCGTGTGGGACTGGGATCAAGGGACGAGCAACTACAGGGAGCTGCGAGAGGGCCTGTTCGGCGCCGCGGGGAGCGAAGCGTGGCTCGTGGAGAGCGCGGATCACTTTTACAAGGACTCTTTCTCGCTCGCCGTGCAGTATCAGATCGAGGGAAATCCCGGGCAGAGCGGGTGGGGAGATCCGGACAACGGGGTGACGGAGCTGGACGACGCGCAGGCCGATCTGGAGACGCTGTTCGCCGGGATGGATCCGAAGAGCGTGTGGGTGACTCGCATGTACGCGAAGCTGTCGCGCGGGGCGCTCGCCGAGGATCTCGTGCTCGAGGCGGCGAGCGCTCAGGAGCCGGTGGGGCGGTTTCTGCAGGCGCCGGTGGGCAAGGGGACGCCCCCCGCGTGCCCGGCTGTCCCGCTGGACTGGAGCTGCGCCTTCGGGGCGCCCGAGCGCGACGGCACAGCCTTGTTCCTCGGGGTGACAGGCCTTATCGCGGGTCTCGCCTTCGCCCGGAGGCGCCGCGGTGCAAAGCGAGGGTGAGTCTGATCATCGAAGCGATTCCTGGAGCCTTTTCACCACGGAGCCGCGGAGGTCACAGAGGCTCACGGAGGATTCTTTGTTCTCCGATCTGCTGGAATCTGGGACAAAAAAATCTCTGTGCGACTCCGTGCTCTCCGTGACTCCGTGGTGAAGAAGCTTTCCAGCCCTCGCTTCAAATCATCGCGTCTTGGGTAGCTCCCACCGCTCAAACGTGGGCGTCGCGTCGGCGATCGCAGGGGGGATGTCGATCGCATAGAGGTAGCCGTCGGGCGCGATCGCGAGGCGCGCAGGGCCCTTGGCTGTCCACGCGAGGGCGCCTGTCCCCTCGCCGTCGTAGCGCCACACCTGGGTGTCCTTGCGGGCCACATAGACCGAGCCATCGAAGAAGTCGCGCGTGAGGCCCGTAACGGGGCTGTCCGACGTGGCCCAGAGAGTCGATGTCCCGTCGAGCAAGCGGAGGAGGCGGATCTCCCCGCCTTCGAGGGCCACGAGCATGTTCACCGCGTCGAAGGGGGCCGAGGCGTAGACGCGGGAGGCGAACGTCGTGACGAGGGTCTTCACGTCGGTCGCGAGATCCAGGCGAAAGTAATCGCCGTTGACGTCCACGTTGCCGACGTAGAGGACGCGGTCGGTGCCGTAGGTGAGGCCGGCGGGGCCCGTGTCGATCACCGCGGCTCCGAAGGGGCCCGTCCCGTCGGTGAATGTCTGGGAAGGGATGACCAGCGGGAGCGTGGAGGTCGCGGGCTCGAAGTGGGATACGCCCTGTGGGGTGGAGGCGAGCTGGCAGCCGCACGCCGAGCAGCAGATGTAGGTGAGGGCGACGTCGAGGTCGTCGGGCGGGGGCGGGCTCGGGCCGTCGAGGTGGCCTGATTTGGGGATGACGATGTCCTGGAGGACGCTCACCTCACCCATGTTGAGGTTGGTGACGCCGGGGTACGTGGAGACGGTGCCGTCGGGGGCGATGGAACGAAGGTAGTCGGGGCCGGAGATGAGCGTGACGCCCCAGGCGGTGCACGTGGGGTCAAACTCGATGTCGACGAGGCCGTGGCGGAAGGCCTCGTCGTGGAGCGTGCCTGCCTCGCCGGGGGCGCCGAGGGGGGCGGGGGAACAGCCGATGTCGCGCGTGCAGGCACACTGGGTCCCGAAGCAACCGGCGGCGTCACAGACGACATCCTGGCAAGGGACGAGCGGATAGCACTTGCCCGCTCCATCGCAGGCCGAGCCGGGGCCGCACACGCGATCACCGCACGGCTGGGGCTCCGAGCTGGTGAGGCAGGGGGAGTCGAGAGCGACGCATTTCCCCGCGTTCGCATTGGACACGTCGCAGGCGGTGCCGGCGTCGCAGGGGGTCGCGCCGGCCCTCGCGCAGTCCTGGGCGCACGCGCCGTCGACGCAGATCTCGCCCGGGCCCGCGCACGTGACGCCCTCGCACGAGGTGGAGCCGCCGGTGCCTCCGGTGCCGCCTGTCGCGCCGCCGGTGGAGGTCGTGGTGGAGCCTCCGGCGCCTCCGGAGCTGGCTTTGCCGTCGCCGCAGCCGGTGGAGAGGGCGCCGATCGAGACGAGAGAGGCCGAGAAGAGAAGGGCGAGCGAACGACTCTGCATGTCGTCACGGTACCAGGGTTCGGGGAGGGCCGATCATCGATCGGCGGCCTGGAGGCCATTTCGAAGCCGATCGCCGAGGGCGGTGAGGGCGCTCGCGCGGGCGTCCTCGTCGAGGCCGCGGGCGGCGGGGACGATCACGAGCCGCGGGGAGAGCGGGGCGACGGCGGCGGCGACGCGCTCCTGCATCTCGATGTAGAGGCGCGCGTAGGTCGCGATGACGTGGGCCTCGCGGGGCCACGGGGGCTCGATCGGGGCTTGATTTTCCGAGGGATCGGAGCGTGTCAGTCGGGTCAGCTCGGTCGCGAGGGCCGCGGGGAGCGCGCGGTTCAACACCGTGGCTGTCGGGGCGAGGCCCGCGGCCCGGAGCGCTCCGGCGATCTTGTGCGCGGCGTCGGCGGCGTCGTCGCGGACGGCCGTCACGAGGAGGATCTCTGTCGTGGGGTCGTGGAGCCATTTCTGCGCCTTGTCCAGGCGCGCGAGCATGCGCTCGAGCATCGCCTCGACGAGCGACACGAAGTCCCCGAGCTCGAGGATGAGCCTTGTTCCGCCGAGGCGGGAGAGGCCGCCGACGGCTCGTCGCGCGCCGCCGCGGAGGACATCGGACAGGGCGCCCCGGGAGCGCGAGGGGGCCACGGCGCGCAGCCAGTGGATCAGGCGACCTTCGAGGAACACCGTGAGGGCCTTGGGTCGGCGGAGGAAGTCGATCGCGTTGAGCCCTGGAGCGGTGTCGACGACGAGGTCCGTCGTCGCGGGGTCGCGCTCGGCCCACTCGGCGACGCGGATCGCGGCGAGCACGTCGGCCGCGGCCGCGAGGCGATCCGCGAGCGCCAGAAAGAAGGTGTTTCGCGAGAGCTCTGCGAGGGACTCGGGATCGCTCGCGGACTCCTCGGCCCAGCGACGGAGGCAGTCCTCGGGCCGGAGGAGCGCCGCGTTCAGGGCGCCGCGCGGGGCGACACCGGGCTCTTCCCAGCCCGTGACGGGCAAAGCTTCATCGCGCAACGTCACGCCCAGGGCGCCCTGCAATCGGCGCGCGGGGTCGATCCCGAGCAGGCCCACGCGGGATCCCGAGCGTGCGAGTGACAATGCGTATCCTGCGGCGAGCGTCGTCTTGCCGACCCCGCCCGCGCCGAGGAGGACGTGGAGCCTCGCTGTCATCGGGCGTCCCCCTTCTCGGGCGAATGCCCGCTGTTCTCAATGCTCGGGAGCCACGTCCGGATCTCCTCGGCGAGGGCCCGAACGACGTCCCTCGGGGAGGTCTTGCCCGACGTGGCGAGCTGCTCGTCGAGGAGGAAGGTGCCGTGCCGCGTCTGCCCGGAGAGCGCGCGGGAGAGCTCCTCGGCGCGGCGGGCGCGGCCCCGGAGATCGCCTGTCAACACCTCCAGGGCGTCGCGCGCTGTGGGGGAGAGCCGCTCGGAGAGCCGCTCGATCCACGCGGGGTGGGCCTTGGATTCGAGGGAAGGGACACAGCGATTGATCACGGCGGCGAGCGGCGGGCGCCCGAGGTCGCGCGTCACGCGGGGGACGAGCTCCAGCGTCTCGGAGGCGGCGAGCTCGTCGGGGAGCGCGACGACGATCGCCCCGAGCCACGCAGGGTCCGCGAGCATGCCTGTCACGCGGCCGATCTCCGTCGCGAGGAGCCCTGTCGCGCCGAGCGAGGCCATTGTCCCTGGCAGGTCCAGGAGGGACGCGCCGTGCCCCGTCGCGGGAGCATCGACGACGACGCGATCGAACACGAGGCCGGCTTCTTTTTCGGCGAGCGTGGTGAGCCACCAGAGGTGCCCGACGAACATCAGCTCCGCGAGCCCGGGCGCGGCGTCGATGAAGGCGCGCACGTGCGGGCCGTCCACGACGTGCCGGTAAAACAAGCCCAGCTTGAGGTGATCGACGAAATACGTTCGCAGCACGGCGTCGAGCCGGAAATTCATGGCCCAGAGGCGCGGCGCGATCGCGACGGGATCCACGTCCGCCTCGGGCGATCCGAACCACGGCGCGATGGACTCCGCGATCGTCCACTCGACGAGGAGCACGCGCTCTCCGCGGTCCGCGAGCGCGGATCCGAGCGCCGCCGACAGCGTGCTGCGACCGACGCCGCCCTTGCCGAGCACGAGACAGATCCGGGGCAGCGTCGGCTCTTTGAGCCCCAGCGGCTCCCTGGGCAGAGCGTCGATCACGCGCGCCTCTTCGCAAGAGACAAGCCGCGCGGGACGAGCTCTCGGGCGCCGAGCGCTCTCGGGGTCACCACCGGCGTTCTGCGTGCGCAGGCCGGCGCTCGGGGGACGGAGCCGCTGACGCTGCGTGCGCAAGAGGGAGCGTTCGAGCGCTGAATTTGCAGCCGAGACACACGGAAATCCACGGATCTTCGTGTGGCACGTTTGTGGCTCGCTCGCCCTCGGTGCACCAGACATTTCTCTGGCGCGAGCTGGGAGTGAGACACCGTGGAAGGCACGTCGGATCCGTTGGTCGTGCGCACGGCTGCACATGTGCTTCACGTCACTTCGACATTGCGAGGGCCCGAGTCACGCACGCTCAAGCTGTCAGGTATCTTCTTCACCGAGCTCTCTCGGACGTTCCCGGCGATGCGGCTCACGACGCTCGATCTCTTCGCGACGCCCCCGCCGCTCGACATTCCGACGCTCTCCGCGCTGACGAAGTCGATCTCGCGAGCGCCGATGTCCGACGAAGAGAAGGCGATGCTCTCGCGCTGGGACTCGTGGATTGACAAGCTCATCGTCGCCGATCTGCTCGTATTCACAACCCCTCTCTGGAACTACCACGGTCCGCCGCACCTCAAGGCGTTCATCGACATCGTCACGCAGCCCGGGAAGAGCTTCCGCTACACGCACGCGGGGCCCACAGGCGTGCTCGACGGGAAGCGGGCTGTGTTGATCCAGACGCGCGGCGCGTGGGGCCCCGATCACCTCGGGGAGTGGCTCAAGGACGCGCTGTGGCTCCTCGGCGGCGTGGGGCTCGACGTGATCAAGGCGGACAAGCAGGATCTCGGGAGCCCCGAGGAGCGCGAGATCGAGATGGCGCGCGCGATCGAGACGGCGCGGGCGACGGCCAGGAAGATCGCGAAGGCGCTCGCGGAGGAGCACGCATGAATCCCCGGGACGAAGGGGGAGGGCCCGAGCTGCCGTGGGGGGGTCCCCGGTTCTGGCAGGGGGTCTATCGTGTCGCCGACCCCAAGATCACGCTGGCCTCCGTCGCGTCCATGGCCCTCGGGCTCGCGCTCGCGGCGCACGACGGGCCCATTCAATGGGGAGCGCTCGCGGCCACGGTGCTCGGGATCTTCTGCATCGAGGCCGCGAAGAACGCGTCGGGCGAGCTCTATGACTTTGACTCGGGCACCGACATGCGCGTGACCGAGGAGGACAGGAGCCCCTTCTCCGGCGGCAAGCGCGTGCTCGTGGACCGCCTGTGGACACGGCCCCAGACCATGGCTGTCGCGGGTGTATTCTATCTGCTCGGCGCGGCGTTCGGGATCGCCCTCGCATTGAAGGAGCCCGCCGTGTGGGGCTTCGGGCTCGTCGGCGCGGCGCTCGCGTTCTTCTATCACGCGCCGCCCTTCAAGCTGTCGTATCGGGGGCTCGGCGAGCTGGCCGTGTTCCTGACCTATGGCCCCTTGATCTGCGCGGGAGCGTACGTCGTGCAACGCGGGGAGATCCCGCTGCGCGCGGTTCACCTGGGCGTGCCCGTCGGGGCGATGATCGCGGCGTTCCTGTTCATCAATGAGTTTCCGGATGCGCGCGCGGACGAGGCCTCCGGCAAGCGGACGATCGTCGTTCGGATCGGGCGCGTCCTCGCGGCGAGGGCGTTCGTGATCTTCCCGATCGTCGCCTTCGGGTACCTCGCGCTCTCGCCCATCACCTTTGGTTTGCCGCGCGGCGTGTGGGTCGGGTTGATCGGTTTGCCGCACGCGATCCTCGCGGCGAAGAGGCTCCGAGCGAGCCCGGATGTCACGAAGGAGATCGTGCCCGCGCAGGCGTGGACGCTGCTCTCGTTCGTGCTCCTCTCGCTCGGGGCCAGCGTGGGCTTGCTCGTCTTCCGCTGACGGCGATCCGCCTCATTGAATCCCCGTTCGCTGACCCCTAAGCCGCCGCGGCGATCTGACGCGCGCGCTCCGCGAGGCCCTGCACGACCGAGTGGAAGCTGCGGAGCTTTCGCACCTTGCCCGCCCCGAAGCGCTGCTCGATCGCTGTCGCGATGTGCGGCACCTTCGCCGTGCCGCCCGTGCAGCACACCACGTCGATCTGCTCGTGCGAGAGCCCCGATTCGGTGACCGTGCGATCGAGGGCGCCGAGGATCGCAAGGATGGGCTTCTCCGCGGCGAGCTCGAAGTCCGCGCGCGAGATCGGCTCGCGCAGGTGGATGCTCGGATAGTCGAAGCGCACCTCCGTGGTCTGCCGATCCGAGAGCTGGCACTTCGCTCGCTCGATCGCGTCGAACACCTGAAACGCAAGCGAATCTTCGACGAGCGTGAGGAGCTGGTTCATGCGGCGGCGATCGTCGGGGCCGAGCGACCAGGCCTTCACGTCTTCGAGGAAGGCGAGGATGTCGCGGTGGCGGAGCACCGTCATGTCGGCCGGCGAGCAGAGCTTCTCGATGATGGGGCGCGGCATCGGGAGCACGTTGCTCCCCATCGGGACTTTGTAGGTGACCTCCGCGCCGAAGTGCTTCGCCACCTTCTTGCGCATGATGCACCCGTCGAGCACGTCGCCCGCGATCGACACGCCTCCGAGCGCGAGCACGTCTTCGGGAGTGAAGCCTCCTTCGTGCATGCGGACCACGGTGTAGTCGGACGTCCCGCCGCCGAAGTCCGCGACGAGGACGTTCGTCGGTCGATCGAGCGTGAGCTGGAAATCGTGCGCCGCGGCGACGGGCTCGGGGCAGAACCAGATCTCCTCGAAGCCGGCGATGCGCGCCGCTTTTTCAAGGCGATCCTGCGCGAAGCGATCGTCGGATGGATCGGTCGAGAACTTGGCGGGGCGGCCGAGGACGACGCGCTTCACGTCGGCGCCGAAGTGGGCGTTGGCGCGCTCGCGCATGATGCGGAGGAACACGGCGACGAGGTTCTCCAGCGTGAGCGATCGATGGCCGATCTGCGTGCCGGTGAAGCTCTTGTCAGGGAGGTATTTCTTGACCGATCGAATGAAGCGACCGCTCAT
>Ga0268298_10004046_pt1 | contig 14521 bp, 12 predicted proteins | sample WWTPWeurt_MetaG_FD_194462 | JGI IMG/M metagenome (GOLD analysis project Ga0268298, IMG submission 194462) | Activated sludge microbial communities from WWTP in Nijmegen, Gelderland, Netherland - WWTP Weurt | ecosystem: Engineered > WWTP > Aerobic digester > Activated sludge | place... | reverse complement strand
TAAAGATCAGAACAGGAGAGAAACCCATATTCGGGTGCGGGTCGTTCTCGCTTAACATCTCGTCAACGTTTGCTCTGAGCAATTCAGCGGAGGGGCCAGTAGGCAGTAAACCTGCGACTATGCCCTGTTGGTTATCATCCCAACGGGGATTGGAAAGCACGCCCGCGAGGTCGTGAACCGATTCACCGAACATATTATGGTCGGTGAAACATTCAATACTTTCAAAGAACTTGACGCTTTCCTGCAAAACGTCTGCTTTGAAATTCCAGCCGTTCGACTGGCCGGTATGAATGCAAAGGATCTCGTATCCCTTTGCGGTTTTCTTGGGTGCGCTTTGGAAGGTATCGAAACGTAGTTCGTTGTTGCGGGGATTGGGCATGGGGGGCTCCGTGTTTAAGTGTCAAGTGATTGAGTGCCATGTGCAGGTATTTGTGGCTCACTCGACTTACCCGACGACTGACTGCCATTGCTTAGCATGGCGTCACTCGGCTTAACGCAATACGAGGACTGGCTTTTTGGGCCGTCCTCGTTATGGGGGTATCTTAAGGACATTTGTTCTAATGTCAAGGAGGGGAACGCTGCGCGTGAAGGCAGAGGGCAGAAAGCGGAAGGCGGGGTTGGGTATTGCGCTTTTTTTGGAGGACTTCTATAATGGTTTTTTAGCGGTGGAAATTTGAGTGGTGCATCTATACTGGTCAAATCATAGTTGGGCAGTTCCTTGCAAAACATAACCAAAGGCAATGGAGAGCAAAACATGTATAACCAAGAAGCAATGAAAAACCTCAACAAAAAGCCAGTAACTTTTTCGAATGGCTGGGACAAATTCGTCATACGTCACTGCAAATCTGCCGGTATAGAATGGTTTGGGCACGGGGTAGTTCACGACCTTCAAGTGATGAAAAGCGACGCCAAAGAATTACGAGCTCCATTAACCGCATTACATATCGTTAATGCTCTCATTGAGAATATTAATGCAATGCTAGAACTACAATATCCAAGGGAAGAGGTATCACTCGCCTTGAGTCTTTGTCCACAGTTACTGGTTCATATTATAAATAACCCACAAATTTTAAAGAAAATGGTGGAATTTTTTGTTGAATTAGAAAATGATATGCAGCTGAAACTCACGATGGTATGCAAACATTGCGGGCAAGGAATCCATATGGGGGAAGTATTGGGAGAAGCCAAGTGGGTGCATGATGAAAACAAGCTGGCCATGTGTGTGGTATGCCCACATTGTGGTTATAAAGGTCCAAAATGGATAAGGTCAGAAGAAGGGTTTGGCTCAAGTTATCAAATATGCTGGAATTGCAATAATAAAATCAGTTTCCATCACGATATGGACTCAGCTTCGCCTGCCGAACCGATTGGCAAATCAAAAAAACAAGCTAAACCAATTGGCAAGTCAAAAAAAACAGCTAAACCAATTGGCAAGTCAAAAAAACCAACAAAGCCGATTGGCAAATCAATAAAACAAGCTAAGAAGTAAGCCTATCAATAAATTGCTTTTTATTATCGAAAACTTGATGAAGATTTGCAAATTCAAATATCATTAAAAGCACGGACGATAAATGCACAATTAAAACTGCCCAACAAAATGAAGTGGACACCCCATCCGCCTGCTAAGGCGGGTACCTCTTTTGTCCTCAACGCATTGCATCGAACGCAGTGCGGCGCACACTGGAAAAATTGGTGATCGTACGCTTCGCGGGGGGAGGAAGAGCGGCGGGCGGCACGGCAGGGTCCGCTGGTGGAAACTGTTGGGCGCTTGTTATCACAGATTTATCACAAGGAAATAACAGCAATGCTATCAAGTAAAGTTAAATCATCGCTTGCAAATCTTACCAACATACTGGATGAACAGGAAGATGATAAGGGATATCATTACCCATACGACAGAAAACTTTATTCTCTAAACAGACAAATACGTGATATTTGCGCAGAACTATATGATCTTAATCGCATTGAAGGAAATGGAGAACTTCTTGACCCTACAACCAATGTAGAGAGCAAGCACCCATCCATTATAGACGCGTCCATTGTTCCTTTATCCAAAACAGATGATGATCAACTTGATGATTATATAAAATGGCTAACCCTATATTCAGAACTTTCGATTTTTGTAATGCCGTTCTCAGTCGAGTGCCTGGATATTACTTATTCATCCAGTTATGGAAATAACCTGGAAAAGTCCCGGTCAGATCTGCAGACATTGATTAAATACAGTAAAAAATATAAGCATCTCCTTGACGCTGAAATGGGTGTGTTTCTACCCCTCCAGAATTCATACACTATTACCTCCTGGTCGGATCATTCCACCGAGCTGTATAGCGCTCCTCTCATACAAGAGCCTGATAAATTTATTTACACTCCAGTCAACAGCAAAAAGAATATTTTTATGGGTACGTCTTTTCAGGATTTCATTATTTACAAAGAAATCATATTACCGTACTTTAAAACAGGCGACCTGGACGACCTAATAAAAGTTGCCAAAAACGAGACAGAGTCGTTTGTAAAATTCAATCATTATTTATCAAAAAGATTGGCAGATATCAGCAGAGTGGATTCGCCCAGAAAACTTCAAGAGATATTACAAGAGATCGACTATGAAGTTGTAAATTTAAAATTAGAGTTTAAGAGGCTGTCTAAATTGAAGGTTTTACAAGGAATAGAGATGGCTTTCTTTTCAATCAGTTTATCTGCCCTGATATTAATTAATACAGAACTGGTTAAGCAAATCGCAGGCATTAGCGGGTCTGTTAGCTTACTTGAAATATTTAGGGAACATCTGTCTGCAAGCGAGCAAGTAGCCTCTGCAAAAAAAAGCGATTTTTATTTGCCTTATTTGTTAACAAAAAAGAGCGGCTGACGCGTTGCGCCCGCAGAGCGGACACCTCATCTGTACTTCGGACCGCGCAGCGTCCCCTAGAGGGGAAGACTGCGGATTGGGAGGGACCTGGCTTCGGGATGCTGCGTGGTTGTGAGAGAAGAGCGTTGGTGCCAGGTGTTTGAGTGTCAGGTGATTAAGTGTCAGGTGTCGGAGTGTCAGGTGGCGAGGTGTATGACGCTCACTCGGCTTAACGCAAAACGAGGACTAGCTTTTTGGGCCGTCCTCGTTATGGATTAAATTTAACATATATTCGTTCTAAATGCAAGCAGGGCAATGGGAGATGGCATGGCTTTTCCAAGGTCAGGAATTTTGTGCTTTGGCTTCGTATAGGAATCGAAAATTCGCAATTTGTGTCAAATTTGTTCAGATGACGCCATGAGTCTTAATTCTTGTCAAGCGACCTTGGAAAAACCATGTGGGAGATGGGAGTGGGCATGGCTTTTCCAAGGTCAGGATTTTTATGTTTTCGCTTCGTATAGGAGCCGAAAATCCGCCATTTGTGCCACATTTATTCAGATGACGCCACGAGTATTAATTCTTGTCAAGCGACCTTGGAAAAACCATGTGGGAGTTATGGGAGTTTGTGATGGAGAGGCAGGGGTTACAGTTTTGAAAGTTTGGAGGTACGGGGAAAAGAACCGTTTATAATTTGGCTTAGCGGTGGAGATGGTATGGTGAGGTTTCCAGCGACAACAGGCAGGTTGAATTGTTTTTTTTGCGTAGCCACCTTAGATGGGGATTATGCATAGATTTCGCTGGATGGATCATAGATGGGGATTAATCTCCAGCAACTCAAAAATATATAGGAGCATCGCGATGAAAAAATGCCCGTTCTGTGCTGAAGAAATACCAATTGAAATAATCATTTGTAGTTATTGTGGACGCAACTTGCCTGATATAAATTCATCATCACAAAATAATCTTGCGATTCAGGAATCCGGTAAAGAGTCAATACAAGAACAACATCTTGCAATGGTTGAGCAGAAAATAGGGTTAATGCAGGAACAGAACATGGAAAAGCCTTCAAATCCTACTAACTCCGCCGGAGCATATTGGAGCATGTTTGCAATATTGACAGTCATCTTTCTAGGTATATCAAGCGCTATAGATTGGGACGGTAGTTGCGTTGGCATTTTATTTGTTATTTATGGGGCTCTGGCAATAAGCATAGTCGCGGCATATAACCAACAAACTAAAGCAGTTGAAACAGCGGCAGTAGAAGCAAAGGCACTTAGTCAAGCGAAGGAACAATATGATGAACACAGGAAGCAAGTAAGTATTCCTGAAACCGCCAAAGAAATTACTTATTTGAAATCTAGTTCTAGGTCACCAATTGAATTGGCAAATAAAAAACAAAAAGTATATGTCTGGAAATCAGAAAATAACATAAGCTTCTTTCCATGCAGCCCAGAAACGGTTGGTAGCATATATTTATATACTCTCAAAATAAATTCAGTACCCATAAGTCAAATAGAGTATTTCTCCAAAAGAGGCGAAATATTTAGAGAGAATAAAATTTCAGGCGGTGGCGGCGGTGGTTCCTCTATTGGAGGAGCAGTAGCAGGCGGTTTGATCGCTGGGGAAACGGGAGCGGTAATAGGAAGTAGAAAAAAAGTCAACGAGATCAAATCTGAGTTAATTACCCACGATACAAGGGAAACCTATTTAAATTATTTTGACAACAACGAAAGACACTCTCTATGTTTTGATATCGACTCTTATCAGCTATTTAATGACCTGATTCCTGAAAAAGAGTTCAGCATTGTAAATGCAATTAAGTCCTCAGAAATCATCAATAATCAGATATTTACTAACAGCCAAAAGAGTATTACTGACCAAATAAGGGAGTTAGCAAAATTACGAGATGATGGAATTATTACAGAAAATGAATTTAATGAAAAGAAAAAGCAAATGCTAGATAAAATAATCTAGGCTCAGCATGGGTAATAAAGCAAATCGTTGGCACACAATTTGCAAATTGAATAAAAAGTGCCAATTCTGTGTAGAGGAAATTAAAAATGTCAGATGATAACAAGAAGTGTCCATTTTGCGCCGAAACCATAAAGGCAGAAGCAATTGTTTGTAGATACTGCAAAAGTGATTTACCTATTCAATTTGCTCCGGTTGTTTCATCACTAATTCCGCCTGTATCACAAGAACAACCAACAATTCAAGAGTTAAATACAGTATCAGTTTCCGAGCCCATATTAGAGCCAATAAATGAGGTGGAAGAAGAAGTTTCTGAAATTAAAAGCGATGGGAAGAGCAAATCGATTTTCTCTCCCCTTACTAAAGAATTTAAAAAGAATAATAATCTATTCTTAAGAATTGCATTAACAATAGGGCTTTTAGGTGGAGTCATTTCGGCCTTTGGTTGTGGGATGCTAATGACATTTTATTACTTTGACTCTTCTTCACCAATTTATAGATTTTGGGATACCCATTACATTGATTTTGGCTTTCCCACCGGTGTTCCCACCAGTGTTCCAGCGACAAGTGTGCCATATATTCCTGAGCCAACTTCGGTTCCATTTGTTATGCCTAATGGTAACTTTACAATGAGCTGGGATATATATGATTCGCAATACGATTCTCTTGGAGGAATCGTTACCATACGCAAACAAGGTTCTAAGTATACTGAAAAGTTGGTGATGTCTGACGGTTCTAGTGGAATCTATGACTTGACTGTAATATCCGAAGGAAGGGAAATAAAGCTGTCAGGACATCTAGGTGATTCTTATAGCTTATATCCCCATGACTATATGCAGATTGAAAGCAGCGGATGGTTGGGGTTCTATGATGATCAGGGCCATATTTACAGTGTTCCACCATTGAAATAATTTGCCTTGCGTTCAAAAACGCACCAACATAGCGTGAAGTGCCACCCCCACCGTCCTTCGGACACCTCCTGTGCTGGCTACTTACCCGTCCGTCCGGAATTGAACGGCACATTAAGCTTATCGTGTAATTTTGGCCCCATAATTTCTGGAGAAGTTAGTTTTTACTGATTTATATTTCGAACCAAAGATTAAAAAACTTTTTCTGTTAAGTTGGTTAGCATAAAAAATATAATTTGATTTAGATTATGATAGAATCTCCTTACATAATTACTCTTAAAAAGGTGCATGGATTTTCTTGATCGGATTCCATGTGCCCATAAACAGCCAACACGCCTTAAACACTTCGGGTCCGTGAGGTCGGAGGTTCAAATCCTCTCACCCCGACAAACTTGATTTGCACCGCCTTACCCGAGGGCGGTGCTTTGTTTTTAAGGGAAATCGCTAAAATTGGGAAAATTCAAATGTTTACAGGGCGCATATCTTGTAAGACTGCTTGGAGCAAAAAAAAACAGCATGCGATTATCATCCGAAAAAGGTGATTATCACAACAGGATTTCGTGCAACTGGAGGCGCACATGTCATCAATCACTTTCTCATGGCAAGCCTGTGAACGGCAATCCTATTCAAGTGGTACTTCCCTATGGCACAGATTCATCCTGATCAAAGATTGAGTTTATCGCTTTCAAGCCAAAAAGCTGGGCAGAAACAAAAAGGGCAAATCCTTGCGGTCTCTGCCCAGCTTATGGCACTCGTGTTAGCGCTCAGGTCGCTCTCCAGCGTTGCCCTATCCTCTGCACGAGTTTCTCCAGTCTACCTTCCTTTCTCACGCCCCTTCGCCAGGGTGACATTTCTACTTTGCAGATCAGGGGACTCTACTACTTTGCGCTAACACAGTCGAAAATTTCCTTGTATAAACAGAAAATGCGTGCTATACTCTGCCGTCGCGTTTCACGAAACCAATAAAATTTGTAAGGAAAAGCAAAAATGACAGACTTTATCAAGGCCGTTGAGGCCAAAATTAATGAAAAAATTCCTCAATTGAATTCTGGTGATACCGTTAGCGTCCACGTCAAGATCAAAGAAGGCGACCGCGAACGTATTCAGGAATTCAAAGGAATTGTGATCCGCCTCCGCAAGGGTGGCAACGATTCGTCCGTAACCGTGCGCCGCATGGCTACCAACGGCATCGGCGTGGAGCGCACCTTCCTTCTTCGCTCACCGCGCATTGACAAGATCGTTGTTGAACGCCATGGCAAGGTTCGCCGCGCACAGTTGTACTTCATGCGCGACCGCACCGGCAAGAGCGCGCGTCTCAAACAAAAATTCGACTAGGGCTTTTGGAAAGACCCTAAAGGTCCTCAGGACCTTTAGGGTCTTTTTATTTTGGAGAAGATCATGGCAAAACCTCTCATTGGCATCACCACTCGTAATGGCAAAGACTCGGATGGGCATCCCTTCACCGCGCTGCAACATTCTTATGTAAATGCAATCATACAGGCGGGAGGTTTGCCTGTGCTGATTCCCTCAAATCTCTTTGTGGAAGATTTCCTCGATCTATATTCCCGTGTTTCAGGGATTCTCTTCTCTGGCGGCGGTGATATCTCACTAAATTATTTTCACGGGTCAGACCACCCCAGAATTGGTGAGGTGGACGATAATCGGGATTTTACCGAAATCAGTTTAATGCGCGTCGCTGTCAATGAGGGCAAGCCTGTGCTTGGAATTTGCCGCGGGGCACAGGTGATGAATGTCGCTTTGGGCGGCACGCTTTATACGCATATCTACGATCAACTGAAGGGCGCGCTGGATCATGCCTACCCGGGCGATTTGCGTCGAACTTTGGTTCACCCCGTGAATGTTGATGAGACATCCCGTTCTGCCGAGATATTTGGCGAGACGCTCTTGAACGTCAACAGCCTGCATCATCAGGGCTTGAAGGATATTGCGCCAGGTTTGCGTGTCGCTGGTCATGCTCCGGATGGATTGGTGGAAGTTGTGGAAATCCCCGACCATCCATACGCAGTTGCTGTACAGTGGCATCCCGAATGGCTGACAGATCAACCGGCCATGCAGAGGCTTTTCAAATCCTTTGTAGACGCTTCGGGCAGGTGATTTGGATCTAACAAGAATAGATGGTTTCTTTTTGGAGTCGCCTGCGTGAACGGTTGATCAATTTTTATCCGCCGCTTTTAGGCGCCGGGATCCGTTCGCGCAGGATTGATGATCTTACGATCCATGTTGAAATGAAGTTGACGGCATTCAATCGCAATATTGTGGGTGTTCATTTTGGCGGTTCGCTATACGCGATGTGCGATCCGTGGTTTATGTTGATCATGATGCGCGCATTGGGTTCCGATTATATTGTTTGGGATAAAGCGGCCTCCATCAAATTTATCAGCCCTGGACGCGGTACTGTGAATGCGGCTTTTCAGATCACGCGAGAACGTATCGATGAAATTCGTACCGCGGCCGATCGCGGTGAAAAAATTGAACCTGTATTTTCAGTGGATGTTCTGGACGGCCAGGGACAGATCGTGGCGCAGGTTGAAAAACTGCTTTATGTTCGCAGGAAGAAATAATTCCCCTGGCCCGGATCATGGAACATTCGAATGACGGAAATTGCCTGACGGATCGCGCGCCGGGTGGTAATTTAGGGGAGTTTCTTCATAGAAGCGCGAAAAAAGAAAGCCAACACATTTTCTGAAATAAGTTTTTAATTTTTCCCGATGTTTGCGGTATCATTCCGAAGGTTTTTAAATCTATAGAATCGAGGCAGCCGATGTCAGCCGAAAATAAGTTTATCCTCGCAATCGACCTGGGCACTTCAGGTCCCAAAGTTGCTATTTATTCCACACTGGGTGAGTTGGTAGCGAGTGAATTTGAGGAGACACCTGTCTTGCTTCCGCCCGGCGGCGGAGCGGAGCAAATCCCGGATGATTGGTGGAACGCGATCGAAAGAGCGGGGAACCGACTGCTTGCCAGGGAACTGATTTCACGCGATGAAATCGTCGCAGTCGCCATCACCGCGCAATGGTCGGGGACCGTGGCTGTGGATCAGGATGGTATTGCGTTGGGGAATGCGATTATCTGGATGGATTCGCGCGGCGCTCCTTATATCAATCAGATGGTTGACGGTCCGCTGAAAATAGAAGGATATGGAGCTGCCAAACTATTGAATTGGATTCGGTTGACAGGCGGCATCCCCGGAAAGGCGGGCAAGGATCCAACGGCGCATATTCTTTATCTAAAATACGAACACCCTGATATTTACCAACGCGCGTATAAATTCCTTGAGCCAGTGGACTACATTGGACTGCGCTTAACCGGGAATTTTGCGGCATCCTTCAACTCGATCACTTTGAACTGGCTGACAGACAACCGCAATATTGAAAATGTCACATATCATGCCGGACTTATAAAACTTTCTGGAATCGACAGCGCGAAGCTGCCTGACCTGAAACCTGCCAATGCGATTCTGGGAAATTTGCGCCCCGAGGTAGCCCGTGCCTGGGGATTGCGCGAGGATGTCAAAGTGCTGATGGGCTCGCCGGATGTTCACTCCGCAGCGGTCGGGTCCGGAGCGGTGCGTGACTTTGAGCCGCATCTGTACATCGGCACATCTGGCTGGTTGACCTGCCATGTCCCCTTCAAAAAGACCGATCTGTTCCATAATCTTGCGGCGCTGCCTTCCGCCATTCCAGGACGCTACCTTCTTACGAATGAGCAGGAGTGTGCAGGCGGAGCGCTGCAATATTTAAGAAATAATTTGGTGTTTCCCGATGACGAATTGTCGTTGGGAGCGAAACCATCCAATGCATATCAGTTGTTCGATCAGATCGCCGAGCGCACACCCGCCGGCAGCGGCAAGTTGATCTTTACACCCTGGCTGTATGGAGAACGCACTCCAGTGGATGACCACCTTGTACGCGGCGGGTTTAATAACCAGTCGCTGAATACAACCCGCGCGGATATGGTACGCGCTATTTTTGAAGGGGTCGCATATAACTCACGCTGGTTGTTGAAATATGTGGAACAGTTCAACAAGCGCTCCGTGGAATCCATTAACATGGTTGGCGGAGGAGCCAGGTCAAATATCTGGTGTCAGATCCATGCGGATGTGTTGAACCGTCCCATACGGCAGGTCAAAGACCCGATCGAAGTGAATGTGCGCGGCGCGGCATTATTGGCGTCAGCGTCGTTGGGCTATTTGAAATATGAAGAGATCGGTACTCATGTAAAGATCGTGAACACGTACATGCCGAACCCTGACCATCGCAAGATCTACGATGAACTTTTTAGGGAGTTTGTCGCGATCTATGAGAGCAATCGCAAGATCCACGCGCGTTTGAATAGACAGCATTAACGGGAATGCGGACATAAGTCCCCGCTCCTCAAAATTTGGGAGAATCATTCATGAGTTGGAAAGACAGCATCATCAGGCAATTCGGGAAGTTAAATCCAAAATTTTTGGCATCCATAGAAAAGGGAATGAAAGCCATCCCCGGCGTCAGTCAAAAGATCGATGCTGAATATGCCGAGGTGATGGTTGAGTTGGAAAATTCAGCCAAACCATACAAAAATAAATTCACTCGATTTACTGAAATTCCCCAGACCGGGCGCAGTCATGCTGAAATCTTGCTCGAAATGGAATCCATGCGCGCGTTGGAAGAATCGCATTGGAAGGATGGGTTTGTTTCAGGGGCGGTATATCACGGCGATCAGAAACATATTGATTTTCTAAATCAGGTCTACGCCATCAATTCACAGAGCAATCCTCTTCACGCGGATGTGTGGCCCAGTGCAACAAAGTTCGAAGCTGAAATCGTCGCCATGACAGCAGATATGCTCGGCGGGGCGGGGCAGGATGTCTGCGGCACAGTCACATCAGGCGGCACGGAGAGCATCATGCTGGCGATGAAGACCTATCGGGATTGGGCGCGCGAGAAAAAAGGTATTACCAGACCAGAGATGATCGTCCCGATCACGGCACATGCCGCGTTCGATAAAGCCAGTCAATACTTTAATATCAAGACCATTCATATTCCGGTGGACGAGAATTTTCGCGCGGATGTCGAGGCGGCGCGGAAAGCGGTCACCCCGAACACGATCGTGATCGTCGGCTCCGCACCATCCTTCCCGCATGGTGCGATTGATCCGATCTCTGAATTAGCGGAACTTGCCCTTCAAAATAATATCGGTTTTCATGTGGATGCCTGCCTTGGCGGCTTCGTTCTGCCCTGGGCTGAGAAGCTGGGATACCCGGTTACCCCGTTCGATTTCCGCTTGCCGGGTGTGACCTCCATGTCCGCGGATACGCATAAGTATGGGTATGCCGCGAAGGGAACTTCGGTTGTCCTGTATCGCGGTAACGAATTGAGGCATTTTCAATATTACACAACCACCGATTGGCCCGGTGGATTATATTTTTCGCCTACCTTTGCAGGCAGTCGGCCGGGGGCGTTGAGTGCGGCCTGCTGGGCAGCCATGACATCCGTTGGTGCGCAAGGATATCTTTCAGCGACCAAAAAAATCCTTGAAACTGCGGAGTTCATCAAAAAAGGAATTCGTGAGATCCCTGAATTGCACGTACTGGGTGATCCGCTCTTTGTGGTGGCGTTTGCATCGGAGTCCATCAATGTTTACAAGGTGCTGGATTACATGTCACACAAGAAGTGGAGTCTGAATGGACTGCATAAACCGACCTGCGTGCATATCTGTGTCACGCTGCGTCACACCGAGCCTGGAGTGGCACAGCGCTTCGTTGCGGACCTGAAAGAGGCGGTCGAACACGTCAAGGCGCATCCCGAAGAAAAAGGGACGATGGCGCCAGTCTATGGCATGGCGGCTACACTGCCTTTGCGAGGTATGGTCAGCGATTTATTGAAACGGTATTTGGATGTGATCTTTAAGGCTTAAGCATGAAGGATGTATAAAAAATCGCGCGAATTATCTCGCGCGATTTTTTTGTTTACCAAAAACTGAATTCTGATTTCTAAGTACTGACCTATCCGCATCCGCCGCCGGATTTATCTCGTTTTAACTGTAATTTGATCCTGGCTTCGAACTCTAATTTTTCATATTCGATCGGGTCGGGGTCGCAGGACTCGTAACGGCTGCCCAACGCCGCGGGGAAGACATAGCCCAATTGGTCGTCACCAGCGTTCGGTGCGGGTTGAAGCGCCTTGTCCGATTCGCCGAAGAATGCGATCCAGTTGTTAACTCCGCCTTCGAGAATATATGCGTTCTGCACACTCGATCCGACCAGAATTTTCCATGCGTCAATGGCGGCGGTTTCATCGTTGCTCATCAGGATGAAGACACTGTTGGCGGGCGGCTCACTGAGTAAAACGGGGATGACTTCAGTCAGACGTTCGAGCGGGATGTTGACCGCGCTTTCGATATGATAAAGATTGTAGTCAGCCTCAGAGCGCACGTCGATATACACAGGGTTCATGGACTGGTTATATCTTGACTTGAATACTTCGGCAGGGGAAGTGAACACAAGTCGGTTGGCAAGCATTTCGTCAGCGCTGTAAATGGTGGTGTTGACGATCGGGTCCGCGTTCACCTGCTCGATGGTCTCGGTGCGTGTGAAGGTGGCCTTGTTATATTTATCTTCAATGGAGGGAGTGCCAAGCGCCAGGACTGCGACCGCGCCCGCGAATAAGGCGACAGCGCCTGCAATGCGCAGTTTGGGTTCCTTGCTGAGATCCCTTTTGCCGAAGATGCGTTCAAGCTGTTCGCTGCCCCAGAACATGAAGAGCGCCATCAGGATGACGATCACAACGACAGCGCCGACCGGGATTCCGAAGACCTGGTCGAGAGTCAGGCGTCCGTAATAACCTGCGTTGGTGTACCAGCCGTCAAAATATTTTTCGGTTTCGCCAAAGAGGAACGCGCCGACAAATCCGCCAAGCATGAATAACATGCCGTCGATCTTGCCTGTGGACGCAGACGCCAGCGAAGTGGTCGGGCAGAACCCGCCCACGATGAAGCCGACGCCCATGATCAGCCCGCCCACAATACCCGAGGCGAGATAGGTCGGGTTGACCCAGACCTGGCTGAAATCGAGGATGCCAAGTCCGACCGCGCCAAAGAGCAGGACCATTGCAACAGTGATGGCGGTGAACATGACTTTGAGTACGGTCAGTTCTGTGAAATAGAATTGTGCGGCGAGCTTGCGCGAATCACCGAAGCCGGACATTTCAAGTGTGTAGCCGAAGGCGAAGCCGATCACGGCGAAGAGCACATACGTCCACGGGTTGGCTGCGCTGACTGCTACGAAAGAGGGGAGGGGAAAGTTCATTTTTGATTCTCCTGTTATCCGTCATTGCGAGCAATGACGAGAGTTTTTTACAGCCACAACTTCCTTACAAAATACGCGACCGCATAGGCACCGCCAAAAATGGCGAACATGATCACCCAGGAACCAGCTGCGAGAGTCGCGCCGCCTGAGAGTGCCTGCCCCGAGGTGCATCCGCGGGCCATGCGCGCACCGTACAGAAAGATCACGCCGCCGAGGAACGCCATCAGCCAGCGCGTGTGGTTGGAGATGTTGGGACCTTTGGTGGTCGTGATTTTTAGGCGTCCATTGAATGCGCCGGAGGTGAAGCCGCCGAATAACGCGCCGAAGAAGACGGGCACGATCCAATCATCGAGCGGATTCTTATCCCCGCCCGCCATCTTCAAGAGGTAAGGTGTATTGTCCACATGCGCTGGGGCGATCGCGTCCACGAGTGCTGCATCAAGACGGCTGGTCGCGCCGGATGAGCCAAGCCCGTTGCCTGTCAGCAGGAAGGCGAGGAACAAGACGATGCCCAGGATCGCTCCGCCAAGATACGGCTGTACATAAGCTTTTTCAGGCCTGTTGAAAATTGATTTTCTAGTTTGAGTGGTCATTGATACTCCTTTTCTCGTATGTTATTGCGAGGGCAAGTGTTCACTGCCCTCGCAATAACATTATTATGAATCTTACTTCTTACCTTTTACTTCTTTCTTCGATTCTTCCATTTCATGCACTTCCACTTCCTCGTATCCAGTGATCATCGCGCGCGTGGCTTCCAGCGGGGTTGCACCGGTTGTGGTCATGTACACATGCACGACAATGAACGTTCCGAACATCCACGCCACAAGTGAATGGAAGGGTGCCAGGAAGGGCAGCCCGCCAAGCGCGTTCGCGAAGAGCGGCCACTTTTGCACACCCCACATCAACGCGCCTGTGATCATTTGCAGTGGGAGCAGTACATTCAGAATTCCAAAGTATGTGATCTTCTGGATCGGGTTCATGCGGTTGTCCGGACGTTTCTCAAAGGGATGACCTTCACCCTTGAAAATTCCACCGATGTAATACTTTGCCTGTGTGATGGCGTCGTCGAAGAAACCATACGGGCGCGGGATATATTCCTGCATGCGGTTGTTTGCAATGTGATAGAAAATGGCAAGCAGTGCATTGATCACCAGAATGGCAGCCAGGACATTGTGCAGGGTCACCACACCCCGGAATGAGAACGCCCCGAAGATATCCGGTCTGTGGATGATCAAGCCTGTGAACAGGAGGATGACGATCGCTGCGGTTTGTAACCAATGCCAGAAGCGGCGATACGCATCGTACATATAGATCCGCTCGGTTCGGGCGTGACCGTGTGGCTGCTTCTTCGACGAGAAGTATCTCAGTGTCCCATGACCGATCACACCTAAAAGTGAACCTGCAAAAGCGATCGCTCCAAACCAGTCGATCCAACTGATACGGCTGGATCCGAAGACATACATATTATCTTTGGCTGGCATGGGC
>Ga0268298_10004043_pt1 | contig 14527 bp, 9 predicted proteins | sample WWTPWeurt_MetaG_FD_194462 | JGI IMG/M metagenome (GOLD analysis project Ga0268298, IMG submission 194462) | Activated sludge microbial communities from WWTP in Nijmegen, Gelderland, Netherland - WWTP Weurt | ecosystem: Engineered > WWTP > Aerobic digester > Activated sludge | place: Netherlands... | reverse complement strand
GCCGAGCGTCAGGCCCGAGGCGTCGTAGTCGATGTCCTGCGACCGGTAGGTCAGCCGCCCGGCGAAGTTGAGCGCCAGGTCGCCGCGCTCCACCTGCTCCTTGAAGTCGGCCGGCGCGTCCATCTTGGTGACCGCCAGCATCCACTGGCTGACGTCGTCGACGTCATCGAGGTCCCACGGCTGGCTGGCGCCGACCGCGGTGTCGGTCTGGGCGGTGGTGAGGCCGGTGGTCGGGTAGTCGTAGGCGGCGGCGGCGCGCAGCGCGGTGCCGGGGATCTCGGCCGAGATCATCAGCCGGTCGACCGAGTCGCCGTAGTCGCTGTCGAGATCCATCGACGTGTCGTTGGCGCCACCGACGTTGGCCTCGGCGCCCGGCATCCACAGCGTCTCCCAGGTGGCGTAGTCGGTGTCGGCGCGGCGGCCGCTGTTGGCGACGATGCCGAGGCCGAAGTGGTCGGGCATGCGGCCGAACTTGATGAGCGCCAGCGCGGTGGCGACCTCGCCCCAGGCGCGGCGCACGACGATCGAGTTGCGATCGCCGTCGACGCCGGCCAGCGGGGGCACGGTGCCGCCGCCGCCGAACGCGCCGAACGGGGTCGGGCCCTCGGGGTTGCTGCCCATCACCACGTTGTCGAGCAGGTCGATCTGGGTGTGGACCGCCATCGTGTTCGACAGCTCGAAGCGCGGCTCGAGGCGCAGCCGCAGGTTCGACGAGGTGATCGTGTCGTCGCAGCCGGTCACCCGGGTGGTGACGTCGGCCCGGCAGGTGAGCGGCTGGGCGAACGGCGCGCCGCCGAACGCCGGGTCGTCGGCGAAGCCGAGGTTGAGGTTCTTGAACCAGTCGCCGCGCCCGCGGAGGTAGCCGTCGAGGCGGACGACGTCGTACTTCTTGCGGGTGTCGCGCCGCGCCGGCACCGCGGGGGTCGTGGCCATCAGCGTCGCGGCCTTGGGCGCGGCCTCGGCGACGCCGACCGGCTTGGGCTCCTCTTCGCCGGTGGGCGGACCGCCGGTCGCCGGCATCGGGCTGGGCTGCGCGCGGGCGGCGGACGGCAGCGCGACGGTCGAGGCGAGCGCGACGGTGAGCGCCGGGGCGGCGAGGATCGAGGCGAGGCGAGGCGAGCGTGCGAACATCGAGAGAGCTCCCGGCGCCGGCGGGTGCCGGTGCGACAAGACGCGATGAGACGCGGAAATCACGAGGGAATCAGGGCGGTAAGGCGGGCGCACGATAGCGGCCGAGGCGGGGGCCGTCAAACGACCCGGGCGACAAGCGTGTGGGCGCGATCGCCCGTCGCCGGCTGCCTCGGGGCGCGCCGCGGCGTCGATCCCGGCGTCGTCGGGGTCGCGGAGGCCCAGGCGACCCGCCCCCGGAAACACGGTAGGTTGCATGCGATGCGGTTGGACCCGGCCCCCCTCGCCAGCGTTGCCTACGTCGTCGTCGCCGCGTGCCGCCCGGCCGCGGTGCCTCAGCCGCCGGGGCTCGAGCCCACCCCGGCCCAGACCACGACCCACCGGCCGGGCGCCACCGCCGGCAAGGGCGCGATGCTCGGCGAGCTGTGCCCCGACGCGATCGGCGGCCGCCCGGCGCTGGCGCCGCTGGCGATGCGCGCGGTGTCGTGGACCAACGATCGCGACGAGCTCGCGGCGGCGCTGGCCCGGGGCCAGGCGGCGCAGTTCGCGGTGGTGGCGATCGACGGCGGGCGCGCCGGGCGGTTCGCGGTGGTGGGCGCGGCCGAGGGCGACGTGCTGGCGGCGGTCGGCGCGTACACCGGCGCGCCGCCGTGCACCCGCGGCGGCGGCCAGGCCGGCGTGCTCGACGAGGCCTGCGTGCGCGCGCGCAAGGGCTGTGGCCTGGCGGTGGCGCCGCTGGGCGCGGCCGGCGGCCTGCTCGACGACGAGGCCGAGCCGCCGGCGCTGGTGGTCGGCGGCGCGTGCGCGGCCGGCGCCGACCTGGCGATCGACGTCGACGGTGACGGCGCGCCCGAGCGGTTCCCGCGGGCGGCGTTCCTCGATCCGATGCGCGCCCCGGCCGAGGAGGTGACGGTGGCGCCCGACACCCAGGTCGCGACGTGCACGCCGACGTTCGCGCTGGCCACCGGCCCGGTGCCCGGCGACGGTCTGCCGGTGTCGCTCGACGTGCTCGGCGTGCTCGACGTCGACGGCGACGGCTGGCGCGAGGTGGTGATCGAGCTCGGCTACGCCGACCGGCGCACCGTCGCGGTGTGGAGCGCGATCGACACCGCGGCGCGGCTGACGCTGGTCGGCGAGAGCGAGCCCTGGGTGCCGTGACCGGCGGGCCGCCGCGTCAGCGCGGCGCGGCGGGGGCGGTGGGCGCGGCGGGGGTGGCGGGGCAGCTCTTGCCGCGGTGGCCGAACAAGAGCGCGCCGATGATGATGCCGACCACCAGCATCGTCACCGCGAGCAGCGCCGGGACGACCCACGGCGGTGCCGCCTCGGGCGGCGGCGGCGGCGGCTCGGGCCGCGGCGGCGGGCGGGGTGTCACGTCGGGCAGCCCGGTCTGGGTGCGGGCGAGCCAGCGCGCGGCTGACTCGGCGGCCGGCGACGGCGGCAGCGGCGGCGGCGTCTCGTCGCTGGCGGGGCGGGCGATCCGCGCGGTGATCTTGGCGTCGCTGGCGACCTCGCTGCGCCGGCCCGGCACCGCCACCGACTTCACGTCGGTCGGGGTCAGGCTGCTGTCGCGAGGATCACTGCCCACGGTCGCAGTATCGCTGCGACCGGTGGCTAGGACAACTGCGCATGTAGCTCGGCGAGCGCGGCGATCACCTTCGCGCCGACGGCGGTCGGGTGCGCGTGGGCGGCCAGCGTCGCCAGCGCCGCGGCGTTGCCGTCGTGCACCTGGCGGCGGCGGCGCTCGAAGCTGGGCGTGGTGGCCAGCGGGTGGTGCAGCGCGGCCAGCTGGTGGTGCAGCGCCGCCACCGGGATGAACGCGTGGGCCGCGAGCAAGACGCCGTAGAGCGGGCGCAGATCGGGCCGCGCCGGCGACGGCACGCGCTCGGCGGGATCGTTGGCGAGGATCGGATCGAGCCACGACAAGAGGTTGAGCTTGCCGTGCTGGGTCTCGTGGACGATCGCCTCGGCCAGCGTCAGCGGATCGGGGTGGAGCGACAGGTACACCAGCCCCGGCGCCTCGCGGTACGAGCACGACAGGTGGCGCTCGCGGTCGAAGCCGACCGGGACGATCCGCTCGAGCGTGACCTCCAGCTCGCGGGCCAGCGCCGGCAGCGCGGCGGTGATCGCGGCGATCGCGTCGGCCAGCGCGGCGGTCCACGCCGTCGGCGCGTGGCCGCCGAGGTCGAGCGCGTTGCCGTGCTTGTCGGGGTGGGCCTCGAGGTCGGCGATCGGGTTGCGATCGACCCGCGCCAGGGTGAGCGCGGGCAGCGCGGCGGTGACCGCGACGCCGTCGGCGTACGGCTCGCCGCGATCGAGGCGCGCCACCAGGCCCGCGGCGGCGGCGGCGGCGTGCGGCGGCGACGCCAGCACCAGCGCGCCGATCAGCACGTCGAGATCGGCGCACAGCGTCAGCGCGGCGGCGCGATCGCGGCGCAGCCGCGCCTGGTGCGCGGCGAAGGCGGCGGCGGTGGGCGCGGGCAGGCGGCGGGCGTCGAAGCCGAGCAGCCCGCGCGCGGCGACGGCGCGGACCTGGGCGCGCAGCGCCGCGGCGAGATCGTCGTTGACCGCCGGCAGCGCGAGGAAGCCGGGCGCGATCATCGCGCGCCCTCGAGGTAGACGTGGCGCCCGCCGGGGGCGCCGAGCGTCTCGGACAGCACCCGGGTCGCGCGCCCGCTGGCGGCGATCCGCGCGGCGGCGGCGGCGTCGCCGGCGGCCTCGGCCCACGCGACGCCCAGCGCGAGCTGCGCGAAGCGGCGGACGTCGACGTGCAGCGCGCGATCGCGCGGGGCGCCGTCGGGGTCGAACCGCGCGCCCTCGAGGAGCGGCAGCTCGCCGAGCAACAGGCCGCGCTCGGCGAGCAGCGCGAGCAGCGCGCTGGCGCCGGTGGCGCGTGCGGCGGCGGCGGTGCGCGGCGCGTAGTGCTTGTAGGCGACGACAGCGCCGTCGACGGCGTCGATCGCGAGCTGGGTGACGTCGGCCGCGGGCGGCGGGCCGCCGAGCAGCGCGGCGGCGGCGGCGCGATCGCCGGCGCGCGGGGTCGCGAGGTACAGCTTGGCGCGGGTGGCGGTGGCGTCGGCGGCCAGGCCGAGCAGCGCGCCGCGGGTCGGCTCGGCGAGCCACGCGCGGGCGGCGGCGATCATCGCCGGCGGCGCCGCGGCGGCGGTCAAGAGCGCGGCGGCGATCGCGGCGCGATCGCGGCCCGGGCCGGGCACCGCGGGGTTGATCAGCAGGCGCGGCTGCGCGGCGGCGCCGAGCGCGAGCGACGGCTCGACGACCGCGGGATCGAGCAGGCCGCGGGCCGCGAGCTCGGCGGCGCAGGCGAGCACGGCGGCGACGACGGGCGCGGCGGGCGCGGGCCAGGCGGTCGGCCACAGCGGCGGCGCGGCGGTCGGCGGCGCCGGCGGCGCGGTCAGCGCGGCGTGGAGGCCGCCGTCGTCGCGCACGGCCAGGTGGGCGGTGAGCGCGGCGAACAGCGGTCGCGCGGCGGCGACCGCGGCGTCGGCCAGCGGCGGGTGGGTGAGATCGAGGCTGGCGGTGCGCGCGAAGCACGGCCGCGTCGGATCGCGCGGGTGGAGATCGATCGCGACCGCGCCCGCGGCGCCGGCGAACTGCAGGCGCACCGCGGCGCCGCCCCGGGTCACCGCCGCCAGCCGGTGGTCGGCCACGGCGGCGCCCAGCGGCAGCTGCCACGCCGTCAGATCGATGGGCGCCGGCGCGGCCGGCGGCGGGCGGTCGTCCCAGTCGTGGTAGCGCGCGATCGGCGGCGCGGCGGCGTCGGCCTCGATGGCCGGCGCGAGCGCGTCCTCCTCCCAGCCGAACCGCCGCACGTAGGCGTCGGCCAGGCCGCTGCACCCGTCGTCGACGTTGGCCGCGGCACAGACGCCCTCGTAGAGGCAACCGTAGGTCGGGTAGTCCTGCCAGAACGCGTCGTCGATCACCAGCCGCGGCTGCGCGTCGGAGTGGACGTGCGCGACGTCGCCGAGCAGGCAGCGCGGGAAGTACTTCACGGTCATCGCCAGGCCGCGGCCGAGGCCGGCGGTCACGGCCGCGCGCACGTGAGGCGCGGCGTCGGTCACGCGCACCAGCTGATCGCGCGCGTCGGTGACGTCGACCCGCGGCACGTAGCCCCACAGCTCGGCGCCGCGCGCGCCGCGGGCGTGGGCCAGCGCGACGATCGCCGGCAGCGAGGCGACGTTGGCGGCGCAGACCACCGTGTTGGTGACGACCGTCGCGCCGGCGGCGGCGAGCTGATCGAGGCCGGCCAGGATCGCCGCGAAGCTGCCGGCGACGCCGGTGATCGCGTCGCAGGTCGCGGCGTCGGCGCCGTGCAGCGACACGAAGAACTCGTCGACGCCGGCGGCGCGCAACGCGGCGACCCGCGCGGCGTCACCGAGCTGGCTGGCGTTGGTCTGGATGCGCACGTGCTGGACCGACGGCACGGCGCGGGCCAGCGCGACGTAGGCCGGCAGGTCCTTGTCGAGCGTGACCTCGCCGCCCGACAGCACGACCCGCGTCACGCCGGCGGTCAGCGCCGGATCGGCGAGCAGCCGCGCCGCCTCGGCGAGCGTCACGCCGCGGAAGCGGCCGCCCAGGCCGTCCTCGACGTAGCAGAACCGGCAGGCGAAGTTGCAGCGGAACGCGAAGGTCAGCAGGAGCTCGCGGCCCGGCCGCCGCGGGTTGGCGCCGGCGTCGGGGCGCACCACGCGCAGCGGATCACGCGCTGGCATGGATCGCCGTCCGGAGGATGTGCGGGACGTCGGCGGCGTCGCGGGCGACGTCGAGCGCCAGGTCCCAGGCCAGGTGGCGCAGGCGGGCGCGGCGCTCGGCCAGGTACGCGACCAGCGGTGGCGGCCAGGCGTGCTCGCGGAGGAACGCGAGCGTGCGATCGGTGTCGACGCCGGCGAAGTACAGGCCGTCGGCGTGGCGCTTGTTGGCGACGCACAGCCGGCGGCAGCGCTGCAGGCCGGGGGCGATCACCGCCGCGGCGCCGCGGGGCGCGCCGGCGAGGTGGACGCTGGCGGCGAGCCGCGCGACGATCGCGTGCGGCTCGCGGCGCGGATCGTGGAACGTGTACAGGTTGGCGAGCGCGAGCCGGCCGTCGACCAGCGCGTAGCTGCGGCTGGCGCCCGGCGTGTCGGCGCCGCTGGTGTAGTAGGTGAGCCGCGCGCCGGCGCCGGTGGTGAGCGTCGCGGCGTCGAGCTCGAGGCTCCACATGTGGTGCGGCACCGGCGCCGCGGGCAGCGCGGGGACGGCGAGCAGATCGGCCAGCGTCGCCAGCACCGCGGCCGGGCGCGTCTCGGGGCGCTCGCCGCCGGGGTCGTAGACGTAGAGCTCCCAGCTGAGCGCCGGCCCGCGGCCCGGCTCGCGTCGCGGGGGGAGGCTCGAACCCGGCGCTGCGGGGATCGCGGGGGGCTCGGCGGAGAGCCCCCGGGGGTTCAGCTTGACGCCCCACACCACGCGGCCGGCGCCGAGCTGGGCGCGCAGCCGCCCGAGCACCGCCGCGCCCGCGGCCTCGACGCCGGCGACGGCGAACGACTCGACGAGCAGGTTGACCGCGGCGAGGCCGCCGGTGATCGGCGCGAGGGGCGGGTACGGGGCCAGCACGTAGTCGCGCAAGACCTGATCGGGATCCGCGGGCTCCTCGGGCGCGGCGGCCAGGCGCGGTGCGGGCGCGGCGGGCGGTGGCGGCGGCGGGCGCCCGAGCAGGTCGTCGATCGCGTCGATGCGCGCGAGGGGCAGGCCGGGGCGAGAGCGCGCCGTCACGGTGGCGTCGACGGTACCACGGGCATCCAGGTCGCGAGCCGATCGCCGGCGTCGAGCGGCGAGGCCTCGAGCGCCAGGTCGTCGTGGATCGCGGCGGCGACGATGGCGTCGAGCGCGACCAGCGCTGCGGCGGCGTTGGCGAGCCCGAGCTGATCAAGCGGCACCTCGACGCGGAGCTGGGTGACCGGCAGCGCGCGGGCGCGGGCCAGCGGCGCGGTCGGGTCGGCGAGGGCGGCGGCGGTCAGCGGCACGCGCAGCTCGAGGGCGCGCACGCCGGCGGCGGCCAGCGCGGCGATGCCGGCTGCGTCGACCGCGGGATCGTCGCCGGGGCGCAGGCTGGCCGCGGTGAGGCCGGCGGCCGCCAGCGCGGGTGCCGTCGCCGGATCGGCGAACACCGCGGCGGCGCACACGACGCCGACCCCGGCGGCGGCCATCGTCCTGGCGGCCGCGACGCGCGTTGCGTCGATGGTGCCGTCGAGGACCACCGCGGCTGGCGGCGTGGGCGCGGCGTCCGCCCCGCCGATGAGCCCGACCTGCGCGCGCACCTGGTGGCCGCGGCGCGGCGCGCCGGTGCGCCGGGCCAGCGCGCGCAGCCGCGCGGCCAGCGCGTCGATCGCCGCCAGCACCGCGTCGGCCGCGTCGGCGACCTCGGCGTCGCCGCCGGTCCACGCCTCGGCGTACGCCGCGCTCGCCGCGAGCTGCTCGACCTCGGTCTGCCGGCCGAGCCGCGCGCGCAGCCCGGTGGCCAGCCGCCACGCCAGCGCGGTGCGCGCGTCGAGGAACCGCCACGGCCGCTCGGCGTGGTAGCCCTTGCCGCGGCCGGCGCCGTCGTCGCCGTCGGGCCAGGCGTCGACCAGCGCGCCGTCGCGCGCGGCCGCGTAGTAGATCGGCAGGTCGGGGTAGAGCCGGAGGCGGTTCTTGCCGAGCTCGGTGAACAGCGCGGTCAGATCGTGCGCGCGGATCACCTCGAGCGAGTCGGCCAGATCGTGCGGCGTGGTCCACGGGTTCCACAAGATCAGGCTGTGGCCCTTGGCCTCGGCGAACGCGAACGCGCGCGGGTGGGCGGCGGCGAGCGCGCGCATCGCCGCCACCGCCGCGAGCTGCTCGGCGACGGTGACGCCCTTGTTGTAGCGGGCCAGCTCGGCGTCGCTCCACGCCTCGAAGCCGGTGAGGTACAGCTCGACGGTGGCGCCGGTCGCCGCGGCCGCCGCGATCGCGGCCTCGACCCGCGGTCGCTCGCGGACGAACGTGTCGCTGCGCGCCGCGAACAGCCAGCGCAGCGGCGGCACGCCGGCGGCGGCGGCGGCGGTGAGCAGCTCGGCCAGGTAGCGCAGCGCGTGCTGATCGTCGAGCACCAGCGCGCGGGTCGCCGGCGCGTGGCGCGCGATGTGCGCGGCCTGCGCCACCAGCGACGCGATCACCTCGGCGTCGGCGCGGCGCTCGTAGTCGCCGCCCAGGCTGCAGAACGCGCAGCCGCGCTCGGCGACCTCGACGTCGGCCGGCCACGCCACGTCGCGGTACATCGGCAGCGCCCGCGGATCGGCCGCGTACGGGCAGCCGGCGTTGCCGAACACCGTGCGGCGGACGATCGTCGGCGCCGCGCCGATCGCGATCGTCGCCTGGTCGAGCACCGGGGCCAGCGCGCGCCGTGGGCCGCGCTCGGGCGGCAGCGGCGTGGCGTGGGCGATCGCGCCGTCGACCACCGTCGCGACGCCCGGCACGGTCGCCGGATCGGCATGGGTGGCCAACGCGGCGATCAGCGCGGCGAACGCGTCGGCGATCTGCCACACGGTGACCGCGCGGCGGGTATGGCCGGTGCGGGTCGCGCCGCGCCGCCAGCCGACGATCGCGTCGACCTCGGGCGTCGGTTCGATCGAGTCGCCGCGCACGACCAGCACCACGCGGCGGTGCGGCGCGCCGGCCTTCCACGCGGCGATCGGCACGGGATCGAACATGCGCTCGAGCGCCACCACGTCGAAGCCGCCATCCTCGAGCCAGGCCGCCAGGCGCGCGGCGATCGCCCGATCGTCGGCGCCGCGATCGCCCGCGTAGTAGACCCGCACGACCTCGGCGTGGTGGCCGGCGGCGCGCGCGTCGGCGGCGAGCTGGCCGGCGAAGGTGTCGGGGAAGAAGCCGTCGGAGCGCGCGCCGTACGGCAAGACCAGCGCGATCCTCACGGCGGGCCTCGGTGATCGGCGGCGCCCAGCACGTCGGCGTGGGTGATCGTGCGGCCGCGCGCGTCGGGCGCGTCGATGGCCACCGGGCCGAGCGCGTCGTCGGGCGCGACCGCGAACGCGGTGGCCGCGGTGATCGTCAGGCCGCGCGCGAGGTCGCCGGCGCCGGTCAGCGCCAGGCTGCGGCCGCGGTGATCGATCACCTGCACCCGCGCGGCGAGGTCGCGCCAGCGCGCGGCGAAGCCAGGCGTCGCCGCGTCGAGCGCGGCCAGCACCGCGGCGGCGAGGTCGCGGGTCGCGGCGCAGCCCAGCCCGCACGGCACGTGGGAGATCAGCGCGAGCGGCTGGGTCAGCCACTGCGTCAGCGGTGACGCCGGCGTCGCGGTGGGCGCGGGCAGGGCGGCGACGAGCGCGCGGTCGTCGTGGCCGGCGGTGGCGACGAACGCGTCGACGCAACACGCGGGGTAGCCGAGCGCCGCGCCGAGCGCGCGGGCCGCCGCGTCGTCGCGGCCACGCTGGAGCGCGATTTCGGCAGCTGTCAGCGCGGGATCGATCGCGCCGCGCGCCGCGAGCAGCACGCGGCGGCCATCGGCGGCCACCTCGCCGACCTCGATCACGGCGAGCCCGGCGCCCTCGAGCCACGCGCGATCGGCGGCGGCCGCGTCGTCGGAGAAGCACTCGCGCTTGAGCAAGCCGCGCCGGCCCAGGCGCAGCGCGGCTAGCTCGCCGTCGAACGGCCACAGCGCGCCGGCCGCGGGCGCGCCGGTGCGCAGCCGCGACGACCACCGCGGCAGCCGCGGCGCGTCGACGCGGGTGGCCTCGGCGCCGGCGGCGCGGGCGCGCGCGATCACGATCGTCGCCAGCTCGTCGCTCGCCTGCGGGGGTAGGTCGCGCAGCCCGCGGACCAGCTCCACGACCAGCGCCGCCAGCGGCCCCGGCGGCAGCGCCCCGACGTGGGCGATCGCGCAGCCGCCGGCGTGGACCAGCGCGCGCCGCGCGGCGGCGGGATCGTCGTCGATCGTCAGCGTCGCGCGCGCGTCGGCCAGCGCGAGGTCGACCCGGGCGGACACCGCCCAAGCGTACCGCGTTCTGGGGCATCATCGTCGGCGATGGACGCGCGCGCGGCCCTGCTCGAGCTGATCGCGCCGCTGGCGATCGGCGACGAGGTCGTGCCCGGCGCGCGGCTGGCGCGGGTGGCCGACGACCTCGGCCCGCGGCTGGTGTTCGCGCTGGCCGACGGCGGCGAGCTCGACGTCGAGGTCAGCCCCGCGACCGCCGGGCTGCGCCACGCCGCGCGCACCGCGCACCTGACGCTGGCCTACCGCGGCCGTGCGGCGAGCGCGGTCGGCGCGGCGGTGTGCGCGGCGCTGGCCGCGCGCATCGGCGATCGCGGGGCCGGCTTCGTCGCGGCGCTGGCGGTCGCCGACGCCGCCGACGCGCCGCGGGTGCGCGAGGTCGAGGTCGAGCACCTGCTCGAGCTGGCGGGCCCGCCCGAGGCGCGCTTCTACACCTGCTCGCCGTACGTCGGCTGCCTGATCGGCTGCCGGTTCTGCTACGCGCAGGAGCGGCTGGCCGCCGGCCGCGCCGCCGCGGGACTGCCGCTCGCGCCGTGGGGATCGTGGGTCGACGCGCGCGTCAACGCGGCGGCGGTGCTGGCCGACGAGCTGGCGCGGCTGCCGCGGCACCCGATCAAGTTCTGCCCGATCGTCAGCGACCCGTACCACGCCGTCGAGGCGCGGCTGGGCCTGACCCGCGCGTGCCTGGCCGCGATCGCCGCCGCCGCGGCGCCGCCGCCGGTGCTGCTCTTGACCCGCGCCGCGCTGGTGACGCGCGATCTCGACCTGCTGGCGGCCCTGCCGTGGGCCGGCGTGGGCGTGTCGCTGCCGACGGTCGACGACGAGGTCCGCGCGCACTTCGAGCCGCGGGCCGCCCCGATCGCCGCGCGGCTGGCGACCCTGGTCGCGATCCGCGCCGCCGGCGTCGCGCCGATCGCGGTGGTGCAGCCGATGCTGCCGGGGCCGGTCGACGCGCTGGCCGACGCGCTGGCGGCGCACGTCGACTCGGTCAGCCTCGACGTGCTGCGCGGCGAGGGCACCGCCGGGCCGCTGTTCGACGATCCGCGCTTCGCCGCGGCGCGCGACGACGGCTGGCAGCGCGCGCGGCTGGCGGCGCTCACCGCCGCGCTGGCTGACCGCGGCGTGGCGGTGTGGACCGGCGAGCTGCCGCCGAACCTGGCCGCGCACTGACGCGGTACAGTGCCGCGATGGCGCGCCGCGAAGCCCCGGTCACCGCGCCGGCCCGCGCGCGGGTCGGGCTGCCGGTCGTCGCCGACGGCAGCCGTCGCCACCCGCTGCTGGTCGGCGTCGACGGCAGCCCCGGCGCGTGTAACAACGGCTGCCAGCCGTGCGTCACGCCGGCCGATCCGGTCGACGTCGCCGCCGACGTCGCCGGCCGCCACGTCGTGATCCGCCACCGCGAGGCGACGCTGGCGCCGGCGCTGACCGCGCGCGTGCGGGCGCTCAAGGCCGCCGGCGCGGCGTCGGTGGCGATCGTCACCAACGGCCGGATGCTCGGCATCCCCGCGGTCGCCCGCGGGCTCGCCGCCGCTGGCCTCGACCGCGCGATCGTCAAGCTGTTCGCGCAGGACGCCGCGGCGCACGATCGCCACGCGCGCGTCGACGGCGCGTACGCGCAGGCGCTGGCCGGCATCGCCGCGCTGCGCGCCCACGGCGGCGTCGAGGTGGTCGTGGCCTTCGCGCCGCCCGAGCGTTCCGACGCCGCGCCTCGCGATCGCGCGGCCGAGCGCGCGCTGGCGCAGGCGCTCACCGATCGCGACCCGGTGGTGTTGCCCGAGCCCGAGGTGCTCGGCCACGCCAACGAGTACCGCTACGACGTCGTGACGCTGCGGCCCGGCATCCGCTTCGAGCACGCCTACTGGGACACCCGGGTGTTCCCGATGGTCCACGTCAACACCGGGCCGCTGTGCAACGTCCGCTGCGTCTACTGCAACGTGCACGGTGGCACCGATCCGCGGCTGTTCGACGTCGGCTACCTCGAGCAGCTGCTCGACGACGCCGCGGCGCGGTTCCGCGACGCGCCGGGCGCGCCGACGATCGACTTCATCGGCGGCGAGCCGACGATGCACCCCGAGCTGCCGCGGCTGATCGCGGCGGCGCGGGCGCGCGGCTTCGCGCGGGTCTTGATCTGCACCAACGGCGTGCGGCTGGCGCGGCCCGGCTACCTCGATCAGCTGATCGCCGCTGGCCTCACCGGCGTGCGGCTGTCGTTCCACGATCACCGCGCCGACGCCGCGGCGGCGCTGGCCGACGTGCCCGGCCTGGGCACGACCTACCCCGACGTCGCGGCGATGCTCTTGGCCCGGCCCGCGCTCGACACCCACGTCTTCCGCATCGTGCTGGCCGACAACCTCGACGCGCTGCCCGACTACCTGCGCTGGCTGGCGGCGCACAACCGCACCGGCCGGCCGATCGATCTGACGATCGGCATGCCGTCGATGCGCGGCCGGCTGCACCAGCACCGCGCGCTGTATCCGCCGCTCGCGCGCCTGCGGCCGGCGATCGCCGACGCGATGGCGCTCGCCGCGTCGCTCGGCTTCGCCCCGACGCTGCACCACGCGCCGGCGTGCTGGTACCCCGACGATCCGACCCGCGCGGCGTGCACGCACGTGATCACGCAGCAGGTCGACGCGGTCGGCGGCGCGATCACCGAGCAGCAGTTCGAGGGCGACACCGGCTACGGCGCGGCGTGCGTGCGCTGCCCGGCGCGCCACGAGGGCTGCGCCGGCCTGCCGCGGGCCTACCTCGACGCCGACCCCGCCGCGGCCGAGGCGTGGCTCACGCCGATCACGTTCACGCCCGGACGGCGCGGCGGATGAAGGTCGCGTTCCTCAGCCTGCACAGCCACGGCGATCGGTCGTTCCTCGACGACAACCGCCTGGCCCTGGCCGCCGGCCGGGCCCGCCGCGCCGGCCACGCCGCGCGCCTGGTGGTGGCGGCGCTCGACGCCGGCGCGCCCGACGTCGGCGCGACGCCTGGCCTCGCGCGGCTGGTGGCGGCGCTCGCCGACTTCGACGCGATCGTCTACGAGCGGGTGTGGAGCCGCGCCATCCCGGCGGCGCTGGTGGCGGCGCTGCCCGACGCGGCGATCGTGCACTGGCGCGGCGAGCACGCGCTCGACGATCCGCCTGGCACCCACCAGGTCGAGACCCGCGCGCTGCCCGACCTGCTCGACCACCTGGCCGGCGCGCGCGCGACCTTGCCGGCCGGCGCCCGCGCCCGCACCGCCGACGGGTGGCGCCCCGGCCTCGGCGCGCTGGCCGCGGTGCCCGACGCCACCCACGCGCCCGATCTCGATCCGCTGGTGGTCAACGGCGACGGCCTGCCCGCCGACCGCGCGCTGACCATCGACGGCAACGCCGGCTGCCCGTACCAGGCCGACGCCCGCGCCAACCCGCGCTACGCCGGCGTCGCGATCCCCGACGGCGTCGGCCGCGGCTGCGCGTTCTGCACCACCGGCAACCACCACGAGGCCCGGCCCCAGGCCGAGGTGCTGGCCGCGGTGCGCGCGCAGGTCGCCTACGCGCGCCGGCACGCACCCGCGGTGACCCGGCTGGTGCTGCGCGATCAGCAGCCGCTCGGCTACCTGGCCGAGCTGCTCGAGGCGTGCGCCGCCGACGGCCTCGGCGGCTTCACCTTGATGCTCCAGACCCGCGCCGACTGGCTGCTCGCCGGCGCGCGCCGGTTTGCCCGCGCGCTCGACGCCGCGGCGGCCGCGCGGATCACGATCACGCCGTTCCTGATCGGCATCGAGAGCTTCTCGCAAGACGAGCTCGATCGCCTGAACAAGGGCGTCACCGTCGCGCAGAACCTCGAGCTGCTGGCGGCGCTCCGCCGGTGGGCCGCGCACCCGGCGTTCGATCTCACGCAGGCGTCGTTCGGCTTCATCCTGTTCACGCCGTGGACCACGCTGGCCGATCTGCGCGCGGCCTACGCCGGCATCGTCGCCACCGACTTCGATCGCCTGCGCGGGCGCATCCTCACCGCGCGGGTGCGGCTGTACCCCGACACCGCGCTCTACTACCTGGCCGAACGCGACGGCCTGCTCGTCGACGGCGCCAGCCCGCAACCGGCGCGCTACGGCTACTTCCCGGATCGCGCGTGGCGGTTCGCCGACCCGGCGGTCGCGCGCTTCGCCGCGCTCGCGGCCGAGCTGTCCGACGCCACCGACGGGCGCGACGAGCGGCGGGTGTTCGCGGCGCTGCTGGCGGCGTTCGCCGACGGCGTCGGCATGGACGCCACCGCGGCGGCGGTGCTGGCGGGGCTCCGCGCGGCGCCCGCCGCGCCGGCGCGGTCGCCCTCCACGGCGCGCGCGCCGCGGCCGCCGTCGCGGCGCACCGTCGAGGTCGACCTCGGCCACGGCTGCGGCGGTGGCTGCGCGCTGTG
>Ga0268298_10004042_pt1 | contig 14529 bp, 11 predicted proteins | sample WWTPWeurt_MetaG_FD_194462 | JGI IMG/M metagenome (GOLD analysis project Ga0268298, IMG submission 194462) | Activated sludge microbial communities from WWTP in Nijmegen, Gelderland, Netherland - WWTP Weurt | ecosystem: Engineered > WWTP > Aerobic digester > Activated sludge | place... | reverse complement strand
CCTACAATATATATTTGTTGTATTACAAAATCCATGAACCAGATCGCAACAAGACTCCATACCGCATCAAGATAAAATACAATGGTATGACAGATGAATACGAAGGAGAAGTACTTGAGGAGAAGAAGCTGATTCATATCTGCTCATTTACCGTTGGTCGATCCGGAGAGGCAATTGCCCGCCAACTAATTGACTCGACGGGCCAAAGGCAATTAGAATTAGAGCAGCAACGCAGCATTTTACAGCAGCAGTTGGATCGAGTGAATAATGAACTAAAGCGAATTGGAAACAATCGTTGATAATTCTTATAATAAATCCGATCAAGAATCAACTAACTGATCTTTTATATGAAACAACTAAAATTCACATTGGCAGATGTCTTAACTGTTTCAACAGCGGTGGCGTTTGGTTTCATATGTTTCCTGAGTCAATATTATATATCCTTTGGAAATATTAAGGAAAGTCTAGCCTGGGCATTAGTGATAACGTTCTCTTTGACAGCCACGGCTTATATAGCTAAATTGCTTAAGCAGTCAAATCGCAGGTTCAAGATGAGTAAGTTTTTTGAAATTTTCTTTTTATTGCTATTCACAGGATTGACGGTCTATTTTACATTTACAACATTCACGCATTATTTTAATGTACTGAATCGAAAAGCGGAGATAAGTTCAAAGCTGGAGCGTAGTATTAATCTGGCTGATTCGATGTTTGATAAGTATGAGTCCGACGCGGAGCGCAGGTTAAAAGTATATAGGGGACATTTAGAGCAAATTGTTATGTTGAAGGAAAAGGGCGTTGATACTGCGACGTATTCCAAGGTTTTTGGACCATCTAAAACACCCCCTGATTCAGTTAAGATAGCAATTAAGATGGCTTCACTTTCTGGGGACTTGTTTCCGTCAAATTATAGCGATTCCATAACAGGGAAAGGAATAAAGGAGTCAGCAATTTCATGGTTGTTAAAATCAAAACGGGATGTAGTGAATTGGAAGTCGATAGGTATTATTACGGTGGCCAGTGATGTGGAAAGGAACACGGAGGGGTGGAAAAATCAACTTAAATTATTTTATAAAAGCAAAGCTTCTGGTGAACCACAGAATTATTACAATTTTGAATATGACTTGAAATTCGATGAAGTTAAACCCTATTTCACAGAGTCGGAAAGGCCATCATTATTAGCGCTGGCAATTGCATCGGGCGCATACTTGCTTATGCTTTGGTCATGGTTTGTAGCTAAGCGGGATTACCGAAGCTCTACGAAGATAAAATCTTATGAAATTGTATTATAAAGATATACATGAATAAAAATGACAAGAGATAATATACTTGATAATTTAGACGACTACTCCGCAGATCAGCTTTGTAGGGCTATCCATGAAGGCATAGTGACCCTGGAGGAACTCCAAAGCACAGGAAATTTAGACGCCTCGAAGCGAAGGGCTATTAAAGCCTGTCAAGAGAAATTGAAAATGGAGGAGGAGAAGTGCTGGAGGGAAGCACAATCAATTGATGACGAAACAGGCTATTTGACGTATCTACAAAAATATCCAAAGGGAACTTATGTTTTACGTGCGGAGAAAGAAATTGAACATATTAGACGCAAGCTCAGTGAACGGCAATATGAAAAGGAGAAATTGCTAAAGGAAATAAAAGATAATCCTAATGCCTACGACCCGGGAATCATACGGTATCATTTAAACAATGGTGATCTAGACAGAACTAGGTTATTAGAGATTGGAATTCCAGAAAGGGTGATCGATAGACTGTATCGAAATGAGATTCCACCAGACTGGGAATTAGGACAAGCACCGGATCAAATACCGGAAGGCTATACAGAAGTTTATTTTTGGGGAATCCGCGGATCCGGAAAAACAACAGCCCTTGCTGCAGTATTAAGCTCAGCTAATAAGAACGGCGAGTTAGAAATTGCACAAGGGCCTGGCTATAATTACATGGTTCAATTAGTGAATCTATTTAATGATAATATAGCAACATTACCATCGGGAACAGGTACCGACTTAACCCAGTATCTACCATTTACATTAAAAAAGCCTAAAGAGAAATACAAGCGTTCTGTTTCCTTGATCGAATTGAGTGGAGAAATATTTCAGTGCTTTCTTTATAGCAATGCCAGCAGACCAATGCCAACATTGCAACATGAGGAGACATTTAATTCCTTATTAAGGATCCTAAGCGGAGATAATCGAAAGATTCATTTCTTTTTTATTGATTATCACAGATCTAATGCATCTGATCAAGACAATTTCACTCAGGCCAATTACTTAAATGCAGCAGCTACATTTTTTAACAATCCTCAATATAATATATTTGGCAGGACTACGGATGCAATTTACGTGGTAATAACGAAGAGCGATTTAATTAAAGGAGATAACAATGAAAGAACGGATAAAATTCGCGAATATTTAAATAATAATAATTTTAAGTCATTTGTTGAGTCACTAAAAGCTAAGTGCAAGGAGCACGGCATCAATCATGGTAGATTACTAGCTACTCCATTTTCTTTAGGTAAAGTATATTTTTCTGAGATATGTGAATTTGATGATACTACATCTCGTAATATCATTGATATTCTTATGAGAAGGATTCCGCAGAATAAGAAAAGCATTTTAGATATATTTAATAAATAATTGGGATGAAATTAGCGATCCATGGAACGAATGATGGCTATCGTATAATGTATACGAACGATGAAGGGTTTGCTCGATTGATTGCAAGGGACATTAGAAAGGGTGCTCGAGGAGACGAACAACTGGGAAGTACTGCGTATGCATTGGTATTGATCAATGCAGGATGCGTGTATTCAAAATATGTCATAGTGAAGGATAGTCTTCGAAGTTTTTCAACCGGCACTATAGCATTTTCACTTCTTATAGAGCGAAATGAGAAAATAATCCCAAGGGATATTTATAATTTACTTAATGAATTATATAGTTCGTATTCTCAAGAATACATCAAAAATCATTATTTAAATTTAGGCCAAAATACACTCGTAAGAGAGGACTGGAGCTTTGTCGATACAATTTTAAGGAGGTATAATCCAACGCCTCAGCAAAGCTCAATCGAGACATTGACATCGGGCAGTAATCAGCCCGCTATCGTATATTATGAAGACGAAGAAGAATTACTAAGATACTTTGCAAAGCCATATCAACCACAGTATGCAGATTATCAACAGATATTGTTTATAGAAAGAAAATTACAAGGTAAAGAAGACCCAATCAATGTTCTAAGAAATTCAGGAAGGACATTAAACATAGATTTGAATAATGATTACTATCTTGTTAATAACTATGAACCATCAAAGAATGTAAAAATTAAGGCAAATGAAAGGCAAATATCAAAGAGTAATAATAAAATCTGGACTAAAGATAAAATTGAAATAGATTATTCTAAAGACTCTGATTGTTTTGAGCCAGTACATGAGGAAGGATATATAATTGACGATAAAATAAAAAAGTACATTCTTGCAGAAAACGGAATCATTAGCATTCGGTATGAGGCATTCGAAAATCCGGAACAAAAAAGTAAGGATGTAACATTTGAAGTAATAGCTACAGACAAGGATATTAAGAGTGTTATAGAGTATCAAATTGACGACTCCACGTGGAGAAAAACAGGCCACGGAGTATTTCAAGAGACTTTTCGCGGTGCGCAACTAAAGAAAAAAATTAAAGTTGCATGTAGAAAAGGTGAATTGCACTGCGAAGATTATTTTATACCACTCCAGAGTTCTATTGTACGACTTATCTTAAGACGTAAGAAGATATTGACGTTTGAGCTAAATGTTGTGGATCAAAATGGTCGTAGAATTGATAATTATAGAATTTTACCCAGTAATGTTATAAATATCAGAGAAATAAGTAAAAATACGTATGAATTTACAGACGAGGCAATAAAGAAGGAATGCATATTTTATATTTCGGCTGACGGATATGAAAAGCAAGAGCTGAGAATTATACCAGAAGAGTATAAAGAATATATCAAGAAAGATGTATCGATTAAAATAAAAAAGCGTTATTTAATCGATGCAACCGAACTCGGCTCTTCACAGCAGAAATATTCTTACAGTGAATACGGAGCCGATGTAAGGATACATCCCAAATCAAGATGGTATCGCTTTACGAGATTTCATTTGGATTTAACGAGAAAAGGAGAGGGATACGACGGAACTCTTGTGGCGAAGTACACCAGAAGGAAAATATGGAATAAGTATCAAATTGGAGTGTTGTTAATTGTAATCATAGCGGTATGCTGGGCGGCAATTGAAAAATTGAATCTCACTCATCAGAATCATGGAAAGATAACGGGAAATGGTGTCCCTACAAACGATAAAGAGACTGACCACGGCAATATTAAGGATTCTAATAATGCTGTTTCCGCTGCAGCATATAACGGGAAGGATATCAATGATTCAGTATCTAATACAGCGGCAAAGAATGGAGAGGCCTGGAACGGGTCATCAACGGATACGTCGCGTAGCAACATTGAAGATAAAAAAGCGAAGAATAATGGAAATAATGCCGCCAATGCAAAAGGGGCAGGCTTTAATAAGAGAAGAAATATTACTGATGCGGAGAAAATATTAGTTAAAAGTGATAAAATTAATAGGGAACAATTAAAGGAGATACGAGATTCAATAAAAGAGAAAAGTAGTATTGATTTGTATCTACAATTTTGGAGTTTAGTTGAAAAGGGAGAAAATGGTAGTGATAATTACCAAAAGTATACAACGTTACGAAGAAAGATAACGAACGACTCAATATTAAAAGAAAGTGCCCTTAATAAGATATTGTATGAGATAACGGCATCGCCGGAGAATTTTGAAAACTATAAAATAAAGATTAATAAGGATCAGTGTAGATCTATAAAAGATCTGACTGAACTACTCCATTCCACACGATGAAAACCTTAAAATTATTGATAATATTACTGGTACTATTGATAATAGTGTTTTTAGTATATCAATCATTAAGTCCTGAAAATACCCCTACGGAAATAAGCAAGCCTGTTGATAAGATAGAAAGAATTGAAAAGAAGATAGATACGCTAAGCAGCAAAACAAACGAGGAATTTTGTGTTGAATACTACAGGGAAATACTCTATGATATTGAAGATAATTATAGATCTAATAAGTTAGGCAGCAATTCAGTGGAGAACGAACAATGGAAGGAGAATCTTGCAAAAAAAGTGTATGCGATATATGCAGAGAAGTTTATAAAACAAGCATTTTACTTTTTTACAAAATCAAATTGGTCTGACTCCGATTTGCAGGTGATACGAGACGAAACGAGGTATCTGCAGCAAGCAACATTTCTTCAGCCCAATAGCCCAATTGATATTAGCTTAAATGAAATACATAACGTATTGGACAAATACGAGGAAATATGGGCTTTTATAGCTGAGGTTAAGCATTTTAATACATCAAGTTATGGAATAGAGGACACCTTTCCGTTAGAAGAAGTAAAGTCGAAGATGCAGCGAGCTGCCATCTATTTAAAAAATAATTTAGAGAATGAATATGTAAATAATTGCATTCAATTAAGAACTGATTTAAATGCAGTCCCAGAGTTATATTTTAGATCGCACTGTAATTATTTGGAAATGAAAATTCAGAAATGGTCAGGGGAATACACCAGAATAGTTCAACAGAGGATATATAATGACAGCGTTTGGACTCCACTGAAGAACCAGATTGAAGCATTAGATATGGGACAATACAAGGTGTCTAATATAAATGACTGTATGGCTATGTTAAAACTCAAGTGGGACGCAGAGAGTGTAGAAGCATATAATCATTATAGTAAATAAAATGAACGGATTATGAAAGGAATAGCGGTCATACTTTTGATCATCGGTATAATAAATAATGCATCAGCGCAAACTGAGTTAGCAGACAGAATTATAAGTCAGGCGTTCGAGATTGACAGTTTGAGGAAATTATTGAAAAGGGAGTCTGAAAGAAATGAAAAATTAGGAGTTGAAAATTCCGGATTGCGAGATAGTCTGCTTATTGCATACAAGGAATTAGATCAACTTAGGACGTTTAAAAAGCAAAAGAAGGAATTTGATATTATTCAGGAGCAAAAAAGAGATTCGATCCTTTTTTTAAAGCAAGAACTATCGTATGGAGAGAAGAGGAAAGAAGATGACAGAAAGAACTGCGAACAAGCGATTAAGCTAGAAAATCTGAAGGGGAAGAAGGAAATATTACTGAGGATAAAAGAATATTATGAGAATAAGCCATTTGACGAATTGGCAATAAGTTCGTCAAAATTTATGATTGAACGGGATCTAAGTTTATTAGGAGACTCAATGATGGTACGGAAATTACTCATTGATATAAGGAAGTATTTATTTGCGACCGAAGTACTTAAGTTCCGATTTGATCAAACTCTTGTAGATAGTGCGTATGTGCAATTGCTTACTATACAGCGTGAGTCAAGGTTAGCAGATGCCCTCAGGAATAAAGTTGATAACTATGTGTTGTTAAATAAAGCTCTGAAGGAGACAATCATTAAGATTGATGATTTAGACAATAATGAGAAGGTATTTGGAAATCCGGAGGAGGTACAAAAAAGAAAGCAAGGGAAAATATATGTTGAAATAAGTTCATATTTATTTAAATACGACGTTAAGATCGAGGAATATCCGTATTTGGCTAGTATCATTGGTGAATTGATGAAACGAAAAAAGCGGAATCCAGACAGTTCAATCAAAGATTTGATAGAGATACTATAATTTATATTTATGATACGATTAATTCTTTTTATTTACTTTATTATTTTGACAAAGCTTGTTAGCGGACAAGTAGATCCGTTGTTGGAAGGTAATAAGTGTTTTTCACTTGGCAATTATCGCTGTGCCGTCGAGAGCTATAATCTGGCATTAATCTCGGAGGATGATAAGACCCGAAAGATAGCCGGATATAATCTACAATTGGCGAAAAGGTGTTTGAATTGGTTGAATCAAGCAGACTCAGCCTTTGCCTTGAAAAGGTATGGATATGCAAAGGAATTATACGAGCAGATTTTAATTGAAAATCCAGCGGATCAATATGTCAAGAAGCGACTGCAGACAATTGACAATCCAGTAGAACGGCTAAGTGTAACCAGGAAAAGCATAGAATTTTCAAGTTTAGGAGGAGAAGAGGTTGTTAATGTAAATACAGATGCTGAAATCTTCAATGTAGATTCGGTCCCTGCATGGTGTGATGTAAAAAAACATGCTAAGTACTTTGTTATCACCAGCAAGGAGAATAAATCATTGGAGGAAAGAGTTGTTAATATATACGTAACAGCGGGTGATAAATTCGAGAAAATGATTATACGACAGAATGGTATAAGGGCCTTCACGCTGACTGTCTCACAGGATAGCATAATGGTTAATTATACTGGAGTGGATAGCGTCGAGATTCAGGTAAATACGAATGCGCCAACCTACACAATCGATTTGCTGCCGCAATGGTGTTCAGTTCAACTTTTTCAAAGAAAGTTTGTTTTAAACTGTAGCAGCAATTTTAGTTCACAGCCAAGAAGGGATTGGTTCTATGTTAATGCTGGAGGTAAGGAGGTGAAGATATTTGTAATGCAAATGGGCAAGGAAGACGCCGTGAGTGATAAGCCAATTTTACCAGCAACCCCCCAGAAGTTGCAAAAGACCAATTGTTTTAATTGCCCAAAAACAAATGATACATGGGGGTTAACGGCAGGCTATTCGCAATTGATCTATGACAGATTTAATAATTATGACGGATTCATGTTCGGCATGCGTACCGAGCCCCTGTTTAAGTATGGATTCGGATTAAATACAGGATTATATTTATATAGCTACCAGAAACGCGATGCTACAGAGGAAGGCAAGATGCAGTTTGATTATTATGGTTTTAACGTCCCGTTACATGCAGAATATCGTTTAAATATCTCCAAATGGTTTAATCTATTTGCCTATGCAGGTCTCGGATTTAACCTAATTGCAGATACGGAGTATGAAATCATGGATATGCCGGCTACGTTTGAATATGGAGGAGGATTTCGTACGGGGCATGTGCAATGTAATATAGGACAAGCCAGTTATTTTGGTGATTATCGATACAGCGATAGGATTGGAAAAGAAATACGCCCATTTAAAGATGTAGCACTAGCTATATCCTATATGTTTTGAATAGGCCCTGTACTGAAATTGCCGCTCGTTATCAAATGTGTAGGGTATAATAATCGATAATACATAGCTTTTCGGTACCCAATGCATCGAATCAAATAACCTCTATTCATGGCTGAAGTCACCCGTAAACGTACCGGAGAGTTCTTATTGATCATTTTCAACCAGCTGCAAAAGCAGCCGGACGGAATGGCAGGTAAGGACGCGATCAATCATGTGGTACAGTCCACTTCGCTGACGCCGTATGAGTCCGGCAGCTATGATTCAGGAGGTAAACGTTATGAGAAAATCATTCGTTTTGCCACGGTGGATTGTGTAAAGGCCGGCTGGATGTATAAGCAGAAGGGCCGTTGGTTCATCACGGATGCCGGCATTCAGGCTTACCAAAAGTATTCGAAAGATCCGGAGGGCTTCTATAAGGAGGCTTGCCGGCTTTACAACCTGTGGAAGAACAGTCAGGTGGACCTCGATCCGGAGCCTGGCGCTGAACCGGATACCGGCGAGGAACAACAAGAGGGGAAATCCGTTTCCATCACCTTTGAGCAGGCAGAGGAACAGGCCTGGGGCGAAGTGAGCCATTACCTGCACCACATGCAGCCTTATGAGTTTCAGTACATGGTTGCTGCGTTGCTGACCGCCATGGGCTATTATGTAGCCTGGGTGGCCCCTGCCGGAAAGGATGGTGGTATTGATATCATGGCTCAGGGCGATCCGCTCGGAGCCAAACCCCCGCGCATCAAAGTGCAGGTGAAACGCCAGCAAAGCACCGTTGGAGTAGACGGCCTGCGCTCGTTCATGGCGGTATTGAATGACGACGATGTCGGCATCTTCGTGTCGTTGGGTGGCTTCTCCCGCGATGCCCGCGAGGAAGCCCGGTTCCAGGAAAAGCGAAAACTCACCCTGATCGACCTCGATCTGCTGTTTGACCTCTGGGTGCAGTATTACGACCGTTTGAAAGAGGAGGATCGCAAGTACATGCCGCTGAAGCCCATTTATTTTCTGGCTCCGACGGTGTAGTGAAATCGTATTCCATAGCAATCATGATTTAGTATGATGATGCCAAATCCAGGTAATTGCTACTTTAGTTGAAGGACGACTCGAACGAAGCTTTTGTGTTCCGCGTATGGACTTCAAGATCTCACTTATTAAGCCGGTAGAATTCGAGACGTCGAAGCTGGATCCTTTCGGATTCGATGAGTATGCCGAGAAGGCGGGAGGGGAATTCATGCCTTTCGCCACCGTGGCGCGGAAGCCGGCGTATTATTTTTTCATTGATTACACGAACTGGTTGCTGGAGGAGAAGCTGGTGGAGGTGAAGAAACCGGTCGAGTACCGGTTGCGGATGGAAAAGCTGCTGGTAAGAAGCTGGATGTACGGCATGGACCGTGATGCCCTGCGGGCTAGATCGATCATCGGGGTTAGTACACGCCGGATCAATCCGTTCAAGGGTAACGATGGGAACTGGGTGGTCAACACCTGTTTCCGGCTATACGGTAACTCCGTGACCCAGATCATGCAGTATGTTCCGGAGTTCAGTCTGCAGAAGCAGGAGCGGGAGATCGGACTGCTGCGCGAATTTCTCTCTATGGAAGGCCCCCTGGATAAACGGAATGAGGCAAAGCTCAACAAGCTCCTGGACCAACTGAAGCAGTTGAAATCCCGCTGCTTCCGAAGCGGGGGTGAGCTGATCCTTTCCGACAGGCGACTTTTCCTGAGCGCCCTGAAGAGCAGCATCCGCGACAAGAACAGCGACAGCGAGACTGGCAAAGTCTTCTTGTCGCTGATCCGTCCGTATTTCGAAAAAGGGCGACACCTGAACCGCGAGCGCCTGCAGGCGGCGGTCCTGGGCAATCAGCAACTGCCGTTTTACTGGGCCAACCAGTACATGGCGGCTCTTGTCCGGGCGGTTGATTCGGATCTGGATGGTAAACCTTCGCGTGCCAAATGGGACGCTTTTGAACGCAGCCGGAAGGAACTGAAGGCAAGGTTCCCCATGGAGGAGCGGAAACTTTCCGGAAAGATCACGCATCCTTCTTGTTGGATCGTGTACGACAGCGCAACCGGCCGGTACCGGAAGGGAGCAGACTTTGACGAGAACAAGTGGAACGGGCACGTGAACAATGCCGGAAATTCTGAAGGCCGCTACCATGCGTTCCGTACCGGCACACTGGCTCAATTGATCATCGAGAGCGGCCTATGATAACTTCTCCGAAGGACTTTTTCGAAGAGATCGGACGCTTTGAACCGATCAGCGGCTTGTTCCTGACCTATACGCTGGACCGGGATGTGATCGAGAAGCTGGCCGAGGTGTGCCCGGGAACCGTCATCATCCTGCACGACCACCGGCACGGCGTATCGCTGGAAGATAACCACCGGCATAAGGTCGTTTGTCTGCCGGTGGCATTTTCAAAGGAACATGCCCAGCATTGTTTCCATCCGAAGCTCGCCCTGCTGCGCAACGAGACCGAAGCGATGATCATGATCGGCAGTGCGAACCTTTCCCGCGACGCGTTCGTGCGCGAGAAGGAACTGGTCGCTACGGGGAGAATGGAACTCGACCATCCGGTGTGCACCGCGGCCATCCGCTTTCTGGAAAACCTGGCCGGGTACCTGGTCAATGGAAGCGACATCCTGCTGGATGCGTTGAAGCGCTTCGAGGTCCGCAGTGCACATCCGCCGGAGGACCCCGAGAAGCATGTGTTTTTCAACCAGACGCAATCGGTCTTCGAGCAGCTCGACGGCTTACTTCCCCGCGAGCAGGTGTTCGAGTCCATTCACATCATATCGCCTTTTCTTCCCAAGGATTCGAACTTCCTGGAGCAATTCCGGAAACGGTTTGTGGCAAACAAGTACCGTTTTCACCTGCGGTTGTCCGACAAGACCACGCAAGCCATCAAAACAGTCTTCCCGGATGCTGAGATCGTTTCTCCGGCCGGCAACAGTTCGTTTCATTACAAGGCCTACATCTTCCGGACCCGGCAGACGGATTACGTTGCCCTGGGTTCGGCCAATTTCACTACGCAGGGATTCTTCCGGAGTGCGGAGGCGTTTGGAAACATGGAGAGCATGCTGCTCCTGCCGTTGCCGGCATCGGATCAGCTCACCACCTGGCTGAAGAACGGCTGGAAGAAGCCGGTCGCCATGGCGGATGTGCTGGCAGACGATTCTGCCGCCCTGGTCGGCGAAGAGTTTCAGGATACGCCGTTGCCGTATGCGTATGCCGAGCGGGAGGAAAAGCGCACGCGGGTAGTGCTGTATTTGCCCGAATCCTTTTCGATCCGGCAGTTGAGTTGCAAGCCGGCGCTTTTCCGGGACTGGGAGCCGATGAAAGACCTACCGGGTTTTTATGAAGGCTATACCGGGATCTGCCAGCAGGTGGTCCTGAGCTCGCGTGTGCCGAAATGGGAGCAGAAGATCTGCGCCTTCGACCAGGAGGAGTTCAGGAACCTTTACACGTACTACGGCGATTCCCTGTTCAGCGAGTCGGACAAGACGAACAGCATCCGCAGTAAGGAGTTGAGGGATGCCCTGCATCGCAGCGGGCGGAGCGTCCGTGTGGGACACAGCATGATTGCCCAGCGTCCGTTCCTGGAGCAGTTTTTCCGCAACCTAAACACCCGCCTGGAGTTCCTCGGGCGTAAACGGTACTTCAGCGCCTGGCACGAATCGGAATTGCAGTCGGTGCTGAACGCCGAAGAAGGCGGGGTGGGCTGTTACCAGTTGCTCAAGCTGCTGCAGTTCTTCAGCCGGCATCCGGCCGGGCAGGTCATGGCGCAATTGTGCCGGGAGCAATTTGGCAAGTACCGATCGGACGAGCGATTTCGGCAAATGGACCTGGATGCCTTACTTGAAGTAATGGAAAACAACCACGCATGAGTGTTCGTATCGCCCAGTTGCTGACCGGTAAATTGCCGGCCCGGAAGGACATCGATTCGGAGACGATCCGCAAGCAGCGGCTCGCGGCCGCCATGGCCTGCCAGATCCTGGAAGAGTATCCGCACCAGGCCGGCAAGGACTGGTCCATCTACCGTCACATCCGGGGCGTGATGCTGGCGGATGAGGTCGGCGGCGGCAAGACCTTCGAGGCGCTTGCCGTGGTGGCTCGCACCTTTTTGAACGCCACGAAGCGGAGTCCCAAAAAACGTTTCCGCGTGCTGATCCTGGCCGCGCCGGCCATTCGCAGCAAGTGGGAGTGGGTCGGCGATCCGCTACCGGACCCGGGCGCTGCGGGTAAGCAGCAAGACCGCTGCGACCTGGAGCGGTTTATCCAGCAGACCAGGATCTCGCCGCGGGACGCAGCGCGCTTGCGCAAGTTCTTCGCGACCGCCCGGGGCGGCAATGTCGTCACCAGTTCCAAGCGCTGGGCCGATGTCTTCGGTCGGCCGCGGCAGCAGGGCATTTACATCACCGGCTTCGGTACCTTGCCCAAGACCCGGGGCTCCGGTCGCAAGGCCCGTTTCGTGCAGGGGGGTCGGAAGTTCACCGGAAATTTTTTCGATCTGATCATCGCGGACGAAGCACATGCGGTGAAGTCGGGGCATAAGGAAGACGAACGTTCCAACGACAAGGCGATCAGCAACACCGCCGTGCGGAAAATCCATGCCCTGATGGAAAGCCAGCCGCGGGCAAGGCTGCTGATGCTGACGGCCACGCCGTTTCAGAACCACATCAAGGAACTGATCCACCTGATCACACTCAACGAGAAGCACCACGCGGATGACGTGTCGTTGGCGAAGATCCTAGACAAAGGCCTGCATCGTATGCAGCACGAAGTGGACCGGTTGGTGAGCAAGCAGGGAATGGACATCGGCAGTGTGGAGGCGCTCCAACGTAAATTCGATCACGACATCAACCTGCTCCTGGCCGATGATCCGGACATAGCCAAGGTGAGTCGTCCGGCCCCGCTGCGCATCAACGGCAACCGAAATGGACTCGACGACCTGCTGCGCGACATCATGGTGCGCAACTCCAAGCGGAAGCTGCCTCAGCAGCTGGTAGAACTCAACCTCACCGAGCCGCAGCGGCTCGAATACCTGCTGGCCAGGGACCTGGTCCCATTGATCGATGAGGATTCCGGCAAGGGGATGTACCAGGTCCGGCTGTCGCAACTGGTTTCGAGTCAGGATTCGTTTACCGCCAGGCTGTCGCACTCACGGAAAGCCCGGTTCGAGCGTTTGCAGGAAGCCATCAGCGGGGAGCGTTCGTTTTTCAGCGCCAAGCTGGACGCGCTGGTCCGCCTGCTGCAGCAGGAGAAGCCGGACAAGAAGCGGGTGGTCACGGTATTCTGTCGTTTCATTCCCACGATCCAGTGGCTGGAAGCGAAGCTCAAGGAACGTTATCCCGCCGATCATATCCGCCGGCTGGATGGGGCCACCCGGGTGAAGGACCGCAAGCCCGTCCTGCTCGAGCTGGAGGAGCTGAACCATCGGAAGAGCAAGCTGCCGATCGTCTTCCTGGTCAGCCAGGTAGGCAACGAGGGCCTGGACTTCGACCGGTTCAGCGATACGATCATCCATTTCGACGGGCATTACAATCCGGCGGTGATGGACCAGCGCAACGGCCGGATCTACCGGGGCGAAAACCTCCAGGACATCGACCGTTTGCGCGTGTTACAGTTCGTGTACAAGGACACCTACGACGAGCGCATCAAGTTCATCGAGCACAGCAAATCGAAGCTCAAGGATTTCTACCTCGGCGATGGCGCCCTTGACCAGGTCTACCAGCGCGCCGCTGACATGGCGGTAGATGAAGAGAACCGGTTTCTGAAGGCCCTGGAAAAGGTCCGCATCGATTTGAGCGCACGGAAGCGGAATTTGGTGGGGAGGTATGGTGGGGAGGTGTGAGAAAGATGTTCCAATCCTTTTTTCACTTGGCTTTTTAAATAGGTCTTTATCCCAGTATTAATCTAAAGTCCACGACCCTACTTAAGATAGAAAAATTGAATGAAATTCGGTTTCCGCATACCCTCCCTCACCAAGCGGATAGCTGCCAGGACCTCGGTTAAACGAATTCTCCGTCACAACCTGGGCCTGAAGGCGCCCAGGGGTATGGGTTGGCTGACAAATCCGAAGAAGGCGGCTTATAATCGCGTCTACCACCGAACAACCCGGGGATGCATGGTGAGCTTGCTGCTGCTATTGGGTTCATTCGGCTCCGGCGTAATGCTGCTGCTGTGGCTCCTGTTCCGGATCTGAATGTTTCAAGTCCAAGCCGGCTGAACATAACTCATTAATGCACTTTATCGGGAGCCATGCTCAGGATACACCGCAGCGATTATCCGGATAATCGGGAATGCTGCGCACCGATGATTTCTTCGAATTTATGCAGAAAATCAAGTTCTTCGTCGGATAA
>Ga0268298_10004041_pt1 | contig 14530 bp, 13 predicted proteins | sample WWTPWeurt_MetaG_FD_194462 | JGI IMG/M metagenome (GOLD analysis project Ga0268298, IMG submission 194462) | Activated sludge microbial communities from WWTP in Nijmegen, Gelderland, Netherland - WWTP Weurt | ecosystem: Engineered > WWTP > Aerobic digester > Activated sludge | place... | reverse complement strand
CCTTTCGACGATCCGGACGTGATCGCCGGCCAGGGCACCATCGGCATGGAAATCCTGCGCCAGCATCCCGAGCCGATCGACGCTGTGTTCTGCTGCGTCGGCGGCGGCGGCCTGATCTCGGGGGTGGCGGCCTACATCAAGCGCCTGCGGCCGGAGACGAAAGTGATCGGCGTCGAGGCGGTGGACGCCGATGCCATGGACCGCTCGCTCAAGGCGGGCAAGCGCGTGCGACTCGAGTCGGTGGGCCTGTTCGCCGACGGCGCGGCGGTCAAGTACGTCGGCCAGGAAACCTTCCGCCTGTGCCAGGAATACGTGGATGAAATGGTGCTGGTCGATACCGATGCGATCTGCGCCGCGATCAAGGACGTGTTCGAGGACACGCGCTCCATCCTCGAACCCGCCGGTGCGCTGGCGGTGGCCGGCGCCAAGGCCTGGGCGAAGAAGACCGGCGCGCACGGCAAGACGCTGGTGGCGATCGCTTCCGGCGCCAACATGAACTTCGATCGCCTGCGCTTCGTCGCCGAGCGCGCCGAAGTCGGCGAACAGCGCGAGGCGGTGCTGGCCGTGACGCTGCCGGAGAAGCCCGGCGCCTACAAGAAGTTCGTCGCCCTGATCGGTTCGCGCAACATCACCGAGTTCAACTACCGTTTCCACGATGCCGGCGAGGCGCATGTCTTCGTCGGCATGCAGGTGGCCAATCGCGCCGAGGCGACCAAGCTGGTCGCGCTGCTGAAGAAGAACGGCTATCCGGCGCTGGACCTGACCGACGACGAAATGGCCAAGCTGCACATCCGCCACCTGGTCGGCGGCCACGCGCCGCAGCTCAGTGACGTAAATGCGAACGAACTGATCTACCGCTTCGAGTTCCCCGAGCGCCCCGGCGCGCTGATGAACTTCCTCAACAAGATGAGCGCGGGCTGGAACATCAGCCTGTTCCACTACCGCAACCACGGCGCCGATACGGGCCGCGTGCTGGTCGGCATGGAAGTGCCGCCGAAGGAGATGAAGGACTTCCGCGCCTTCCTCAAGAACCTCGGCTACCGGTATTGGGACGAGTCGAACAACCCCACCTACAAGCTTTTCCTGGGCTGAAGGGGCGCCCGCCATGAGTTTCGATTTCGACGCCCCCGTCGAGCGCGCCGGCAGCGACTCGGTGAAGTGGGGCAAGCATGCGGCGCAGGACATCATCCCGCTGTGGATCGCCGACATGGATTTCGCGGCGCCGCCGGCGGTGGTCGAGGCCCTGCGCCGGCGCGTCGAGCACGGCGTGTTCGGCTACAACCAGCCCACCGCGAGCCAGATCGATGCCGTGACCGGCTACCTCGAGCGGCATTTCGGCTGGCGCATCGATCCCGACTGGATCGTCTGGCTGCCGGGACTGGTGTCGGGCCTCAACATCGCCTGCCGTGCGGTTGGCGATCGTGGCGATGCCGTATTCACGGCGACACCGATTTATCCGCCGTTTCTTTCGGCGCCGGGAAATTTCGACCGGCGCGCAGTCAGTGCGCCGCTGGTGCGCGACTCGGCCGGCTGGCTGTGGGATTTCCCCGCCGTCGACGCGGTGCTGGGTTCCAGCAAGGCGAAACTCTTCCTGTTGTGCCATCCGCACAATCCGACCGGGCGTGTCTGGAACGAGGACGAGCTGTGGCAACTGGCGCTGCTGGCGGAAAAGCATGACCTGGTCATGTGTTCGGACGAAATCCACAACGGGCTGATTCTGTCGCCGCATTGCCGGCACCGACTTTTTGCCACGCTCAGCCCGGAACTGGCGGCGCGCACCATCACCCTGATGGCGCCTTCCAAAACCTACAACATCCCGGGGCTGGGCTGCTCTTTTGCGATCATCCCGGATGATCGCTTGCGGCGGAACTTCCGCCACGCCATGCAGGGCATCGTGCCGCACGTCAATGCCTTTGGCATGGCAGCGGGCGAGGCCGCGCTGAGCGACTGCGACGACTGGCTGGCGGCCCTGCTCGACTACCTGCGCGGCAATTCGCGCGCCGTCGAGCGCGCCGTGGCCGACCTGCCCGGCCTCGACATGCGGCCGGTGGAGGCGACCTGCCTGGCCTGGATCGATGCGCGCGAGTTTGCCGCCGACAGGGGCATCGCCAACCCGATGCATTGGTTCGAGCAGCACGGGCTGGGGCTGTCCGACGGCGCCGACTTCGGCACGCCGGGCTTCGTCCGCCTGAATTTCGGCACGCGCCGGGCTCTGCTCGACGAGGCCTTGCAACGCCTCGCCCGCGCCGTCGGCGGCTAGTCCTTGCCGAGGATGTCGCCGAGCTCGCGCCCGCGCGCATCGGCCGCCATGATGCCGCGTTCGATGCCGGCGGCTACGCCGGCGCCGTCGAAAGCCAGCAGCGCGGCTTCGGTGGTGCCGCCCTTCGAGGTCACGCGGCTGCGCAGCGTGGCCAGCGGCTCGCTGCTCTGGGCGGCCAGGCGGGAGGCGCCGGCGAAGGTTTCGATGCTGATGCGGCGCGCTGTGTCGGTATCGAAGCCGAGGTCGAGCGCGGCCTTTTCCATGGCTTCGAGGAAGTAGAAGACATAGCCGGGGCCGCTGCCCGAGATGGCGGTGACGGCGTCCATCTGCTTTTCGTCGAGCACCCAGAAGGTATCGCCGACCGCGCGCATCAGGTTTTCGGCGTTGTCCCGGCCATCCTGGTTGACGCCGGGGTCGGCGCACAGGCCGGTGACGCCGGCGCCGATCAGGGCCGGCGTGTTGGGCATGGTGCGCACGACGTGGCGGTAGCCGCCAAGCCAGCGCGAGATGTCGGCCAGGCGCATGCCGGCGGCGATGCTGACCACCAGTTGCGCAGTCAGCTTGCCCGCCAGCGGGGCGAGCGCTTCCTTCATCTGCTGGGGCTTGACGGCAATCACGACGATCTGCGCGGCGAGGGCGGCGGCATCGACGACGGGCGTGCAACGCACACCGAAGCGCCCGACCAGGGCGTCGCCCGCGACTGTGGACGGTTCCACGACGTCGATGTTGGCTGCCGCGAGCCCCTGCCGGAAGAGGCCGCTGATGAGTGCGACAGCCATGTTGCCGCCGCCGATGAAGGTGATTTTCATGCGCTGTAGTCCCTCTGTCCGAAAATTGCCGTGCCGATGCGCACCATGGTCGCGCCTTCCATTATCGCCGCCTCAAGGTCGTCGCTCATGCCCATCGACAAGGTGTCGAGTTCCAGGTCCGTCCCGGCGTTGATTTGTTCCAGCGCCCCGCGCAGCAGGGCGAATTGCTGCCGCTGGTGCAGGATGTCCGCGGTCGGTTCAGGGATCGCCATCAAGCCGCGCAGGCGCAGGTTCGGCAGTTCGGCAATCGCCGCCGCCAGATCGAAGGCCTGCTGCGGGGCGCAGCCGCTTTTCGAGGCTTCGCCCGAAACATTGACCTGAAGGCATATCTGCAGGGGCGGCAGTCCCGCCGGGCGCTGGGCGCCCAGCCTTTCGGCGATCTTCAGGCGGTCCACGGAATGTACCCAGGCGAAGTTTTCCGCCACCGGCCTCGTCTTGTTGCCCTGCAACGGGCCGATGAAGTGCCACTCAAGGGCGAGATCCTTGAGTTCGGCGACTTTTCCGACTGCTTCCTGCACGTAGTTCTCGCCGAACGCGCACTGACCCGCGACGGCAGCCTCGCGCACCCTGGCGGCCGGCCAGGTCTTGGATACCGCCAGCAATTGCACCGAGTCCGCCGCCCGTCCAGCGACAATGCAGGCAGCGGAAATACGTGCACGCACAGCTTGCAAGTTGGCGGCGATTGATGTCATATAGCGGCTGCAAAGTATATCGCACCCCCCTACAGGAACGCGCTCATGGACATCACCGAACTGCTCACCTTCATTGTCAAGAACAAGGCATCGGATTTGCACCTGTCTTCCGGCCTGCCGCCGATGATCCGCGTTCATGGCGACATCCGGCGCATCAACCTGCCGGCCATGGAGCACAAGGACGTGCATGCCATGATCTATGACATCATGAACGACGGGCAGCGCAAGGCCTACGAGGAAAATCTGGAGTGCGATTTCTCCTTTGCCGTGCCCAACCTGGCCCGCTTCCGGGTCAACGCCTTCGTCCAGAACCGTGGCGCGGCGGCGGTGATGCGCACCATCCCGTCGAAGATCCTGTCACTCGAGGAGCTCAATGCGCCGAAGATTTTCGAGGAGCTGGCCGACCAGCCGCGCGGCCTGGTGCTGGTGACCGGACCGACCGGCTCCGGCAAGTCGACCACGCTGGCCGGCATGGTTAACCACAAGAACGAAAACGAATACGGCCACATCCTGACCGTCGAGGATCCGATCGAGTTCGTCCATGAATCCAAGAAGTGCCTGATCAACCAGCGCGAGGTCGGCCCGCACACGCTATCCTTCAATAACGCGCTGCGTTCGGCGCTGCGCGAAGATCCGGACGTGATCCTCGTCGGTGAAATGCGCGACCTGGAAACCATTCGCCTGGCCATGTCCGGCGCCGAAACCGGGCACCTGGTGTTCGGCACGCTGCACACCTCATCCGCGGCAAAGACCATCGACCGTATCATCGACGTGTTCCCCGCGGCGGAAAAGGAAATGATCCGCGCCATGCTGTCGGAATCATTGAAGGCGGTGATTTCGCAGACCCTGTGCAAGACCATGGATGGCAAGGGCCGCGTTGCCGCGCACGAGATCATGGTCGGCACGCCGGCCATCCGCAACCTGATCCGCGAAGCCAAGGTGGCGCAGATGTACTCGGCGATCCAGACCGGCCAGACCTTCGGCATGCAGACGCTGGACCAGAATCTGCAGGATCTGGTCAAGAAGAAAATAATTTCTCCCGCGGAAGCGCGCGCGAAGGCCGCCAACAAGGACAATTTCCCCGGCTAGAGCCGGGGAAATTGTCCTTGTGGCAAATTAATCGCCCACCCCTCCCAACCTCCCCTCAAGGGGAGGTGACCATGTTAGATCGCCGCGTTGCGGCTCAGTACTGATTGACGAGGAACACCATGGAACGCGACGAAGGCCTTAAGTTCATGTACCAGCTGCTGACGATGATGATGCAGAAGAAGGGGTCGGACCTGTTCATCACCGCCGGCTTCCCGCCGGCCATGAAGATCGACGGCAAGATGACGCCGGCCACCACGCAACCGCTGTCGCCGCAGCATACGCAGGAGCTGGCGCGCGCCATCATGAACGACAAGCAGGCGGCCGAGTTCGAGGAAACCAAGGAATGCAACTTCGCCATCTCACCGGCGAGCATCGGCCGATTCCGCGTCAATGCCTTCGTGCAGCAGGGCCGCGTAGGCATCATCCTGCGTACCATCAACGTGCAGATCCCCGAGTTCGAGGACCTCAAGCTGCCGCCGGTACTGAAGGACGTGTCGATGACCAAGCGCGGCCTGGTGCTGTTCGTCGGCGGCACGGGTTCGGGCAAATCGACCTCGCTGGCGGCGATGATCGGTTATCGCAATCAGAACAGCTACGGCCACATCATCACCATCGAAGATCCTGTGGAATATGTTCACGATCACCGCAACTGCATAGTCACCCAGCGCGAGGTCGGGGTCGACACCGATTCCTGGGAGATCGCACTGAAGAACACGCTGCGCCAGGCGCCAGATGTGATCCTGATCGGCGAGATCCGCGACCGGGAGGTAATGGAACACGCCATCGCCTTCGCCGAAACCGGCCACCTGGCCCTGGGCACGCTGCACGCCAACAACTCGAACCAGGCGATCGACCGCATCATCAACTTCTTCCCCGAGGAACGCCGGCCCCAGCTGCTGATGGACCTTTCGCTCAACCTCAAGGCCGTTGTTTCGCAGCGCCTGATTCCCGTGAAGGAAGGCAAGGGGCGCGCAGCCGCGGTGGAAGTCCTGCTCAATTCTCCGTTGATCGCGGATCTGATCTTCAAGGGCGAGGTCCACGAAATCAAGGAGATCATGAAGAAATCGAAGGAGCTCGGCATGCAGACCTTCGACATGGCGCTCTTCGATCTTTTCGAGGAAGGCCGCATCAGCTACGACGATGCCCTGCGTTTCGCCGACTCGATGAACGAAGTGCGCCTGATGATCAAGCTGCACAGCAAGCAGTCGCAGGAAATGGATCGCAACTCCGGAATCCAGCACCTCGATATTGTCTGAACTTCGCTTTCGCAAAGTTCATACCACTCCTGGCCGCCCCCAACCCCCGCCCCTGGGCGGGAGCCAAAATTTGCTCGCTGCGCTCGAAGATGCAGGGTGCTTCGGGACGCCCGTGCCTTACGGCGCCCGCTCGCGGCGGTTGCCGCCGGCAACAATCTCGATGTTGTACAGCCGGCATTCGAGCGGGCCGTTGTAGAGCGGGATCTTGCGCGAGGTCTGCAGCCGGATCAGCTTGGGCAGGCGCGTGTCGGCCGACAGGAACCAGCAACTCCATCCGGCAAAGCGCTGCTTGAGGGCATTGCCCAGCAGCGGATAGAACGCCGCCAGTTCTTCCTCGCTGCCCAGGCGTTCGCCGTAGGGTGGGTTCGCCACCATCACGCCTGCCGGAGCGGGTGCTTCCCGGGTCAGCAGGTCCGAGGTTTCGAGGGTGACCAGCGTGTCGAGCCCGGCGCCGGCCAGGTTCTGCCGGGTGCGGGCCACGGCATCGCGGCCGATGTCGCTGCCGAACAGCGGCAGCGCAACCGCCTCGCGGCGGCGTTCGGCGGCTGCGCGCTGCAGTTTGCGCCAGAGGCCGGCATCGAAGGACTTGAGGTGTTCGAAACCGAAATCGCCCGGCTCGCGCGAGAGTCCCGGCGCATCGTCGAGACAGATCTGCGCCGCTTCCAGCAGGAAGGTACCGCTGCCGCACATCGGGTCGAGCAGGGCCTGCCCCGGCTGCCAGCCGGAAAGCCGCAGGATGCCGGCGGCGAGGTTTTCCTTGAGCGGCGCGCCAACTTTGGCCAGCTTGTGGCCGCGCATGTAGAGCGGCTCGCCGGACGTGTCGAGGTAGAGCGTCGCCTCCTCCCCGGTGATGAAGAGGTGGATGCGCACCTCGGGGCTTTTAGTATTGACGCTGGGGCGACGTCCGGTATCGGCGCGGAAGCGGTCACAGACGGCGTCCTTGACTTTCAGCGTGATGAATTCGAGACTCTTCAGCGGCGAACGGATCGCCGTGACATAGACGCGAATCGAGCGGTCCACGGAGAACAGTCGCGCCCAATCGACATCGTAGGCCAACCTGTAGATTTCGGTTTCGCTGCGATAGTTGCCCCGCGCGACCTGCAACAGGACCCGCGTCGCGATGCGTGACTCGAGGTTGATGCGATAGCCGCTCTCCAGGCTTCCGTTGCAGCCGACTCCGCCGGGCACTGTCGCGATGTCCTTGCAACCGGCATTCGCAAGGTCTTCCGCGAGCAGGGTTTCAAGCCCGCGCGGGCAACTGGTGAAATAGCGGTTCAAGGCACTCAGAACGGCTTGACCACGACCAGGATGCAGACAGCGATCAGCGCCAGCACAGGCACTTCGTTGAAAAAGCGAAACCAGACATGGCTTTTGGTCGAACTGCCGTCGGCGAACTCGGCGAGCAGCATGCCGCACCAGACGTGGTAGGCGGCCAGGCCTATTACCAGCGCGGTCTTGGCGTACAGCCAGCCACCGCCGAAGCCGTAGCCGAACCACAGCCAGAGGCCGAGGCCGATGGCCAGCACGCCCAGCGGCGTGATGAAGCGGTACAGCTTGCCCGCCATCAGCAGCAGGCGCTCGCGTTCGGCGCGGCTGTCCGCGGGAACCATGGCGAGGTTTACGAAAATGCGCGGCAGGTAGAACAGGCCGGCGAACCAGCTGGTGACGAAGACGATGTGGAAGGCTTTTATCCAGAGCATGATGATTCCCGAGGGGCAGTATTCATGGTCGCGGCGCGGATTCCCGCCGCCACCGTCGGGTAGCGCAGGCGCAGGCGCAGCTCGCGCTTCATCCGGGTATTGTCGAGACGGCGCGATTCGGCCATGAATGACCATTGAATCGGCGGCACGCTGAGTCGCACTTCCTCGCGCGGCAGGCGCGGTGCGCGCGGCAGCGAGAACGCATCGGCCAACGCGTCGAACCATTCGCCCATCGCCAGCGTCGAATCGTCATTGATGTTGTAGACGCGATTGGCCCCCGCCCTTGCCAGCGCGGCGATGCAGGCGCGGCCGAGGTCGGCGGCATGGATGTGGTTGGTGTGGCTGTCTTCGGCGTGAAGCATCAGCGGCAGTTGTTTGTGCAGCCGCTCCAGCGGCAGCCGGTCTTCGGCATAAATGCCCGGGGCGCGCAGGATGCTGACGCGGCAATGGCGTCCGCGCTGGCGGCCGAAGCGGCGCAGGCGCTGTTCGGCGTCCACGCGCCGTGCCGCCCGCGCCGACTTTGCCGCCGGGCCGCGCGTCTCGCTGACCCGCGCGCCGCCGCAGTCGCCATAGACGCCGCTGGTACTGATGTATACCAGGTGGCGTGGTAGACTTTTTCCGCGCTGCAGGGCGGCAATCAGGTTGCGCGTGCGCGGGTCGCCGCTTCCCTGAGCAGGGGGCGGGGCGCTGTGGATCACCGCATCGGCAATGCCGGCCAGGCGCATCAAGGTGTCGGGATGGTCGAGGTCGCCTTCGATCTGGGTGACGCCCAGCGCTTCCAGTTGCGGGTCGCGCTGGCGCACCAGAGCCAGGACATGCCAGCGCTGCACGAGTTGCGGCAGTGTGCGACGCATGACGTCACCGCAGCCGATTATCAACAATCTACGCATCGGACGATTATCGCATGGCCCCAGCTCCCTCATTTCGCGTCACCCTGCAGCCCAGCGGTCACAGTTTCGCCACCGACGGCAGCGATCCGGTTCTGCAGGCGGCGCTCGACGCCGGCCTGACGCTGCCCTATGGCTGCCGCAACGGCGCCTGCGGCGCCTGCAAGGGCAAGGTGCTCGACGGCCTGGTGGATCACGGTGCGGCACAGGATCAGGCGCTATCCACCGCGGATCGCGCCGGGGGACTGGCGCTGTTCTGTTGCGCCAAACCCTTGTCCGATCTGGTGCTGGAATGCCGCGAGGTCGGCACGGCCAAGGACATCCCGGTCAGGATCATGCCCTGCCGGGTGCAGAAGATCGAGCGCGCGGCGGACGACGTGATCATCCTCAGCCTCAAGCTGCCGGCAAACGAGCGCCTGCAGTTTCTTGCCGGCCAGTACATCGAATTTCTCCTGAAGGACGGCAAGCGACGTGCCTTTTCCATCGCCAACGCGCCGCATGACGACGGCTTCCTGCAACTGCACATCCGCCTGATCGCCGGCGGCGAATTCACCGGCCATGTTTTCGGCGCCATGAAGGAGAAGGACATCCTGCGCTTTCAGGGCCCCTATGGCAGCTTTTTCCTGCGCGAGGAGTCGGCGAAGCCGGTGATCCTGGTGGCGGGTGGCACGGGTTTCGCGCCGATCAAGTCCATCATCGAGCATGCCATCCAAAACCACATCAAGCGCCCGCTGGATATCTACTGGGGCGCGCGCAATCGCGGCGGACTCTACCTGCCGGATCTGCCCTCAGGCTGGGCCGCCGCCAACAGCCACATACGCTACGTGCCGGTGCTCTCCGATGCCATGCCGCGGGATGACTGGACCGGGCGCGTCGGGCTGGTGCATCGCGCCGTGCTGGAAGACCACGCCGACCTTTCCGGATTCCAGGTGTATGCCTGCGGCGCGCCGGCCATGATCGATGCCGCACGCAGCGAGTTCGTGGCGCGGGGCCTGCCCGCCGAGGAATTCTTCGCCGACGCCTTTACCTTCGCGTCGGGCTGACTGCAAAAGTCCCCGGAGGGATTCACGGTGATGGCGCCAGTGCTGCAGCGCCGCGCGGCCGCCGGGAACTATTCGCCGAGGTAGGCCGCGCGCACGCGCCGGTCGGCGAGCAAGGCAGCGGAATTGTCGGCCAGCGTGATCTTGCCGCTCTCCATGACGTAACCGCGCGAACAGACTTCCAGCGCGAGCTTGGCGTTCTGTTCCACCAGCAGGATGGTCATGCCCTCGGCGGCGACCGCGCGCACGACCTCGAAGACCTTTTCCACCATCAGCGGCGCCAGGCCCATCGAGGGTTCGTCGAGCAGCAGCAGCTTGGGGCGACCCATCAGTGCGCGCCCGATGGCGAGCATCTGCTGCTCGCCGCCGGACAGCGTGCCGGCCACCTGCGAGGCGCGCTCCTTGAGCCGCGGCAGGAGGCTGTAGATGTGCTCCAGGTCGGCGGCAATGGCAGCAGTGTCGCGGCGGTGGTAGGCGCCCATGGCGAGGTTTTCGGCGATCGTCAGGCGGGCGAAAATGCCGCGGCCCTCCGGTACCAGCGCCAGCCCCTTGCCGATCAGTTCATGGCCGGGAAGCGCATCGATGCGCTGCCTGCCGTAGTGGATTTCGCCTCTGGAGGGGATCATGCGTGCCAGCGCCTTGAGCGTCGAAGTCTTGCCGGCACCATTGGCACCGATCAGGCAGACGATCTCGTTTTCCTCGACGGCGAAGGAAATGCCCTTTACCGCCGCAATGCCGCCGTAGTGAACCTCGAGATTCAGGGCTTCAATGAGCGCTTGTGCCAAGATAGGCCTCGATCACTTTCGGGTTGGCGCGCACCGCCTCGGGTACATCCTCGGCAATCTTCTGGCCATGGTCGAGCACGGCGACGCGATCGCACAGGCCGAGCACCAGCTTGACGTCATGCTCGATCAGCAGCACGGTGAGACCGTCGCGGCGCAGTCCCTCGATCAGGTCGCGCAAGCCGGCGGTCTCGGTGGCATTCATGCCGGCAGCCGGTTCGTCGAGCGCCAGCAGCTTTGGCTCGGTGGCCAGCGCACGGGCGATTTCGAGCCGCCGCTGGTCACCATAGGACAGGTGTCGCGCCAGGTCGTCGGCGCGGTCGGCGATGCCGACGTAATGCAGCAGCTCATCCGCGCGGCGGCGAATGGCCGCTTCTTCGTCACGTTCCGCGCGGGTGCGCAGCATGGCGCCAACCACGCCGGCGCGGGTGCGGACATGGCGGCCGACCATGACATTTTCACGCGCGGTCATGTTGCCGAAGAGGCGGATGTTCTGGAAGGTGCGCGCGATTCCGGCGGCGGCGACCTCGTGCGGGCTTTCCAGGCGCAGGGGCGAGCCGCCGAACAGCACTTCGCCGCCGTCGCGCGGGTAGAGCCCCGTGAACACGTTGAACAGAGTGGTCTTGCCGGCGCCGTTGGGCCCGATCAGGCCGTAGATTTCCCCGCTACGGATGGTCAGCGAGACATCCTTCAGGGCCTGGACTCCGCCGAAGCGTTTCCCGATGCCGCGTGCTTCAAGCAATACGGCGCTCACGCCCGGTCCTCGTTCATCTCGCGGCGATGCCGCGTTTCGGGCCAGAGGCCGGCGGGACGGAAGCGCATGGTCAGCACCAGCGCCAGGCCGAACACCAGCATGCGCAGGACTTCCGGATCGACCAGAAGTTTGCCGAACAGGGCCATCTGCACCGGTTCCACGGTATAGCGCAGCAGTTCGGGGACGAAGGAGAGCAGCACGGCACCGGCGATTACACCCCAGATATTGCCCATGCCGCCCAGCACCACCATCGCCAGGATCATGATCGACTCGTTCAGCACGAAGCTCTCCGGGCTGACGAAGGTTTGCATCGCGGCGAACATACCGCCGGCAATGCCGCCGAAGGAGGCGCCCATGGCGAAGGCCAGCAGCTTGATGTTGCGCGTGTTGAGGCCGGTGGCCTTGGCCGCGACCTCGTCCTCGCGGATGGCGACCCAGGCACGGCCGATGCGGGAATCCTGCAGGCGGCGGTTGATCACGATCACTGCCAGCAGCACCAGCATCAGGAAATAGTAGTACTTGATCGGGCCGCTGAAGACCAGGCCGGCGATTGTGTCGCTACCGGCGAAATTTATCGGCCCGACCTGGAAGGAATCGATGCGGTTGATGCCCTTCGGGCCGTTGGTGATGTTGACCGGGTTGGACAGATTGTTCATGAAAATGCGCACGATCTCGCCGAAACCCAGGGTGACGATCGCCAGATAATCGCCGCGCAGGCGCAGGGTCGGCGCCCCGAGTATGACGCCGGCAATGCAGGCGACGGCGGCACCGATCGGCAGGATCACCCAGAAGGGCAGGTGCAGGCCGAAATGCGGCGAAGCCAGAAGCGCATAGACGTAGGCGCCTACCGCATAGAAGGCCACGTAGCCGAGGTCGAGCAGGCCGGCGAAGCCGACCACGATGTTGAGGCCCAGCGACAGCAGCACGAACAGCACGGCAAAGTTCATGATGCGCACCCAGGCGGTGCCGGCCGAGGCAAGGACGAAAGGCAGCGCGATCAGGGCGATGGCGATCAGGGCCAGGCCGAATTTTTCGCGATGGCTCATGTCCTTCAGCATGCCCATCAGGCGCGCTCCGAGACCCGTTCGCCGAGCAGGCCGGAAGGACGGAACACCAGCACCAGGATCAGCATCAGGAAGGCGAACACGTCCTGGTAGTTGCTGCCGAAAAGCACAAAATTTGCGCCATCGGCACAGCGCTCCCCCATCCAGCTCTCGGCACCGGGCCAGCGGCAGAGGTCGCTGAAGTCCCCGATGTAGCCCGTACCCAGCGCTTCCACCAGGCCGAGCAGCAAGCCGCCGAGCATGGCGCCGGCGATGTTGCCGATGCCGCCGAGCACCGCCGCAGAGAAGGCCTTGAGGCCGAGGGTGAAGCCCATGGTGTAGTGGGCGATACCGTAGTAGGAGCCGTACATCACCCCGGCGACGGCACCCAGTGCGGCGCCGATGACAAAGGTGGCGGCGATCACCCGGTTGGCATTGATGCCCATCAGGCTGGCGACGTGGACGTTTTCCGCCGTGGCGCGGATGGCGATGCCGAACCGGGTGCGATAGACGAACCAGGAGAGGCCCGCCATCATCGTGAAGGAGAGCAGGATGATGGTGATTTGCACGGCGCTGATCGCCGCGCCGCCGATGCTGAAGCTCGGGTTCTCGATGATCTGCGGAAAGGCCAGCGGATTGCGGCCCCAGATCAGCAGCGCCGCATGCTGCAGTATGATCGACATTCCGATGGCCGTGATCAGCGGCGCCAGGCGCGGCGCATGGCGCAGGGGACGATAGGCCGCGCGTTCGAGCAGGTAGCCGATGGCCATGCAGGCCGGAATCGCCGCCATAACGCCGGCGAGGACAATGGCCAGCGGCGGCATGCCGCTGCCGGCGAGCGAGGTGATGATGGAAAAGGCCACCATGGCGCCGATCATCACCACTTCGCCATGGGCGAAGTTGATCAGCTGGATCACCCCATAGACCATGGTGTAGCCCAGCGCGACAACGGCATACACACTGCCGGTGGTGAGGCCGTTGATGATCTGCTGCAGCAGGATATCCATGTCGCGCGCGTACCCAAAAAAACGGGGAAGCCGCCGGTGGGCGACTTCCCCGTTCGTCTCAGCGGATGCTTACTTCTTCGCCGGATCTGCCGGCGCGGCCATCCCTGACATGCCCTGCATACCGCTCATCCCCTGCATGCCGCTCATGCCCTGCATACCACTCATCCCCTGCATACCACTCATCCCCGACATGCCACCCATCGCGGCCGGCTGGGCCGGGGCCGCAGCGGGGGCCGGGGCCGACATCGCCGCGTACTCGTCCAGCGTCAGCGATTTGCCGCTCTTGATGATGGCAAGCGGGGTAATCTTGCCGTCCTTGAGGGTGAAGATCGTCATCTCGGCATCCTTGCGGTCGCCCTTTTCATCGAACTTGATGTTGCCGCTGGCGCCGTTGTGATCGCTGGCCGCAAGAGCCGACAGGTACTTGGCGGGATCGGGCGAATCGGCCTTCTTCATCGCGGCGATGATCATGTTGGCCGCGTCGTAGGTAAAGGGCGAGTAGAGGATGGGATCGGCCTTGAACTTGGCCTTGTAGGCGTCGAGGAACTTCTTGCCGGAGGCTTGCACCGGAATTCCTGCCTGCGAACAAACCAGGCCTTCGGCGGCGGCGCCGGCGAGTTCTGCCATCTTGTCGGTACAGGCGCCATCGCCGAAGGCGAATACCGCTGTCATCTTCAGCTCGCGCGCCTGCTTCAAGAGCGGGCCACCGGTGGCGTCCATGCCGCCGTAGAACACGGCGTCGGGATTCTTGCCCTTGACCTTGGTCAGGACCGCCTTCCAGTCGACGGTCTTGTCGGTACCCTTCTCGCGCGGCAGCACCTTGATGCCGGCAGCCTTGAGGGTCTTCTCGACCTCGTTCGCCAGGCCCTCGCCATAGGCGGTGGCATCGTCGATCACGGCCACGGTCTTCGGCTTGCTGTTGGCGGCCAGGTAGTTGGCAACGGCGGGACCCTGCTGATCGTCGCGGCCGACGACGCGGAACACGCCCTTGAAGCCCTGCTCGGTCAGCGCCGGGTTGGTGGCGGAGCCGGAGATCATCGGAATGTTGGCGCCGTTGTAAATCGCCGAGGCGGGAATGGTGGTACCGGAATTGAGGTGGCCGACAATGCCGGCGACCTTGGCGTCGACCAGCTTCTGCGCCACGGTGTTGCCGACCTTCGGATCGGCCTGGTCATCTTCGGCCATGATTTCGAACTTGACCTTCTTGCCGC